>Ga0255052_10002833_pt1 | contig 12290 bp, 13 predicted proteins | sample JV7_2_21_MG_FD_188632 | JGI IMG/M metagenome (GOLD analysis project Ga0255052, IMG submission 188632) | Seawater microbial communities from Jervis Inlet, British Columbia, Canada - JV7_2_21 | ecosystem: Environmental > Aquatic > Marine > Inlet | place: Canada: British Columbia | collected... | reverse complement strand
GTCGGCTTTATATCTTCCCTGGAACAGATGACCGACCATTATATGCTTCCTGTTGAATTTTCTTGCGTACAAGCTGTTTAGGTGCTGCATCCCGGGGGCGAGGATGCCGTGGGGTATCTCAAGGAGAAGATGATAATGATTCCCCATGAGACAATAAGCGTGACATATCCAGTTGTTTCGCTCACTTATTTCTGAAAAGATCTCCAGGAAGAGCTCCCGATCATCGTTATCGAGAAATATATGCTCTCTTCGATTTCCCCTTGAGTAGATGTGATAAACTGCTCCAGGAAATTCAATACGGAAAGGTCGTCCCATTACAATTCTCCTTTTGGAATGATGTTAAGGGAATTTAAGCAAGACCTTTGCCAAAAAGAGAAAGTATGGTTGGATCAGATAGCTTTAACTTGAACAAGTGACGTCATAATGCATACTCTGACACTGTGTACTCTGTGTACTGTGTACCTATGACGGAGGAGTCCATGGGTCTGAAGAAAAAAACCATCCCAGTGACGGTGGACAAGAGCCACCTGATCGCTATCGGTGAACAGCTCTATACGAGAAGCATTGAACTGATCAGGGAGTTTATCAACAACTCTTATGATGCCGATGCTACTGAGGTGAGGGTGTCGGTGGACGAGGACCGCATAGTCATCTGGGATAACGGTGGCGGGATGGACTTCGACGGCCTGGTCCAGTACTTCAACATCGGCTCCCCGGAAAAAAAGCTGCTTAAAAAATCACCGCGTTATAACAGGGACCTGATCGGTCAATTCGGTATCGGCAAGTTCGCAGCCCTGACCACGGGAAAAAAGTTCGAGGTCTCCACCCAGCGAGGCGATTACGCGGCCACAGTGGTCTTCGACAAGAAGTCCTGGGAGTCAACCCCGGAACAATGGACCCTGCCTATTCGTGTTCACGATCCCGACCCCGCCCGGGGAGACGGAGTCACCGTCACTATCTCGAAACTGAAAACAAACTTCTCTCCGGAGGACCTTGAAAGGGTAATCACCGAGAGCGTTCCCATCCGCGCGCCCCATTTTCGTGTCCTGTTGAACGACAGGGAGGTCCGTCCCCGGGAGTTTTCAGGGCACCGGATCCCCTTTATGGAAGGTACCGAGTACGGGCTCATCCACGGGGAGATCTTTATCCTGCCCGAATCGAGGAGCAGCACCAGAGATATGGGAATTCAGGTAAGGGTAAAGGGGGTCATGGTCAAGCGGGAGATGTTCGGTATGGAGACCTGGGGCGGGGACGCAGCGCGGATCAGAGGCGAGATCAACGCTGACTTTCTTCCCATCACCAGCGACAGGAGCGGGTTTGTCATCGATACCCCGGAGTACGCCCTTTTCAGGGAAACTGCCTACTGTGTCATGGAGGAGGCCCAGCGGGCACTGAAGACTCTGAGCAGCCGGAAGGAAAAAAACCGTTACAGGAGAGTCCTGAAAGAAGCCCTCATCAGGATCCAGGAAGCCCTGGCGAGGAACCCGGAGATCTCTCCCTTCGGGCCTGTCCCCTTTGGTGAAGAGAGCAGCGCCAGCGGCGAGCCCGCAGTGGTAGAGAGCGCGCAAGAGATTCAGGAGGAGCCAGCCGTCGAGGAGGTAACTCCATCACCAGGAGAACAGGATTCCGAAGAAAAAGATGATGAAAAAAAGGAGCCAACAGTTCGCCGTCTCACCCCCAGGGCTGTTATTCAGAAGATCAAGCTTGGACAAATGGGGATCACCTGCTGTCTGGACCACTTCGGCGCCGACGGCCCCGAGTGCTTCACGGAGAGCAACGTTATCTATATCAACCAGGATCATCCGCTGTACCGCCGGGAGATGCGGAAAAGGGACACTCACATTATGCACATCGCGCGACTTCTGACCCAGGAGATCGCCATTATAGGGCAACCCGCCGATCCCAGACGCGCCTACAATCTTCAGAGCCGTCTTCTCAAGGACGCCTTTGAGGAGAAAGACGAAAAGGCTTAGGTAGCAGGCGTTGGAGCATGAATTATTGAGGGCCACACCGCCGCTTTGCGGAGTGCGAAGTCGAAGTGCGTAGATAGCTATGATTGATAACAATTGTCCATTTTGCACATTACAAAAAGATAGAATCGTTTCTGAAAATGATTCTACTCTCACTGTCAGGGATGCTTTTCCGGTGTCCGATGGACATACACTGGTAATCCCCAAGCGCCATGTTAAATCAATGTTTGACTGCAATTCATATGAAAAAGCCGATATATTACAAGCACTTGAGACGGCAAAAGTCGCTTTGGACAGGGAATTCTCTCCGGATGGCTATAATATTGGGATAAATGATGGTGAGGCAGCAGGTCAAACAATTCCGCATTTACATATTCATTTGATTCCAAGATATCGTGGGGATGTTTCAGATCCAAGAGGTGGCGTGCGTTGGATATTTCCGGACAAAGCTAAATATTGGAGTGACTAAGGCGTGGGGCTTTGGGCGCTGGGCGTTGGGCTAAAAAGCACGCAGGAGGCAAGGGAAAGCAGAGTGTGTTTATCCCTTTGCAATCTCTTGATTCACAAAGTAAAATATCAACATAATCAATGTGATAAATGAATCGAGCTCGAGGATTTTGGTTATGGATAAGATTTTGGAACAAAAAAGCGAAGAATTGATGCATTTGTGCGGAAAGTTCAACGTTCGGCGTCTTGAAATATTCGGTTCGGCGGCAGTAGAGGGTCGCTTCGTTCCTGCTGATAGCGACCTTGACTTTTTAGTAGAATTTGCCCCTCTGCAGACCGGACAGTACGCAGATACTTATTTTGGACTCCTGGAATCTCTCGAATCTTTATTCGGCAAGCCCGTTGACCTTGTAATGAGCACCGCAATAAAAAACCCTTATTTCCTGGAATCAGTAAATCTGAGCCGCAGGGTCCTCTATGCAGCTTGATTCGAAGAAGCATCTGGAAGACATCAGACAGGCAGCTGTTCTTATTAATGAATTCACCGAAGATAAAACCCTTGATAATTATAAGGTTCAAGCCCTTCTACGTTCCGCTGTTGAACGCCAGTTCGAAATAATTGGAGAGGCCCTCAACCGCCTCTCTAAAATTAACCCAGATGCTATTTCAAAGATTACCGATTACAAAAGGATAATCTCATTCAGAAATATATTGATCCATGGCTACGACTTGGTTGACCATAACGTAGTTTGGGATGTTGTTCAGAACTATCTCCCGGTTTTGCTTTCCGAGATTGAATCCCTGCTTTCCGGTGATTAGCATTGATTGGTCCCCCTTGATGGGTCTGAGATATAATGAGTAAGCCTTCCTCTGAAGACCAGATTGAATTTCTTGTTAAAATTCAACGACTTTTCAGTGAAGGATCTTTTGTTGCCACGTACAAGTTCGCTCTTCTACAGGCGCTGGCCGATCTCTCAGTGGAAAAGGGAGATTATTCCGGTGAAACTCTTCCAATTAAAACAAAAGAAATAGCCGAGAAGTTCATCCAGCATTACTGGCGGCAGGCTCTGCCCTTCATCTCCCCAAGTGGTCAGGAGGTAATGGTCCTCAAACAGAATACAGGCCAGCAGGCAGCCGTTATTAACCTGATTGAGTCAGCTCGCGAGAGATATGACGGCTCTTTAACCCGTGTAAAAAGGGATAATACAAGCTGGCAGAGACTGGTGAATGAAACTGATTCCGTTGTTAGAAAGATGCCCCTTTGGAAATTGCAGACAATTGGTAACGAGGATGTTGAATTCCTTTATGAAAACAGAGGTAAGGGTGCTGAGATAGAACTTCTGTCTGGAGTAGCCTATAACTTCCGCAAGTTCTATAGCCTGATTCAGGATTTGATTCGTGGTGCTTGGGTGCGCCATATCCGCAGTATCAGGGGAAATGAACAGGTTTTGGGAGAATCGGCTGATCTGCAGGAATATCTGTTTGGTTCAGAGAGGGAAAACCTTGATATTTATAGGGAATTTCTTATGGATATGCAGGGTGGGGAGTGTTTTTACTGCAATAAAACTATCAGAGGTTCCAGTGATGTGGACCATTTCATCCCATGGGTAAAATATCCAGTGGATCTTGGGCATAATTTCGTTTTGGCGGGTTCTTGCTGTAATCGGAAAAAAAGTGATTATTTGGCTGCCGAAAGCCACCTTGAGAACTGGTTTGAGAGGAATAATTTACATCTAAAATCCATGGAAGAATTCTTTAATGATAAATCGGTCATTCATAACCTTAATTCATCCAACCAGATCACCTGCTGGGCCTATGAACAGGCTGAAAATGCTAAAGCGCATGTTTGGGTTCAAAGTGATGAGGTGCGGCTTATTGGGACATACTGGCGTAATCTTTGTTGGGAAGTAGCGACCATCGAAGACCTGGCTGCTGATAAGCCAGAGTGATTTTATTTTTGTTTTGTGATTTAAACTAAGTTAACATAAGTTAACCACAATAGATTATTAATATTATATTAGTCTATGTCTTTTGGACTAGGGACGCGGGACCAGAAGCACCGGCCATATGCCGGCAGGAGGAGAGCCATGAGACCCTGTGGAAGAATCATACTCGTAATATTTACCTTCCTCACATCATTTATTCTTGTCAATCCTCTGTCCGGACCGTTTCCGGCATGGTCTGCTGATTATAGTAAACAGCCCGTACAAAGGAGCCCTGGTATTCAGCCGGCTTTTCGGGCGAAAGCACCCTGGCAGCCTATTACCCCCCATGCAAACAGTTTCGAGGAGAATCATGCGCTAATACAGGACCTGGTAAGGGAAATCGAAGCCAAAACGGGAATTGAAGCCACAGCTAGATCAGTTAGAGGCCAAAAAGGCAGGATGGATAAGCTCCAGAAGATCTTGACTGATCTCAGGGAGGATCTGCAGGAGATCCTGAATGAACTTGCCGCTGTCAGTTCTCTAATACGAGAGGCTGCAATGGCCGATCGGTCAAGAAATATTGTTCGGAGCGAGGGAAAGCAACTGGTTTATCGTCTGGAAGCTAAACTCCCCATTCTGGAAGATAAAAGAGCTGGATTGATCAATAGAATCAATATGTTGGAAAAAGAGCTAAGCACTATAAGCAACATGAACCAGTTGGATAGGGTAAACCTGCAGAATACATCGCAAAAGGTAAATCAGCTCTATCATCTCCTTTCCACCGTCATGAAGAATCAGCACGAAATTGCCTCAGCAATTGTCCGTAACATGATATGAGTAAACCCTGGGACCTGACCCCCTTATTACACTCTCGAAAAATTCGCCAGCCTTGAGAAAAGCCTTGGGGTCAGTTCTCGCTTTTCAACCTTTCCGTAAAAAAGGTATAAAGGCGAGAACTGACACCAATATCTTCCGTGTGATTTATTCAAGGCGGTTGTCGGGGGAGAAAACTCCATGAATAGTGACAGTATCAGACCGGATTCCGGGAGATGGGGGCTTGCCCTTCTCATTGCACTTGCGGCCGCCAAGTTCCTGATCCATTTCGCTGTCAACATCACCGGCGCATACGGTTTCTTCCGCGATGAATTCTATTATATCGCCTGCAGTAACCATCTCGCATTGGGTTACGTGGATCACCCTCCGCTGTCCATATACCTGCTTAAAATCTCCAGGATGATACTGGGCGACTCCCTGGTCGCCATCCGGTTCCTTCCTGCCCTGGCCGGAGCGCTGACGGTGTTTCTGACAGGCTTGATAGTGAAGGAGTTGGGCGGAGGGCGCTTTGCCCGGCTTTTCGCTGCCCTGTGCGTCCTTCTGGCGCCCCTGCATCTTGGAATCAACAGTTATTTTTCCATGAACTCCTTTGACATCCTGATCTGGACCGCTGCTGCCTATTTCATCGTCCTCTGGATCAATTGGCAGAATCCGAAGATGTGGATTTGGCTGGGTGTCCTGCTGGGCTTTGGTCTGCAGAACAAGATCAGTGTCTTGTGGCTGGGATTCGGGCTGGCAGTCGGATTGCTGCTGACAAAAAACAGGCGTTCCTTCCTGACTCGCGGACCGTGGCTGGCAGCGGGGATCGCATTATTAATGTTCCTGCCGTACATCATCTGGCAGGTGTCAAATGACTGGCCCACGCTTCAGTTCATGGCCGGTGCCACTGGCAGCAAGATGCTCGAGGCATCATTTCTGGAGTATCTGGGCGGCCAGATCATGGGCATGCATCCTCTGCTCTTCCCGGTGTGGTTTGCCGGTCTTGTCTGGTACCTGTTTGTTAGACAGGGTGAGCGGTACCGTGCACTGGGTATAATATATGTCTCTGTATTTGCCCTGTTGGTAATTTCAGGCAACGCCAGATCGAGCTATCTGGCTCCCGCCTATCCCATGCTGTTCGCCTCAGGTGCCCTTGTCCTGGAGAGGGTATCTGGCACCCCCCTAATGAAATATGTGAGAGTAATTGTCGTTGCGGTCATCCTGGCAGGAGGAATTGCGATAGCTCCCATGGCGTTACCGGTACTCCCGGTACAGAAGTATATTGACTATTCCGCGGCCCTTGGAAACGAACCGGCAACGGACGAAAAGCACAAGATAGGAGCTCTTCCACAGTTTTTCGCCGACATGCACGGCTGGGATGAGATCGTTGCTACAGTGGTCGGAGTATACGATAATGTTAAATCTGATGATCAAGGGAGTTGGGCTGTTTTAACAGGTAATTACGGGGTTGCGGGGGCCATCGATTTCCTGGGGAGGGAGTACAACCTGCCGCCAGCAATCTCCGGGCACAACAATTACTGGTTTTGGGGGCCCGGAGATCCGCCACCTGAGAATCTGATTATCCTGGGCGGGCGTCTGGAGGATTACAACTTTTGCGGGGAGGTCTGGCAGGCGGGTACAACAGATTGTACGTATTGTATGCCGTATGAGAACAATAATCCTGTCTTCGTCTGCATGGATCTTCAGGTTGACCCGATCAAGATTTGGCCTGATTTAAAACACTTCAAATAAAGGTGTCTGTTACATAAACAGTGGGGTCAGTTCTCGCCTTTCACACTTTTCTTAATCTGAGAATGAAATTGGGGTCAGAGCTCAGATTCTCAGGTTCTTATTTATATGAAGTTCGAGTTGATATTTAGTAAAATACAAAGTTAACACAGGTTAACTAAGTTTGTGACCACGCTCTTTGCGCTACGCCCAGCGCACTCACCCGAAGGGTGCTGAGGTCTGACCCCCGAATTGAAAAAATAACAGGTAAGGTCCGCCCCAAGGTTATGTGTCCACTCTACTGGGATGAGAACCAACGGTGAGTGCCAAACTGGTTCCGAGGTACTGATTTGCCTCGAACTACGTACCACTCGAAGCCTCGCACAACTGATGACAGGTAGTTCCTGAGCATTGGCTTAAGGCGTAAGGCATATGGAAACCATCGGATTGACGGAGGGAGGTTCTGAAGCGGGTATGGATAGACTGCTATTCTCAGGGTGCAATCCTGGTTACTTACGGGTAAAATTCGCCACGAAACGAACGACGATGCCCCACCATGCCTGCCGATCTCGAGATCATACCCGACATGGTCGATCCAGCGACAGAACCGGCGCTCAAAAACCCACCCGCTCAGGTAGTGCAATTCATCCCGGGAGTCTTCCCCGGGCCAAACGTGTACGGGATTTTTGGCGCAGTAGGGGTGGCAATACTCGAGATTGCCCGGAATTGAGATTGCTGACCATACCTTTTCAACTGGAGCTGCGATTGGCTGAGCAACGGCAACCGGCCACTTGAATCCTGGTTTCGGGTCATCCCACTGTGTCATTTATTGTTCCTTAACAGAGCCCACCTAACATGGGATTATGTGGAATTCCACATAATCAATTATATATATACCATTCCAGCGGAGAATTTGGGGGTCGTATCCAGTCTTCGTTCTTTGAACTTCCGCCGTCGCTACGCTACCGAGCAGCTATAGCGTGACAAGTCCATCTTCGCACTCTGTGCTTCTACGTGACAAGTCGACGTGACAAGTCGACCCGGCAGGCTTGTCTTTTAACATGTGTTAGTGTGAAAATCTGTTTTCATTGTCACCTGATTGCCCTTCTGCTAGAATCCGCCTCGGTATGGAAATTCTACTGAGTTCTACAGCTGTAGCTGCCATCGCAGAGATCGGCGATAAATCCCAGCTTCTGTCCTTGTTTCTCACATCACGCTTTAAAAAACCCCACCTGATCATTGCGGGGATCCTGACGGCGACGCTATTTAACCACGCAGTGTCTGCATGGCTCGGCGTTTGGCTGCTCAAGCTGATTCCACCTTACGCGGCCCCATGGATTATCAGCGGAAGTTTTCTGTTTATTGCACTCTGGTTGCTAATCCCCGACAAGCATGACGGAGGCTCCAGCAGATTTGACCAGTACGGTGTCTATGTAGCTACGACCATCCTTTTCTTCCTTGTAGAGATAGGGGACAAGACCCAGATCGCCACTATAGTTCTCGCAGCGAAATATAATAATGCATTCTTGGTTATCATAGGAACTACCCTGGGGATGATGATCGCAAATGTTCCCGTTGTGTACGCTGGACGCTGGGTTATGGATCGTATTCCATTGACTTATGCAAGGTGGGGTGCTTTTGCTTTGTTCCTGGTCATGGCAGTTATCACAGTCTCCGGAACGTTGATAAAATAGAGGGATGTTCAAGCCGTGAATTGCGGCATTTCTTATTAAAGCGCTGTGGAACGCCAAATTTCACATCCTGAACCCCTTCCCCTGCAATTAGTTGACATTCGGAATCATAAACTCTCAAGATGGAGGGAAAATGAAGTATTCCGCCCCAAGGATTAACAGGCGTACAGGAGATCCAATATGCAAATTCAAGATGTTGTAATTGAACCGCCGGTTAGGGGTAAGTGGGCAATCTACAATCCTCCCGGTCACCCGACCCTTGCTTTTGATTTTCTTGCGGAAGATGAGAACATGTCTCTTTATAGTAAAGGTAACTTCCTGAAACATTTAGTTTCATTTATTTCGGTTGAGGATACGTTCACATGGTCCAGTCCTGTGTTCTCTCCTGTCGATGGGATTGTAGTTGCGAGTCATGATGTTGAGGGTGACCGAAAGAAGATATCCTTTATCTACGATCTATTCACATTGCTGATTAAAAAGCCAAGGGTAGAAGATGGGTTTGGAGCCTTCGGTGGCAATTATATTATGATCCGTGCAGGTGAATATTATGTACTTCTATGTCATTTGAAAAAGAGTTCTGCAAAAGTAAAAAAAGGCGATATTGTGAGTATTGGTCAACACATTGGAGAAGTAGGAAATTCCGGATCATCAATCCAACCTCACCTGCATATTCAGGTCATGAGTGATGACCAGTATTTCCCACTATTCGCAAACCTTTTGCCATTCAAATTCAGTGCCGGAAAAGTAAAACAGGGAGAGAGCTGGCTATCAGCTCAAAATATTGAACTAAAAAACAAAACGCATTATTTATTTGAGAAGGTAACCGCTTAACAAAAAACAAGGGTATCAGAGTATGCCGGGTTGTTGCCCAAATCATTGAAACCAATGTGAAATTGGGGTCAGAGCACTTTTGTTATATGCAATCACCCGAAGGGTGCCGGGGTCTAATCCCCATACTACCACACAATGACTAAGCAGAATTCACGTATACGCAACACCGCGAGCAGTTCCAAAAGTCGCAGATTCAAATGGGCGATTATCGTTCTTTCGCTCGTTGTAGTCAGTATCGTTTTGTTTCTAATGAATTGGCCATCGTTTGGCGGGACTGTTTCAGGAGAACGATTGAAAAGGGCACAAGCATCCTCTCACTATCAGGATGGCAAATTCGCAAATACACAACCTCACCCCACATTGAAAGCAGGTGAAGTCTGGGGCTATCTTAAAGAGCAGTTTTTTGGGGATCAGACGCGAGTTCCTCCATCAGCTATTCCCATATCAGCCATCCCGCCTGCGTCTGTGCAAACTCAACCTCCTCCTGGATTACGAGCGATCTGGCTCGGCCACTCAAGTGTCTATATAGAACTGGATGGCCTTCGTTTACTGGTTGATCCAATGTTCTCAAATTACGCCTCACCTTTTAATGGTATTGGCCCGAAACGTTTTCATGCTCCGCCTATTGCCATGGCGGATCTTCCAAAAATCGATGCAGTGTTGATCTCGCATGATCACCCTGATCACCTGGACATGCGCACGGTCCAATATCTATCAACAAGGGGAACACACTTCTTTGTTCCCCTTGGGGTCGGAGCCCATCTTGACGAATGGGAAATACCAAAAAGCCGAATTACTGAAATGGACTGGTGGGAATCAGCAGAAATAGAAGGGCTAACGATAATCTGCACTCCTGCTCAACACTATTCGGGTCGAAAAATTATTGATTACAAGGAGACGTTCTGGTCTTCCTGGTCGCTCATAGGGCCCAAATACCGGGTTTTTTACAGTGGAGACACAGGATTCTCCGATCACTTCCGGCAAATAGGCGATCAATTGGGGCCTTTTGACCTGGGTATAATCAAGATCGGACTATATGGCCCTGGTGCTTCGTGGATCTACAGCCACATGGATCCTGAAGATGCGGTTAAGGCACAACTTGATGTTCAGGCACGCCGCATGCTTCCTGTGCATTGGGGAACGTTCAATATAGCGCTTCATGATTGGGATGAACCCATTAAACGAGCGGTTAAGGCGGCTAACGAGAAGAACGTGGATTTGGTAACCCCTCGCGTTGGTGAGGTTGTAATCTCAGGCGAGCCTTTTAGTTCTCATGGCTGGTGGGAGGAGGTCAGGTAGGGAAAAACTGGGGTCAGGGTCCAATGACCCCAGTTTTTAATTGTTGGTTGTTAGTTGATAGTTATAACCAACAACTTGCAACTAATAACTAACAACAAGTAATTTCTAACTCCTGCTCCCTCCCGGAACAGATAATTTGAAATTGACTTTGTACCTAACTTGGGTACAATTGTACCCAATATGAGTACTGCAGATATCCAGGATAATCTCTCTTCAATTCTCTTCGGCAAGACCCGCAGAGCTATCTTGAGCCTGCTGTTTACAAACCCGGATAGAGATTTCTACGTAAGAGAGATCCTGCGGTCTACAGGCAGCGGACAGGGATCTGCCCAGAGAGAGTTAAAAAAACTCCATGCAGCAGGGATCATAGATCGGTATGAACGGGGGAACCAGGTCTTCTATCAAGCAGATAAAAGATGTCCGATTTTTGAGGAAATAAGCAGCATCATCCTCAAAACGATCGGTGTTGCGGGAGTGCTCAGGGATTCATTGCGGCAACTTTCAGCAAGAATTGATGTGGCATTTATATATGGATCTTTCGCACGAGGCGAACAAGTTGATTCAAGCGATTTAGATCTATTCGTTGTTGGGGATGTGTCGTTTGGTGAGATCGTATCAAAGTTGAAAATTGCCGAGGAAAAACTACGTCGCGAGATAAATCCCACTGTCTACTCAGTTACTGAATTTCGCAATAAAGTCTCCCAGGATGATCACTTCATTGGCACAATTCTTGATGGAGAAAAGATATATCTTATGGGAGACGAAAATGAACTTACAAGACTGGAAGAAAAATAGATGGGTGTTAGCACACAGTTCCAGCCGAAGAGAGATACAGGATTTATTTGGGATCATAGATCGAGACCTTCAGGAATGTTTGCTTGAAGGCCTCAGTTCGGATTGGAAGCTTAATATTGCGTACAATGCTGCTCTTCAGGCTGCGACTGCCGCCCTTGCTGCAGCAGGATATAGAACTTCGACCGAATCTCACCACCACCGAGTCATTATGTCCCTTGAATTGACAATAGGATGGGGAACAGACACCGTTGACCTGTTGGACAAATTTCGAAAAAAAAGAAATATCAGTGACTACAACAGAACGGGTACCGTTACAGAAAAAGAAGCAAATGAAATGTTCTTACTTGCCGAAAAGTTGAGGAGTGATGTTATTAAATGGATGAAAAAAGACCATCCAGAATTAGTCTAGCTTTCATGTATAATTGGAATCAGGCCTCACATTCAAAACTCTAGATCTCACCCTCTCCTCTGCTTGTCCCGCCATCATGTCACGTCGTAGCACATAGTGCGATGACGGAAGCTTTAGCGTCGGCGGAAAGAACCCTGGGGTCGTATCTTGCCGGGTTGTTGCTCAAACGGTCATTGGTTGGCTAATATCAACATCCCGTGTGTTTGCCTGAGCAGTAACCGACAAAAGGGGGCTATTATTCGTAAATCATCTACAAACAAAAGAGCCCTTCCTTTATTGTGTCTTATTATGCCGACCATCCCCGCTGCCGCCGGTTTTAGCTTTCCATGGGTTACAAGCAGCCTGATGTTCTGCACTGCGGCTATGAGTAAGTCCTGAATCC
>Ga0255052_10002831_pt1 | contig 12303 bp, 11 predicted proteins | sample JV7_2_21_MG_FD_188632 | JGI IMG/M metagenome (GOLD analysis project Ga0255052, IMG submission 188632) | Seawater microbial communities from Jervis Inlet, British Columbia, Canada - JV7_2_21 | ecosystem: Environmental > Aquatic > Marine > Inlet | place: Canada: British Columbia | collected... | reverse complement strand
CTCGGTGTCAAATTTCTGATCAGTTATTTCATTGGGTCGCTAATGGGCGCAATGATCGTCGGTAAATTGCGAGGTGGCATCGACATTCGAACGATGGGTAGCGGTAACGCGGGCGGAACCAACGCATTGCGGACCCAGGGTATTGGGTTTGCGATTGCTGTCGTGCTTATCGACATCGGTAAAGGAGCTGTAGCAGCTGGCATCGTTCCGGGTCTTGAGTTGCCTTTCATTGCAGAAGACCCGGAAATTTCACGAGTCTGGTTGACGTTATGCTGCTCGGCCGCCGCCGTGTTCGGCCACGTGTGGCCGATCTACCACCGCTTTCGGGGTGGCAAAGGTGCCGCGACTCTTGTCGGCACGCTGGTCATCACCGGGCCTGAACTCATACTTCCATTAGCGCTCGTGTGGGCGTGGGTGCTGGTGATGTCCGGCTATGTTGGCCTTGCCACAATGATCGCCGCCACGGCAGTACCCATCTGGATCGGCGTAACGCGACTTCCTGCGGATCAACCACTGTTCATTTATTGCGCCGTAATGGCAGCATTCATCGCTGGATGGCACCGCCCAAATATGAAGCGAATGCGACAAGGCACCGAGCACCGCAATACGCAATTGATGTTTTTCAGTGGTAAGCGCAAGACCGCAGATGATGAGCAAGCTTGATGTCACGGAAGTTCAGCGGCCGCTTACAGAGCTGGCGAATTCCAGGCTCGACAAGCTCGAAGCCTTTTCAAGCATAGCGTCAACGAATACTTATTTACTTGCACAGCCGGCGCCGGGTATCGGTCGATACCGCGTAGCTATTGCCGATCACCAGACGTCAGGTCGCGGGCGCCACAATCGCCGTTGGCTATCCGCACCAGGTTCCGGGCTCTGTTTGTCCTTCTCTTATACGTTTGCGAAAACGCCGGAACAACTTCCCGGATTAACGCTCGCAATAGGCGTTGGTGTGGTCGGCGCACTGCAGCACCTCGAAGTCGATGGCGTCAGTCTTAAATGGCCAAATGACATCGTTGCGCTCGATGGCAAGCTTGGCGGCATCCTGACCGAAGTGCAGTCAGGGCCCAGCGATGGTGTGACAGTTGTAACCGGCATTGGATTAAACGTGCATATCCACGACAGAGCTGCCTTCGCGGCCGAGTCTAATTGGGCACATCGCGCGGTTGACCTCGACAGCATCAAGAAGGTTGCAGCCAAACGTGAGCTGCTCGCAGGCACAATAGTCGGCCACCTGTTTTCGACGTTCAATAGATTCGAAAAGGCCGGATTTGCAGAATTTGCGGACGACTGGCAAAGCCTTGACTGGTTGCGCGACAGGGAGATAACGGTTGATATGCCGGACAGGCAAATCACGGGGATCGCCGCAGGCGTTGACGACGACGGTGCGTTGATCATCGAAGGCAAGAACGGTCGTACACGAGTCATTTCCGGGTCAATCGTTCTGGATGGCCTGGCGGAATTCGGCCGATGACAGCGCTGCTGATGGACATCGGCAACTCACGCTTGAAATGGGGTGTGCTGGATGACCACGCCATCCGGCGAACAGGTCATATTTCGCAGCAAAAGATTCGTGAGCAGGGACTCGCAGTACTGACGACCAAACTGCCACGTCGTGTCGATGTGGTATTCGCGAGCAATGTGGCAGGAACGAGTTTTGCGACGAGATTATCGGGAGTCGTCGGCATGCACTGCAATGCGGACATTCGATTCGCGCATTCCGAAAGCAAGGCTTGTGGCGTGACTAATAGTTATCGCCAGGCGCGTCGCCTGGGTGTTGATCGATGGGTCGCCATGATAGGGGCATGGTCTGAACTTAAGGCCGAGTGCCTGGTTGTTGATGCGGGCACGGCGTTGACCATCGATGCTCTTGATTGTGATGGTCGACACCTTGGCGGACAAATTCTTGCAGGGGTAACAATGATGACTGAGACGCTGGCGACGCGTACGAGTGATGTTCCCAACATTCGGCGACGAGCAGCCAGCCAGGAACGCGGAATGGAGATGTTTGCAAGCACCACGACCGGGGCGATCGGCCACGGGGCAGCAAATGCGGTGATTGGCGCAATTGAACGCGCGCTGTCGGTCATGCGGGAAAACGGTCTGTCACCGACGACCATCTTGACCGGTGGTGACGCCTCACGCATCCTTAAGTCGCTCGGTGAAGAGTCAATCCATCGTCCACACCTGGTTCTTCAAGGTCTGGCGCAGTTGCTGGAATGTCCCAAATGAGAAATTTGCTGTTGATATTGTTGCTTGCGAACATCCTCTATTTTGTCTGGGGCATGGTCGTGGAAGACCCGCAGGAACCCGGTATCGCTGTTGTAAATGAGTCCGAACTTGGACCTCCACTGGATGTTTCCACCAAGCGGGACGCAGAAGCTGCCGCCAGTGTCGGTGCAGTCCTGGGTTCTGGTGAACCGTCGGACCTGGCGGCGGTTGTTGGTCGATCGTGCGTGACGGTGGGTCCGTTTAAAGCCAGCAAGGATGCCGCGACAGCGCTAACGCAATTTGCCGCCGAAGGAATGCGTGCCAGTCTGCGATCTGTGCAGGGACAGATTTTCGTCGGTCACAGGGTGATGATTCGCGATGTTGCGGATCGCGAAACCGGTAATGACATTTTGGAAACGCTCAGACAGGGTGAACTGTCAGACGCATATCTGGTTCCGACCGAAGAGGGTGGATTGAATATCTCGCTTGGCGTGTTCGGCGAACTGGAAAGAGCGGAGAAGGTCGAATTGCAGGCCAAGTCGCTGGACCTGCCGGCCGATATTACGCCGCGCACCCGCGAAGGATCATTATTCTTCGTTGATATCGGCTTACCGCCCGGAAAAGGCGCCGAGGCGATCGTTGACCAGTACGGTGAGGAAAAAGTGCTGTTGCGTGATGCTGCGACCTGTCCCCAGTCAAGATAGGCGGCGCGAGACAGGGTCTTGTAAGGCGGGCCCGAAAAGCGAATAATTCGCGGCCCCGTTCACGGGATGGCACACAAATAGCCGGTGTAGCTCAGTTGGTAGAGCAGGGGTTTTGTAAACCTCAGGTCCCGGGTTCGACTCCTGGCGCCGGCACCAAACATAAACGGGCCCCAAAAACGGGGCCCGTTGACGTTTGCACCGATACCAGGATCCCTCGTGCGAGTTGACTAGCTTGTGCCAGCCGCGTCCTTACGCAGCATCGCGAACCAGGCGCTGTTGAAATTCCAGTTCGCTACCTCGTGCTGGAGTTCGTCGGCTTCCTGCGATTGCCCGGCGCCCCGCAGGGCCTTTGCCAGCATGAAAACGTTCTTGACGTCGCCTGCACCGGGGCTGGTGCTGAGATTGGCCTGTCGATAGTGCTCGATCGCGAGATCGAAATCATCCTGTTCCAGCGCAGTCAATCCGAGCAGCTCGTGGTAGCGCTCCATTCTGCGCGGGTTATCGTCATTAGCCAGTAACGCCGCAAACTCCTCGGCTTTCGCATGAGCTGCCATTTGGTCGCCTTGTCGCGCGGCCAGCTTGCCTTGCCAGAATGTGGCGGTTGCTTTTTGTTGACGCGCGAAGTTCTCGTCACCTGAATTGGTGCCGGCCTCGGCCAGTGAGGCGGACAGATGCTCGACCGCGTCTTTGGCATCATCCAGCATATCGTAGTTAAAACAGATATCGGTGATGTTAGTCAGGAGGAAGTTGCGGGCGCCAATCTTCTGGTCCCCCGGCATATCGAGTGTGTCGATTCGATCGAGTTCGCCCTTCAACTCGTCGACAGCCGCCTGGTGATCACCAGCATGCAGGTTTACGAATGCCCGGTAGTTTGCCAGCGTCGACATAGTGACTTCCTGGCCGGCGGCGATGCCGATGTCGTAGTCCGCGCGGGCTTCGTCATAGTTACCCAGGAACGAATTGACGTGGCCACGCTTCACCGCGGCAATCTCATTTTCGGCGTCAAGCTGCAGGGCTTTGGAGTAGTCGTTGCGGGCCGCTTCGAGATCGCCCATCGCGCGACGCACATCACCAATATTGATCCAGTAATTGTCTTCGCCGGGCTCGAGTTCGATCGCGTGTTGGAAATGTTGCTCGGCCTGTGTGAAGTCTTTGGGATCGTTGAACAAATAGGAAAAGCCGAGGTTGTTGTGGCTGAACGCCTGGTCCGGAGCCAGCTCTAGCGCCTTCCCGGCTGCAACGCGCGCTTCACTAATCTTGTTTTGGCCGGCAAGCAAGCCGGAATACACAATCCACGCACGCGGCGCATCCGGATAGGTGTCGACCAGTTTCTTGCCGAGCGTCAGACCTTCCCCGGCGTCATTCGTCACGAAGCTCATATTGATCGATGCCCAAAGTTGCTCACCGTCCGTGCCGCTGGCCGCTAATTGCTCAGCCTGCCGGGTCGCTTTGACGAATTGCTCACCGGACAATGCCGTGTTGCCGAGCATGATCCAGCCCCCGATGAAGTCCGGATGCTGGCCCGTCAACTTTCGCGCAGCCTGGTTGGCCTCGATAAAGTCGCCTCGGTCTGCCAGCGAGCGAGCAGTCATGTACTGCGACAGTGCGGCCTCATCTGATGATGACAGCGGAATACCGCCGTCATTGGCGGCCATGGGCGCTGTCTCTTTTGCTGTTTTCGCCCCTTCGTCCAGCTGCGCCTGATCAGTGCTGTCTCGTTGCTCCGAGCAGGCGACAACCAAGGCAAGTGCCGTGAGGCACGCCAAAAGTCTTGAATATGTCATTTTTCTCTCCCCACTTTAGTGGATTTCGTCGACTTGTTCTCTGTCCAGGCCGATCTGGATTTGCGCCAAACCGGGGACATTTTTGTCGTTACATACGACCGCCACCCGGGCGTTTAGTTCACGGGCCGTCTGGGATCGCGTGGCCCGAGATTTATCAGGTTAGCGCCCCGTCCCGGGGCGCGAATTTGTTATAAAGAGGAATGCTGACTCTGAGGCGCAGGAAATCCATGTTAAGAATGCGGTGCATGCCCATCTTGTGCCTGTTGGTTACGGCCTGTTCGCAAAATCCCGTGATCGACGAAGAAATGATGCGTTTTGAAGGCGCTATGCCGGCTGACTTCGCTGGTTCGTGGGAGAGAAACTACGCACTTGGCGATGAGGTAACCGTGGCGCTTCAAGTGGCGTATGACAAATTGAGTCGCAGATCGCAGGATCCACGATTCCCCGGGGGTCCCGGCACCGTGACGACGTCGGCAAAAGACTACTCTTCTGTCCATGCGCTCGCGCTCCTTGCGGAGTTGATTACGCGCCCGGCTGTCTTGACGATTTCACAAAACGAGCACGAAATCAGCATCGCGAGAAAAGACGATTTTGCTATTTCGTGTGCCTTCTACGATGGCGTGGCAAGCGGCATAGAGAATAACTATGGCACGGAGATTTGCGGCTGGGATGGTGAGCAACTCGTCTCGAATCTGATACTACCGGATGGTTTGCAAGTCACTCATCGCTTCACGATTTCCCGGGATGGCGCGCAACTGCGTGTGGTGACAACCGTGTCGTCCAGTACGTCACGGATACCGTTCACCCTGCGGCGCTACTACACGAAATTCGAGCGACCGCCCTCCGAATTCAATTGTATCGAGACGCTCAGTATGAAACGTGTGTGCAGCACGGGCGAGATTGTGCTGTGACCTGGTTCATTGCCGGGCCTCGTATGCTGTTGACGCCGCGGTTGTTGGTCCTGTTGATGGGCATTCCGGTGCATCTCGCGGCACAGGGGCTGCTGCCGTCCGAGACCGGCGCGCTCCCAGCGGTGGATGCGGGCAATCTTGCAGCACTCAATGTGTCCATCGCGGTCTTCGACCCTGGCGTGCCTGCAGACCGGTCGTTGCACCGCGACCTGCAAGTGTTTCCGCGGATTCGCGAGATTGAGGCGATGTTTCTGCCATTCGTATTGCGTGAAACGCTTGCCAATACGAATGAATGGGGTGCGGTACGGGTGGTACCGCAGCCCGATGTTGCCGCGGAGTTACTCGTGTCCGGTACGATTGCCCGGTCCGACGGCGAAATACTGGAACTCAGGATTCGGGCTGTCGATGCAAGTGGACGCGTATGGCTCGATGAGGTGTTCAGTGCTGCGGTGACTGCCAATTATTCGAGGCGTGACAACGAGTCCGGTCTGCAGGGAAATCAGCAGCTCTTTGATGAAATTGCAGTAGGTCTCCAGAAAGCGCGCGCCCAAATGAACAACAAGATACTGACTAACATCGTCACGATCTCCCTGTTGCGCTATGGCCATCAGATTGCGCCGTCCGTATTCGGCGATTACCTGGTTAGGGCGGCCGATGGCACTTTCACAATTCATCGTCTGCCCGCCAGGAACGATCCGATGCTTGACCGGATCAAGCGAATTCGCGGCACCGAGTATGTGATTACGGATACCGTGGATACGAAATTCCAGGAACTCCACTCTGAAATCGCGTCGATTTACGATATGTGGCGCGAATATCGGCGCAAGGTCGTTGAATACCAGAACGAGAGTGCGAGGTGGGTGCAGAATTCAAGATCAGGCGCACCACGTGGCAGCTTTGAGGCGATGAAGAACCTGTACGACAACTACAAGTTCGACAGAATCGCCACACAAGAACAGGATAGTCTGGCGGTGGCGTTCAATAATGAGGTAGGCCCGACGGTTGAGGCGATGGAGGCTCGCGTCGCCGAACTTGAGGACTGGGTCGACAAGAAATATGCAGAATGGCACAGGCTCCTGAAAGAGCTATTTGAAGTAGAGACCCGCCTGAAGCAATAAATGACGTCAGGGGCCGGCAAAGATTCAGGTCCGATAGTGGCTAATCAGGCTTCACCGGCAGCGTATACTCATGCGCATGTCAGGACGCAGCCCCATACAACAAAGCGAAATATACGAGCGGGCACGCCTCGCGCGTGATGCGCGTTTTGACGGCCAGTTTTTTGTCGGCGTCAGCACAACTGGCATTTACTGCAGGCCGGTCTGCCCTGCCGTGCCGCCCAAACGTGAAAATGTGACGTTCTATCCGAGTGCGGCTGCGGCTGGTGAGGCAGGTTTCAGGCCGTGCCTGCGATGTCGACCCGAATGCGCGCCAGGCACTCCGGCATGGAACGGAACATCAACGACCGTTCGCAGGGGATTGCGCCTGATTGCGAGCGGTGCGCTGGACGAAGGTTCGATCGAAGACCTGGCAGAGCGTCTTGGCGTCACGAGCCGCCATCTTCGCCGCTTGTTCACGAAGCACCTCGGTGCATCGCCGCTCTCAGTCGCGCACACACAACGCCTGCATTTCGCGAAACGACTTATCGACCAAACAGACATGCCGATGAGTCATGTGGCTCAGGCGGCTGGCTACGGCAGTGTCCGGCGATTCAACGATACCTTCAAGAACACTTACGGCCGAGCGCCTCGCGACTTGCGGCGGCGCAACGAAGCAACGTTCGATCATGACGGTGCGCTCACTGTTCGCTTGCCGTATCGCGAGCCGTTCGACTGGTCGGCGATGATCGACTTTCTTGCTGTTCGGGCCACACCCGGTGTTGAACAGGTTGTCGCCGAAACGTATTTACGCACGGTCGTGATTGATGGTCAGTCCGGCGTTATTGAATGTCGCCATGACGACCGTGACCGGAACATCAGTCTGACATTGCACGGAATTGCGACGACAGCGATGTTTCAGGTTGTCCAGCGACTGCGCGAAATGCTTGATCTCGAGGCGCCAGTTGCCGACATTGCCGACGGACTTAGTGCGGATAACACACTAGACAGGCTGCTGAAGAACAACCCGGGCATTCGGGTGCCTGGCGCCTGGAGCGGATTCGAACTGACTGTTCGCGCGATCCTCGGCCAACAGGTGTCAGTTAAGGCGGCGACGACGCTCGCCGGGCGAGTTGCGGAGCGCTACGGCGAGTTCGTCGAGCTCCCGAAAACTCTGGACAGTCGGGCGGATGGACTACGTCTTGATCGCTTGTTTCCCACTCCGGAAAAGTTGGCACGCGGACGATTCGACAACATGGGCCTGGTAACGAGTCGGGCCGATACGATTCGCCGCGTCGCCGCTGCGGTCGTCCACGGTGCTATTAACTTCGACAATACCCAGGATCCCCATGATTTTTGCGAAGCCCTGATGTCGATACGTGGTATCGGAGAGTGGACGGCGCAGTATTCAGCAATGAGAGCGCTGAAATACCCCGATGCGTTTCCAGCGTCGGATCTTGGATTGCTAAAAGCAGTTGATGACGCCGGAACGGTCAGTCCGGCAGAACTGAAATGCCGTGCTGAGTCATGGCGCCCATGGCGCGCCTATGCGGCATTGTTATTGTGGAGCTCGCTGGCGGGCTCCGGAGGATGAATGATGTACTACTGTTACCTGGGCACGCCGATTGGCGACCTGTTGTTGGCAGGCGATGATGCGGCACTGAGCCTGGTCGGATTTTCGAAGGGCAAGATGCGCCACGATCCAGAACCGGATTGGATCTACAACGAGAGGCCGTTTGCGACGGCTCGGCAGCAGCTGCAGGAATACTTCGCCGGCGATCGCAGAGATTTTGACCTGGCACTGAATCTGTCAGGTACCGCGTTTCAGGTTCGAGTGCTCGAGGAACTAAAACGCATTCCGTATGGCGAGACAACGTCCTACGGAGAAATCGCAAGACGAATCGGTCGGCCGAAAGCCATGCGAGCAGTGGGGGCTGCAAACGGCCGCAACCCGATTCCGATCATTATTCCCTGCCATCGTGTTATCGGCAGCGGTGGCGCACTGACCGGTTTTGGGGGCGGGCTCGATACGAAAGAAGCGTTGCTGCGGCTCGAGGCCGAGAACAGTGAATTCATGAATGTAAGGTGACAGTCCTCACAGAATTTTTCCTTCCAGCGCACGAACGACGGACGAGGGTTCGACGCCTTCGTGTAGCCGATCATCGTCCTGTAATGTTGTTAGCGATGATTGCAGCGGCAATACACCGGCCCAGATCGGGATATCGTAATCCTCATCCTCATCATCGGGCATGCCGCTTGAGATCTTCGCGGAGGCAGACTCAATGTCGACGGCGATGACACCCGTCATCTTGATTTCTTTTTCCAGTGGATCTCGAAGCTCATCCCAACGACCGGGCATTGTGTGTTCACTGATCACACGCATGCCGTGAATTTTGCCGTCCCTGTCGTCAATCAGTCGCGGTACTCCGAACAGTGTCGCGGAACGATAATTCATGGAAGAATTGAATGCTGATCGTGCGAATACGATACCGTCGACGTGAGTGACGTTCAGGCACAGCAGACCCGTCTGCTCCAGCAGACGGATGACCCTGGCTTTTCTCGCACCATGCAAATAGATTGTTTCGCCCTCGCGACCATAGATCATCGGCACAACGACCGGTTCGCCGTCCTGCACAAAACCCACAGCCGCGACGAGCGCCGAGTCGAGAATGTGATGCACGGCCGCAGTGTCATAGACTGCTTTTTCCGCGAGCTGGCGGACTTTGTTCTTCTTGACGATCTCGTATTTTTTGGCCACGGCGGTACCTAATTAAGAAAGTGTGGTGCAAGGATAAGGGCCACAAACGTGACGGCGGCAATACCGACAATATTCACGACAAATCCGGCGCGCATCATTTTTGGAATCGTAAGCAATCCGGAGCCGAACACAATGGCGTTGGGTGGTGTCGCGACCGGCAACATGAACGCGCAACTGGCAGCCAACGTTACCGGTACCGCGAGGACAATCGGATCCATACCTGACTCGATAGCAATCGCTCCCGCAATCGGCAGAAAGGTAGCAATCGTCGCAGTATTGCTCGTCAATTCAGTCAGGAAAATGATCATCGATGTAATAGCGACGACGACCGCCAGCAAGGGCATGGTGCCAATAGTCTGTAGTGTCGCTCCCAGCCACGCAGCCAGCCCCGTACTGATGAAAGCGCTGGCAAGCGACAGGCCACCGCCGAACAACAGGATGACTCCCCAGGGCAGTTGCTCGGCGTATTTCCAACGAATCAAGGTCGGGTCGTCCTTGTCTCCGGACGGGATGATGAACATTGCAATTGCTCCCGCGATTGCAATGCCGGTATCGTCGAGTGCGGCCAGTCCAGGCAGCTGAATCCAGAACGGCCGCCCGACCCATGCCACTATCATGATGGCGGCGACAATCGATATTCGAATTTCAGGTTTACTAATCTTGCCGAGATCGTTTTTGAGCTTTCTGAGTTCGGCCTGGCCTTCTCCCGAGGTTTTGAAACTCACGTCGAAAACCAAGCGGGTCAGAACAAACCAGCAAAGCGGCAACATAGCGATCGCAAGGGGCAGGCCAACCATCATCCAGTCAGAAAAGTTGATCGTGGTTCCGTAGCTCTCGAGCATAAATGCAGCGAGCATCGCCGTCGGTAGCGTGCCGACGAGCGTGGTCAGCCCGCCAATCGTCGCTCCATAGGCGACAGCGAGGAGCATGGCGTGCTGAAAGTCCTTTCGCTCACGGGCACCCAGATCGCGTACCGATGCGTGAATGACAGTAACGACGGATACGGCGACCGGCATCAGCATCATTGCTGTCGATGTGTTCATGACCCACATGCTGATCAGGGCGCTCGCCAGCAAGAACCCGCCGACGAGAAGCCGGCCGCTGCCACCGGCATGTTGCAACACATTCAGTGCTATTCGTCGGTGCAAGTTCCAGCGCTGCATGGTGAACGCAACAATAAAGCCGCCCAGGAACAGATAGATGACCTTGTTCGCATAAGGTGCGGCCGTGTCCGCCATGTTGGTGGCGCCGAGGAGCGGGAAGCAGGCGAGAGGTAATAAGGCGGTGGCGGCAATCGGTACAGCTTCAGTCGCCCACCACACGGCCATCAATACGGCGATTGCGGCAGTCGCCCAGCCGGCATCCGAGAGGCCGGCTGGTGCGGCGCTGACAAGCATCAGCAATGCGAGCGATGGCCCAAGAAAAAGACCAACCGTTTGATGTGTAGAGCGTCCTTGGAGGGTCGCGTTGTCGTTCAAGCTTATTTTCCGTTCGTTTGTCGCCGAGGGGCTATATCTTGTGCATAACTCGCCTTCCTATACAAGATGTAGTAGCATTCCGACCGTACCAACTCGGTACGCACGGAGATGGGATGTAATTGGCAATGCGGGCGGGACGCCGTGCCGGATGCGCGATTTGACGGCAGGCATCACGTGCTCCTCTCAACACGTTGCTCAAGTGGCTGGTTGCCTGCGCAACTCGCCACAGCGGTCAAAGCAGCGGCCTGTCTGCATGTTAACGAAAGAAGCAGAAACTCAATGTGACATGGAGGTTCCGTTTTTTATGCGATTCGCAATTAGCCGACGACATCTTCAGCTTGTTATGCCGCCCAGATACTGGGCGGCTTTTTTCTTGGTGTTTATCGCTGCTTGTGCATCAGGACCGCCAAAGCTGCCATACCCGGCGTTCGTCCAGTCGGATGAACTGGATGACATGTTTCTTGCGAGCCTTCCTGGCGTACGTGCCAAGCAATTCTCCGGTGACCCGCAGACCCGGCGCACGAGCAATCGAATCGATCTGCCACCAGACTGGGAGGGGACGACTGGAGGCGCCCCGGGGAAGTTGCTCGAGATACTTGTGCTCTCCGGTGACCTGGAGGTCGCGGATATCACCTTAGGCCTCGGCGGTTACTTGCAGATACCGCCCGGAACTTTTGGCTTCAATTTGCATACGTCCAATGGAGCTCGAATTCTGTATTTCCTGGATGACGTCGATCCGCTGGCAATGATCAAGTCGCCTGTAATTCTCGACAGCCGCCTTGTCGGCTGGCAAGCCACGGATACAGACGGTGTCGACATCAAGGAGTTACGCGACGATCCGGGTAACGGTGCCCGCACCTGGCTATTGAGAATCGAGCCCGGGGCGATTATTCCCTGGCAATCATCATCGGTCATTCGTGAGGGATACCTGATAGAAGGGCAATACCAACACAGCGAGTGCGTTGGCAGAGAAGTGCATACATGGATCTACACGCCGGGCGGTTACTTTTATCGACCCGGTGATGCGATCAACGGCGGTCCGGAGGCGAAAGCCATCACCGAAACCGTCTGGATTTTCCGCGAAAGAACAGCAGGAAGCGAAAGGACAGAGGAGTCCTGTCTATAAGGCCTCCGACGCTGGCTATTTGGCCAACTTCGTAATTCCTTTACCGAGCTTCATCAACTTTGTCAGCGTTACTGACGAAATATCATTGATCTGCTCGTACCACTCACTCGTCGATTCGATGAAATTCAGCATATTGCGAATGCGTTCCTTAGTGACAGGGTGAGTGTCGTCCTCCAATTCGACTTCCTCGGCGGCACTGCGCAACATCGATAGTGTCGGATTCAGTTCACGTTGCTTGCG
>Ga0255052_10002830_pt1 | contig 12304 bp, 8 predicted proteins | sample JV7_2_21_MG_FD_188632 | JGI IMG/M metagenome (GOLD analysis project Ga0255052, IMG submission 188632) | Seawater microbial communities from Jervis Inlet, British Columbia, Canada - JV7_2_21 | ecosystem: Environmental > Aquatic > Marine > Inlet | place: Canada: British Columbia | collected... | reverse complement strand
CGAGCTTTTTATGGCTGAAGCAAGCGATTGGTTCTGGTGGTATGGAGATGACCATTCGAGCTCAACCGACGCAGAATTCGACAGGCTGTTCAGAATGCACCTCATGCGCGTTTATGAACTGCTGGGCATCAGAGTACCTCCCGAACTCTACCGTCCCATTTCTTCGGCTACCACAAGACGGACCGGCATTAAGGATCCCCGGGGGAAGCTGACGATCCACCTTGACGGTGTGGTTACTTCCTTTTACGAATGGTATGAGGCAGGCCATATGGAGGTCGACCGCATCGCCGGTGCCAGAGCGATAGAGGAGGGGTGCATCGAATCTATCTACTGGGGTGAATCATCAGGAAATTTTGTCATGAGAATTGATTTTAAGGAAGGATTCAAGCTGTGGCCGGGAATCAAACTGTTACTCCGTGTCGTATCTCCGGTTGAGGCAAATATACCCATATTTACCGGTGAAAAAGAGGGCCTTATTTTCCACGAAGATAAACAGGTCGGCAAGTATATTTATAACGAGATTCTCGAACTCTACATCAATTGCAGATCCATGTCATGTTCTTCTGAACACGAATTGTTATTTAATGTAGTTGAACAATCTGCTTCAGGGATGGTCTTTCAGCACCCGGATACAGAAGTCATCGCTTTGAGGCTCATTCCGGGAGATGATCCCGACTGGATCGTTTGAGGTCATATTTTGAAAAAAAAGCAAGTTGAAACCTCACTCGAAGAGCTTTACAAGAGCATTAAAGACTCTTCGTTCACGCGAGACAGTGATCGTGTGTGCCGTTTTTGCGGTTCGAGTCTCAAAAGCTTCAAAAGTCACTTCTGCAGTACGGCCTGTTCACATGCATTCAAGGCCAAGTTAGACAAAGCAAGAAAATCACTCTTCAATAAACCGAAACTCTCCAGGAGCTGGGATATCGATCCGAAAAAATATAAATGGTCGATGCCTCATGAGTGTCCGATCTGCGGTATGTCTTTCCCTGAGGAAAGTATGCTGGAGGAGTGTAAGGAGCTCGATATGAACGTCCAGTTGATAGACAAAATCATGGGAAGGTTAAAGGAACATGAAGAGGAATATGATGACGCATAATAGTTATTATGTAAACTTATGCATAGGAAGCCTCCTTTCTCCTGTATTCTCTCCTCTCTCCTTGCTTTAACTCTTCTTCCCAACCTGCTGCTAATATAATACTCTACAGATACCTTTAATGATCTTTTTCTGGTCAAACTTTATTTTTCTACTCTGGTAACAACTCTTGTACCAATAGGATAGTTCTACCCTTACTTAACATCAAGCTGGTCCCCGATTGACATAACGCCCTGAGTGTGATATCATCTATCTTAATATGTGAGCTGTATTTGGAAAATGAGGTTGTGGAGGTTACGAAAAATGTCAAAAATGTCAAAACTGAAGCCCTTTCTGGTAATTTTATTCTGTGTTGGGTGTATCGCATATTTTTATTCGTCTTCGATGAATAAAAAGGATCTTCCTGTCGAAGATGAGCAAGAGGAACAAAAAGAAGAAAAAGGATTCAAACCGAGTGATTGGTTTTTTGCACAACGGGCTTACCCCTATGGAGAAGTAAATTTGGAAGCCTACCGTGAAGCTGTGTATGAAGCCATGCAAACGAGGCGGAAGAGATCCGCTACCTTTGATGATGTTGTGTGGATCCCAGCCGGTCCGACGAACATCGGAGGGAGAATCACGGATTTTGCGGTTGATCCTCGCGACAGAAACGTGATATACGCTGGAGCAGCCAGCGGCGGTGTAATAAAGTCCACCGACGGCGGCGGTAGCTGGACCGCCCTCTTCGACGACCAGCCTACCCTGTCGATAGGTGCACTTGCTATCGACCCGGTGAACCCGGACATATTGTACGTGGGTACCGGCGAGGCCAATGCAGGCGGTGGCAGTGTGACATATGGCGGCTTCGGTGTCTCCAAGACCACTGACGGCGGCAGCACCTGGGCCTCTGTAGGGCTCGAGGATACGCGCTATATCGGCAGAGTTGTGGTTGACCCATCGGATCCCGACCGGGTATTCGTGGCCGCAGTAGGAACACTCTTCAGTACTAACAGCGACCGGGGTGTCTACCGTACCACAGATGGAGGATCGACATGGGAACAGGTCCTCGCTGTAAGCGATTCTACGGGAGCCATTGACCTGATACAGAACCCAAACGATACGGATGTTCTCTACGCTGCCATGTGGGAGCGAATTCGGCGACCCGGCTCGCGAAGTTACGGAGGTTCTACGAGCGGAGTATACCGGACGACGGACGGCGGTGACAGCTGGTCCCTGCTCACGAACGGATTGCCCAACAGCTCTCCCGATGTCGGGCGCATCGGCCTGGCACTCTCTGAAGCCGATCCGACTATCGTTTATGCCATATTCGCCGATGATGCAGGTTATTTTTTAGGGGTTTACAGAAGCTCCAATGCCGGGGGCAGCTGGTCCCGGGTCAATGACGGGACACTACAGTCCGGCAATTTCTACTACTCGTACGGATGGTGGTTCGGATTCATCGAAGCGGATCCGACAGATCCTGACATTCTCTACGCTCATGGTGTCGGGATGTACAAAACTACGAACGGCGGGGATTCCTGGAACCAGATCGCTCACAGTAATCACGTGGACCATCACGCCCAGTACATCGATCCGGCTGATCACAACTGGACCATCGAAGGTAACGACGGAGGTATTTATTTTTCTACAAACGGCGGCTCATCATGGGACAAAGCAGACGGTCTGCCGATCACCCAGTTCTACACCAACGAGATCGACTATCTCAATCCGGTCCACCTCGCGGGCGGTACACAGGACAACGGTACAAATAGGACACTCGACGGTGCTATTGATGGCTGGGAGGAAATCTATGGGGGCGACGGCTTTTACGTCATCATAGATCCTACAGATTCTGACATCATGTACGCTGAGTCGCAGTACGGCGGACTCGGGAAATCCACGAACGGCGGGTATGGCTGGAATTCGGCCCTGAACGGTGTCAACAATTCGGATCGTCGTAATTGGTCCACCCCGGTCGTCATGGACCCGTCGGACCACAATACACTTTACTACGGGACTTACCGGCTTTATCGCACCACGAACGGGGCCCAGAACTGGTCCGCTATCAGCGGTGATCTCACTTCGGGTCCCTCCAGTGGTAATCTCGTCTTTAATACAATAACGACCATGGCAGTGGCACCTTCGAATCCGCAGGTCATCTATACCGGATCGGACGACGGCAATGTCCATGTCACCATTGATGGAGGTCAGGAGTGGTATGATATAGGAGCTGGTCTCCCCGACCGGTGGATTACTCGAGTAATCGTCCATCCCGATGATCATCTGAAAGCGTACGTGACGATCTCCGGGTTCAGGTGGGATTCCCCCCTACCCCACGTTTACGCCACTTCCGATGGCGGGGCAAACTGGATCGACATAAGCACCAATCTACCCGAAGTTCCAATCAACGACCTGGTAATAGACCCTCAAAGAACCTCTTTTCTCTACATAGCAACCGATGTCGGGGTATACGCCTCGACGAACACCGGGACTTCTTGGGAGAGCTTCAACAAAGGGCTGCCCATGGTGCCTGTCACCGACCTCACCTTCCATCCTCCCACGAGAACACTGTCGGCAGCTACCTACGGGCGATCCATGTTTACGGTAGAATTACCCCAGACATCGGTGATCATCAAGAAACACAAGGTTCTGGTTCCGTGGGATCCCCGGGACGAAAGAGATGAAGCAGAAATACAAGACGGCAGGTAGCGACGCAAGATCAAACAACCAGGTTGACGATACGGTTTTTTACCACTATGGCCTTCTTTAACGGTCCGTCACCGATGATGTTCTTTATCTTCTCGATCTCGAGTGCTTTCCGGACGACAGTATCATCGTCGAGGTCCCTCCCCACCTCGAGTTCCGAACGCAGCTTGCCATTGATCTGAACGGCGACAGTGACAGAATCGACAACAAGATATTTTTCAGAAAAGGTGGGCCACTTCTCGAGAAATATCGACCCTTCCCCCCCGCTCTTATTCCACAGCTCCTCCGAAAGGTGCGGCGCGAAGGGTGCCAGAAGGAAATTCAAGTTGATCATTACTACATTAAGGAGTTCTTCGCTGATAGGACCCTGACCCTGAGTGTACTTGTATAAAGTGTTGACCAATTCCATCATCCTGCTGATCGCGGTGTTGAACTCGAAGTTGTCGAGGTCCGCCGTGACGCTCTTGATCGTGTAATGCATAACTCTGAATAAATCGCGATCGGATTCGTTCACAGTCCCGGGGTCGAAGGTGGACGCGGCACTGCCACTCACGGACGGCCTGTGAGCATGAAATATTCTCCACACCCTGCCAAGAAAACGATGAATTCCGTTGATCCCCGTGTCGTCCCAGTCCCCACCCTCTTCATATGATCCCATGAACATCATGTACATCCTGAAAGTGTCTGCGCCGTACTGTTCGATAAAAGAATCGGGGTTGACAACGTTGCCCCTGGATTTCGACATCTTGGCACCCTGGTTTGTAATGATCCCCTGATGTCGAAGCCTGAGGAACGGTTCTTCGAAGTCGATGTGTCCAAGATCGTGGAGGACCATTGTAACGAACCGGGCATACATGAGATGCATAACGGCATGTTCAGCGCCACCGACATACTGATCTACCGGGAGCCAGCGGCTGACGAGCTCCTTGTCGAATGGTGCGTCTTCAAGATACGGACTGAGGTACCTGAGGAAGTACCAGGAAGAGCAAACGAAGGTGTCCATAGTGTCGGACTCACGCCGGGCAGGATTGCCGCAGCGGGGACAGGATGTTTCGATAAAGTCCCTGCAATGAGCCAGAGGCGACCGGCCATCTCCCTTCGACTCGAAATCAATATCATATGGCAGAAGCACGGGGAGATCCTTCTCGGGTACGGGGACCTCGCCGCAGGACTCGCAGTAGACAACAGGTATAGGGGCACCCCAGTAACGCTGCCTCGAGATGAGCCAGTCCCTGAGTTTGTAGTTCACCTTGAAATCGGCTTTGTCTGATCCTGCCAGCTCGCGGACAACCGCTTTCGCCCCTTCCCTGTGATCAAGGCCGGAAAACTTACCCGAGTTTACCATGTTCCCGGGTCCAGTGTACGCACCCTCCAACCTGCCGTCCCCTGCCCCACCGGGTTCCCGTATGACTTCGACGACCGGCAGATCGAACTTCCCGGCAAATTCGAAGTCCCTTTCGTCATGAGCAGGCACGGCCATGATACCGCCCGTACCGTAGGACATCAAAATGTAGTCGGATATCCATATCGGTATTTCTTCTCCATTGGCGGGGTTCAGTGCGTAGGCACCGGTAAAAACGCCTGTCTTTTCCCGAACGGTGGAAAGTCGTTCTATCTCAGAGGTCACACGGGACTGTTTTATGTAAGACGAAACCTCCCCCAGCTTTTCCGGTACTGTTATCTGCTCGACTACGGGATGTTCCGGGGCAAGCACCAGATACGTCGCCCCGAAGATAGTGTCCGGCCTGGTCGTGAATACGGGAATGTCAACAGCCCCCGGAACTTCGAAGACTATCTCGGCACCCTCGCTTCGTCCGATCCAATTCGTCTGCATGGATTTGGTCTTGTGAGGCCAATCGATCCGTTCGAGACCCTCGAGCAGCCTTTCAGCGTACTCCGTTATCTTGAAGAACCACTGGATGAGATCCTTTTTTGTTACCTCGGAGGAACACCTCTCACAGAGATTGCCGGTGACGACCTGTTCATTGGCGAGAACCGTACTGCAGGAGGGACACCAATTAACAGAAGCTTTGTTGCGATAAGCCAATCCCTTGTGATATAGCTGCAGAAAAATCCATTGGGTCCATCTATAGTAATCGGGAGAGCTGGTGTTGACCTCGGATCTCCAGTCATACATGGCACCGATGGCCTTCAGCTGTTTTCTGATGAACTTCACGTTCTGTTCAGTACTTTCAGCCGGGTGGACCGCATGTTTTATGGCATAGTTCTCTGCCGGGAGTCCGAAGGCGTCGTAACCCATCGGCTCGAAGACGTTATAACCGTTGAGCCTCTTGTAACGGGCCCAGGTGTCGGTTGGTCCATAATTGTACCAGTGGCCGATGTGCAGTCTGTCCCCTGAGGGATAGCTGAACATTACCAGCGCGTACAGCTTATTCTCGTATCTGTTGAGATCTGTCTCATTGAGACCTTCCTTCTCCCAGTACTCCTGCCATTTCCTCTCGGTCTCTTTGAAGGCATATTCGGCCATGTTCTCTCCTTGCTCGTGTAAAATATAAAATCTGCCCGGGTAACGGTCAAGCGAAAGTGTCCCCGTTAAAGAATGTTGTGACATAAACATATAAGTTGACACAAAAACTCGAATACTATATACTGTTCGAATATCACCTAACAACTTGATCCGGATTTATTTACGTTCCCTGACAGGAGATAACCGTGAAAGACAAACAAGGGCTGCTTTTCTGTTTTGTACTCATTCTGTTTTGTTTGTTTTCAGCATGCGAGTCACAACCCCCTGAAAAATCTGTCACAGAAGAATCTATCGAAAAAGTCGCGCAATCTGACGCAGAAGTCGCGCAAACAGGGTTTTTCTCCGATCTGCCGCGGTTTCTGGACCCGGATGAAATTCGACAGATCCATCCGCTTGCCAGTATCGCTGAACGACTGAACCAGCGATACGACCTCATTATAGACCGCCACAGAGACCTGATCAAAGACGCCAGAATTCTGGATTTCGGGTCTTATGACGGCCGCTGGACCTATGCTGCAATAGATGCCGGTGCCCAACACGTCACCGCTATCGAGATCAGCCCGGAATTCGTCAAGCAAGCGGAAGAAAACATGAAGGCTTACGAGGTACCTGAAGAGAGATACGATTTTATCCAGGGAGATATTCTGGATAACATCAGGAATATCTCGCCGGGTTCATATGACGGAGTTTTGTGTTTAGGGATCTTCTACCATATCACGTATCATGTTGAACTGCTCAAGGAACTCAAAAGGATCGGAGTTAAATGGATCATCATGGACACCAACATCATCAGTGGTGATCGGTCGATCGTCTGGTTTAAAAACAATCCGAACTACGGATTAGAGGGGAAACCGACCCGAAGAGCTATCGAGGTGATGGTGAAAAGCGCTGGTTTCAGATACAAGCACATCCCAACGCAGCATCTTACCGGTCCAAGCACGGAAGATTATCAAAACAACAAGAGAATCATGATGTCGATTTTAAGCGATTGACACTTCTTAAACAAGGGAACTCTTTTCAGGCCATAGCTGATGTATGACAACAACACAGAAAACGGCCTTGAGCGAAAACTCGGGCCTTTTTCTTTGACAAACATCGTGATCGCGAACATGATCGGAGCGGGGATCTTCACGACATCCGGGCTGCTCATGAAAGATCTGGGCGATGCCTGGGTGATGATAAGCCTGTGGGTCATTGGAGGGATCATTGCCCTCTGTGGAGCTCTCAGTTATGGAGAACTCGGAGCGGCGATCCCCCGGGCAGGTGGAGAGTACGTCTTTTTGTCGAAATTGTACAATCCTCTATTCGGTTTCCTCAGTGGCTGGGTCTCCCTTTTTGCCGGATTCTCCGCCCCCATTGCTGCCTCTGCCATAGGTTTTACCGTGTATTTGACGAGAGCCTTCCCCGGCCTCCTCAGCCTGGGAATCTTCAACTCCCCCGAAGGCGCAGCATTTCTCAACAAATTTTATGCGATCCTCGTTATAGCGATCTTCACCGTGATCCATACGAGAGGCATCAAGTTGAGCGCCAGTGTTCAGAATGTCCTCACGATTCTGAAAGTACTGCTGATCGCCGGGCTCATAATCCTGGGCTTCGCATTCGGGGAGGGTGATCTGGATCATTTCTCAGGCGGAGGCGGTTTCACCTTCGATTTTGGCGGTTTTAAAATCATGGGCCTTTCACTCATGTGGATAATGTTCGCCTACAGCGGGTGGAACGCATCAGCATACTTAGGCTCAGAAGTCAAGAATCCTTCCAGAAACATGCCTCTATCCCTGATACTCGGTACAGGGATAGTTCTAATACTTTATATTCTCCTGAACATGTTCTACATCTACGCCGTTTCGCCTGCGGAAATGAGCGGTGTGATCTCGATCGGAGGTCTCGCCGTCGGCAATCTGTTCGGAAAATCCTTCGAGAATGTCCTTTCGATACTCATTTCCTTTGCTCTGTTTTCCTCGCTCAGCGCATTCATCATACTGGGACCTCGTGTTTATTACTCCATGGCCAGGGACGGTTGTTTCTTCAAATTTGCCGCAGAGGTTCACAAAAAACATGGCGTTCCGTCGAAATCGATTTTGCTGCAGGGTGCTCTCGCGATGATTATGGTACTATTCGGAACCTTTGATCAGATATTGACATACATGGGGTTCTCGCTCGGCATTTTCCCGATCCTGTCAATAATCGGTATTTTCAAGCTCAGACGCTCGAACATGAGCACATTCAAGCTGCCGGGCTTTCCGGTCGTGCCGCTCTTTTATGTAGTGATGGGTATCAGTATCCTGACGCTCGCTTTTTTTCAGCGGCCGCTCGAATCCTGTATAGCGATCACGATGGTACTCATAGGGATCCCCGCGTATTTTCTATTCAAGAGGAGATAAGCCTGTTGTACATTGCTTTCAGGGTATTTATAATACAAGAGTAAGGTTTTCAATTGCTATAAAGGAGGAAGATCGATGGAGCACACGTACAGCGAACTCAAGAAAAAAACCGTGGCCGAGCTTCGTGAAATCGCAGAAACGATCGAACATGAAGCTGTCGAAGGATACACACAACTCAACAAAGATCAGCTCATCGGAGCCTTGTGTACAGCGCTGGGGATCGACGCCAAAGAGAAGCGAAGTGTTGTAGGGGTCGACAAGAGCAAGATCAAAGCGGACATTCGATCTCTAAAAATCGAACGCGAGGCTGCCCTCGAAGCCCACGATCACAAACAGCTCAAGATGTTCAGAAGAAAGATCCGTTCTCTCAAGAGAACGTTACGCAATGCAAGGGTATAAAAGGGTATAAAAACAATCCCCGTCCCTCCTTGACTTAGATCTATAACTTACGATATTTGGAAAACCTTATTTTTGTTTTCACACTTCCTGAAGAGGAGGAACTGATCATGAAACACTGTCGATCTCGTCTGTATTTCTTCGGTATCTTTTCGATCTTCTCCCTTATACTGGCCGGTCCGGCCGCTGCAGTGCTCTGTCAGGGGCCCGACGGACTTACCGGAGCCTGTTGCACGTCGACGACCCTCAGTATTCCTTCTCCCCTGCCGGGTACGACCATGCAGAGTGTCGCGATCTGCTGGAACGCCTGCGTCCCATCGACCGATCCCATCATAGTCACTCTGTCCTCACCAGCACCTGGTTTTTGCGGAGCTTACCAGGCCCAGCTTACGGTGGACGACATTAGCGGATCCGGGCTCATGAGCGGCCTGGTGTTTCTGGACTACACGCGGACATGGACGGAATTCAACAACGACGGCGACGAACTGCAGGTCTGGCGCATGGCGGCAAAAACGGATCTTATGCTTTCCGGGACCACGGTCCCCTGCCCGGTGCCGATCTGCCTCGCTGCAGCCCCTACAGCGTTCTTCTATGGACACATAGACTACGCTTTCAATTGCGTCACTAGCGGCTGGGAGATCTCTGCCAGTTTGTTCCATTCGTGTGACCGCTTCATTCATGATCCCATCGCATCCTCAATACCCGCCCCCCATCATCCTCCTACTGCCTACGCCATTGTCGGGCCGGACGTTTCTTCAAATCCATTTGTTCCAACAATACTCTCCCCATTCACGGGTCCGATCACCGGTGGTGCCATAAGGCGAGTGGCAATACCAGGGACTCCCTGTCTGACCGAGGATCCACTCGTTTCCGGCGGCCTGGGATTAAATCTCCAGGGATGTGCCTGTCCGCTCAGCCTCTCGCCTGCTCAGTACTCAACCCAGCCATTCTCAGCAGTAGGCTCATGCGGTGGAACCTTCTCCGCGATCAATACCCCTCCCCCGCATTTCTGGAAGCGCATGATCACAACCAGTCTCGGCACATGGACCGGAGCGGGACCAGGAACACCTTATCCGGGCAATGAAAATCTGTGGGCAAACGAAGGATTCTTCTTTGTGACCGATGTTTGTACGGGTATTACCCGGGTCGAGAGTCACTACGGCGTTATGACCGATCAGGGATTTCCGGTTTCACCAGACATCCAGCGGCCCTGGCTCACAATGAGGATGATCGATCTTGCGAGCAACTTCGACTCCAGCTATGGCTTTTTTCCTCCATTTGTCGGAAACGTCATGACGACGAGCCACACGATCCATGCTAATTTTTAAGGGTTTTCGGGCCCTGATGCTTGATCAGAATTCTATCGACCATGCTGCCGACAACGGCGCACTCCAGGCCGAAAGGCAGATAACCTGCCCAGCCGAGGAGGGGCATCTCGAATATTTTGAATACATGAACGTAGGGAACGGAATATATCCAACGTGACAGGCTGTACATATTCCACATCTCCCAGAAGAAGCCGCATACCAGCGCTGCCAGGGTAGATGCAATGATCACATGCCAGTCGCCATCGACGAAATCCGAAAGTATATGGCGTTCACTTAAAAAAGTTTCGACAGCGACAATGATCAGTAAGGGTGAGACCCACAGGAGAGAAAAGATAAGATTGGGCCACACACCTATGCCGGCAAGGCCCAACCCAGCCAGTACCAGCATCCCCAGCGCCAGACTTCGTGGATGTCCGGTTTTGATCGGGATAAATGAACTGAAACAGTCGAGCTGATGCGAACGAAGCATCCACTCACGAACGCTGAGTACGGCGGGAAGTACTGTTGAAAAAGGCAGTGTTGCAAAGAGGAAATATTCGAATGGCTCATTAGTATTGTTGACATAGTACCAGTTCTGCACAAATCTGTTCAGATATTCGAAAAACCACCAGAAAAAGGCGCTCACCGGAAAAAGCAAAATAAAAAACCGAGGTCGTGCTGTCATCAGGCAAGACCCTGTTCGCTTGTAACACAGTGCATTGACTATCAGGATAAGACCTATCCAGAGCGGTGTAAAGCTATGCCTCTGGAGAACACTGAACCATTGAAAACGTGTCCACGCAAGAATCCATGAAACACAGAGCAATCCAATTCCGATCCATCCCCACCACGGAAAGTTCTTGCGAGTGGCAGAGTTCGGTAAAGCGGCACTGCGATGCGTCACCCAGTACCACAACAGAGGAAGACTCCAGGCGAGGATCAGGAACGCGTAAATACAGAACACTTTCCAGGAAAAGGGAGCGTGCTGCACATAGCGGGTCACTGGCGGAAATTCCAGATACTGCCTTACTTCGAAACCTGCTATCCACACGCCCAGCAGCGGCAAGCCGCAAAGCATACCGAACAGAATAACGATTTTCGTAACAAATGTTTTCATGAAAAACCGCGTTTTTGCGAGTGAGCCGATTCCTGAAACAACAGATCTCTCAAAATAGTATATTCGAATGAGGTTCGTATTTCAACAAAAGATTACCTGGCCGCGAATCTTTACCGGGAAGGAAGCGTAAAAAAAGTTGACATTTACTTGAGGTCCCGCTATAATTTTTGCCATAATTAGTGATGGGTTTTAACGTCCCCGGACGCGACATGGAGGTTTTATGAAACGGATCGTGGTAATCAGTCTTATCTTTCCGGTGATGATCCTGCTTCTTGTTTCCTGCACCCGGGAAAAGGGGGAAGGATTCACCGTACCGGTCGAATATCACAAGTTAGAGAACGGCCTCAAAGTTGTGCTGTCACAGGATCACTCTACTCCGATAGTTACCACCGCTGTTTACTATAACATCGGTTTTCGCATCGAGCCCAGGGACCGTACCGGTTTCGCTCATCTTTTCGAGCACATGATGTTTCAGGGCTCTGAGAATCTGGGGAAAATGGAGTTCGTCCGTCTGGTGCAGAACAATGGCGGTACACTCAATGGCTCTACGAGGTTCGATTTCACCAACTATTTCGAGATCGTACCCTCCCACAAGCTCGAAACCTTTCTGTGGGCCGAGGCGGACCGTATGCGCGGATTGTCAATAACCCAGGATAACCTCACCAACCAGCAGGGAGTCGTAACCAACGAAGTCAAGGTGAACGTTTTGAATCAGCCATACGGGGGATTTCCCTGGCTCGACATGCCCCAGTACGCTAATGAAAACTGGTACAACGCACATAATTTCTATGGCGACCTTGAGGACCTTGGGGCAGCAACCGTCGAAGACGTGCAGGA
>Ga0255052_10002829_pt1 | contig 12304 bp, 8 predicted proteins | sample JV7_2_21_MG_FD_188632 | JGI IMG/M metagenome (GOLD analysis project Ga0255052, IMG submission 188632) | Seawater microbial communities from Jervis Inlet, British Columbia, Canada - JV7_2_21 | ecosystem: Environmental > Aquatic > Marine > Inlet | place: Canada: British Columbia | collected... | reverse complement strand
AAGCGGGCATTGTTCTCGCGCAAGGCGTCACGTCGAACACCGTTTGCGTTTACCTGGAAGAAGTAGTCATTGCGCTTGGTATTGAAGCTGTCGATCGTCACCCAGAAGCGATCGTCAGAGAAAAACATTTTGCCCTGGATCATCTGTTTGGCGCGGATCTCACTGGGATCGCTGTCGCGCATGTCTGCTGCAATGTAGAGGAACTCATCGTCAAACGTGACACGAACGATCGTCGATTCGGTCGGCGTGGCGCCATCAGTCGGCGAGGTCATGTGAAAGTCGTCAACGGCCGTCGCGTACTTCCACACATCATCATCGAGCTTGCCGTCAATGATCGGCGCGGTATCCGTACGCGAAATATCGAACGACTTACGTTCATCGCCCTGCAAGTAGGCGGCGCTCGTCGCTGACGTGAGCAGCAACAGAGCGGCAGTTACCAGTAGCCGGCCAGACCATTTCATCGTGAATCCCCAGGGTGCATCGACGTGATGCCCCTTAGAGGGGTGATAGGTCCGGTTGGTTTAGCGCTTTGCGATCAGGTGTTGTGTGCGCGCGATAAGGCGTGCAAAAGGCGCTTATAACTAAACGCGATTAGCGAGACGTTCGAGGCTGCCTTTGTACTTGCGGCTGAGTTTGAGCTCGGTGTCGCTGCCCAGTTGCAGGAAATACTCACCGTTGCGATGCGGTCGCATCGACGTCACGCGATGTCGGTTGACGATAGCCGAGCGATGAACGCGGACGAACATCTCCGGATTGAGCACTTCTTCGAGATGCTTCATTGTGCCGCGCAAGACATAGGTGCTGCCTGCCGCGTGTACGCACATGTAATCGCCGGCCGCATCAACCCAGTCGATCTGGTCGACGTCAACACACGCTGTTTCGGCGCCATCGCGAATAGCGAGACGTTTCGGAAACGTCTTCGCATCACCGGCGGCCTCATCCAGCGCGGATTCGAGCGTTAGCTCGCGGCCTGTGAGTTCGCAGACCAGCTTGAGCAGCTTGTTGCGCTGTTCATCGGCAGACTTGTTACCAATTGCCTGACGGGCGCGTTCGATCGCCTCGGCAAGGCGTTCATCGTTTATCGGTTTGAGCAGGTAGTCGAGTGCATTGGCATCGAATGCCTTCAATGCGAACTCATCGTAGGCGGTCACAAAAATGACGACGGGCATCTCGCTGCCTGCGAGCTGCTGCAGCACGTCAAAGCCGTCCATGCCTGGCATCTGTATATCGAGGAACATCACGTCCGGAGACTGTTCGCGAAAATCAATTAGCGCTTCCCTGCCATTGCGGCTCTGGCCGCAGATCTCGATGTCGTCAAACTGCTCGAGGCGAAGTTCGAGGCCGCGGCGAGCGAGTTCCTCGTCATCGACGATCAGGGCCTTAATCATCATCGACCTCGTAGGGAATGTTGATTGTGATGCGCAGACCACGCGGCTCGTTTGGCGCGAGCGTAAAGGCCTGGCCGTCGCCATATAGCTGCTGCAACCGTTCCCGCGTGTTCTTCAGGCCAACGCCGCTCGACTTCTGGCCATTGTTGCCATTGCCAAGACCGGGGCCGGAATCCGAGATCTGTAATACCAGTGTCTTGTGCTGTACGCGTGCCGAGATTCGCAAGGTGCCACCTTCTTCGCTGGGCGTGATGGCGTATTTGATCGCGTTCTCGATCAATGGTTGCAGGATAAGACTCGGCACGAGCGCATCCTGTGCCTTGGCCTCAAGGGATTTCTCGATGATCAGCCGATCACCAAAACGCACTTTCTCGATTTCGAGATACAGATCGATTGCCGACAGTTCAGAGCCGAGCGTGACGCGACTCATCGGATCGTTGTCGAGCGTATATCTCAGGAAGTCGCTCAGGCGGCTGACAGCTTTGTTGGCAGTTTCGTTGGCACCATCCAGAATCAACGTTGATATCGCGTTGAGTGTGTTGAACAGGAAGTGCGGATTGAGCTGGTAACGCAGCATTTTGAGTTGCGCCTGGTGCGCGGCGGATGTGGCCTTGAGAGTCTGCTCCGTTTGTTCCTGCAGTTGCAGGTAGTACTTGATGCCGAAGTATAGCCCGCTCCAGCACAACAGGATGTAGAACGACCCCAGGATGCCGCTAACAAAATCCATCAGGTGCTCGGGCCGCCAGGAGTTTTTCACCCAGTCCCAGTAGAGGACGTTATGCAGCCACTGCCAGCCGAAACTGAAGACGTAGCACGCAACGAGCATGCCAATAGCAAGCGTGAGTGGTGAGCGTCCCCACAGCTGCCGGTAAATCAGTCGCAGAAGTATGCTGATGACCAAACCGGCGACGGCCACCGCGGAGATAACGGCAAAGTACGATTCGGGCTTTTCGTGGGCGAGCGCACCCAGCCAGGCAGCCAGCGTATAGCCGGTCCAGCCCGCAATATTCAGAATCCAGAACAGGCGCCCCCTGTCCCGAACAAGTCGACCTACCTTCACGCGTTACATTCCCGCCATAGTGTTGGTCGATTATAGATGTTGTAGAACTACCTATTGCACGCTTTGTCGTACCAAGAGCACGCTTTGACCCTGTCTGGGTCAATAATCGGACCAATCGAGAGGTGACCCATGTTGAAAAAGACAGTGATCGTACTGGCGTTGATCGCCGCGGCTGGCATGGCGGTTGCAGAGCCGTCCAAGCCCAAGGGTTTTTACCTGGTTGGCGCGGCAGGTGAGTCGATCTATGACGAGGGTGGTTCTTTCGGCAATTTCGGCGACGATGAAGACCGCTCGGTACAATTTGCGGCCGGTTACAAGATCCTCAGATTTCTCTCGATCGAGGCGCGATATACCGACATGGGGTCATTCTCTGTCCCATTCCAGGATTTTGATGTTTCGACGAGATCGATTCACGTGGTTGGTATTGCTCCGTTCGGACAGTCAGGCTGGGAGTTCTTTGGCAATCTCGGATACGGGAAAGTGAACCTTGATTTCCCGGGTGGCCTGGACGTCGACGAAAGCACGATGGCCGGCGGCATAGGCTTTCGCTGGTATCCCACACCCAAGATTGCGATCGGCATACAAACAGATGCCTACGTCTGGGACGAAAACAATGACTGGGAATCCGGGGTAGGCACCACGCAGCTTTCATTGCAGGTCATATTCTGATCGAAGTGACGTCTGCCCTTGACGCGTAGGGGTCACTCCGAATAGCCTCAAAGCAGGATTTCGGTGATAATGCCAAAATCCTAGCGGAGACAAGTACTTGAATAACCTGGCTAGCATAAGTAAACAGCGTAGAACCTGGGGTCGCAGCGCCCTCGGGCTGTTTGCGGTTGTCTGGCTGAACCTCGCGCTGCAACCCTGTGCGATGGCCTTTGAGGCCGAAGATGACCCTAACTGTCCGCATTGTCCGCCCGTCGAGATGCAGGGTCACCATGACATGCATGCCGGGATGGACGCCGAGACGCCCTGTGCCGACGGCATGTCCGACTGCGGGCTCGATGGCGATTTCAGTCACGATGCGCGCGGTGGACAGTCCAAACTCAAGGCCGGCGAGAGCGGCACGCCTTTAGCCATTGTTGCCACAGAGATAGCGGCACTCGTTCAGCCGCCAGCTCGCGAACGATCACCACCTCGAATCACGACGGCGCATTTGGGTGCGTCCACCCCGCTTCACGTTCTGTACTGCGTCTATCTGAAATAGCGATCTCTTCGAAGTAAGCCGTTCTTTACCGGTTTCTTTTGAGGAGATTGTTTGATGACCTTTTTTCGTGGGCGTACGCCCTCACTATTTATCGCTGCCTTGCTAAGCGTTTCATTCGCAACGCAGGCACAGCACAACACACCGCTGACACTGGCTGAAGCCGAAGATCTCGCGCTTGACGAGGAACCTGGCTACGCGGCATTGCTGACGCGCGCCGATGCGCTTGGTGAGCAGGCGGTTGTTGCCAGTCAGCTCCCCGATCCGACGATGCGAGTCGGCCTTCTCAACTACCCGATCAACTCCGGCGGCTTTTCGACCGAAGGCATGACCCAGGCGCAACTCGGGTTCCGGCAGAGCTTTCCGTCTGGAAAGTCGCGCGAGTTTGGCACCCGAAAATTCGAGGCTTTGTCGCTTTCGATGAGCACGAGCGCCGCGGCTCGAGAGCGCGATGTGCTTACCAATGTTCGCAGTGCGTGGCTCGAGACCTACTACTGGCAACACGCCCGCGACATCGTTACCGAGTCACGCCCGTTTTTCGCAGACCTTGTGACGGTCACGCGCTCGTTGTACAGCGTTGGACGAAAGACGCAACAGGATGTGTTGCGAGCCGAACTCGAACTCGGCCGGCTGGATGACCGGCTTATCGACATCAATCGACGTCACGAGCAGGCTTTGGCGGCGTTGTCGGAGTGGGCGGATTCGGCCGCCGGCCGTCCTGTCACATCGAATCTGCCGCAGTGGAGCATACTGCCCGCGATCGAAGTGCTACAGGAAAACCTGATGTCGCATCCGGCGCTACTCTCCGCGGATGCGAAGGTCGACGCGGGCGATGCCGGAGTCCGGCTTGCGGAGGAAAATAAGAAGCCCGACTGGTCATTGGATCTTGGTTACGGTTACCGCGATGGCAACCTGCCAAGCGGTGAACCGCGCTCCGATTTCATAAGCCTGTCCGTAACGACACAGCTGCCATTTTTCCAGAAAAACCGGCAAGACCGATCGTTGGCGGCTGCTCTCAGGGAACGGAGTGCGACCGAGTTTGATAAAGAGAAGCTACTGCGCAGTCTTTCCAGCCAACTCGACGCGGCTTACGCGCGATGGCAAGACCTTAGTCGTCGGGTGACGCTCTACGAATCACAGATATTGGCGCTGTCCGAGGATCATGCACGCGCAGCACTGCTCGCGTATCAAAGCGATGCAGGTGATTTCGCTGATGTCATGCGCGGTCATATCGATGATCTCAATACACGTCTTGATCATGTCCGTTTACAAGTCGAGCGCGCGCAGAGTTATGCCGTGCTCGCAAACCTCGGAGGGCTACCCCGATGAGAAAACAAATAACTATCGTCGCAGTAATTATTGCTGCAGTTGTTGTGGGTATCGCAATCGGCCGCTCATGGGCGCCCGAGGGCGGAATGAGTGGTGGCGCGTCCGGAAACGGTGATCGAGAGATCCTGTATTGGGTTGCACCGATGGATCCGAACTTCCGTCGAGACAAGCCGGGAAAATCGCCGATGGACATGGACCTCATGCCAGTGTATGCGGACGAAGTCGACGGCACCCCCGGCACCGTAAAAATCGATCCGACAATGGTCAACAACCTCGGTGTTCGAACGAGTTTGGTCGAAAGTGGGCCCTTGTCACGCCGAATTGAGACAGTCGGATATGTCGGCTATGACGAAGACACAATAATGCACGTGCATCTGCGTGTCGATGGCTGGATCGAAGGCCTGTCAGTGACCGCGACAGGCGACTCGGTCAAGAAAGGGCAGGTGTTGTTCGAGCTATATTCTCCGACGCTAGTCAATGCGCAGCAGGAACTTCTCCTTGCGCTGCAAAGCCAGAGCACAACGATGATAAAAGCATCGCGCGAACGCCTCGCGTCGCTTGGCATGACATTGGGTGAGATCAACGATCTCGCCGAGGATCGCAAGGTCAAACAGCGAATTCGCAAGTATGCGATGCATGATGGCGTCGTTGCGCACCTGGGTGTGCGGGAGGGCAATTTCGTGACGCCGGCCAGCAATGTCATGTCAATTGCGGAGCTTGATCATGTCTGGGTGCTCGCTGAAGTCTTCGAGCGGCAGGCTGGGCTGGTTGTTCCCGGCCAGCACGCCGAGGTTGAGCTGGACTACCTGCCCGGAAAAAGATGGCAGGGTACCGTTGACTATGTGTATCCGGAACTCGATCCGGTAACACGAACTCTGAAAGTCCGCATTCGCTTCGACAACGAAGGTGAGTTATTGCGGCCAAATATGTTTGCACGGGTTACCTTGCTCGGAACCGAGACCGACGCTGTCGTTCATGTGCCGCGCGAGGCGCTGATTCGTGGCGGCTCCGTGAATCGTGTTGTGCTGTCGCTTGGTGAGGGTCGGTTTCGGTCGCAGCCGGTGGAGATCGGCATCGAGTCAGGCGATCGAGTCGCGATTCTCGATGGACTGGCTGCTGGTGACCTCGTTGTCAGCTCGGGACAATTCCTGATCGACTCAGAATCCAATATCGAGTCGGCGCTGTCGCGCATGGATGATCTTTCAATGGAGCCGGTTGAAGAACCGCTGGATGAGCCAGTTGATCACAGCGAGCACCAGATGGAGCCGGAGCAATGATCGCCGGGCTAATTCGCTGGTCGATTCATAATCGAATCCTGGTTCTCCTGGCGACAGGTTTCCTGGTTGCCTGGGGCATTTATTCGTTGCGGCAGACGCCGGTCGATGCGTTGCCGGACCTTTCCGATGTTCAGGTGATCATCAAGACGTCATTTCCTGGCCAGGCACCGCAAGTCGTTGAAGATCAGGTTACTTATCCGCTGACGACCGCCATGCTGGCGGTCCCGAGAGCGGTGACGGTGCGGGGCTATTCGTTTTTTGGCGACTCCTACGTCTACATCATTTTCGAAGATGGCACTGATCTGTACTGGGCACGCTCGCGCGTACTTGAGTACTTAAGCCAGGTAGCAGGCCAGTTGCCCGATAACGCGAAGCCGGCATTGGGGCCGGATGCAACTGGCGTTGGCTGGATCTTTGAGTACGCACTGGTCGACCGAACGGGCCAAAACGACCTTGCGCAACTCCGCAGCATCCAGGACTGGTTCCTGAAATACGAACTGCAAACCGTACCCGGCGTTGCCGAGGTAGCAACGATTGGTGGCATGGTACGCCAGTACCAGGTCGTCATCGACCCGGACAAGTTGCGTGCTTACGGCATGTCCATCGCGATGGTCAAGCGAGCAATTCAGTCGGGAAACCAGGAGACGGGAGGGTCGGTCATCGAAATGGGTGAGGCCGAGTACATGGTGCGAGCCAGCGGCTACCTGCAGAGCCAGGAAGACCTGTCAGATATTCCGTTGGGCGTAAATGCCAATGGCACGCCAATCGTCCTGTCAGACATCGCAGACATTCGTCTCGGGCCGCAGATGCGCCGCGGCATCGCGGATCTCAATGGCGAAGGCGAAGTGGTGGGCGGCGTTATCGTTATGCGCTGGGGTGAAAACGCGTTGAAGACCATCGATGCAGTCAAAGAGCGCCTCGATGAACTTGGTCGAAGTCTTCCGGCCGGTGTGGAAGTCGTAACCACCTACGACCGCTCGGCGTTGATCGAACGAGCGGTTGAAACCCTGCAAGGTAAGTTGCTTGAAGAATTTTTGGTCGTGGCGCTCGTTTGCGCAGTGTTCCTTTTTCACCTGCGTTCATCGGCAGTCATTATTCTCAGCCTGCCGGTCGGAATTCTCGTTGCATTTATCGTCATGCGGATGCAGGGTATCAATGCCAACATCATGTCACTTGGAGGCATCGCGATTGCTATCGGTGCAATGGTAGATGCTGCGATTGTCATGGTCGAAAATGTGCACAAGCACATTGAGGATGAACCACTAACGGATGAGAATCGCTGGCGAATAATGAGTGACGCCGCCAGCGAAGTTGGGCCGCCGCTGTTTCTCTCGCTGCTGATTATCACGCTGAGCTTTCTGCCCGTATTCACACTCGAAGCGCAGGAAGGCAGGCTGTTCGCGCCGTTAGCGTTCACCAAGACCTACGCTATGGCTGCCGCCGCGGGGCTCTCCATAACGCTTGTACCCGTGCTCATGGGCTATTTCATTCGCGGCAAAGTCACACCGGAGCACAAGAACCCAATCAATCGCGTATTGATTGCCGTATACCGGCCCGTGATCAATAAAGTCATTCAATTTCCGAAGGCGACGTTGCTGCTCGCTGCCGGCATTCTCGTCGTCGGCTTGTGGCCGGCGACACGCCTGGGTTCCGAGTTTATGCCGCCGCTGGACGAAGGTGACCTGATGTACATGCCGACAACCTACCCAGGCATCTCGGTCGACAAGGCTCGCGAGGTCCTGCAACAGACGGACAAGCTGCTCAGCACGGTGCCCGAAGTCAAAAGTGTTTTCGGCAAGATAGGTCGAGCTGAAACAGCGACCGATCCAGCGCCGCTGACGATGATCGAAACGGTCATTCAGCTAAAACCTCGCGATGAATGGCGTGAAGGTATGACGGCTGAAAAATTGCGCGCGGAGTTTGATCGCATCGTGAGATTTCCCGGACTGACGAACGCCTGGGTGATGCCGATCAAGACACGCATTGACATGCTGGCGACGGGAATCAAGACACCGGTCGGTATTAAGGTATCGGGACCGGATCTCGCCGTCATAGAGCGGATTGGCAAAGATCTGGAAACGGTTCTCGCAGACGTGCCGGGCACCGCGTCGGTCTACTCCGAGCGTGTTGCCGGAGGCCGTTACGTCGATGTAGATATCGACCGCAAGCGTGCATCGCGTCACGGGCTGAATATCAACGATGTTCACGACGTCGTGCGCATGGCTATCGGTGGCATGAATGTGACGCAGACTGTCGAAGGTCTGGAACGCTATCCTGTAAACTTGCGCTACCCGCAGCGCGTGCGCGACTCGGTCGAGCAACTGCAGATGTTGCCAATTGTGACCCCACAAGGCGCACGCATAGCACTCGCGGATGTGGCTGACGTAAAAGTTGTCGACGGTCCGCCTGTCATCAAGAGTGAAAACGCGCGCCTGAACGGTTGGAGCTATGTCGATATCGCAGGTCGTGATCTCGGTTCCTACGTTGCCGAGGCGCAACAGGTTGTTGCCGACACCGTGGACCTGCCTCCGGGCTATTCACTGGCATGGTCGGGGCAGTACGAGTACATGGTAAGGGCAAAGGAACGCCTCTCTGTCGTCGGTCCGTTGACCTTGGCGATTATCGTGTTGCTGCTGTATCTGAACTTCAGGCGCTTCGCCGAAGTCGCCATCATCATGGGCACGTTGCCGATGGCATTGATCGGCGGTGTTTGGTTGCTTTACCTGCTGGAATACGACTTGTCGGTCGCTGTTGGCGTGGGCTTCATTGCGCTGGCCGGCGTCGCGGTCGAGATCGGCGTCGTCATGCTGGTCTATCTGAACCAGGCCATTCGCCAGCATATGGCCGAGGCTGAATCGCAAGGGCGAGCACTGACCCTCGAAGACGTGCAGCAGGCGGTTATTGATGGGGCCGTGCTGCGTGTCCGGCCCATCATGATGACTGTAGCCGCGATCATTGCCGGCTTGTTGCCAATCATGCTGGGCGGTGGCACGGGCTCCGAGGTTATGCGGCGCATTGCTGCGCCGATGGTTGGCGGCATGGTTAGTGCAACCATTCTGACCCTGATTGTTATACCTGCACTTTTCCTGATTTGGCGCAGCCGCAGCGCAGAACTCGCGAGGTAAGAAGAGATGACAAATCACGAACATCACGACCACTCTAGTTGTCACTCGGGACACGGCGCGGCCAAATCTGAGGCGGGTAGGAACTACGACCTCGTACCGTCGGACTACGATGGCATGGTCTATACGTGCCCAATGCATCCCGATGTCCGGGATGTTCGAAACTCGGGTTGTCCAATCTGCGGCATGGCACTGGAGCCTGAGGGTGTCGTGAGCGGTGAGGAAGATACGAGCGAACTCGACGGCATGAGACGGCGCTTTTGGGTTAGCGCGGTTCTGACACTGCCCCTCTTCGTCTACGCGATGGGAGAGATTATTCCGGGCCAACCGCTCGACGATCTGGTGCCCGTTGGCTGGTCGCAGTGGTTGCAGTTGCTTCTGGCTACTCCGGTCGTGATCTGGGGCGGCTGGCCGTTCTTTGTTCGGGCCGTGCAGTCGTTGCGAACAATGAATTTGAACATGTTTACGCTGATCGGGCTCGGGGTTGCAGTCGCGTTCGTCTATTCACTGGTCGCGACAGTGATGCCCGATATTTTCCCGGCCGCATTTCGAGGCAGTGGTGGCAGCGTCGCCGTCTATTACGAAGCAGCCGCAGTCATCATCACACTGGTGCTGTTGGGACAGGTGCTCGAGCTCAAAGCGCGCAGCCAGACGTCCGGCGCAATACGAGCATTGCTTGAACTTGCCCCGCCCACGGCCAATCGAATAGGAGCAGACGGCAGCGAAGATGAAGTCTCGCTGAACGACCTTGCGGTTGGCGATCAGCTGCGTGTACGCCCCGGCGAGAAAGTGCCGGTTGACGGTGCGGTCGTAGATGGCAGCAGCTCCGTTGATGAATCCATGATCAGCGGTGAGCCAATCCCGGTCGAGAAGAACTCGGGCGACAGTGTCATTGGCGGTACCGTGAATGGAACCGGTGGCTTTGTCATGCAGGTGACAATGGTAGGCGAGGACACGCTGCTCTCCCAGATCGTTCACATGGTGGCCGACGCGCAACGAACCCGGGCGCCGATACAACGGCTGGCAGATCTTGTTGCGTCGTGGTTCGTTCCGGCCGTTGTCGGTATAGCGATTGTGACCTTTATCGTCTGGGCGTGGCTCGGGCCGCAACCAGCAATGGCCTATGCGATCGTCAACGCAGTCGCCGTCCTGATCATCGCCTGCCCATGCGCACTTGGGTTGGCAACGCCGATGTCGATCATGGTCGGTACCGGTAAGGGCGCGCAAAGCGGTGTTCTTATAAAGAACGCGGAAGCACTCGAGACCTTCGAGAAAGTGGATACGGTCGTCGTGGACAAGACCGGCACATTGACTGAAGGTCGGCCCGAACTGGTCATGGTGAAGCCCGTAGATGGAGTAGAAGAGGACGAAATGTTGGCGCTCGCAGCGGCTGTTGAGGTTGCCAGCGAACACCCGTTGGCAGGCGCAATCGTTGCTGGCGCAAATTCTCGTTCGCTGAATATTCCGGACTATGACGACTTCGAATCAGTAACCGGCCAGGGTGCTCGGGCGTCTGTGGCAGGCAAGCTCGTCGCCGTTGGCAATGCCAGGCTCATGCAGGCAGTCGGTGCATTTGACCAGGCACTGGCCGATGAGGCTGATCGGTCCCGCAGTGACGGCCAAACGGTGATGTTCGTCGCCGTTGATGGCAAGTCGGCCGGATTGCTCGGTGTCGCCGATCCTATCAAGGTATCAACGCCTCAAGCGATCGAGGCGCTGCACCGCGCCGGGCTCAAAATCGTCATGCTGACCGGCGACAACTCGATTACGGCACATGCTGTCGCCCGGCGTATCGGAATTGATGAAGTGCACGCGGACGTCTCGCCCGAGGACAAGAATCGCATCGTGAAAGAGCTGCAAGCAGGGGGCAGCGTAGTCGCGATGGCGGGTGACGGCATCAACGATGCGCCGGCGCTCGCGCAGGCTGATGTAGGCATTGCGATGGGTACCGGCACCGACGTTGCAATGGAGAGCGCCGGAGTCACCCTTGTGAAAGGCGATCTTCTCGGTGTGGCGAAGGCAAGAGCTCTAAGCAAAGCGACGATGCGCAATATCCGCCAGAACCTGTTCTTTGCCTTTGCGTATAACTCTGCTGGTGTGCCGATTGCGGCAGGAATTCTCTATCCGTTCTTCGGCCTGCTGCTTAGCCCAATGATCGCGGCTGCGGCAATGAGCCTGAGTTCAGTATCGGTGATCGGTAACGCGCTTCGATTGCGGAAGCTCGAGTTGTGACCGTGGCGCATTTTGTCGAATAGTGTCTAGTCACCTAATGGCCTGCCCCTGGCCGGGTGAACGCCGTTATGAAAGCCATCCTTGTTGGAAATCCAGATTTCCTTCCACGGCAACCCCATTTGCGCCGCCGATTGCACCGTCGTATGAACGGCGTCTCTAAGCTCGCTCGGCATCAGGGAAAAATACCTGTTCGCCGCGTTCGGCGAGTGTTACGGGATCGTCTTGTGCCAATGCGAGGTTGCCCATCCGGAGGCAGGTTAGAAGCAGGGGCATGGATCGCATGGCAATGCCTTTGCTGGTATCGTAGAATTTCGAAAATAATAGCAAGAATCCAATAAATTCGACATTCTGCGGGGCGTGCCCCGTGATAAAGGGGCAATATGGCCAACTCAAAGATCGCAATTGCAGCGGCGGTATCGATCGTTCTAATTGCAGCCTGTGTGCAGGCGCCGGAACCCGCAGAAACCACAGGGCCCGCAGCATCCAAACCAGCGGCACAACGGTACGTATCCAGTAAACAGGTCAGTACCGATTGCACGAGCGACTATATCGCACCAATGGACATGGGATTCGCGGAACGGCCCGGCGCCGAAGTGCCCGAAATGTCCGAGATGATCGCAAACTGGGTGAACCTCGGAACCGAGCGTCCACTGGCGGCGGTGGATCACGAGCGCGTAGCGCCCGGCTTGGTG
>Ga0255052_10002828_pt1 | contig 12308 bp, 34 predicted proteins | sample JV7_2_21_MG_FD_188632 | JGI IMG/M metagenome (GOLD analysis project Ga0255052, IMG submission 188632) | Seawater microbial communities from Jervis Inlet, British Columbia, Canada - JV7_2_21 | ecosystem: Environmental > Aquatic > Marine > Inlet | place: Canada: British Columbia | collected... | reverse complement strand
GCAAATGTTCCACAATGAGGGCACTGCTTCTTAACGTCGTAACTATTTGTTTTCTTTTTTATTAAATCATCAAACACTGTTAATACCCCCGCTCATTATTTTCTTTTGATAATTTCTCTAGTTTACGCTGGTATTGTCTCATCTGGTATAAATTATATTGTCTTTCTCTTTCTAAATCCATAATGTAATTGATTAATTTATTAACAACTCCAGTATGTGTCCTATCTGCATCAGATATTATTTTTGCTGTTTTTCTTATTTCATTTAAATATAAGTCAGATTTGTACTTATACATGTGCATTTTGTCTCTGTACTGATTCGCTTGTCGTTCTATAGACACATCAGTTTGACTGCATGCTATTAGTAATATAAATAGTATAGATAGTATAGATAGTATGTATTTCATGTTATCCTTTTTGTTTTTCGTACCTTATCTTCTACTTCTCTTCTCTTCCATTTTTCTTTTCTTTCTAGCCTATCCATACGTCTTGTTAAATCATCCATACCTTGTGCAACTTTGCTCATCATCTTTCCTAAACCCTCTATCCAGTTTGCATTCTCTTGTATGCTTCCCCACATTGTGTCCAAAACTTCTTTTGTTTTATCTGTCATGATAATTCCCTCCTTTTCCTTTTACTACGATCATATCTTGTGAGTACGGTGTTTATTGCATCTATTAGTATGATAGCACCTAATATAATGGCCGTAGTTATTACAAGTTCTATTAACATGTTGTTAATCTCCTATTTTACTATATGCAAATCGGCACGAGGTTTCCTTGGATCATCCTGCATGCCGAGCGCTATTTTTGTATACTTTAACAATTCTTTTAGGTCTTCTTTTCCCTCGAAGTACACAACGATATCGTCTCCGTCATAGATAATAAGTTGTATGTTATCGCCTTTCCTTCTGATTCTGTACCGCATGTTTGATCCTTCCGTCATCCTTTTTCAATCCTTCTTTCAATTTTTTCAATAGCCTTTCTAATTCATCCCTTCCCTCGATAATCACTATGTTGTGTGAACTATCTATTTGAAGATGTATGTCATCGTGGTCTTCGTATACGTGGTATCTCAATATTTTTTCTCCTTTTAGGGGGTTTTAGGGTCATTTTTCTACCCTTCAATACCTTGTCAAAGTCTGGATACCTTTCTTTATATTCCTTTAGGTTCATTTTGTTTCCTTTCTGAAATATTTTTTAATCAATATGCGAATTCCTATTATAGCAACGGTGATTACTGTGCCAATTCCTAATACAATAAAGGATACAAGTATCCATATCATCCAGTCTGGCATTACCCACACCCTTGGCATCCACCACACGATGGTTCTACAGGAGTTTCATCACTGTTCAATAATTCTCTGCACTGCCTGTTGAAACTATCAATGGCGTCTTGTATTTCATTTTGCACTTTGTCATACTTTTCCTTGCCGACTGATACAGAGTCCCCATTTATAGGAGCCTCTCCAACAAATTTCTGATTGTCCAGACAGCTAAGCAAGTAATTAAAACTGTGCTCCGTTATCATGATTATTCCGTTCTTTCTGATTGCTTCTAGTTTTACCATTTTAAATCTCCTTTAAATATATGGCCCACCGTAATTCGCGTATCCATCTATAAACCAATCCTTCAATCTTTCCCACCGCGATTTTTTCTCTTTAGATGTAGCTTCCGTGGGCTGTTTACATCCACAAGTACATCCAGCTGATTTCTTTGGTATACACACATCGCAATAGAGCGTTCCGCTCTTCCATATTGTAGCAAATGCGGTACCACATTTTTCACATTTTAGTTTTCCCATTATTTTTCCTTTTCGAGTATTTGATAATTTAAATTTGATGCTGCTTCCCATTGATATTTTAATACAGTTTCCAATGGTTTATCTCCCATTAACCACGTCATGCCCGTTAATAAGAACCAGGCTAAGAATAAAAAATAAAAAACTCTTTCCATATTTAATCTCCCTTTTGATCACTGCCTATATTATAGAATATTTTGAAGAATTTACTAGATGGAAAGCTATATTAATCGTTGTTGAATTGTATCTGGAAATCGTACGTAACATTTAGTCCCTTTGTCCCAACCAAAAAGATTCCTTACTCCTAAATTATCCACAAATTCAAAAGCTTCCAGATATATCTTCTTACGCTTGCCCACTCTAAAAACAAAAGTAACTGCGGAGGCTACTTCTCCTGATGGTATATTTCTTTCCAATGGGTCTTCTAATACAGACCAATCGCTCCATCCATGTTTTGGATTGCCCACCGTTACAAAATAGATATTCTTCTCGGTCTCAAATGACAGCTTAGTCCAATTCCTCAGAACGTCATGAGGGTTAAATGGACTTTCCCAGTCGCTATGTTTTTCATAGAAAATTAATTCCGGTTCTGTTGGTGGGGCATGGAAAGATTTTTTAATTCGTGGTCGTGTTGATTTGGATCCATAATCAGTGGTTGTTATGCACCCTAAAAAGACTAGTGTGAAACTTAAAAACATTAATGCGGGCCTTGGTAGCATATTTTGCTCCTCCTCCTTTTTTATATAGACAAAAACCCGCTGTCATAAAGATATTATAGAATACTTTTTCGATTTTACTAGATTATCGTGGTCGATCTAGAAAATTGAGCTAAAAATATCGTAATGGGGCCCCTGTATTATGTGTGGTATATACACACTTATATAAATAACCATTATAGGGGTGGGTATAGATACTTTTAACAATTTAAACAGAAAAGAGGTGTTACTATGTTTACTCATATTAGACTTAGGTTCTATGCGTACATGATATTGTTTAACATCACACTCGTAGTCTCATGGTTCATCGCAGGACTATAGAAGGAGGACATCATGTTAATCAACGTAGACTTCGATGGGGTATTGATTCCTAATGACTTCGAGAAGAGACTTGTACTCGAAGGTAACAAAGAGGGATACACAAAGATATCTCAGTTCAGTGGTGCGTTGTTTGATTGGTACATTAAGTTCGTTAACACGTCTCCTATACCACCTATTAACGTGGACATGTTACGTTGGTTGAGTGGTATGAAGGACAACGGACACCACATCAGACTGTGGACTAATCGCAACGTAGAGATAGTGAACAAGACAATCCGTACCTTGGGGGATTGGACATCTATCTTTGATTCCTTTCACTTCTTCAGTGGACGTAAGTCCTCATCTAAGGTGGAGGGTATCGCAATCGACAACTCTTTAGACAATCTGCAATGCGCGGAGGTAGGAGGAATACACTATGAGTGGAGATGAGTTCGAGTTCGATTTCGACATCGGGTTCTTCGATCACGTAGAGAAGAACGAGTACAACGAGGAAGAGTCCCATCCGTCCGATATATGGGACGTTCCACCATTCGAGTTGGAAGAGTAGGTGTAGTTATGGACGCAAGAGATATCAGAAGAGAGTTCTTTCGGTCAATTAGGAAGGTACAACATGTACCTGAGAGTGTCCCTCATGATACAGAGGAACAGGGACGCAAGAGGTTCAATCGCAAGGTGTTCACCTACGTGGTAGGTACATCTGACCGTCACATCCTACGTCGTAGTAAGTAGGTGTGTCACATACAATTAGATGGGGTACTCACATGGTTCAAGGAGACGATGGAGTACCCCCTCGCTAAAGGATACGACTTCGGTGGTGTCCTTTATCGAGTATAAATCAAACAAACAAAGGAGGTGTTAGTTATGAGTACATATGTTGATGCAAACAGTGCGTTGGTGATTGCGTTGTCGGAGGAGAGTAAGGACTACGAGTTCAAGTACACACGGGTCATGACAGATGGGGCTACTTCACATCGGATTATCATGGGTCGTATGATGTGCAAGTGTGAGTCGTCCTACCCCGAGTACTTCGATATCATCAGTACTTACGGATTTCCCACCGCGAAGGAGGCGAATGCGTTCCTGAACGGCCTCATCGCAATGAACGACCTTGTGTTGGGTACTCCTGTCACCGCAAAGGACGACCCGCATTATGTTATCAAGTTCTAAGGGAGGTGATACCATGGAGATGCAAGACGTTATATTCATTGGTTGGTGTGTTATCCTGCACTGCATAGGGTTGATGATGTTAGACCCCAACGCAAGGGTAGGACTGCGGTTCATCTACAATCTCATTCGATGGAGGTGATACTATGCTTGCTTTATTGATTCTGTTTGTATTCATATACCTTGCACGTACAATGAACAGGGCATAGGAGGCCATCATGGGTAGAGTAATCAGGTTCATGGTAGAGGTGGTGTTCGAGGCCATACTCATGATAGTAGTAATGGTCGTACTTGGTATCTTATCTTAGGAGGTGTTACTATGTGTAGATTAGCAGCAATTAGTCCGTGTCCTGGTGTAGGCAGTGATGGTGTCTGCACTGTCTTTTACCCCAAGGGCGTAAATGCTCGAGAGGAGAGGTTCGGGTTCTGTGGATACAGGAATGCTCGCACCGTGGATTCTACCGCGAGAAAGAAGGTTAAGAAGATTAACCCCTTGAAAGCATCAAAGAAGGGTTAGTCCCTATTACAATTGAATAAGAGAGAGGGTAGATGCACAACGGTGCTATTACTACCCTTTAACACCTATACTCATTGACCATGCAGGTGGATGAGTATAGTTGTTAGACCAATCCCTTATGAAAGGAGGTGATATTATGGTATTTAAAGAATGTACGTTTGTAAAGAGTGCAATGTTCATTAACAAAGACTCCGAGGGCAACAAGACAGAGGTACCCGCGTTCTACCACAGATGCACGTTCATTGGAATTACTAACCTACCTGCCATATGGCGGTGTGAGGAATGCACTGTGATGGATGAGGAGATAGGGGAGTTCAATTGGGGATTCACACTAAACTAAAAGGAGGATACAATTATGAAGGTAAACATGCTACGTTACAGGGTTACGTTGGTGTCGGTCGGTATTGCTGCTCTCTGTCTGTACGGGTGGCTCCTATCTGCTATTAACTCATAACAGGAGGGGCTACTATGAGAAAGAATCAGAAACACAATCGATTGATTCAACGGAAGTGGTTCAGGGTCTACCACAGCGGTGCATACGCATGGTTGGAGATAGACTTTGGACGTAGCGATCACCACGAGTTCGTTGTCCTGTTGGGATGCACAGACAGACTTATTAACTGGTGCTACAACAAACCAATATAAAGGAGGATACACTATGGATTACACAGATGAACAGATTGATTTCATGAGGGCAGACCTTGGGTCTGGCATGGCGTTAAGCAAGATGATTAAGGCGGCCAAAGAGAGATTCGAGGTAGAAGGACGGGACTTCGATAAGGAGTTCGCTGCATTCAGGGCAAAGAGGCAGAGAGTGAAGGCGCAGGCACAGTTTCGTATAGTGAAGTCCATGCGCGAACACAAGGAAGACAATAACTACTAAGGAGGTGCATGATGAAAGAGAAAACAGTACGTATAGTTATTGAGACTAAGGGAGGGTTCAGGTTCGGGTATGAGAAAGTAACCCGTGAGGATACACCTGCACCTAGGCCATTAACCTATAACCCATTGCAGCTTAAAGGAAAGGGGGTGGATTACTATGCCTAATGACCAATTGGCGTTTATTACGAGGGACGTAACTGCAAAGAACCCCATAGGGTTGCGTATACCAGCGCTGTCTCCGTGTCGGATTGTCGGTACCCAACCCAACAATCTCAGTGTTGTTGACATGGAGGTCAGGGGTCAGTGGAAGAGTGCTGTTGTAGCCAACGACGCGATTGCCATGGACACCATGCATTGCGAAGAACTGGGTCAATGGATGATCGACGATGGAGGATGGGATGAAGGACAAAAGGAAATCCTTTAGGAATCGTCTAAGGCACCATCTCCATCCACTGCATGTCTACTGCCGCATCGGTGGAAAACGCAGTGGTGGCCCGTGTATGTTGTACGAGAAGTACATATGGGGATGGCTTAAGCAGTTAATCGAAAGACTACCTGATCATAAGGAGGTGTAACCATGATTACAGATAATAAAGAAGTAATGGCTCTTCAGAAGTTGGAGAGCAACATTCGGCATTTTCAAAGTGAGTTTAATTACCTCGCAAAGATATTCGCAAAGGCCAAGAAGAATCAACACCATCAGTTCGCCGTTGATACTAAGAAGGCTATGGACGGTATCAGTGGTATCCTGGGCTTTCTCAACTCGGCGCACAGTCAGCTCACTGAGAAGTACACGAGAGTCCCTATTATTAACCTTGATGCACCACGGCTCAAACTCGTGGTAGATAACACCAAGGAGGTGTAATTATGGGAAGTAGAAAACCAACGTTAGTATCGGCTAAGGAAATGTCAGGAATTATCAACTCTCCTGGCAAAAAGTCTGTGTACCGTCAAACCTGCAACTGGCAGAATAACAGAAAGCCTATATGGTATGTACCAAAGAGGCTCTTGACTAATGCACGTCAGTGGAAAACCATCGTCAACAAAGAGGATATCGTCTTTCCCGGCATCAAGGGTTCCAAGCTGGCACTGTGGCGTATCTGGAACAAGATTGATAAACTGAAGGATGACTCCGGTAATAGGATATGGGAATGTTCCATATACAGGGTGAAGACCAGCATCTACAGCAGGTACTACCTGGTATGTAGACATATTGCTCGGGCACACTCCATTCACGGGGTGATGTGATGCCCAGGCGAAATGGAAACAAGTCATTCGGCATAAGGCGGAACACAGGACAACACCAACGACGCAGAACTACGAGAGGGCACCGCGCCCTCTCTAAGTTGGTGAAATATAGACACTATCAGTTTGAAAAGGAGGTGTCACAATGAAAGCAAAATGCATAGGGGACGTAATTTATCCGAAAGGGATAGAAGATGGGGACTATACAATATCCTTCGATGGTACAGGGCTCAAACTGCATGTCACCATAGAGGACGGCAAAGTGATGTACTCTGACAACACCACGGGGCCCGTAGAGGACATCATACAACCAGGAATAGAGATAACAACAGAGGAGGACAAATCATGAAAGTAGAATGCACATGGGGCGACGGTCCCGACGTATTGGTAGTTCTTGATGGCAAACCTATCATGCTATATGAAGATCCCAGTGATATGGACAAATGCACACATGGTTTGGTCAGACAGGGTTCTCTCGACTTAACGGCGGAAGAGGCACAAGAACTCGGTGTTGACCTCATAACAGCGGCTCGACAGGCCCGGCAACTAAGCAAACAGTACGCGGAGCACTGTAAGGAACATCACAAGAAACAAATAGAATCGGACGTGGAGTCGTTAGACAAAGGGAAGATGGAGTGGAAAGATGTCTCAACTACGGATGAGCCAGGATCCCCCTGTAGCACCTGTGAAGGGGAACATCATGACGTTGTATGCCCACTTAACGGCACTAAATGCGGTAGCAAAAGTAATATAGAGTGGAGGAACCTCAAACCCACTCTGAATGGATAGTATGTGACAGGGCTAGGCCACTTAACCTGCTGAGTTCTAAACCCTCAGTACAAAAGTGACGAAGTGGTGATTACAAAAGACATCTGGAGGTATTATTATGAAAGAACACGTGTGTAAATGTGGTTGGAATGCGGTGTTGGAGAACGGTTTGGATGGTGGTGCATGCGAAATAGTGAATAGTCGAGAGACTCACACGGAGTTCGGTCGTGGATTCGACAGTCGGGTAAAATGCACATGCCCGAAATGTGGCAGAGTGTTCGAATATCTTGATGGATACCCATAATCACATACCCGACTAATACATGTCGTAAAACTGTACTTTAATATGACGGGGCGGCTCCGTCACGCTTAGTGAGCGGTCACTACACACACCAGGCATACACCACAATAGGAGGCAACATCATGGAAACAACAAAGAAGGTTAAGGTTAATTTCGCGGTCAAAATGGTCGGCTTCTTGGCTCATGACAACAACCTGTTCGATACTACCTGCCCCAACTGCAAGGGTATGTATTCCTCGTTCGATACGAGCGCCTGCCCCAAGTGCGGTGCCGCACTGGTCTATCTTACCACCAAGAACGGGCATGCTATGTCCATCTCTGAGGGTACTATCTTCCCCGCCATCGGTGACCAGGAGGATAAGGACGCAACGGACATTGGGAAACGCAAGAACGGTCTGCTGCCCAGGTATCGGTTCAAGACCTTTGGGTTTGCTACTGACGCTGGTGCTCCGCCACTACCTGACAATCACATGCGTATGAAGAAGGGCGCGTTGGTTGAAATCGTGATGATTGACCATCAGTTCATCACCTCGTGGTTCCAGTCCAAGAAGGGGCCGATGGTCGAGATGATGGCCATGGTGCTGGCGTACAAGGGTGACTCCGCCAACGTGCTCAGGGATCCGAAGGTAGTGGCGGAAGCTACAGTGGCACAAGCAGTTCTTCCTGATGGCACCCTCGTGCCGGTTGACACCACGCTTAAGGCAGACGGTACTGTCGTTGCTGAGAAGGATGCTCAGATTGAGGCGCTCAAGGCACAGATTGCTACCATGCAAGGGGCTGGTACTGCCGTGCCCACTGAGGCTGAGGTGAGCTTTGACCCGTTTGCCATCGGAGGATAAGTTGTCTAAGGGCGAGGAGCTTGAGCGCGCGCCAGGCAGTCATTTCGGGCACTTACAGCTCCTTGTCCCCAAACACACTATGGAGGGGGTATATGGGTTACCTAACAATAACACACAGTTACACACACCGTGGTCATAACACCATAGAAATAGAGATAAATAGCGGCCGAACAGATCCAGCCAACCAACACATCCCAGCCACACATGACCAGCCCCACAGCCGAAGCGATCCGAACAGCCAGCCGAGGCGACCCAGACGTACACATACAGCCATCCTTACAACCTAACAGCCTAACATAGATACCAGCCGTAGGAGCGGCTCAGAACCGTTATTATGACGGAAAAAACCCAATTAAGGAGGTAACACCATGGACATCATAGCATTTGTAGAAGCCCCAATAGGGTTAGTGGCCATCATCAATACAGCCTTCAAAGGCCTGGAGGACAGAGTAGAGCACGTTTACATCGGTGCTGAACTCAAGGGCATGGAGGGGCGAGTAGGCGCACTGGACGTAGGAGAGGACGGCACCATGGACGTGTTCATAGACCTACAGAACTGCGCTGAGAGTATGTTTTGGTGCGACAAGGGCATGCTGTACGTACCTAATGTATGGTACAATGTACTATATGCCGTGTATCACGAGCGCGCCCATGTGAAGCAGATAGCAAGAAAATCAGCAACCAATGAGCACACCGCAGACCTGGAGGCAATCGAGTGCCTATATAAGTGGTCTAAGACCAACACAGTGCCCACACTGGCAAGCATGGGTTGGATGGGCGAGCGTATACGGAAGGTGCTCAATAGCATCTACCACAAGCATCCGAACGTGGTAGATGAGGAGATAGACGTCATTGGCACAGGCGCAGTTGCCAGGGCAGGCGTTACCGCCTCAGCTAGTGGCTCCTTTGAAACACCCGAGGAGATAGCGGCTCTGAACCAACACATCAAGGAGGGGCATGCTGGCCTCATGGTCAAAGGCCGGACATATCTGAACGCAGAGGAGTTCTTCTGCATCGATGAGCATCAAGCCTACTCTGAGGAGCTCGTAAATGCCCTCACAGGCGTGATGGTGGAGCAGAAAGAGATCGAAGAGGACGACATCCCATTTTAAAGGAGGTATAACATGACTAACGAAGAGAGAATGCAGTTCCTGAAGAACATGGCTACCCTGATCTTCCAAGGTAAAGCACTGGCCATTGAGCAATGGGCTACTGTGCAAGTACCACAAGGGGTTCCTATCACTAAGTGGCAGCCGAGGGGATTCGTCAACAACACCATCTACGGTATTGATGTGGATTTGAACCTCGGCGATCGTATCATTCAGTTGCGCTTGATGGAGCAGAGCCCCAACAAGGTTGATCACAACGGCAACCTGAAGACGTTTGCCAACTTGGCACGCCAGGGGCACCAGATCATGTGGATTATCGATCAAAACGCCGGATGGTTGGGTCGAATCCAAGACGGGCAATGGCACGCCAGCCAGGATAGAGCAACCAGCCCCGCCCAGCCGACACAGGCAGTTGAACAGAATACCGGCCCGGCGACTCAAAACCGAAGCACGAATGACGAAATCCCGGACGTGGATATTGGTATCCCTGAGTACGTCCTCAGGCACTATTCAGAGATGGAGGGGCCAGATGAGTAACAGAGGAGTTGTTCGGCGTGTATCTCCGGACAGAACCACTATCACCATTGCGTTGCCTCGTGGTGGTAGATTAACCTGTCGGAATGAGGGGTTCGAGATCGGCGAAGAGGTGTGCTTCGTCCTCGACCCCGCCCGCAGGCACGTCATCAAGGTTATGCCCAGAGATGTGGCAGAGGCTAGGAGTATGATTGCAGCCGACCCGATCTTGCAACATGCAATCATGGAACCACCAACTTTACAGTTCGAGGAGGACTACGATGGAAACGCAAATGACAACCATGAACAACATTACAGACAAATCGTTGAGGCTAGCCCTCATCACCGCAGCGACGAAATTGGAGGGGTTATTGAAAGACGGGAAGATATCCCTGACCACTCCCATCAAGACAATGACGGAGTTCGGCTTGATGATAACCGGACAGATGAAACAGAATGCAGATGACAAGCCCATTCTGTTCGCTTTCCAGTATGAAATGAATGCTGATACCTTTAAGACGTGGCTGATCAATAACGCGCATCTCACTGAGGGCGCGCTGGTCTTCTCATCCAAAGGTATAAGTATAGCCGTGCCATGGGGGGCAGAGAAGTATGACAAAACTGGGTTCTTCTTCAACGGGCCGGAGAAAGGTCAGGACGTATTCATTCAATTACTCCTCGAACCGGCCATTTTCCATGTACATCGGGACGTTTTCTCGGGCCAAGAATGGGAATGCTTCTACGAGAAGGACTAGCACGGCGGCTCAAAACCGAATTTATGAAGGATTAAGGCCTTGTCGTCGAGTCCAGACGCAAGAGAGATACACTGATTCTTCATACTTAATGGACGTAACCGTCAACACCCAAACAACTCTATAATTGGAGGTAACACTATTATGGGAAAAATGCAAGTAACTTTGATTGGTGTACGCGTGGCTGGAACCCCGACCTTTCTCCCCGGTGCTGAGGTCAACAAACATCACACGATGCTCACGGTTATCTGTAATCGTGGTAAAAACAAGGCCGGCGTGGAACAAAGTGACGAAGTGACCTTGGACTTCTGGGGTAAATACGCTCAGACTGCCGCTCTGTATCTCGACAAGGGTCGTGAGGTCAACATCATTGGTGAACTTCGCAGTCATACCGTTGATACTGGCGTGCTCAAGGCCAATGGGAAACGCGACCTGAACAGGAACAACTCCGTCCTCGTTGACAAGTTCTTCTTCGGTTCCGATTCCAAGAAGGAGTTGGTCGCTCGCATCAATGCCAACCTCGCCAAGGCCAAGGATGAAGGCAAGTTGGATCCCAATGCGACCATCACTGGCGATGACTTGATTACCGTGTCCCGTGGCGCCGCGTATGATTACAATCCCGCTCTCGCCGCGACAACTGGTCTGTATGGTTGTGCAAAAGTCTTCGTTAAGGGTACTGGGTTCATCGTTCCGGGTCAAACCGTGGTTCCGGCTATGGCCGTTGCTCCGGTTGACACCGTGGCCAAAGACGCAGAGATTGCACGTCTGAAGGCTCAGGTTGCCGCAATGAATCCTCAGACCACGGCCGTTGCTGCTGAGGTTGTGACTCCAGAAGTTGTGGATGCCTTTGCTGGGTAACATCCAAATGTAGTACGTTTTGATCGTAGTTGAGTAGGAGTTGGTGGGCTGGCCCTTATGGGTTGGCCTACCAACTTTTTTTGATCCTTCATCCATTATATTACAGACCTTTTTTTCTTTCGTACCGTATTCTTTTCGGCTGGCTGGTTATGATTGGAGGTAAGAAACATGTATGTATTAGTACTTGCTAGTGTAGGATTATGGATATTATTTATCTACCCGACCGTTTTTATTTTGGCTGGCATCATCATTGGTGGCTTCTACTGGCTGACCAGTCTTCCTACCCCGACCGAAGAATCTGAAAGCCGCGGGGAAAAAGACTTCTTTGATAGAGACTTTCTTACCTATAAAGACAGGATAAAGTACAATATGGACAGGATGAAGTGGAAAACACCCCCTAAAGACGGGACAGAAGAGGCTGATAAGGCTCAAGCCCTCAAGAATCACATACTGAACCGCCAGAAGCTCTCAGACATGGAGATGAAGCTGCAGGAATTGGAGGAAGAACGGGAGGCCATGCTGAA
>Ga0255052_10002827_pt1 | contig 12313 bp, 13 predicted proteins | sample JV7_2_21_MG_FD_188632 | JGI IMG/M metagenome (GOLD analysis project Ga0255052, IMG submission 188632) | Seawater microbial communities from Jervis Inlet, British Columbia, Canada - JV7_2_21 | ecosystem: Environmental > Aquatic > Marine > Inlet | place: Canada: British Columbia | collected... | reverse complement strand
ATAGGAAAGCCTTCAGTTCATAGGGAATTAATCTACTCCCTTTTCTTCAAAAAAACCCTGAAAAAACAATCCTTTTAAAGACATTTAGTTTTGGACTCATCATCCTGGCACTTACATTGCTATAGAATTATGCATCAACTTACCTCCTTTATGAAAATGGCGGGATTACATACACACATTCCGCTGTTTTCATATAAGGAGCCAAAACTTATTGAGGATTGAAATGGAAAACGATAAAACACTCTATTCTGATAGTAGATGATGAGAAGGATACCCGTAAAGGCCAGAAAAGGCTCCTATCTCATAATTATAAAACCTACGAGGCTTCAAATGGCAAGGAGGCAATTAAGATACTCAGGGAAAACTCTGACATCAAGGTTATCCTTAGTGACATAAAGATGCCTGAGATGGATGGCATTGAAATGTTTGAGAAGATACGAGCGGAGAATAACAATACAATTGTGATTTTTATTACTACTTTCTTTTCTATTAAGTCAAGAGTTGATGCAATGCGAAAGGGTGCCTATGACTATCTGGCTAAACCTTTTGATTTGAACAAACTTGAGATAACCATAAAAAATGCTTTTTTAGAAACCATATAAACACGTTGTGAATAAGGCCCTTGTAAAAAATTTATAAAAATTAATGTATAATGTGCAGGAGAAACGTCTGCTAATCTTAATTAAAAAAAGGAGGGGAATGAACTGAAGTAAACCCCATTAGAAGACCTTTGCTGTTCTAACGGGATAAATAAACCTGTGAAAAAAAATAAGGAGGTATTAATGAAAAGGACAATATTCTGGGCACTGATTTTAACCGTTTCATTTCTTTTTGTTGAACTTTTCCCGGGGAAGGCTGAAGCCATTCCCACCTTTGCCAGGAAATACAAGACATCGTGTTCCACCTGTCATGTAGCCATGCCAAAAAGAAACGCCTTTGGGGATGCCTTCAGACGTCTCGGATTTCGGATTCCTGGGGGAGATGAACTATATGTAAAAGAAACACCTGTGTCTCTTGGGGCAGAGGCATGGAAAAAGGTTTGGCCTGAAACAATTTGGCCGGGAATACTGCCGGCAACAGTGCCAATCAGTTTTTACGGACACCAGAGATTCGTTTGGAAAGAGGATGCCGATGCCGAAACAACCTTTGATGCACCTCACGAACTTGAGATGCTCATTGGTGGCAATTGGGGAAAAAGAATCTCCTTTTTTGGCGAATGGGTAGTGTTTGAAAAGGAATTTGAGGATGATAGAGACAAGCTGGGAGCCCTCTATGTTCAATTTAATGACCTTTTTGGTAACACACCGGGTATGCTCAACGTTAAATTTGGTAAGTTTGAAACCGGAGCCGCACGAGGGCATAAAGACAACAACAGGCTGACTCCATCCCACGCAATGCCCTATGACTATACTGTTGATGGAGGAGGAAGTGATAAAAATCTTCGCACGAAACAGCCTGGGTTGGAGCTCAATGGGATTATACAGAGCCGGTTTGAATACGCTGTTGGTATTGTCAATGGAAACGGAAGTACCGCTGATAACAATAGTGAAAAAGATTTATTTTATCGCGTTGCCTATAAGTTTGGAGGAATGGGATTTGATGGAAGAGGTGGAGAGTCTCCAGAAGCGCTGGTTATGAAGGATAATTGGAGAGATGACTCGGTTACGGTTGGTACATTTGGCTATTTTGGCTACCCCAGTGATGAGGATGGTCCTGATGAAAATTACCAACGCTTTGGAGTTGATCTTAGGGTTCAATACGATAGGCTTGATATAGGAGCCGCGGTAGTCTTTGGAGATGATGAAGTAGATGGAGGGGATGATATAGAGAGTAGCTCCTTTTTTGTTGATGTACAATACCTGTTCTACCCGTGGCTTCTCGGTAATGTTCGCTATGGGGCAAAGGAGTTTGACAGTGCACAGGAGGATGTAGAGGTACTTGTAGCCAATGTCACTATTCTTCAGCGGGCCAATCTGAGATGGAATGTGGAGTATTACAAATTCATAGAAGACTCAGATGGCCAAGATACATTAAAAGCGAACCTTATGTTTGCTTTCTAAGTAGGTTCCTTCTACTCTACCAACAGGATGAAGATATTCCCGGGCTGTTGAATCATAAAGACAACAGCCCGGGAAATTATCTTAATTTTGAGGTAAAGTTATTCTTTTTATAAACAGAGTAGTTCGTTTATCTCTTGTTACAGCCGTATGTTTGGTACAAGAACCTCTCTGTCGAAGGTGAGAAAAATGGGAACCAGGCCAAGGCCAGGGAGAGGAGGAGTACAGTCCTTCTGGTGCGTGCAAACATAAAGATGAACGTAGAAGGCAGGTTCTACTCCGATCACGAGCCACAAGAGGCAGCTGGTAAGGAGAAGAATCTTGATGATCGCATGTTCGTTTGTTTAGATTACGCATTTTAATATAGAAAAATTAATTAGGCCACAGAATTACACAGAAACATTAAAATGTTATAATATATGGAATTCTGTGCAATTCTGTGGCTTTTAATTTTATGAAGTCAGAATGCATTAACAAAATCTTCTTGAGGTGTTAAGTTTAGAAGGACAGGTCAAAGCTTCGAGGAGTTAATACACGTTCAGGAGGTAAATCTTTATGCGAATGTCAAGAAGTGTCATATTTGTTATCATTTGGATAATAGCTCTGGCTTTTTTTGTAGTCACAAATCCCCCTTCAGCCCTGTCGGATGGAGGTGGAAACATCAAGGGTGTGGTTAAGACCCCGTGGATCAAACGTTATGAGGCTCTTGTGTACATAGACCTGGTAGAAAAAAAAGAGTTCCCCCCCCCTAAAAAAAACCCTTTCATGAGTCAGAAAGGCCTTGTCTTCAGGCCCCATATTGTACCCGTTGTTAAAGGGTCAACAGTGGACTTTACCAATGATGACAACGTTTCACACAACATCTTTTCACCCCCTGGATCTGCTAAGAGGTTTAACCTGGGGACTTACGGAGCAGGAGTCTCCATGGCAGTAACCTTTGATAAGCTTGGAGAGGTCGCCCTTCTTTGCAATGTACATTCGGAGATGGTCGGCTATGTCATTGTTCTTCAAAACCCCTATTTTGCCCTCACGGACAAGAAAGGAATTTTTGAGATTAAGGATGTGCCAGCAGGAACCTACACGCTTAAGGTCTGGCATGAGAAGCTCAAGGAGACCTCGCAGGAAGTGGTTGTGGAAGCAGGAAAGACCGTTTCCGCAGAATTTGCAAAGAAAGAATTAAAGAGACGTTAAATAAAAGGCAGAGATATGACCTTACAAAAGATGCCTTGTATGTATACAAAGAACCTTATGAGAGACCTATATCTGACAGTATTAATGGGCGGGTTGTTATTGTCTCCGTGCTATGCTGATGAGATAATATTTAAAGATGAGGGAGTTCAGACTGGTACGGTTCTGGAGGAAGACGAACGGAGCGTAATCATCCGTTTTCCTAAAGAGTCAGTCCAATCCATTATCAGGAGTCAAGAAAAAATTTCCTCTACTGAGAAAACTCAATATCTGGAACCTGCTACCCCTGCAGAGTTGAGATTTCAGGAACAGCTTGAGCAATTTCAGGAAAGAATCGAGAGGCTTGAAAAAGGTCTTGAAAATGGCAAAAAAGCAGGTAGCCTGCCAGTAACTGATATTTCAAAAAAAGTATCTCATAAACAGTTGTTACAGGAGGAGATGGGGCGAGTAGAGGGTATCATTTTATGGAAGAAAAAACCCCTTGTTAATGGAAGTGTAATGATTGTTCTGGAAAGATATACAGGCTTCTCTTTGGCTTCCCTTAAGAAGATGTTCTCGGGTGACAAGGGAAAATCATCAGACCAAATTACTCTTGAGACAAAGACTGATTCTCAAGGTCGGTATGTTTTTGAAAAAGTTCCTCCTGGAGAGTTCAGGTTATACTGGATGCCTGATGCAGAAACAGGTTGGATTCGTCGTATGCGGGAAAAACCTGATTTTGAAGTAATGACAGGTGAACTGACGATACAAAATATTCCAAGGGAGAAGAAGTAAAAGAAAGGCCCCAGCTTATAAATGAAAAAAAAGAGTACAGAGTCAAAAAAGAAATGAGCATTGTCCTTCTTGTTGGACTTGTTTCAGGGTTGATAATTCTTGCAGTTAGTGTGGGTGTTGTGGAATTGCTTGTGAGATAAAATAGCTTTTAGACATAAGCTCTTAACAGCTACAGAGTCGCATAAAGAGGATGTCTATCATGAAACGATTATATATTGTATTAAGTTTGGCATTAGCATTTTGTGCTGCCGTCTATCCGTTTGCTGTCCAGGGCGCAGGCGATCTCACAAAACAACAACCTATTGAATTAAGGGTTCAGTTAGGAAATAAAGATAATGCCCTCCGGTTCTTTCCAGACACTATTTAATTGGAAACTGGCAAGCTGTATCGTCTGATATTTTCTAATCCAAGCCAGCAAAAGCATTATTTTTCATCCGATGGGATGTCACGGGCTGTTTTTACACGCAAGGTGCAGGTTAATGGAAAGGATGGTAAGCCGATTGCAGAGGTAAAGGGGCATATTCGCGAGATTGAGGTTTACCCCAATGGCACTACTGAGTGGTGGCTTGTTCCGGTTAAAACAGGTAAGTTCAATGACTTGAAATGTACAATTCGCGGACATGCTGAAGCTGGCATGGTCGGTAAAATCTTCATTAAGTAGAGTAGAGATTTTTTGGTATAAAAATGAAACAATATACTTTTCGTCTTGTTGATAATGAGTATCTCCGTGAGAGTTTTAACTGTAGTCGGGGATGTCCTGTAAACACCAGGAGGAGATAATGGCGGATAAGAACGAAAAAACGTCAGAACAGAACGTACCGACAGACAATTCCCGAAGAAGATTCCTTTTAAAGGCTGCCTGGGGTGGTATAGCAGCATTTTTTCTGGGAAGTACTGCTATACTTGCGAGGTTTTTTTTCCCGAGGGTTCTGTTTGAGCCGCCAACAAAGTTCAAAATTGGTAAACCTTCAGAGTTCCTGCCCGGCACAGTTGATACAAGGTTTAAGGAAAAATATGGTGTGTGGGTTGTAAGGGATGAGGGAAACAAATTATTTGCCATAAAAACAGTTTGCACTCATCTTGGATGCACACCAAATTGGATAGGGTCACGAAATAAGTTTAAATGTCCATGCCATGGGAGTGGATTTCTGAGAAGTGGTCTGAATGTTGAAGGTCCTGCACCTCGACCACTGGATAGATATAAGATAACACTTGGAGATGATGGCCAGATTCTTATTGATAAGAGTATGGTTTATAAAGGTGTGTCAGGAAAAGACCCGGATGAACTTTACCCTCAGAGCATCTTAAAAGCATAATTATGATAAAGAAACTTTTTGATAAGTTCAGGCAGACTCAGATAGGCAAGTCTATCTTTCGTAGAAACTACACGGATACCACGAAGGAGAAGATGCTTGCAATACATGGTAATATTTTTTTACATCTTCATCCTGTAAATATAAGGCGTGGTGCGTTAAAGCTGGGGTTTACGTGGGCTATGGGAGGGATAACATTCCTGCTTTTCTTGATTCTGACCATCTCTGGTGTCCTGCTTATGTTCTACTATCATCCCAATACCCGTGATGCATATCTGGACATAAAGGATCTCGAGTTTACTGTTCCTTTTGGAATGTTTCTGCGAAATATCCATAGATGGTCAGCACACCTTATGGTAATAACCGTAATGCTGCATATGTTCAGGGTATTTATGACAGGATCATACAAATATCCCAGGCAGTTCAATTGGGTCATTGGAGTTGTGCTTCTGTTGCTTACACTGCTTCTGAGCTTCACTGGATATCTCCTGCCATGGGATCAACTGGGATTCTGGGCAATTACTGTTGGGACAAACATGGCTCGTGCAACACCATTAATGGGACATGAAGGCCCTTTTGGCCCGGAATTGGGTATGACAGCATATAATGATATCAGGTTTGCATTGCTTGGAGGTTCCGAGGTAGGTAGCAATGCATTGCTTCGTGCATATATATGGCACTGTATTGCCCTGCCCCTTATTGCTTCCTTGTTAATGATTGTGCATTTCTGGCGCATAAGGAAAGATGGAGGGATATCAGGACCACGATGAAGAATTTTATTGAGATTATAAGCAAACCAGACAATGTTGCAATTGTTATCATGATGATAATGGTTCTATTTTTCACCATCTTGGCATTCTATTATGCTATTTCTGGTGATAGACGAAGAAGCAGGGAGGTTGACCACGGTATGTTTCCTGAACACAAGGCTGATGGCAATGATGAAATATCTCCATGGGATTATGCGCCTACATGGCCTTACCTTGTGAGGAAAGAATTCCTCGTTGCAATAATTGTAGTAGTATTTCTTATTATATGGTCTATTGTGCTTGATGCCCCGCTTGAGGAATACCCCAATCCAACCCGTACACCTAATCCTGCAAAAGCGCCATGGTATTTTTTGGGATTACAGGAGATGCTTGTGTATTTCGATCCGTGGATAGCTGGGGTTGTTATACCTACCCTTATTATTATTGGCCTGTGCCTTATCCCCTATATTGATGTAAATCCCAAGGGAAGTGGATACTACACATGGCGTGAGCGAAAATTTGCAATATCAACGTATTGTTTTGGTTTCCTTTTATTATGGATAACATTAATCGTAAATGGGGTTTTTATGCGGGGGCCTGGCTGGGTGTGGTTCTGGCCATGGCAGGAGTGGGATCCACACATTGTCACAGCTGAAATAAATGTGGATTTACCGCAGATATTTGGTATTGATTCTCGCTCCCTTGTTGGGTCTGTTATAGGAGGAATGATAACCCTTGGATATTTTGTTGTTGGGATTATCCTGCCATATAAGTATTTGAAAAAGCGAGGCAGTAAAATCCTTGTTGAACTCGGCATATTGCGGTATCTCATAGTTGTAGTACTCTTTCTTATGATGATTGGATTGCCAATAAAAATGTTCCTTCGATTAGTTTTTCATATTAAGTATATATGGGTGACACCCTGGTTCAATATATGAGACATTAACCCCGCCAAAGGGATTTTCAGATGAAAAAGAAAGAAGAAGAGAAATCTTATTCATTACATTTTTTTATAGCTGTTACACTTTTGATAATTACCTTTATATGGTTAATCTTGTGGGAGACAGAGGCGCTTCGGCCGTGGAAGGATTATCAAAATAAATACTATAAGTTGATTGTTGCACAGCTCAAAGAGAAGCTCGAGCAGAAAGGTGCAGAATTCTTAGGCGATAATGTTCAGCAGGAATATAAAGGTCTTAAAAGCGACTTGGAAAAGGCGAAGGCTGAATTTAAATCACCTGCAGTTCAAACGGAATATAAAAAGACCGGCAAAGAATTGGATGAGGTTTCTGATGAGCTTAAGATAGTTCGTCATGATTTTCAGAAGCTTCGCGCAAGGTATCTCGTGGTTGAATATAACAATATTAAACATGGTAAAGAAGAAGACAAACAAACACTGGAAGGACTTAAGAAAGAGATTGCTACGGTTGACAAAAAGATAAAACAGCTTGAAGCCACAAAAGGGGCACTAAAGGGAAAACTTGCCAAGATGACTACCCCTGTTGATGAACTTACTATGAGGATAAATGACTTTACGTCGGATATAGATAGTCTAAAGCAACAGATAGTTTCTTTTTCAAATCAAAAAATTGAGATTAAACAGATACACATCCCTGACCTTGATCGAACAGATAGATGTATTTCATGCCATGTTGGTATTGATGAGAGCAGTACGGTCGCCTCCATTGAACCATTTACAGCACATCCGGGCAGGGAGGTATTCTTCGGGAATCATAAAATTTCGCGATTTGGGTGTACTTCATGCCACAGAGGGCAGGACAGGGCAACATCATCTGTAAGCAAGGGACATGGAGATGTGAAATATTGGGACTATCCTATGTTAAGAGGAGATGATGTTCAAGCAAGCTGCATAGTCTGCCACGTGAATGTGAAGGGGCTGAGGGGTGCGGAGACCCTGTCATCTGGGATAGAGACTCTTGAGCGCAAGGGATGTTATGGCTGCCATAAGATAGCTGGATATGAGGATATGCCAAAGATCGGACCTGTTCTTTCAGGTGTAGGGACAAAGATAAACTACACATGGGTGATAAACTGGCTCAAGGATCCGAAGAGTGTCTTTCCAACGGCACGGATGCCAAAATTTGGTTTTAGTGATGAAGAGGCTATGGCAATCGCAGATTATCTCTTTAAACTAAATACTGACTATCGTGTTGATATACCTGCAAAAGAGATTGATTGGGACCTCTATGATAAGGGCAAATTGATATTCAGGGAGGCAAGATGCAGTATCTGCCACCCATCAGAGGGCAAGGGGGGTGCATTCAAGAATGTCTATGCACCTGATTTAACAAGGGTTGGGAGTAAGGTCAGGATTGAGTGGCTTAAGAAGTGGTTTAAAGAGCCGCAGGACTATTTCCCAAAGACACGAATGCCAAGATACAGATTTACAGATAAAGAGATAGACGCATTAGCTGAATATATTATGGGTGAGTTTGTTGACTTTGATTTGGAAGACAGGAAACTTAAGGAAAAGGAGCTTATTGCCGAGCAGCAGATGAAGCTTGGTGCACCTCTTATTGAGAGGTATGGTTGTTTTGGATGTCATGACATTAAAGGCATGGAAAAAGCTGTCAGGATTGGACCCTATCTAAAAAAGAAGGATGTGGTTAATAAGATTGGAGCAGAGATCTCATCTATTGGATCAAAGCCTTTTGAGAGGTTTGATCTGGGTAAGGTAGCTGATAAAGTTAAGGATAGGAAATCTTATTTAAGAACGAAATTGGAATCACCAAGGGCTTTCAGAGATGGATTATTGATGCCAAACTTTGGCTTTACAGAAAAAGAGATTGATGGTCTTACGGCAATGCTCCTTGGGTTTACTGCTGAGGAGGTCCCCCTGTGGTATAAGGTTCTTGATATACCGTCGGATTACAAGCCAACAGGTGATTTTGCAAAAATTGAGAAGGAGGTTAAATGTCTAACATGTCACACCATAAGAGGTGTTGGCGGCAGTTTTGCACCTGATTTGAGTTTTGAGGGGAGTAAGGTTAAAAAGAAGTGGCTAAGGGATTTCCTGAAGACCCCTGATATCATACGTCCCATGCTCAAACAGATGCCCAAGTTTAAACTCGGTGGTGAAATTGGTATGATTAGAGGTTATCTTTCTGAGGATGAGATAACTGTTCTTGTCAATTATATAACGACTGTTCTTGTTTCCAGTGATATTCCTGACGATTATGAAACGAAAAAAAGGCTGGTAAATGTAAACACTGCAGATGGTAGAGAGCTTTACAGGAAAAAGGGATGCCGGGCATGCCATCAAATAGGCAACGATGGGGGTGCTGTAGGGCCGAATCTTACTAGTGTTGGTAATCGGCTTCGACCAGGATATATCTTTATGCATATAAAGAATCCTCAAAAAGTGGTTCTTGGTGCAGTAGAGCCGAATTATAATATGAGTGATGAAGAGTCTCTAAAAATAACGAAGTTTTTGATGAGTCTGGGAAGTAAGGAATTATGAAAATACTCAGCTTAAGAATTCAGATACGTGTAATCCTGCTTGTTGGGGTAGTGATTATTATGGGGTGTTCATCAGGTAAAATAGATGAACTGGCTTCAGAAAAACCCATTCATCAATTCTTTGTTAAGGAAGGAAAGCGTCTCTTCCAACATCTATGCCTCCCATGTCATGGGGAATCCGGCAAGGGGGACGGGATATTCTGGGCAAGCGCTATGCATACAACCCCGGCGGATCTCACCAGATTCACACCAGCCGAATCCAGCCGCATCTTTAAGACCATCAAATATGGCTCTGAAGCCCAAGGCAAATCAAATCTTTGTCCTCCATGGAAGAACAATATCTCAGATGAAGAGATTGAATACATTGTGAGCTATGTTGAGACATTAAGGAAGGAGTCAGCAGGCAATAGGGAGTAGGCCATGTCGATTAATGTAATAGAAAAGGGGAGGATTTTAACCCCGGTCTATGTTACTAAACAAGCTCCTTGTATGGCCAATTGCCCGGCTGGTACAGATGTACGGTTGTTTATCAAGCTATTTTCTGAAAAGAGATTTGCTGATGCATACAAAACTATTTATAAAACTAATCCTTTTCCATCTACCTGTGGTCGAGTATGCCCGCATTTCTGCCAACAAAATTGTAACCGGGCGGCATTAGATGAATGCCTTAATATTGGAGCAATCGAGCGATTCGTGGGTGATTATGGCTTAAAAAGCACGATAAAACCCCATGAAATAAAGTTTAACGAAAAGATCGCTGTTATTGGCTCTGGTCCCGCAGGGCTTACGGCTGCTTTGAGATTACGAGAGAAGGGATACAGTACTACAGTTTATGAAGCCCTTCCCCGGGCTGGTGGCATGATGAGAGTAGGGATCCCGGAATTTAGGCTCCCTCAAAAAATTCTTGATGAAGAAATCAACATGATTGTAAAGCAGGGGGTTGAAATTATTTTAGACAGGAAAGTTACTATCAAAGAAATTGAAAAGGACTATTCGGTTATCATTGTTGCTATCGGCTTACCATTAGGGAGGCGAGTGAATATTCCAAATGAACATCTGGCTTTGGAGGGAATAGAATTTTTACGTGATTTCAAAATGTATAGTAATCGCCAAAATATCAATAAAGGAGACAGGGTGGCAATAATAGGCGGGGGCAACACCGCCATTGATGTTGCGCGAACCGTATTGAGATTAGGAGGGAAGCCCACAAATTATGAAATGATGGCCAGGAAGGAGATGCTTGCCATCACCCTTGAATTAGAAGAAGCCCAGGCGGAGGGTGTCAAGATAAAATATTTAACCGCCCCAGTAAAGATTGAAAAAGATGAGAGTGGAAGCCTTAATGTAATAGTGACGAAAATGAAGCTTGGTAAACCTGATGAAACAGGGAGAAGAAAACCTGTTCCCATAAAAGGATCAGAAAAGCTGATTAAGGCTGATAAAATAATTACAGCAATCGGACAAATAAATGATGATTTTGTGTTTTCGAATCAAGGAATTCGACCAAGGCAGGGGAAAATTGATTTCCCCTGCAATGTGCCTGTTTTTTGTTGTGGTGATATGACTGGGGGAGGGAGGGTTACGGAAGCTGTAGGCAGTGGAAACGAAGTTGCCCGTGAGGTTCTTGCATTTCTAAGCGGAAAACCGATCATTAAAAAGAATAAAGATGAAGATATTGTATCGCCGGAAGATCTCAATTATGTTTATTATCTCCAAACATATAGTAATCGTAATCCGCTAAAGAAAATAGCTGACTTGTATAATGATTTTAGTGAGGCAGTCCAGGGGTTATCAGAAGAAAAAGTTGTTGACGAAGCCCAAAGATGTTTACGTTGTGGTGATTGTTATAAATGCGGGAATTGTTTTTGCCGGTGTCCTGAAGCGACAATTTATGTTGATGAAGAAAAATGCCTGAGAATTGATTATGATCATTGTAAAGGTTGTGCTATATGTTTTCATGAATGTCCCTGTTCGGCTATAAAACTTGAATTTCAGAAGGGGAAAATAGAAATGCATGGCTAAGATACTGAAAAAAAGCTGATTCGTTCCCCTGATGTCTTTTATTACAAGTTAGACGCCCCTTTAATAGCTAAAAAAGCGAAACCAGGGCAATTTGTTATAATCAGGCTCCATGAAAAAGGAGAAAGGATTTCCCTGTCTTTAGCTGACATTGATCCTGAAGAAGGAACGATTAGTTTAATTGTAATGACAGTTGGCAAGACAACCGCTGAGATGGCAACTTATAAAAAAGGGGACAATATTCTGGATCTCTGTGGGCCGTTGGGCCAACCAACTCATATTGAAAAAGTGGGTCGGGTTATCCTTGTTGGTGGTGGTTTTGGAGTTGCTCCTTTGTATCCAATTGCCAGGGCCTTTAAGGCCCATGAAGATGAATCAGGCAGAAGACGGCCTGTGTGCCCAGAAAAGGTTCTGAATTTCAGATTCCCATTGATGTTGTAATTATGGCGATTGGTACTGGCGCCAATCCCCTCGTTCCTCAAAGTACCACAGACATGACCTTAAACAAACGAGGGTACATATCTGTTGATGAAGAAACAAGTCGAACCAGCCCGGGAAGGTGTTTATGCTGGAGGTGATATTGTAACCGGAGCTGCTACTGTCATTTTGGCAATGGGGGCAGGCAGAAAAGCAGCTACAGCAATCCATAAGTACCTAAGTGAAGAGCGGGAAGTAAAAATCCAGAATCCATAATCCTCCTTTATCATGAAAATCTGTGTAATTCTCTTAGTTC
>Ga0255052_10002826_pt1 | contig 12315 bp, 9 predicted proteins | sample JV7_2_21_MG_FD_188632 | JGI IMG/M metagenome (GOLD analysis project Ga0255052, IMG submission 188632) | Seawater microbial communities from Jervis Inlet, British Columbia, Canada - JV7_2_21 | ecosystem: Environmental > Aquatic > Marine > Inlet | place: Canada: British Columbia | collected... | reverse complement strand
CAGCTCCGCCGTCTGTTTCCTTGACCAGGTCGGCACAACGACACCGAGCGACATGATCAGCTTCACCGCCTCGTCGACCTCCATATCCAGCTCGATCGTGTCCTTCGTCGGCACAATGATAATGAAGCCCGAAGTCGGATTCGGCGTCGTCGGTACGAAACAGCAGACGACATCCTCACCCGTACGGCCCTGAATTTCGCCGACATCGGATGCGGTCTGAAACGTGAGTGTGTACAAGCCTTTACGCGGGTACTCGACCAGCAGCACCTTGCTGAACGCACTACCCGAATCCGAGAATACGATCTCAGCAAAATTCTTGGCTGCGGAATAGATGGATCGCGCGACCGGTATGCGGTCCATCAGTGATTCCCAACCACCGACGAAACTCCGACCAACGATATTGGCCGTGAGCACACCGGTAATCAGCAACAGCAAGATCGTCAGGATGACACCGAGGCCTGGAATAGCGACACCCAACCATTCTTCGGGGTGGTATTGCCGCGGGATAAATATCAGTGTCTTGTCCATCAGTCCGATCAAAACGCGAAACAGGAATATGGTGACGCCCAGTGGCAGCCACACCAGCAGGCCGGCAACGAGGTAACGACGGAGGCGTTTCATCATGGCAGTATCAGGCCGAGTTCTTTTTCTTGTCAGGTGCTGCCTTCGATTTCGACTTGTCGCCACTCTTGTCAGTCGACGACTTGTCTTTCGGCTTCGACGAATCCTTGTCGCCATGAAGGTTGCGCTGATTAGCTTTCTTGAAATCGGTCTCGTACCAGCCCTTACCCTTGAGGCGAAAACGTGGTGCAGACAAGAGCCGCTTCAGGCTGGCCTCACCGCATGCCGGGCACTCCACAAGCCGCGCATCCGCTATTTTCTGCAGCGCGTCGAGCGTGTGATCACATTCTTTGCAGGCGTATTCGTATATCGGCAAGCGTCTAACTCCTGTTGAGATCCGGTATTATAGTAGGAGCGCCTCTCGAGGCGCGACTAAGTCCAGGTGAAATCGCACTTTTTCATCGATAAGCGCGGTCGCGCTCCCAGGAGCGCTCCAACAGGCTATGCCGCGTTTTGGAAATCGAGGCGATTATCGGCCACGCCGACCTCAATAAGGTCACCGGGGCCGAATTTGCCCTCGAGAATCTCCTGCGCCAAAGGGTTCTCGACTTGTTGCTGGATCGCCCGCTTCAGTGGCCGTGCGCCATAGACAGGATCAAATCCAGCCTCAGCAAGCCTGTCACGCGCAGCCTCGGACAGGTTGATACGCATATCACGATCAGCCAGGCGGTCGCGCAGGTACCCAAGCTGAATATCAACAATACGCCGTATGTGTTCGCGACTCAGCGGATGAAAGACCACGACATCATCAATTCGATTGATGAACTCAGGCCGAAAATGTGTCCCGACAACATCCATGAGAGCAGACTTCATCTGCTCGTATTGATCCTCACCAGCCATTTCCTGAATCATTTGCGAACCAAGATTTGAGGTCATCACGATGACAGCATTACGAAAATCGACCGTGCGCCCCTGGCCGTCAGTCAGTCGACCATCATCGAGCACCTGCAACAAGACGTTGAATACGTCAGGATGCGCCTTCTCCACCTCATCCAGCAAAATGACGGAGTACGGGCGACGTCGCACAGCTTCGGTCAGGTAACCGCCCTCCTCATAACCCACATATCCGGGTGGTGCACCAATCAGTCGGGCGACGGAGTGCTTCTCCATGAACTCCGACATATCGAGGCGAACCATCGCGTCGTCTGTGTCAAACATGAAATTGGCGAGCGCCTTGGTGAGTTCGGTCTTGCCAACACCGGTCGGGCCGAGGAACAGGAACGATCCGATCGGTCGCCGTGGGTCAGACAGGCCTGCCCGTGACCGCCGGATTGCGTTTGCGACAGCGGTAACGGCTTCGCGCTGACCAACCACGCGCTCCTGCACTACCGACTCCATTTGCAACAACTTGTCCTTCTCACCTTCGAGCATCTTGGAGACCGGTATGCCTGTCCACTTCGAGACAATCTCAGCAACCTCTTCTTCCGTGACATTGTTGCGCAGCAAGGTTGTTTCCAACACTTCAGCCTGCATCGCGTCCTGCAGTTGATTCTCCAGTTCGGGAATCCGGCCGTATTGCAATTCCGACATACGGGCGAGGTCATTCGCGCGATGTGCAGTCTCGAATTCGAGACGTGCCCGCTCGAGTTCCTCCTTGATGTGCGTCGTACCTTGCATCGCCGCCTTTTCGGCCTTCCAGACCTCCTCGAGGTCGGCAAATTCACTTTCCAGTTCCTCGAGTTGCGCCTCGATATCCCCGAGACGCTTTCGCGAAGCCTCGTCAGACTCCTTTTTGAGGGCCTCGCGCTCGATCTTGAGTTGAATAATGCGTCGCTCGAGCCGATCCATCTCCTCGGGCTTCGAATCGATCTCGATGCGGATTCGCGATGCAGCTTCGTCAATCAGATCGATCGCCTTGTCCGGCAGCTGGCGATCACTAATATAGCGATGGGACAACGTCGCCGCTGCAACGATGGCAGGGTCAGTGATCTCGACACCGTGGTGAACCTCATAACGTTCCTTGAGCCCGCGCAGAATCGCGATCGTGTCTTCGACGGTTGGCTCTTCGATCAGTACTTTCTGAAAACGTCGCTCCAGCGCAGCGTCTTTTTCAAGGTATTTGCGGTATTCATCGAGCGTCGTTGCGCCAACGCAGTGCAGCTCACCGCGTGCAAGCGCGGGCTTGAGCATGTTGCCGGCATCCATTGAGCCTTCAGCTTTGCCGGCACCGACCATCGTGTGCAGTTCATCGATGAACAGGATGATTTGACCTTCCTGCTTCGCGAGGTCACTCAATACCGCCTTGAGGCGTTCTTCGAATTCGCCGCGAAATTTCGCGCCAGCGATCAGTGCGCCCATGTCCAGTGACAGAATCCGCTTGCCACGCAGGCCTTCCGGGACTTCGTTGTTGACGATGCGTTGTGCGAGACCTTCGATGATCGCGGTCTTGCCCACACCCGGCTCCCCGATGAGAACCGGATTGTTCTTGGTGCGTCGCTGCAAAATCTGGATCGTACGACGAATTTCGTCATCACGGCCGACGATCGGATCGAGCTTGCCTTGCTCCGCACTCTCGGTCAGATCGATCGTGTATTTCTCGAGTGCCTGGCGTGTGTCCTCGGCATTCGGGTCAATCACCTGCTGCCCGCCGCGCAAGTCGTCGATCGCTTTCTCAATCGCGCCCCGCACCGCACCTGCCTGCTCCATGATCGTCAGCAGTGGTGACTTCTCGTCCATCGCCGCGAGGACGAATAGTTCGCTCGAGATGTACCGGTCATCGCGCTCTTGCGCAAGTTTGTCGGTGAGATTGAAGACTTTGGTCAGTTCATTGCTGATATGCAGCTCGCCGCCGGCACCTTCAACCCTGGCCAGCCGATCGACCGCTTTACCAAGGTGCGAGCGCAGCAAATTGACGTTCACGCCTGCTTTCATGAGCACGCCTCGAACCGTCCCGCCCTGCTGGTCGAGGAGTGCAACCATGACATGCGCCGGCTCGACGAACTGGTGGTCCTGGCCGACAGCAAGCGATTGCGCATCGGCGAGCGCCATTTGGAATTTGCTGGTCAGTTTGTCCAATCGCATAGAAAAACCCTCGTGCCGCTTACCCGGTGTCAGAAACTCATCCTGAAATGACGGCACGAGCCTGCTTTTCAAGGGTTCAATCAGGGTCAGAGCCCTTTTCGCGAAAAGGGCTCTGACCCCTACGAGACCCCTACGAGCGGAATATGAAGCTCAGCAACCGGCCCGTCGATCCATCCCGCCGAAAGGAGTAAAAACGTGCTTCATCCGTGTAGGTACAGAGGCCGCAGCCATAGACAGCACTAACCCCTGACTGGCGCAGTCTGGCTGTTGCAAGACCGACCAGATCTGCCTGCCAGCGACCGCGTTCATTGGCAGTGAAATGTGGGCTGTCGGGCCGGCCCCAGGACCCGAATTGCTGCCGAACCTCATCACCGACCTCGAACGCCGATTGCGATATCGCCGGACCGAACCATACGATCAGATTACCGGGAAGGCTCGACATCGCCGCGAGAGTTGCTTCGATCACACCAGCAGAAAGCCCGCGCCAGCCCGCATGCACCGCTGCAATTTCGGCACCATCCATCGAGCACAACAAGACAGGCAGGCAATCTGCCGTTGCAACCACGCAGATATCACCTGCCTTGTCGCCGAAAATCGCATCAGCATCCGGTGGGCCCTCATCAAAGTCCGCCGATCCCGCGTGCACAACACGATCGCCATGCACCTGGTTTAGCCATTGCGGCTCTGCGGGCAAATCGTAGTCACTATCCCGAAGGATCGTACCAGCAACAATATTCGACGGCGCTGGCCAATCCGCACTGATCCAGTCTTGACTCACGCTGTATCGTCGCGCAAGGCAGCGAGCAGGGTTTCAAAATCACCGGGTGGCGGAGCAGTAAAACTCAACGACTCACCACTGTCAGGGTGAGTGAAGCCGAGCTCTGTTGCGTGTAAGGCCTGGCGTCGAAAATGACGCAACATTGCGACCAGGTCATCACCAGCACCGGCCGGCAACGCGAGACGACCGCCGTATACCGGATCGCCGACCAATGCGTGGCGTCGATAGGCGAAGTGGACCCGGATCTGGTGAGTCCGACCCGTATCGAGCTTTACCCGTATATACGTGTGCGCCGCAAATCGCTGCAGAACGGTGTAATGCGTAACCGCAGGTTTCCCATCCTCCCGAACGCACATGCGCTTGCGATCAACCCGGTGCCGCCCGACCGGCGCATCGATAGTCCCCCCACCTGTCAGGACGCCGTTGCAAACAGCCAGGTAGAAGCGCGAGATCTCGCGATCAGCCAATAGTCTAACGAGTGCAGTATGAGCCTTCAGAGTCTTGCCGATCAGCAACAGGCCACTGGTGTCCTTGTCGAGTCGATGAACAATACCCGCACGCGGCAGCTCCTCCAGCGCAGGAGCATGATGCAGCAAGCCGTTCATCAAGGTGCCACTGCTATTACCAGCACCAGGATGCACCACGAGTCCCGCTGGCTTATTGATGACCATCAGGGACGCGTCCTCGTGTACGACGTCCAGAGCGATCGGTTCCGGCGCTGCGGTCACGGCAACTTCGGGCTGCGCCCGAAGTACGACGCTCTCACCGCCTTGCACCGGATCACGGGGTCGCGGGCTCTCGCCGTCTACAAGAACCTCGCCATCGAGCAGCCAGGCTTTTAGCCGGCTACGAGAATATTCCGGAAACAACCTGGCCAACGCCTGGTCCAATCGTTGACCGGCAAGCTCCAGGGGGACTGTCCTGATTGTTGGCTCTGCATTCATCGCAATGCCAAGTCTACGGTATACTCGCCGACTTGGCCGACCCTGGCGGACAGCCGAGCCAAATCAGCAACATTCGGAAGCACATCGCAGTATGAACACAACGAGAATTACCAAGAAATGGACGACGCCCTCGGCCAAACAAGTGCGCGTGACCCTGGTGCTGGGGGCCATCATTATGGCGGCCGGATGCGCCGGAAATGATGAGCAAGAAACAATCGTCGATAACCTGACTGAGGCGTACGAGACCGCCCGGGAGGCGGTCGATCGCAAAAACTACCGGCGTGGCATCCAGATATTTGAGGCAATTCAGGCTCGCTTTCCATTCAGCGACATGAGCCGGCAAATTCAGCTGGAACTCATGTACGCGTATTACAAGTCCGAGCAGTCTGAGCAGGCGATTGAAGCGGCAGACACATTTATGCGCGAGAATCCGATTCATGAGCGCGTCGACTATGCGCTGTACATCAAAGGCCTTGCCTACTTCGAGGACGAGGCGGGATTCCTGGAACGCCGTTTCAAAAAAGATGTCACCGAGCGTCCGCCAAAAGATGTTGATCAGGCCTACTCAGCATTTCGCCGACTCGTGGACCGTTATCCTGCCAGCCAGTACGCAGCCGACGCCGAACAGCGGATGGTGTTTTTGAAAAACCGGCTGGCCGCCTATGAAAACCATGTTGCCGATTACTACCTGCGCCGTGGCGCCTACATCGCCGCGTTAAATCGTGCAAAAAGTGCACTTGAGGATTTTAACGGGGCGGCAGGAAATGCTGATTCGCTCAAGATCATGGCCGAGGCTTATGAGCGTCTCGGCATGGCTGATCTGGCGGCCGACACACGGCGTGTGCTGGCGCTCAATTTTCCAAACGAGAGTTAAGCGGGGAATCGGTAGCCCGATGTAATCGGATAGCGCCAGTCGCGACCAAACGCGCGGCTGCTGATGCGAATTCCAGGGGGCGCCTGACGCCGTTTGTACTCATTTTGCTGCACCAGTTTCAGAATTCGCACGACCGTGTCGCGATCGAATCCGCGTTCGACAATCTCATCGACGGACAGATCTTCCTCAATGAACGCTTCAAGGATTGGATCCAGAACCGCATAATTCGGTAGCGTGTCGCTGTCTTTTTGCCCGGCGCGCAATTCCGCCGACGGTTCGCGCGTAATCACTCTCTCGGGAATGACCTCGCCGAGTGCATTTCGATATTTCGCAAGGCGGTATACGAGCAGCTTGCTGCAATCTTTGATCGGGGCGAACCCACCGGCCATATCGCCGTACAAGGTCGCATACCCGACCGCCATTTCGCTTTTGTTGCCGGTAGTTAGCAGCATTCTCCCGGTCTTGTTCGAGATCGCCATGAGCAAGAGCCCGCGGCACCGAGCCTGAATATTCTCTTCGGTTGCATCTTCTTCCCGGCCTTCGAAAATCGGCTTGAGTTGTTGCACGATCGCAGCATAGATCGGCGCGATCGGAATAACGTCGTAAGCAACGCCAAGCGCTGCCGCTTGCTTCGCCGCATCCTCCTGGCTCATCGTTGACGTGTATCGGAATGGCATCATGACAGCGCGGACCCGTTCCGGCCCAAGTGCGTCACAGGCGATGGCAAGAACCAGCGCGGAGTCAATACCGCCGGACAAACCCAGTATCACACCGGGGAATCTGTGCTTGCCAACATAGTCACGCGTCCCGGTGATCAACGCACGGTAGACGCTCTCTTCGGCGGGGAGATGCTCCGCTATCGTGGCGGATTCGGTTCCGACACCAGTTGCGCCTGCCGTCAGGACGACATCGTGCATACCCTCATCGAATGCTGGTGCCCGAAAGCAGATCTCACCGTCAGCGTCCATTACAAAACTGCCACCATCGAATACGAGTTCGTCCTGCCCGCCCACCATATTCAGGTACAAGACCGGTATTCGGGTCTCGGCAACTCTGATCCTGACGGCCTCTTCACGCCTCTTTTGCGTATCGACCTCGTACGGCGAACCGTTGATAGCGATAATGCATTCGGCACCGGCGGCGCGCGCCGCTGCCATCGGCCCAGCTTGCCAGACGTCCTCGCAAATCGTCAGGCCTATGCCGACACCATTTAGCCGGAAAACAGCAGGGTCCTTGCCCGCCGTGAAATAGCGTTCTTCGTCGAATACACGATAGTTAGGCAATAAATGCTTGCGATAGCCGCACAGCAGCTCACCACCAGAAAATACGGCACAGCTATTGTAGATTTTGTCCTCGACGTATTCGGGGAAGCCGATCAATACGGCGATGCCGTGCACCGAATCGCGTATTTCTGCAACGGCCTGTTCCGTCCTGTTGCGGAGCCCGGCATGCAGCAGAAGATCTTCTGGCGGATAGCCACAGACACTGAGCTCGGGAAACACAACAAGATCGGCCTGCATCGCGTCCCGCGCCCGGACTGCATAGTCGATGATCTTCGCCGTGTTGCCGATAACGTCGCCGACGGCCAGATCAATCTGTGCCAGTGCGACCCTCACTTTGTTGTTCATTGCTGCCTCGTCGCTCTGCGGTTCGCGGGGATCGGTCTCAGTGATAACCATTAGCCGCGTTTCTAGCTATCGAGAACCTCCAGCATCTTGCTGCCGAGCTCGGCTGGCGACCGCACAGTTGCCACCCCGGCTGAATCAAGCGCTTTAAACTTGTCTGCCGCTGTGCCTTTACCTCCAGCGACGATGGCGCCCGCGTGACCCATGCGTTTGCCCGGAGGTGCCGTAACGCCGGCGATATAAGCAACAACGGGTTTGGTGACATTGGATTGAATGAACTCGGCCGCAGCTTCTTCATCGGTTCCACCGATTTCACCAACCATGATAACCCCATCAGTATCGGGATCGGCCTCGAATAACTCGAGACAGTCGATGAAATTCATGCCGCGGACCGGATCACCGCCAATACCGATGCACGTCGTCTGACCGAGCTTGTTGACGGTGGTCTGATAGACCGCCTCATACGTCAAGGTGCCTGACCTGGAAACGACACCGATGCGTCCGGGCCTGTGTATGAATCCCGGCATGATGCCGATCTTGCATTGCTCGGGGGTAATGATGCCCGGACAATTTGGGCCGATCAGGCGACAATCGTAGTCGCGTAGCGCTGATTTGACCTTCACCATATCCAGTACCGGTATGCCCTCTGTGATGCAGACGACGAGTTGCACACCGGAATCTGCCGCCTCCAGAATGGCATCGGCAGCAAAGTGGGGTGGCACAAGAATCATGCTAACGTCCGCGCCTGTCGCATCGACGGCCTGACGCATGGTGTTGAAAACCGGCACACCGAGATGTTCACTGCCACCTCGTCCAGGCGTTACGCCGCCTACGACCTGAGTGCCGTAGTCAATGCACTGCTCGGTATGAAATGTTCCCTGGCTGCCGGTAATGCCCTGGCAGATGATTTTGCTGTCTTTGTTGACCAGAATGCTCATTTGGTTCCTTTTTGCTCCGCTGTCGCGCTGCAAGCAGCGCTCCTACGACGCTTTACCATTCAATTCAGGTCGCTGCCGCGACCACCTTTTTGGCAGCATCGGTCAGATCTTCAGCCGCAATGATGTCGAGCCCGCTTTTGGCAAGTATCTCGCGGCCTTTACCGACATTGGTACCTTCCAGACGCACGACAACGGGGACGCTGACGCCGATGTCTTTCACCGCACTGATGATCCCCTCAGCAATCAGGTCACAGCGAACAATGCCGCCGAAGATGTTGACCAGAATCGCAGTCACATTCTTGTTCCTGAGGATCAGCTTGAACGCCTCGGCCACTCGCTCCTTTGTCGCTCCGCCGCCAACGTCGAGAAAGTTCGCCGGTTCACCACCGTGCAACTTGATAAGGTCCATCGTCGCCATTGCGAGCCCGGCGCCATTCACCATGCAGGCGATATCACCGTCCAGAGAAACGTAGTTGAGATCGTGCGCCGCTGCTTCACGCTCTTTGTCGTCTTCTTGTGTAATGTCACGCAACTCCGCGAGCTTCGGCTGCCGGTACAGCGCATTGCTGTCGATATTGATCTTGGCATCAAGCGCCACAACATCACCGCCCTTGGTGGTGATCAGCGGATTGACCTCCACCAAACTGGCGTCGCTTTCCTCATAGAGCTGGTACATCCGCCTGATCAAGTCGCCAAACTGGCGCATTTGTTTCTTGTCGAGCCCAAGACCGAACCCCAGTTGCCGTGCCTGATAGTCCTGCAGTCCGGCATCCGGCGCAATTGCGATCGTGAAGATCTTCTCCGGCGTTTCCGCGGCAACCTTTTCGATGTCCATGCCACCCGCCGCAGACGCGATAAATGCGACCCGACTGACCTCACGGTCGACGAGCATTGACAGATACAGTTCGCGATCGATGTCTGAGCCTTCTTCCACGTACACAACGTTCACGGGCAGACCTTCCGGACCTGACTGGTGCGTTACCAGTTGCATGCCGAGCATCGCTTCAGCGCACTGGTGCACCTCATCCCTGCTGCGGGCCAGCTTCACACCGCCGGCCTTGCCGCGCCCGCCGGCGTGTACCTGGGCCTTGACGACCCAGAATTCACCGCCCAGTTCCTTGGCGGCACCCACAGCAGCATTCGGACTTTTCGCTGGTATGCCCCTGGGCACCTTGATGCCGAAATCGGCAAACAAGCGTTTTGATTGGTATTCGTGGAGATTCATGGAGAATTCAGTCAGTGACGTGCTGCAAGCTGCACAAAATCTGGCGTATTTTGTAGGAAAGCAGGGGCCGACGCAAAGCGGATTTAGGCCGCAATGATCCCGGCCTTCGTCTACAATCGGCGCAACCCGTACGGCAGGTGGTTTATTTTGAGCAGAAGGCAACGGTGAATCAGGCGACGACGGACATTACTGCCCGGCAAACGCTACGCGAAAGCCGTGACGCATTATTACAGCGCGCAGCCGAAGAACCTGATCTTGCGTGGCGCGTGCTCATTACGCTGAACGCGAGCCGCGCATTAATCGCCATTTCTTTATTGGTACTGTTTATTGCTGGCGGCGAGCCACGGGTATTTGGTGAGCATTTGCCAACCGTGTTCTGGTCTACCGCTGCCGGATACCTGCTTTTCTCAATATTCTCGGCGTTCGCACTCAGGCAACGATGGCTGGCGGCTGACATCCAGGCGGTTTCGCAATCGCTCTTCGATATCGGCGCCATCGTGGTCCTGATGCATGCGAGCGGCGGTATTTCGAGTGGTCTTGGCGGATTGCTGATTGTATTTGTCGGCGCAGGGAGCCTGGTGCTGCCGCTGCAGTATCCAACCGTACTGGCGGCGGTCGCTACGTTTGCGATCCTGGGAGAGCAGGCGTTCACGCAACTTGGCAGCATTTCCAGCAACGCCAACTACCCGGCCGCCGGCATACTCAGTGCCATCATATTTGCGATGGCGCTGGCGACACGTCCACTCAGGCGGCGTATCCGGGCGAGTGAAGCACTGGCACGGCAGCGTGGCGTCGATCTGCAGAATCTCTCCGAGCTCAACGAGTACATCGTGCAGCATCTGCGCGAGAGCATCATCGTGATCGATGCTGCTGGCAAGATCCGGCTCAGCAACGCATCCGCTGCGCGGCTGCTTGGCGCAACAAGATTGGTCCGCGGCTTGCCATTGCGTGCAGTCTTCGAACCGCTGGCAGACTATATCGATGAATGGCGCGAAGACGCCGAACAGTCTACGCATCCGGAGTTCACGGTGATTACCTCGGGTGACAACTTGCGAGTAACAGCGCATCTCGCACCACTCGGCAAGGATGGCGAGCGTAGTGGCGCCGTCCTCGTGTTTCTTGAAGACGCAAGCCTGATGAATACGCGTGTGCAGCAGTCGAAACTGGCATCGCTGGGCCGACTGAGCGCCAGCATTGCCCACGAAATACGCAATCCGGTTGGCGCGATGAGCCATGCGGCGCAATTGCTTGGTGAATCGGCTGTCCTTACGGACGATGACAAACGCTTGACCGAAATCATTGAATCGCACTCCAGTCGAGTCAGCCACATTATTGACAATGTGCTGCAGCTATCGCGGCGTGAGTCGAGTCAACCGGAAAGACTGGTGCTTGGGCCATGGCTTGACGATTTCGCACAGGAATTCACGCAGACGCTCGAACTGCAGGAAGGCGAACTCACCGTCAACTGCGCCGCCCACGATCTCGAAGTTCGTATGGATCGATCGCACCTGCGACAGGTGCTGTGGAACCTCTGTGACAATGCGGTCAAGCACGCCAGTGAAACCGGCGGCATATTGGTCGATATTCAGGTTGACCGTCTGCAAGGACAGGGACGCCTGTACGTTGAGGTACGCGATCATGGGCTCGGCGTGGACGCAGCAACAGCGGAAAAGATGTTCGAGCCGTTTTACACTGAGCGGTCGGGCGGCACCGGACTTGGCCTGTACATCTCGCGCGAACTGTGCGAGCTCAATCGGGCGACGCTCCTGTACCTTGACCGCCCCGGCGGAGGCAGTATCTTCCGTATCGTCTTCGCCGATCCGGATAGATGGGACACTGGATAGAGAATGAAGCAAGCACTTGCACTCGTCATCGATGACGAACCTGACATCTGCGAACTCCTGACGCTGACGCTCGGGCGCATGGATATTCGAACCGAGACTGCAGAAGATGTCTCGAGCGCCAAAGCCTTGCTCGGATCCAGTCAGTTTGACCTGTGCCTGACCGATATGCGCCTCCCGGATGGCGACGGCCTCGAACTCGTCGAGTGGATGCAGACGCACGCCCCCGGAGTTCCAGTCGCTGTTATCACGGCACACGGCAATGTCGAAACAGCTGTGCAGGCGCTCAAGCTCGGGGCGTTCGATTTCATTTCCAAGCCGCTCGACCTCGGCCACCTCAGAAATATTGTCGAGAACGCGCTCAAAGTCGCTTCGACCAAAAGACAACAATCGCGATTACAGGGTGACTCCGGGCCGATGCGGGAATTGCGGGTGATGGTCGACAAAG
>Ga0255052_10002825_pt1 | contig 12315 bp, 13 predicted proteins | sample JV7_2_21_MG_FD_188632 | JGI IMG/M metagenome (GOLD analysis project Ga0255052, IMG submission 188632) | Seawater microbial communities from Jervis Inlet, British Columbia, Canada - JV7_2_21 | ecosystem: Environmental > Aquatic > Marine > Inlet | place: Canada: British Columbia | collected... | reverse complement strand
CACTGGATGCTGTATTACGTTATTGCCTTGGTCCACTATCCTGTAGCTGTCCGCGTTCTGATCGAACTCCACTGAGTAATGTTGTCCTCTGCTGATTGCCATACTCTTGGCATATTCCAGATCCGCTGCGATCATGCTTGCCGCCGAGCGGATCTGCACGCTGGAGGCCGAACTCATCATCGGCAGCGCTGTCAGAGCCGCTATTGTCAGTATCACCAGCACAATCAGTATCTCGATCACCGTGAAGCCACGCCTCGGACCCGGCAAATTGCTTACGGTCCCATCCTCTTTGAACGAGCGGCACAACCCTCTCGGTGGATATGTTAGATCCGGCATTTCGATCAGCCTCCTCTTCTTGTTTCGGTTTATCATCACCCTCCTCCGTCCTCTTTTTCGTCTTCTTTGACGTGCATCTTTACCGGCCGGCCAACCGTCACAACGGTCTCGCTGTGTCCTCGGTATTATCCGGTCCTTCAATACTCACAGGACCGGCGGCTCCTTCTTGCATGCTTTCTTCCTTTCACATACAAATAAGACCGTACAGATGTCATTTCCCGCGTCTTCCACAGTCATGGCCAGCAGAACTGGCACAATCGTCAAAGCGATACGACCCACACAGCCGGATTATTCCGGTGCAACACTGTCCGTGGATGCATAATCGCACTTGCGATCATATTCTTGAATTTTCGCATCGTTCCATGTAAATACCGATAAGCGTCTCATCTTTCGGACCTAACACGGGGGGACAGAAGTAGCCCTTATCTTCTCTCGATACTCTTGAAAAAGGCTCCGGCTGCCTGGCTCCATTTCTCTACATTACCGGTTGCGGACCAGGTCACAATTGCGGTTCTTGATGGGGCGGCAGTTACCGTAACGCTGCTGCCGCTCTCATCCAGCTTCCAATGCCCGACCAAGCCGGGCAAACCGTCACTTGGCGGAATATCATTGGCATCCAGCACCTGGTTGTAGATACGGACGTCATCAATCAAACCGTGCCACGATTCAATTCTGTACGTGGGATTGCCAGTGTTGCCAATCTCTGCAACGGGACCCAATGTCGATAGCCCCGTATAGAGGCCGGTAGCCTTCTCCACACCGTTAACGTAAACGGCATACTCTGTGCCATTCCACGTAAGCGCTATGTGGTACCATGCGTGCGTATTCAAAGTCTGAATATCAGCATGCCTGTTGTGGGTATCACCCAGACCTAGGAACAACCTATTCCCTCCCTCGTAAGTGTATAACTGAATCGTGTCAGTCCATTCCGTGGTGGAAGTATGGCCGAACAGATAGTGATGCAGAGGAGCACGACCATCGAAACTACTGGCATAGGCCCATAAGGATACAGTCCCCTGCAGAGGATCCATGCCGCTCGTGCCGATCTCTACTGCTGTATCGTCGCCGTTGAAATCGAGAGCGCCGCCGGCATTACCGCCCATTGGCTGCCAGATCGGACCGTTAAACAGTATGCCGGTGTTGTTGCCGGTTTCATCCAATGCAGTTTGGATAAGCTTGCCCTCGACGAACAATCCACCGACTATATCAATGTCGGCGGCATCGGAACTCACATACATATCGCCGTCGACGACCACAAGACCGTTTACCTCCAGGGTACAGCCATTCTCTATTGTGAGGTCTCCGGTCACCAGGAGTGCCGGCAGGTTTTTTGCCGCTGTGACTATGTTTCTGATTCCCTGTACGACCAGGTCGCCATCGACCACCAGCATACCCGCGATTTGGACATTGCCGGCCAGAGTCAGGTTGCCACCGCGATGGCAAACTCGCACAGGGTCGTACGGACCAAGAGTCTGCCCGCCCAGGCTGCCGGAGGTTATCGTTTGCGTCGCGTAATTCGATGTAAAATCTGCGACGGTGACCCGAGGCCAGGAAAGCGACAAATCCCCGGCGGTCTTATGTCTGCCGCTTATGTTCCCGCTCAAAGTGTTCGCAAAGGCATCGCCGTCGATTGTGCCCCTGTTCTCCAGGTTGCCGTTACAATAGATGTCCCCATTGACGACAAGGCCGCTCCAGATTATAGCGTCATTTCCTGTCCACAGAGCTATGCAAGGGTCGAGCCGAAGTTCCGCTCTCAAGTTGCTTCTGCCGATCCTCTCGCTGCCGCTCAGCCGGTATGAATTGCAGTCTATGGTATAATTGCTGCGATTCGTCGGGTCCGTGTCGTCGCGGGTGACCGTCAGATCATAATAATCTCTGCTACCTGCGACCAATTGTTGAAGCGGTTCTCCCGTCCAATATTCCGAAGCGACGTCCTGTGGATTGAGGATCAGCCCTCTGGCATGCTCCAGACCGGATTCGGCCAGATGATCCATTTGTGTTCGCACTACCATGTTCTCGCCACAGGCCAACTCAACATCGCTGCGCGACAAAAAGCCCAGTGCCATGATCGTTATCACCATAACGATCATTAGCACCGCAAGCAGTGCGAAACCCCCTCTGGCAGTCATGTTCCTGTTTGTATTCATACTAATCATCATCACTTACGATGTCATCGCTGGCGCCGAGCAGATTCCCTGCCCAGCCGAGAAGCGCAGCGTTTATTTGATACGGGTGTTCAATGCCGTTCTCTGCAACGTTAAAAGAGATAGTCACGAATCTGCTCCGGGGCGGCACCACCGGTAGAAAGCCAAACTGCACGTTGCTGCACTCAGGGACGAGAACAGCATATCTTTCGGTGCATTGCGATATGAACCATGCTTTGAGCCCGCTCAGCATGGCCAGGGTAAAGGGGACTGTCTGAAGCCCGACTGGAACATCGGTAAACTCGAGTAATCGGATTGTGTTGTTGCCTGTCTCGATATAGACAAGTTCGCCGACATTGATGCCATTGTCCCCGCCGGGAGTGTCGTCGGCTCGCCAGACCAGCAGTTCCTCGTTGGTGATACTGCATATGAGCTTACTGTGGCGAATGAGTTCGGAAATCTTCAGCGTGGCGAAACGTATCTGAGCCTGTTTTTCGCTCGTATCGTCCGTCGCCTTATTTGCCGAACTCACAGCAAAAGCCAAAGTTGCCACGGCAGTCATAACTATGCTCGTAACAACCATGGCCACCAACAGCTCAATCAGTGTAAGACCGTTTTTGTGCCTGGTATCGCTCATCTGCTCACAAGCCGGTTTACAGTCGCTATCACTCTGCCGCTATAATATGCTCGCACCGTAACGCGAATGAATTTCGGATTCTCTGTGCCGCTTTCCTGCGGAACATATACGTATTCGCAGCTCACGTCTCTGCCGAAATTTGCGTAATTCGAATCGGCAAATACCTGCCCGGCGGCGTCCTCAACCTGGCCCTGAGGCTCGGAGTAGCCGTCATAAGACGCCACTAATTGATCGAAGGGCGTATTAAGGATCTCCTCCATCAAGTCGCTCGCCAGCTTGACACCCAGTGTCTTGCGAACGCCTTCGGCCCGCACGCGTGCTCCGCCGGCAAATGGAAGCAGCACTCCCGCCGCGGCGATGCCCAACACCGTTACGGCCATCAGCGATTCAGCGAGTGTAAAGCCCCGCCGTCTTGAGCTGCAACTTATTGGGCCGTTAGTAGTCATAGTACGCTTTTCCACTGTCGCTGGTTCCCGTGCTGTCGGCTCGGACCTCCGTGGTAGAGGCCTTGTAGATCCATCCATGGCTGTTGTCGGCGTTGGCCGGGAAATTTGCTGCGTTGCCGAGTACCTGGACGGTGCTCAAGCCGTTCAGGGGATTTGCAGGCAGCTTCATCAGGTAAGGACCGCGGTTGAAGCCCGGCGTGCCTACAGCGGCCGTCTGGCCGCTTGAGTTGCTTGCCAGGGTAATCTGTTCGACGAAAACTTGTTCGGTGGGCGCCTGAGTCCTATCGCCGTTGGGATAACCGGGTCCGACCTCCAGATGCTGGCTTGTATAGATCAGCACATATCTGCGAAGCATCTGCAGATCAAGGGCGAGAGCGCTTTCTCTGGCCGATGTCGCGCCGCTGGCAACCAACGGAAGAACCACACCGGCAAGCACGCCAAGCAGAACCACCACTATCAGAATTTCGACAAGCGTGAAAGCTTTTGCTCTTTTCATCACGTCACCTGTCCTTTTCAAAGAACTGCATACCTGTCACTGTTGTCGGCCTGGAACGAACCTGATTCGGTGTCGAACCTCCAGCCTGCTTTGTCTGCCCCAGCCGGTTCGCCGTCAAAGCGGACGGTATTCAGACCGTTGCAGGGATTTGTCGGAATCTCACTCACATACGGCTCACGCCGTCCTTCGTTGCTTGTCATGGCGGCCTCGAAACTTTCGAACGAGTCAACAGGAGGCCAACTATGCTCATGCTCGGCACGGTACAAAGTGAGCTGAGCCCGCATTCCCTGAAGTCCGTCAATCAATTCGGCGGTCCTGGAATCCTCGCTCGCTGCGGTAAACTTGGGAACAACCTGTATCGAAACCACACTCAATGCGATCACCACGGTCGCCAGCTCAACATACGATAAGCGGCTCTTCTCTTTCATAATCTCCCCTCCCGTATTTTCAAAAAAGGCTGGCCAGCTATTGGTAATTACCTCAGCATGGCCAGCCCGTTTTGTTCTCATTCCGTGACTCTCACGAACCTATGTCTTAACCGGTCGTGTAGATATTCACGGCATAGTTACTTGTGCTCAATTCTTAGAGAGCCGAGTGAGCAGCACTGTCAGCATGGAACGATCCGGTAGTGCTATTGAACACCCAGCCGTGCGAAGCTGCACCTGCGGTGCTGGCGCCGGCTTCTACACGAACCGTAGCCAAATCGCTGAACTGATTCGTCGGAATCTTCTGGACATAGGGACCATAATCAGTACCAGCGGCGCCGGCAATATTTGTCTGCCCTGTCAGGTCTGCAATAAAGTCGGCCTCCGTATCGACGCCTGCCGCGGGCAGCGCATCGTTATGCTGAATCTTGTACAGCTCGATCTGCGAACGCATCGTCTGAAGATCGGTGCACAGACTTGACAACTTGGCTTCCGTGCTGGCCTCTGTGAACTGAGGAATCACGATAGCTGCCAGGATGCCAAGGATGACTACGACGATAAGAATTTCGACCAATGTAAATCCGCTTTTAGCTTTCATTTTTTGCCCCTTTTTGAGAAAAAGTACATTTCTTGCTTGATAAGATTGACAACATCCTCCATGGTGACCCTCTCCACAGTCAGAGTATCGACCCAATCGATACATGACTTAAGTGTACTACCATTCTTCTGTGTCCTCAAAATCCTCCAAAAAACAAAGAAACCTCAAATATCACCCGTAACAGCTACTTCAGCAATGTGTTCTAATGTCTGACCATTCACACAAAATATAGAAAACAAACTTTGTCGTGCCAAACTCTCGGATATGAAAATACTTGCGGAAATGAATAACCAGTGTGTGGTGGAACCTCAGTTTCAGCCAATGATCGGCAACGACGCAGCGATCAAGAATCGATATATTCGGGTGTGTTCTCGATGTGTATCTGCCTAACAGTCTCGCCTGCGTGCTCGAGTCTTATCCGGATGTAATCGATACCTTCCAGGGCCGATTCGATCTTATCGGCCCACTCGATCAGAACCACGGATTGTGGGCAGCAGAAATCGTCAAAACCCAACGCTTCGAACTGCGAGACCGTATCCAGCCGATAGGCATCTATATGATAGATGTCCAGCCGGCCCGTATACTCATTGACTATCACGAAAGTCGGGCTATTGACGTGCGTCTGCTCTATCCCCGCCGCCCCGGCGGCAATCCCCTTGATCAGATGCGTCTTGCCGCTGCCCAACGGACCGCACAAGGCGATCACCTCGCCGCCTCTCAACTGTAAGCCGAGATTTCGGCCGAATTCTATCGTTTTGCTCGGCGAATTTGTAGTGATATCAATACTATTACTCACAGCCCAATAATCATTTATCAATAATCATTCATCATTACTTCCACAGCCCCCCGGTTCAATTCTTCAAGTGTTCATAGCCTCGGGCCCCCAGATTCTCGGTCCGGCCGTCGGGTGTTTCAATTTGCATCTTACCGGTCTCGGTGACTATGCCTATCTGCGTAATAGGCGTCGGCTCGTCCCATGTGTCCGACAGTTGCCGGTAATCTTCTTGGGAAAGAGTAAAGAGCAGTTCAAAATCCTCGCCGTCGTTCAACGCCGATTCTAAAGGCTCGGCACTCTTCTGAGCTGCCTGGGATATTGGAATTCGCTCGGCGTTTATTACAGCGCCAACCGCGCTCGCTTTGCAGATACGACTCAAATCGGTGCTGAGCCCGTCACTTATGTCAATCATCGAGTTGATCCTGACCGTCTGAGCGATCTTCATTGCCTCTCTGACTCTCGGTTGGAATTCCAGGTGTCTGCCACGGCCTGATCCGCCCAATGACCCTGTCACGCAAATGATATCGCCGAGAAGTGCTCCCGATCTTGTCACCGGTTCATTGTCAGCTTTTCTGCTGAGCATCGCTACACTTACTGCAAACGGATTCTCGGTATTCCAGCTCGTGATGTCACCGCCTACGAGGGCACAATCATACTTGTCGCCGGCGCTGATAATGCCTGCATGGAGCCGCTTCAATTCTTCCCGGCCAAAACTCGCCGGCAAACCGACAGATACGACCGCTGCGACGGGAATCGTCGCCATCGCGGCACAATCGCTGAGGCTGACCGCCATGGCCTTGTATCCGGCCTGTTCTAAAGTCGCCTCTCTCAGGTCGAAGTGGACGCCGTCGAGCAGCATATCCGTGGTGACAAGAACCGATTCGGCGCCTAATCGGATTTGGGCCATATCGTCGCCGATGCCGATCGGGAAATCTGCGCTCGACAATTTGTTCTGCCGAGCAAACCATGCGGTTATTTCATCTTCGCCGGCACTCATCGCTGCCCTAACTGTTTGTTCCAGTATGCAACTTGCCCTTTTGCCTGCGTCGGCCCGGCGGAGCCTTCGGTGACATATTTACCTGCGACGCAAGCCGCACCGAGATGCTCATACACATCAGCCTCGATCGAAGCCGAGTATTCCTGGAATTTTTCCAACGCAAGCTCGGCTAATTTCTTGCTCCGCTTCTCACAGTCGGCGACCAGAGAGCCGACGACGCCGTGCGCCTCGCGGAAGGGGACACCCTTGCCCACCAGGTACTCGGCCAAAGCCGTGGCATCCAGAAATCCTTCATCCAGTCCGGCTGCTATTCTTTTCGTGGCGAACTTCGTATGTGAGACTACCGCCCGCGCCATATCCAGGCACGCATCGACTGTGTCGTTAGCAGCGAAAATATGCCTCTTGTCCTCCTGCATGTCGCGATTGTAACCCGACGGCTGGCCCTTGAGGATTGTAAGTGTCGCCATCAACGAGCCGTAAACATGACCGGTCTTGCCGCGAATCAGTTCCAGGACGTCGGGATTGCGTTTCTGAGGCATCATGCTCGACGACGTGCAATAGGCGTCGTCAATCTTAACGAAGGCGAACTCGTTGGACGAGTAGAGTATCCAATCCTCAGCCATGCGTGACAGGTGCGTCGCAATAAGCGCACAATCGAAAATAAATTCAGCGCAGAAATCCCGATCGCTGACCGCGTCGAGACTGTTGTAACTAATGCCGGAAAAACCCAATTGCCTTGCCGTGCTCTCCCTGTCCAAAGCCAGCGTAGAGCCGGCAACGGCGCCGCTGCCCAGGGGCGATACGTTGAGCAAGGCGCTGCAATTTCGCAGCCTGAGAAAGTCTCGCTCGAACTGCTCGGCGAAACTCAGCAGGTAAGCGGCGATGACGATCGGCTGGGCACGCTGAAGATGCGTATAGGCCGGCATCACATCCTCTGTATATCTGCCCGCCAGTTTGACAAGCGCTTTTTGAAGCAACGTGATCTTGGCCTGCAGAATTTCGATCCGGTCCCGCATCCAGAGTCTGACATCGGTGGCGACCTGATCGTTGCGGCTTCTGCCGGTATGGAGTTTCTTACCCGCCTGGCCCGTCTTGGCTACAAGCGCGGCCTCGATTGCCATGTGAATATCTTCGTACTCCTTTTTGAAGTTGAAGCGCCCGTTCGCAATTTCTTCGCCGATTTCGATCAGCCCGCTCTTGATCTGCTTGAGTTCATTTTTGGTAATCAGCTTCTGCTCGGCCAGCATCTGCGCATGAGCAATCGATCCGACAATGTCATACTTGTAGAGACGCCTGTCTATCGACAGCGATTCCACAAAATCAACCGTAAGCTCATCCGGCTCGCCGGATAGCCGCTTTTCCCAACTCTTTTCTGCCTTGGCCATTGGCATCTGCTCCGATAACAAGAACCTTTGCTGCAAATCTTACGTGCGACCGCTGTCAATGTCAAGCGCGAGCGATCTGCCGGCCCCTGGAATTTTGCCATTTCATCGATATTTTCCAACAACCTTGTCTCGGCTGTGGCGTATAGAAACAGGAGTGTTAAATGGGATGAGGTGATGCGAGTTTGACCGCCGATGGGGTGGCGATTGAGGGGTGTGTCAGTGATTATTCAGGGCCGAGCAGACGTATTTGAAAGGAAAGTATCATGACGCTTGTAGATACGAAAGAGGCAACGGAATTCTTCACGGCCAAACTGGACTTCACAACGGGCCCGGTTGAGCTGTACGAAATGATCCGAAATGATGAGAACATCAACATAATCGACGTGCGCAATGCCGAAGACTTTGCCGACGGCCACATCCCAGGGGCGATAAGCCTGCCCAGGAGCACATGGGTCACAACTTTCGGCTTGACCCTCGACAGGCTCAACATAATCTACTGTCACTCGGAAGCCTGCCATCTCGCGGCCAACGCCGCGAAATACTTCGCTGAGCGTGGTCTTCCTGTGGTGGAGCTTGAGGGAGGTTTCGAGCAATGGCAAAGGTACAACCTGCCCGTAGTCTAATAACGTCAGGGCGGACGCGAGCGAAAAGTTGCTGATTGACGGCTATTTTTCGGCAACTCTTGCACGGTTGCCTCGTATAAAAGTCAAGAGACGTTAAAGTGAACGAAGCAATTTGTAATAACCTGGTGTGTTTGAAAGGATAGAATGATGACACTTGTAGATACGACAAAAGCTACCGAGTTTTTTGAGGCCAAACTGAATTTCACTACGGGCCCCGCTGAACTCGACGAAATGATTCGAAGCGATGAGAACATTAACATAATCGACGTGCGCAGGGCAGAGGACTATGCTGGCGGTCGCATCCCCGGGGCAGTCAACCTGCCCAAAGACGGATGGACCACGTTTTCGGGTCTTAGCAAGGACAGAGTCAACGTAATCTACTGCTACTCCGAGGTCTGCCATCTGGCGGCCAGTGCCGCCAAATACTTCGCCGAACACGACTTCCACGTAATGGAGCTTGAAGGTGGTTTCGAGGAGTGGAAGAGGCATGGCTTGTCCGTCGTGAAGTAAACTCAGAGCATCCAAAGATGCTCCTTTCCGGCCGCGAGTTGCCATTGGCGACTCGCGGCTTTGGGTTGGGACTTGTCGTCCGACTTATCTGCGACAGCAGAGCGATATGGTGGTTGCCCAGGCAGTGTCTTGCAATCACGCCCGCAGTCTATTATCTTGATCATATCGAAATCGGTTATTTACACTTGCCTTCCAATGATTTCGAACGTCTTCATTCTATGGGTATTCTGTATCCTTATTGGAACGTTCTTCCTCACAAGGCAGGAACAAGATGATGTGTAGATCAGATAATACTGAACCATGTTCTCTTTCCGGTGATGCTCGCACACAGTCTGCAAATTGCCCGGCTGGACTCTGGAAGGATATTCGCCAGGCATTGGCAGGTTCCCAGCGAGACTTCACCTAAGGAAGCATCGGAAGGGCTATTCTACTGTTATCAATTAACGGCAGCGAGCTATAATCGCATTTGATCTCTGCCGAATTCCCTATAAGCCTCGAACAAGGTGATGATGTTTTCGATTGGAGTGTCGGCTTGAAGGTTGTGTGCGGTGCAGAAAATATAGCCGCCCTTGCCGGCTAACTTTCTTACACGATCTTTCACCTCGTTTCGGACATCTTCGGGGCTCCCATAGGGCATTGTCTTTTGAATAGATATTCCACCATGGAAGCAGATTTTGTCACCGTGCTTTTCTTTTATTCTCCGGTAGTCCATCCGGGCACAATCCGGCTGGAGAGGATTCAATATATCCAGGCCGGATTCTACGAAATCAGGCAATAACTGTGTGACACATCCACAAGTATGATGGGCCACTTTGCAGCCGAACTCATGGCCGATATTGACAAACCGATCGAAGCCTTCTTTCAGCAGATTTCGCCACGTATCCACGGACAAAAAGGTGTTATCCTGTGTGCCGAAGTCATCGCCGGTAAAGAAGATATCGACGTTTCGGCCAGCGGCTTGTAACGTTCTGCGGGCGTATTCGCTGTAGAAATCTGCAATTTTGCGGAAGATCGTCTTTGCGATTTCCGTGTTTGCCACGACATCCATCAAAATCTGCTCGACGCCTCGCACGTACATAGCAGGTTTCAGTTGTGCGCAGCGGTTGAGCCTGTCGCCCATGAACACCACTACTTTACCTGTCTCGCGGGCCTGGGCAGCCTGCTGCCTTACGCACTCATAATCGAAGTGTTCGGGCCTGGGCCACTTTGGATAGCTTTCGATTTCGCCGACAGAGGTTGCTCTTTCAAGGGGGTATTCGGCTACTTCGCTGTAGGTGCCTGCTCCGGATCCCTCACCGTAGGATACCGCTCTTCTCACGACGCCGAAGTGGTCTTCCTTAGAACCGTCCTGGCGAATTGTGTGGCCCGGCCCGATGTATTTCGGACCTTCGATATATCTGAAATCAACATCGAAGTGCTGTAGTAATTGTTCCTGTGATGAAAAACCAAAGTGTTTCAACAGCCTGACATTGACCTCCGAAGTTGCCCAGTAATCGATAGGGACTCTGTCGGGTTGCTGGTGAGCCATAGCGAGTTTGAATCGCTGCCTTGAATCCATAAACAGATGTCCCCCTCTAATCGACAGTAAGAGTTTTGGGCCCAGCCTTCCAAATCAAGCAAACCAACAGAGCACCCAAGATAGCAGCCAAACCGAATAATACAAAGGTAAACTCATAGCCGAATCTCTCTATGTCTATCAATGCCCCGGCACCCCAGCCGGCGAGACTTGCACCGATATAACCCATCCCGTCGATGAAGCCCGCCGCCCCCGCTGCGCCGCTCTTCTTGCCAAAGTCCTGAGCTGCATGGCCGACCAGCAAAATATGCGGGCCGTATGTACAAAAGCCGACTATCGCAACAATGAGAATTACAAGACCGGCATTGCTGTGGTCAATGTACGGGAAAATAATGGAAGATAAACCCAGCAGCAGAAGTAGAATCGCAATGACTGGTGCACGCCTGCCTTTGAAAAAACTATCCGTCGCCCAGCCGGCGATTATCGCTCCGGCAGCACCGGCAAGCGGATGAATACATCGCTTCATCACTATCTTAAAACCGAATCCCCCAACACCGATCGAAAGCTCCTTTTCATCCAGAAATGCCGGCAGCCAGTTAACAAAGCCGTACCGATTCACATCAAGAAGAAAAAAAGTACCGGCCACCACCCATAAATAAGGATTCCTTAAAGTCCTGAGAATATTTTGCCATATCGTTCGATGTGTTTTACCGGTGAAACCTTCTTCCGATTTATCTTCCAGCCCTACAGGTGCAAGGCCGACATCTTCCGGAGTATTCCTGATCAGAAAATAGAAGATAACTCCCACTATTGCAAACAGAACTGACGGCACCAGAAATACTACCCGCCAATCTCCTCCGAGCTTTTGGGCATAATGTGTGACAATGAAAAATGAGAGAAACCATGAAAAGGCGGCGCCGAACTGATAGCACGTCCCCATAAAACCCATCAGCCTTCCACGGCCTGTCACGCCGAACCAGTGCGCCATAGCACGCACCATCGGCGACCATCCCATCGCCTGAAAGAACCCGTTCGCACCCCAGAGGACAATCAAAGACCGCCACACCGTTTTCGAAGACAATCCATCATCCGGCGATACCATCACCACCGCAAACACCAAAAGGTTCATGATCACCGAACCCAAAACCCCTAAGCTTGCTATGATCCGCGTCCCGAAGCGGTCAGCCAATTGACCATTGACAAACTGCCCCACAGCATACATCAAGAGCAGGGCCGTCAGAATTTGCCCGAACTGCACCGCATTCCATGAAAAAGTCTCACACATGCGCGTTTTAGCAATTGGCATATTGTATCGGCAGAGGTAATAGGCAAAATATGTTATCCAGACCGTTGAAAATATTCTGACCTGCCAGCCTCTGAGGTCTTTTGCTGAATTGTTCTTGACGTCGCCCATTTCCTAAATTCCC
>Ga0255052_10002824_pt1 | contig 12320 bp, 11 predicted proteins | sample JV7_2_21_MG_FD_188632 | JGI IMG/M metagenome (GOLD analysis project Ga0255052, IMG submission 188632) | Seawater microbial communities from Jervis Inlet, British Columbia, Canada - JV7_2_21 | ecosystem: Environmental > Aquatic > Marine > Inlet | place: Canada: British Columbia | collected... | reverse complement strand
ACCAGGGCAGCCATTAGCAGTGCAGGCGCCGAGCCCCGCTACCCGCACGCCGGTCAGGCGTGCGAAGCATTCGTTGATATAGGTGTTGCCATCGAGACCACATACCGGGTCGAATTCCTCGCTGCAGCCTGACTGACCGGCCTGGCACATGCCCTGCGTTGCGACCTCCACGCCAGCCGCCCGGGCAACACAATCGTTGCTGTAGGTGTTGCCATCAACGCCGCACACGGGTTCATACTGCATCGTGCACGCAACGGCGTTCGGCTCTGCGATGCGCGCAGTATCGTCGTTTTGGGCAAGCACCAGGTAGGTATCCAGCTCGCTCGCCATGCCGCCTGACGCGTGTGCCATGATGAATGCGCTTGCCAGAATCCGGGTTGTGTTTCTCATGGTTGCTTGCTGTGTGTAATGACAGGGGGATTAGAACCCATAATTCAGATGCGGTTCAATTGTAGTGACAACAATTCGCCAATTGTTATCAACTCGAACCCTTCTGCACGCAGTTTCGGCAACACGCGCTCGAGCACGTCGAGCGTTTCCGGAAACGGGTGACCGATAGCGACCGCGTGCCCCTGCTTGCGAGCCTTGGCCTTAAGGCGCTCGATCTCGTGTGTAATGGCCTCGGTTGAGCGCTCGTTATCGAGAAACACGTCTCTCCTCGTGGCCGCTACACCAGCTTCTGCGGCCATTTTGAGCGCAATACTCTCGTGTGTCGTGTAGCTGTCGATGAAGAACAACTCGCCTCTTTGACTTATTTCCTGCATCAACCAGCCCATGTGGCCCGGGTGTCGCGTCAACAGGCTGCCGCGGTGGCTGCTAACGCCACTTGCAAACGGTACTGTGGCAATCGCGTCGGCGAACGTGGCGCTGAAAGTCGCACGGGTCATGTCGAGCATTATCGCGCCCGGTTCGGCCGGGCCTTGATAATCAACGGCTTCGAGCGGTAAATGCAACAAAACTTCCTTGCCTTGCTCGTTCGCAATCCGGGCGAGCTTACGACCCTGCGGCGTTCCGGGCAGAACAGCAAACGCCACGGGCCCGGGAAGATCGATTGCGCGCCGGCCTGCCTGGAGTTGATAGCCGAGGTCGTCGATTATGATTGCAATGCGCGGCAATGGCTCCGCGACACTCTGTGTGGCCAATAGCGCCGCCGCGAGCAGAAAGCTGCCGCGGATCATAGTGCCTTGCTGTGCATCACCTGTTGGCGTTGGAGCCGCTCGACCGCCTCGATGAGTTGCGTATCAGCAACACGATTCACGCTGCCGCTCAGGCTGAGATCGGGGAAGCCCGGCGTGTCTTCAACGAATACATCCGGCGTGATGCCGGTTTCATGAATCGAACCACCCGACGGCGTGAAGTAGCGCGATGTCGTGAGTTTTATCGCCCGGCCTTTGGACAAAGGCATAACGGTTTGTACGAGGCCCTTGCCGAAAGTTTCCATGCCTACCACAAGCGCCCGTCCATGGTCCTGCAGCGCCCCGGCCACGATCTCGGATGCCGACGCCGAGCCCTGATTAACAAGCACAATTATTTCTGCACCGTCCAGGACGTCGCCACGATGTGCGGAGCGCCGAAAGCGCGCCTCGGCCGTGCGCCCTTCTGCTGACACGATGACCCCGGAATCCAAAAATAAATCGGAGACATCCACCGCCGCATCGAGAACGCCGCCTGGATTATTACGCAGGTCAAGCACGAGGCCATCGAGCATGCCGTCATTGTCATCCTGCATCGAATCGATCGCACGACTCAGCTCCCGCGCCGTTGTCTCACTAAACTGGTTAACCCGAACATAGCCAAAGGACGGCCTGAGCAATTCATAATGAACGCTGGCAACACGAATCACTTCGCGACGCATTTCGTGGCGTATCGTCTCCTCGTCGCGCAGCACCGTGACACTAATCTTGCTTCCTGCCCTCCCACGCATGCGGCGGATCGTTTCGTGCAGCCTTTCGGGCTCGACCGCATCGCCGTCTACCGCAACGATTTGATCACCGCTGCGCATCCCCGATCGCGCAGCTGGAGAACCGGCCATCGGCGTAATGACGGTGATTATGCCGTCCTTCTCATTAACCTCGACACCGATACCGGTGTAGCTTCCGGTCGTGCTGATGCGGATGTCACGGTACTCGTCGGCGTCGAGAAACTGGGAGTGCGGATCAAGGTCGCCAACCATGCCGCGAATGGCGCTGTTGAGCAGCACGCCATCGTCGATCGGTTCGACATAATCACGTTTAACGCGTTGCATGACTTCGGCAATCAGCCGCGCTTGTTCCAGGGCAAGATCATCGGTCTCAGGCATTTGCCGATTGCTCATCAAGCCGCCGCTGAACGACAGACTCAGGCCCAATACGGTGCCGACAACGATGACCAGAATCGCTCTGGTTTTCAATAACATACAGCTCTCCTGCCTTCCTGCCCGCGGCGCCGGGCCGCGCAGGAGCCATGACGATAGCATAGCGATGCCCTACGGCCTACATGCACTGATCACGTTTTTATCGGCCCGGTTGCCGTGTGACCCATTGTCGCGGGTTCAGCGGCTGCGTGCCGCGACGCACCTCGAAATACAGGCTCGACTGGCTTTGCCCGCCGCTGTCACCGACCGTTGCAATCACGTCGCCGGGCGCAACCCAGTCGCCCGTGCTCTTCAGAATCGTCTCGTTGTAACCGTACAGCGTCATGTAGTTATCACCGTGATCTACGATCACGAGCAACCCGAGGCCCGCGAGCCAGTCCGCGAAAATGACGCGTCCGTGATACACCGAGCGTACTTCGCGTCCTCGCGGCGCCGCGAGTACGACGCCATTCCACTTCAGACGTTGGGTAACGCGTGGCTGCCCGAAGTCGTGCAGCAACCTGCCGGCAACGGGCCAGGTCAGGCGTCCCTTGTAACCCACGAACGGTTCTTCGGAGCGGATCGGGTAATCGGAAAGGATGCTGGTCAGCTCGGCGATCAGGCGCGACAGATCCTTCTCCTGGGCAGCCAGCCGATCGACCTCGCGACCCTCGTCAAGCAGTTTGTTTTTCAGCCTCGCCAGTAATGCCTGGCGGCGGTCTTGCGCGACGTTTAGCTCCGTCAGCTCGGCATAGCGCACTCTTGCCAGGTCCGCGATACGCGCTTCTTCAGCAGCGACCTGGCTGCGCAGCGCGGCAAGCCCACGAATCGCCTCCGTCACGGTCTCGATGTTCGCACCACGATAGTCGTTCAGGTAGCCGTAGTACGCCATGAGCCGGCCGAGTGTGGCCGGGTCGCGCTGATTGAGCAACAGCTTGATTCTCTCCCGGCTGCCGCTCATGTACGCCGCACGGACCTGCTCCGCGAGCTCTTTCGACTCTTCATCGAGCTCCGCTTCTCTTTGAGCGAGTTGCGTATCGAGCTCCGCCTTGCGCCTGGCGCTGTAGTCGCGCTCCCGCTCGAGCTCTTTGAGTCGAATGCGCTTCTCCGAGATCGTAACCTCGGCTTCTTGTAATTCCGTTGTCAGCCGGTCCCGCGTGGCCGCGGCATCATCCATGCTTTTCTTCAGCTCGTCGATGCGTTCACGCACTTCCACGAGTTCCTGCTCCTTGATTTTTGCGAGCTCGCCCTCAGAATCTTGTGCCTGAGCCGCTGCGACCGCAGCGAGGGCAAATAATAATAGGAGCTTGGGCGGTTTCATGATTCGGCAGTTTGGTATAATGCGTCCTTTGCCACAACCCGGGCGGCGCATCTCCCGCTCTTAAAAACATGGATAAATTTCTACAATTCGCCGGCAATCACACATTGCTGGCACTCGGTCTCATGATTAGTTTCTTTGTGCTGATCTTCACCGAACTGCGTCGCAAGGCCGCCGGACTCATCGCTGTGGACCCAACGGCGGTGGTTTCGTTGATCAACAACGATGCGGTGGTAATCGACCTACGTACTGCCGAATCTTTTTCTCGCGGTCACATCGTGAATGCGAAGAATATTCCATTTGACGAGTTCGATGGACAGCGTGACAAGGTCGACAAATTCAAGAGCTCGCCCGTCATCGCCGTTTGCGATAGTGGCGTGACCTCGAACAAAGCCGTCGACACCCTGCGCAAGTCGGGTTTCGAAAGCGTTTATGGGCTGAAAGGTGGCATGACCGCCTGGGGCCAGGCAGGACTTCCCGTCGTGACCGGCAAGAAGACCAAAAGCAAGAGTAAGAAGAAATAACAGGAAACAAGCATGACAGACAAGAAGACAGACGAAGAAAGCAAACGCATCCTGATCACCAAGATATACCTCAAGGATTTTTCGTTCGAGTCGCCGCAGGCGCCGCAGGTTTTCCGTTCCACTGAATGGAAGCCGCAAACGAATCTTAATTTGCGTAGCTCGCACGCCGACGTCGAAGATGATCTCCACGAGGTCGTATTGACGATTACTGTGGATGCGAAGGATGGTGACACAACGCTGTTCCTCGCCGAGATTCAGCAGGCGGGCCTGTTTGAGATTGCTGGTTATAACGACGAGGAGTTCAAGGCCATCATCGGCAGCTTCTGTCCAAACATCCTGTTCCCGTATGCGCGCGAAGCGATCGCCGCCATCATTCAGAAAGGCGGCTTCCCGGAGTTTGTGTTGCAGCCCATAAATTTTGACGCGCTGTACATGCAATCTCAGCGGCAAGCGGCTGCACAGGAATCGGAAGGTTTGGAGAAACACTGATAGCCACATCGCCCGTACAAAAAATTGCCGTCGTCGGCGCCGGTTCCTGGGGGACGGCGCTGGCTCTGCAGCTCGCCCGCTGTGGTTCCGACGTAAGCCTGGGAGGCATACTCGAGCTCGACTTGCTCGAGCTGATGGCGGCCGACGGGGAAAACGCTCGCTATCTCCCTGGCGCCACCTTTCCACCAAACCTGACTGCATGCCCCGACATCGATGAATGTGTCGCCGGGGCACGCGACATTCTCGTCGTTGTGCCCAGCCACGGCCTTCGGGCAACCTTGACAACGCTTCGGCCGTTGCTTGGGCCGGACTCGCGGGTATGCTGGGCGACCAAGGGGTTTGAGCTGCACACCGGCAAGTTGCCGCACCAGGTCGCGGGCGAGGTGCTGGGCTCCGATCGTCCAATGGCGGTTCTTTCCGGCCCAACGTTCGCCAAGGAAGTGGCCGAGGGCCTGCCGACGGCGATGACCATTGCCGCCAGCGACGCTGACTTCGCGGAAGACCTTGCTGTAGCGCTTTCCGGTGAGAACTTTCGTGCCTATACGTCGGATGACATGATCGGCGTCGAAGTCGGTGGCGCCGTAAAAAACGTACTCGCCATTGGCGCGGGCATGTCGGACGGGCTCGGGTTTGGCGCCAATACACGAATCGCACTAATCACGCGCGGGCTTGTAGAAATGATGCGGCTCGGCGTTGCGCTGGGGGCGAACCGGGAAACGTTTATGGGGCTTGCCTGCATGGGCGACCTCATATTGACCTGCACTGACAACCTGTCGCGCAACCGGCGCATGGGCCTCGCGATCGCAGGCGGCATGTCCGTTGAAGAAGCAAAGCAGGAAATTCAGCAGGTGGTCGAGGGCGTTCTTGCCGCCGAGGCTGTCAAAGAAGTTGCCGAGGAGCTCGGCATCGAAATGCCGATCTGCCACCAGATTTACCGCATTCTTCACGAGGGCGCAGAACCGCGTGAAGCAGTTGGCGCATTGATGAGCCGCGAACTGAAGTCAGAGAACTGACAACCGAGGAATTACAGATGAAGACTTTCGCCCGAATTGTTTGTTGTACCTTGGTCATTTTTGCGGCAAGCGCTTATAGCCAGCGCACATTCGACGTCGACATTCTTGCCGAGACCTTCGGCTTCGATGCGTCGACCAACAAGTCTGTCGCACTTGCCGACCTGCATCAGGGCTGCCCCGCGCGCGACTGTATTCCCTCGATCGACGCACCGAAATTTACGAGCGCCGCCACCGCATCGCATGTTGCTGACGATGAAATCATCATTGGCTTCTCCTACGGCGGGGAGCATCGTGCTTATCCGGCTCAGATTCTCGATCATCACGAAATCGTCAACGATACGATTGGCGGCGAGCCTGTAGCGATCACCTGGTGTCCATTGTGCGGCTCCGCCGTTGCTATTCGCCGCGAGATCAATGGCGAGGTAACGGAATTCGGTGTATCCGGGGTTCTCTATAACAGTGACCTGGTTTTTTACGACCGGGCGACAGAGACACTCTGGGATCAGATCGTAGCCACGGGTATTGTTGGTCCGTTGACGGGCGAAAAACTGCAGCTGCTGCCGGTCACCATGACACGCTGGTCACGTTGGCGTGAAGCGCATCCGGATACGCTGGTCCTGACGACCGACACGGGTTTTGATATGGACTACTCCACGGATCGCTACAGTAAGTACCGTAAGTCGACGCAACTCTTTTTTCCGGTCAGCGGAGAGGACGACCGCATCCACCCAAAGTCGGTCGTCTTCGGCTTTGACCTCGATCAGGGGCCTGTTGCCTATACCGAACAACTTCTGCAGAAACACGAAACCTTTAGTCACGAACTCAATGGCGTGGAACATACCGTGACCTTGCGCGCTGACGGCACTGTTGTTCTTAAACGAGGCGATATTGCGGATTTGCAGATACCAATACGCGTGTATTGGTTTGCCTGGTACACGTTTCATCCGCAAACCGAGCTCATGCAATAGGCGGCTCAACGTCGAACCCGCCTGGCCTCTCTATTTGAATCCGAGCTGCCGCCAGGCTTCGTAGACGATAACGGCGGCGGCATTTGAGAGATTCAGGCTGCGGCTGCCGTCGCGCATCGGCAGCCGCAATACCTGTTCTGCTGGTAGCGCGTCGAGAACTTCCCGCGGCAGGCCCCGGGTTTCCGGCCCGAGCAGTAACGCATCGCCCTCGGCAAATGCCGGCTTGTCGTATGGCATCGTGCCATGAGTGCTTAAGGCAAATACTCGCGGTCTGCCCAGCGCCATCAGGCATTGTTCGAGCGATTGATGCGTAGTCACGCTGGCGAACTCCCGATAATCGAGGCCCGCGCGCCTGAGTTTTTTTTCCTCCAGGTCAAAGCCGAGCGGCTCGATCAGGTGCAGCGCGACGCCCGTGTTCGCGCACAGTCGAATCACGTTACCGGTGTTGGGCGGTATCTCGGGCTCGTAGAGGATCAGGTTGAACAATTCGGCGGCCTCCTCAGGTCGCGCTGCAAGCGGCTCTCCAACAAAGTAGAATGCCGCATCCGATGGCTGACTCACAAACAAATTCACTCGACATCGATTTTCTCGGCCTTTCGTTAGCCTCTCCGATAGTGCTTCTGTCGGGGTGCGTCGGCTTTGGCGAAGAGTACACGCGCGTCGAGGGGTTCTCGAATCGGGATGTAGGCGCAATCGTGCTCAAGGGTACGACGCTCGAGCCGCGTCTCGGTAATCCACCGCATCGTATTTGTGAAACGCCGATGGGCATGCTCAATGCGATTGGATTACAGAACCCTGGCGTTGATGTGGTCGTTGACGAAATTCTGCCCGGGCTCGACTTCAGTGAAACACGCTTCATTGCAAATGTGTGCGGCTCGACAATCGACGATTACGCGGCCGTAACCCGGCGCTTCGATGATTCGCCGATCGATGCGATCGAAATCAACATTTCCTGCCCCAACATCAAAGAGGGCGGCGTTCAGTTTGGCAATGTGCCCGAGATGTCTGCCCGCGTCGTTGCCGCTTGTCGTGCACAAACCAGCAAGCCAATCATCACGAAGCTTTCTCCTAATCAGGCCGACATAGCCGAGAATGCGCGTGTGTGTATCGAGGCTGGCAGTGACGGACTCGCCGTCATTAACACCGTTATGGGCATGGCGATTGACGCAGAGGAGCGCAAGCCTGTTATCGGTAATGTCCGCGGCGGATTGTCGGGCCCGGCGATCAAGCCTATTGCACTACTCAAGACGCGGCAGGTCTACGAGGTGGCAGCGCCACACAACATACCCATCATCGGTCAGGGCGGAATTACGACGCCGGGCGACGCGATCGAGTTTCTGATTGCGGGCGCCTCCGCGGTCGGTGTCGGAACGGCGCTTTTTTACGATCCGCTCGTGTGTCCCAGGATCAATGCCGGTATTGCTGACTATCTAAACCGACACAATATGGCATTAGTCGCCGATCTGGTTGGTACACTCAGGGCCTGACAGCCTACGATGGGAGGCTCCCATTTCAGTCATCGAGGAACTTAAGCGCCGCAGTGTCTTTCGCGTGGGCGCTGTTTACCTGGCCGCCGCATGGCTGTTACTGCAGCTGGTTGCTACGGTCGCGCCTATCCTCGCATTGCCTGCCTGGGTTGAGAGACTCTTCCTTTTGTTACTCGCAGTCGGCTTCCCGATTGCGCTGATTCTCGCCTGGGGGTTCGAGCTTACGCCCGACGGCCTGAAAAGAGATGCGGGACGCGCACGGCCGGCCGTGAGAGCGGGCCGCAGCTCGCTTGACTACGGCATTTTTCTCTTCCTGGTCCTGGCCGTCGCCTACTTCGTCGCCGACAAGTTTTTCATCGACCAACCTAAGACCGACCTGGCGCTCGAGCCGTCCGTGGCCGTTTTGCCATTCACCAACATGACCCAGGACGAGGGCAACGATCCTTTCGCGGCCGGCATACATGATGACCTGTTGACGCATTTGTCGCGCATCGCGTCGCTAAGGACGACATCGCGCACCTCGGTCTTGCAGTACCGGAACACAACAAAAACAATTCCTGAAATCGCTGCTGAGCTCGGTGTCGCGACGATACTCGCGGCAGGTGTACAGCGTGCCGGAGACCGGGTGCGGATAAACGTCCAGCTGATCGACGGAACGAGAGATGAGCACATCTGGGCTGAGACCTACGACAGGAAGTTAACCGCGGCGAATATTTTCGAGATTCAAAGCGAGATTGCTACTGCGATTGCCGGTCAATTGCAGGCGGCCTTGACCTCGGTGGAACGACAGCGCCTCGACAAAGTGCCAACGCATAGTATCGCCGCGCTGGACTCCTACTTTGTGGGCAAGCAGTTACTAGAGCGCCGCACACGTGAATCGCTTTCTGCGGCTGTAGAGTACTTCGAGAAAGTCGTCTCACTAGACCCGGAGTTTGCCCTCGGCTGGTCCGGTCTCGCCGATGCCTACATGCTGCTGCCCGAATACTCTTCGACGTTTGATCGCGAGTTGGTCGAAGCACGCGCCCGCGTGGCCGTAGAAAATGCTTTGAAGCTCGATTCAGATCTTCCCGAGGTCCGGGCAACACAGGCCTGGTACGAACTGCGATTCTACGATTGGGTCGGTGCGGAGCGTATCTTTCGTGATGCGCTGGCTGTATCGCCAGACAACACCAATGTGCTGCACTGGCTTTCGCATGTCCTGTCTTTTCAGGGCCAGTACGACGAGGCGATCGCGCTGGCGCGTCGCGCTGTCGAGGTCGATGTGGATTCGAATATCATGCACTCGAATCTTGCCTATATCCTGGTCGACGCCGGCAAGTTCGTTGAGGGCCTTCAGCTCGCCCGCAACAGGCGCGCTATCGCGCCGGAGCACCTGGTTCAGCGTCGAAACCTCTACCTTCACGAGCTGCGAGCCGGTCAGGCGCCGGCGGCCGCGGAAACGTTTGTTGCCTACACGAGCATCATAGGCGGCGATCCTGGTGCCGCCCGCGAAATTAGCGACATGTTCATCGCTTATGCGGAACAGGGAGAGGTGGGTCATGTGACGGATGAACTTGTCAGCCGCGCGCTGCTCGGCAGCGAGGACCTCGCGCAAGTGTTGGCCTTTGTTGGTGATGCCGAAGCAACAATCGAAGCGCTTACGACTGCCGCGGCAGAGCACTCGGGCTCTCGCAGCGTGTTTAGCATGAAAATAAACCCGGCTTATGATTTTATCCGCGATGACCCGCGCTTTGTTGCTTTGCTCGAGGAGGTCGGGCTGGCGGATCGGTAACGGTGTACTGTTGGAGCGCCGCTCGAGGCGCGAATAAGGGGCACAATAATCGAGGTGCGATTTTGCTGCATACAAGTCGCGCCTCGAGAGGCGCTCCAACCATATTCAATCCAGGTGCAGGGATTTCATCTTGCGGGCCAGCGTGTTGCGGCCCCAGCCTAGTAGCTTCGCTGCATCCTGACGGTGGCCCTTGGTCTGGCTCAGCGCGATCTCGATCAACGTTTTCTCGAATTCCGGTACAGCTCTGTCCAACAACGGGCTGTCGCTATCCGTCTTGAGCTGTGTTTCGGCCCAGGTTGCAAGGCTGCGCGTCCATTCCTGCGCCGCGCGCTGCGAGGACACCCGACCGCCAAGATCTGTCGGGATGTCGGCCGTCGTAATAACGGTGCCCGGCGCCGTAACCGTCAGCCGCCTCGTCGCATTGACGAGCTGGCGGACGTTTCCGGGCCAGTCGTAACCCTGCAGCACATCAAGTGCATCAGCAGCGATCGACTTTGCCGGCGCGTCGAGCTCCTTCGCCGATTCCGAAAGATAATGGTTGAGCAATATCGGAATATCGGCGCGGCGCTGCCGCAACGGCGGTGAGTTGATGCGAATAACGTTGAGCCGGTGATACAGGTCTTCACGAAAGCGAGACTCTTTAACCGCTCTCGCAAGATCCTGATTGGTTGCTGCAATGACGCGAACATTCACCTTGATCGAGTTCTGGCCGCCCACGCGATAGAACTCACTCTCGGCTAGCACGCGCAGCAATCGTGTCTGCAGGGCCGGCGACATGTCACCGATTTCATCGAGGAACAGCGTGCCGCCATCTGCTTGCTCAAAGCGACCGATGCGGCGTGCGTCCGCTCCCGTGAAAGCGCCTTTCTCATGCCCGAACAGTTCCGACTCGAGCAGGTCCGCGGCAATCGCCGAGGTGTTCAGCGCGACAAACTGCTTGTTCGCGCGCGGGCTGTGTTCGTGTAGCGCGCGTGCAACGAGTTCCTTGCCAGTTCCGGATTCGCCGGTGATCAACACGGTCATGCTCGATCCGGCAAGCCGGCCGATCGATCGAAACACCTCCTGCATGGCGGGCGCCTGCCCGATCAGCGCCGGGCTGTCCGTGCCCCGGAGCCCCCCATCGGTAGTCGCGAGGCCGTTTTGCTGCGCGGCTTTCCTGACAAGGTCAATCGCCTCATCAATGTCGAACGGCTTCGGCAAATATTCGAACGCGCCACCTTTGTACGCCGCGACCGCGCTCTCCAGGTCCGAGTGCGCTGTAACTACGATAATCGGGAGATTCGGCTGGCTTGCCCGCAGCCGCTCAAGCAGTGTGATGCCGCTCACGCCGGGCATGCGAACATCCGTGATCAGGACGTCTGGCTTGCCGTGCTCAATCGCCTCGAGCAAATGCTCGGCGCGCTCGAAACTCCTGCCGTCCATGCCCGCTTGTCGCAATGCCTTCTCGAGCACCCAGCGCACTGACTGATCGTCGTCAACCACCCACACACTGAGCTTGCGATCGGCCATTAGCTCGCTTCCGACTGTTGCAGTGGAATGCGCACAAGAAACACGGTTCGGCCGGGCCGGCTTTCGAATTCGATGAGCCCGCCGTGACGACTCAGCAGTTCCTGTGCCGCGGGCAGGCCGAGGCCGGTACCCTCGGGACGGCTCGTCACCAACGGGTAGAAAACGGAGTCCTGCAGCTCCGGGGGAATTCCCGGGCCATCGTCCTCGATCTCCAGCGAGGCAATGACGCGGTGTCGCGCATCGCCTATCGTAAAATTGGTCACCGCGCGGCTCCGAAGCGTGATGGTTCCCTGTCCCTCCAGTGCAGCCGCAGCATTACGCGCAAGATTTAACAACGCCTGCACCATTTGATCGCGGTCGAGACTGATCAACGGCAGGCCGGGATCGTAATCGCGAACGAAGGTCAGTTTTTTCTGATCTTCTGCCTCAATGATTCGAACAACGTACTCAAGTAACTCGTGCACGTTGAGCGGTTGCTTGTTCGGTGGGCCCCCGGGTCCCAGCAAAGTATCGACCAGGTTCGCGAGACGGTCCGTCTCGCTGATAACGACGTCCGTGTACTCGGTGAGCTCCTTGTCGTTCAGCTGTTTCCCGAGCAGCTGCGCCGCGCCGCGAATTCCGCCAAGCGGATTTTTTATCTCATGCGCCAGCTGCCGAATCATTTGCCGGCCCGCACCATGCTGAATGAGCAGCGCGTTCTCGCGGCTGATTTTTGACCGTCGAGTTACGTCGGTCATTTCGACGAGCAATACCGCGTCACCACACTCGAGCGGTGACACGCGGCAGTCGACAATGCGCTCTTCTGTATGCACCTCGGTGCGCCCGAGCCGTAGTTCATTCGCGTAGTGGTCGCCGGTTTCGATGACGCGGCCAAGGATGTCGCGCAGCTCGGGCTCATCGTCAACAAGC
>Ga0255052_10002823_pt1:10000-12325 | contig 12325 bp, 7 predicted proteins | sample JV7_2_21_MG_FD_188632 | JGI IMG/M metagenome (GOLD analysis project Ga0255052, IMG submission 188632) | Seawater microbial communities from Jervis Inlet, British Columbia, Canada - JV7_2_21 | ecosystem: Environmental > Aquatic > Marine > Inlet | place: Canada: British Columbia... | reverse complement strand
CTGATTTATAATGTTTATAAAGCAGTACAGAAGTTACAAGGAAGTTTCAAAATCATGTAGGTTAGAATTAGCGTGCAAAAGGGTAAGTATGCGCGTTATTGATGTTTTTTTCTCTTCTAGAGAAGATCTTAAGTGTGTTCTTTGACAATTTAAGAAGTAGGCCCGCAGTCAATTTTTAATTTGAGAGTTTGATCCTGGCTCAGAACGAACGCTGGCGGTGCGCTTAACACATGCAAGTCGAACGGGGTTATAGTTTGAATTAGGCTTCGGTCTTTGGATTACTATAACTTAGTGGCGAACGGGTGAGTAACACATGGGTAACCAACCCTTAGGATTGGGATACTCCCGGGAAACCGGGCACAATACCGGATATGATTACGAGGTGAGACTCCTTGTGATAAAAGCTCCGAGCAATCGTAGCACCTAAGGATGGGCCTGTGGCCTATCAGCTAGTTGGTGAGGTAACGGCTCACCAAGGCAAAGACGGGTAGCCGGACTGAGAGGTTGATCGGCCACACTGGAACTGAGATACGGTCCAGACTCCTACGGGAGGCAGCAGTGAGGAATTTTGCGCAATGGGCGAAAGCCTGACGCAGCGACACCGCGTGGGGGAAGAAGGCCCTCGGGTTGTAAACTCCTTTCGTGAGGGAAAAAGCCCCCATTCTTGCTTTCGCAAGAAAGCATGGGGGGTGATGGTACCTCAAGAAGAAGCCACGGCTAACTCTGTGCCAGCAGCCGCGGTAAGACAGAGGTGGCAAGCGTTGTTCGGATTTACTGGGCTTAAAGGGCGTGTAGGCGTCCTAATAAGTCAGATGTGGAAGCCTTAGGCTTAACCTGAGAATTGCATTTGAAACTATTAGGATTGAGTCAGGCAAGGGAGGGCGGAATTCCTGGTGGAGTGGTGAAATGCGTAGATATCAGGAGGAAGGCCGGTGGCGAAGGCGGCCCTCTAGGCCATGACTGACGCTGAGGCGCGAAAGCGTGGGTAGCAAACAGGATTAGATACCCTGGTAGTCCACGCCCTAAACGGTGGGTACTAGGTGTAGGTGGCGATAGTCATCTGTGCCGAAGGGAAACCATTAAGTACCCCGCCTGGGGAGTACGGCCGCAAGGCTAAAACTCAAAGGAATTGACGGGGGCCCGCACAAGCGGTGGAGCATGTGGTTTAATTCGACGCTACGCGAGGAACCTTACCTGGGCTTGACATGCTAGTAGTAGAAACCCGAAAGGGCGACGATTCATCTTCGGATGGAAGCTAGCACAGGTGCTGCATGGCTGTCGTCAGCTCGTGCCGTGAGGTGTTGGGTTAAGTCCCGCAACGAGCGCAACCCCCATTCTCTGTTGCCCCGGGTAACCGGGGCTCTCTGAGAAAACTGCCGGCGAAGAGCTGGAGGAAGGTGGGGATGACGTCAAGTCCTCATGGCCCTTATGTCCAGGGCTACACACGTGCTACAATGGTGGATACAAAGGGAAGCCAACCCGAGAGGGGGAGCCAATCCCATAAAATCCATCTAAGTTGGGATCGGAGTCTGCAACTCGACTCCGTGAACCTGGAATCGCTAGTAATCGTGGATCAGAACGCCACGGTGAATACGTTCCCGGGCCTTGTACACACCGCCCGTCACACCACGAAAGTCGGTTGTACCCGAAGTGGGTGAGCTAACCCTGAGCAATCAGGGAGGCAGCTCCCGAAGGTATGGCTGGTAATTGGGGTGAAGTCGTAACAAGGTAGCCGTAGGGGAACCTGCGGCTGGATCACCTCCTTTCTAAGGAGTAAGGTTGTACACTATTAAGTGTTTAAAGATTTGCGGGCCTACTTTCTTAAAATTGAAATATTGATTACACCGATTGATTTGAGATTTCATAGATTTTGTTTTTAATCCGTGGAATCTGTTGTTAATCAGTGTGATCATTTTGTTCTTTGACAACTGAAGGGATTAGTAAAAGGCTGGGTCAAGGAAGTAAGGGCATATGGTGAATGTCTTGGCATCAGGAGGCGATGAAGGACGTGGTCATCTGCGAAAATCCACGGTGAGGAGCAAGCATCCATTGATCCGTGGGATTCCGAATGGGGCAACCCATCCCGAGTAAAGTCGGGATATCATATGCTGAATACATAGGCATATGAGGCTAACCTGGAGAAGTGAAACATCTCAGTATCCAGAGGAAAAGAAATCAACCGAGATTCCCTGAGTAGCGGCGAGCGGAAGGGGAATAGCCTAAACCCACCCTAACACAGAGTGCAAAAGAGCAAAAGTGCGGAAGAGCAGAAGTTTATCAGCTTTTGTACTTTAGAGCTAATGTACTTTTGTACTGTGTGTTAGG
>Ga0255052_10002823_pt1:0-7500 | contig 12325 bp, 7 predicted proteins | sample JV7_2_21_MG_FD_188632 | JGI IMG/M metagenome (GOLD analysis project Ga0255052, IMG submission 188632) | Seawater microbial communities from Jervis Inlet, British Columbia, Canada - JV7_2_21 | ecosystem: Environmental > Aquatic > Marine > Inlet | place: Canada: British Columbia | collected... | reverse complement strand
TGAATGCATCTAAGCGGGAAGCCTCCTCCAAGATTAGGTCTCCCTGCCGATAAATCGGCACTAAAGGTCTGTGGTAGACTACCACGTTGATAGGCTGGGTGTGTAAGTCCGGTGACGGATTAAGCTAACCAGTACTAATAGACCGTGTGCCTTGACCCCCTTTAACTAATCCCTGCAGTTTTGTCAATTACCTTAAAATTGAAGCTTCGGTTAAATCCATTAAAAAAATTAAGTGAGCCCACTTGTATGTGGGCGTTTTTTGTGATATAAGGAATTGATAGGTATAAACGGGGAATTTTGACTTTTACCAAAGAGATTCTTTATAATTAAAATTTGTGTGATTTGATATCGGGTTTAAGGACATGAAGGAAAAAGACGTTTTTGATGAGATTATTGAATTAGGCAAGAGACGCGGAGTCCTTACCTATGATGAAATAAACGAAGCCCTGCCATCCGAGTTTTTTACCCCTGATGAAATAGAAGACCTCATGGACCTTCTTCACGATATGGGTGTCCGGGTTGTTGATTATGAAGACAGGACGCCTTTAGGGGGAGTAGAAAAAGAAGTGGTACCGGGGTACGAAAAGACAGAAGACCTTGTCCAGGCGTACTTCCACTCCATGGGCGACATATCCATTCTTACTAAGGACGAGGAAGTAGAGCTGGCTAAAAAATTGGAAGAAGGGAAAGCTATCATCTGGAAAATCCTTCAAGGGTTCCCCATAAGGAGGAAAGTAGAAAGGAGTCTGGATAATGATGAAGAAGACCTGGAGGAGGAAGAACGCATAGAGGAAGTTACTAAAATCGTTCTGGACAAATTCAAGAGATATGTGAAAGAAGTCTGGGCCTTAAATAAAAAACTTTCTTCTTACGGAGGCTCTCTTACTTCTTTAAGAAAACTCATAAGAGACGAAAAAAGCAAGAAGAGAGTAAGGATCCAAAAGCTTGATACCATGCAGGAGCTTGCAAAGACAACGCAAAAAGCTTTTAAGATAGTTGAATCGGATATTGGCACCGGAGTTGACCATTTAATGAAAGAGTGGAAAAGCATTTACAAAGTACAGGCTTTCGTAAGCGAGGCAAAAAACGAGCTTATTACACGTAACCTGAGACTGGTGGTAAATATCGCAAAAAATTATGTTGGCAGAGGACTTCCGCTTCTTGACCTTATACAGGAAGGGAATATCGGACTGATGAAGGCTGTGGACAAGTTTAAGCATGAAAAGGGATTTAAGTTCAGCACTTATGCTACATGGTGGATTAGACAGGCAATAACAAGAGCACTTATAGACCAGACCAAAACAATCAGGGTGCCTGTTCACATGATGGAGTTTTATAACAGGGTTACAAAGGCTTCAAGAGAGCTTACGCAGGTTCTTGGCAGAGAACCAGCCAATGAAGAAATTGGTTCAAAGCTTAAAGTGCCCGGTAAAAAAGTAGAAGAAGTGTTCAGGGCCATACAGGACCCGATAGCGCTTCAGACGCCTGTAGGGGATGAAGATACGGAACTGGAGGATTTCATTGGTGATAAGAACAGCCCCTCCCCGTATTTTGATGCTGAGAGAAAGGAAATATCAGGGTATATCCAGAAAGTCCTCGGCACTTTGACCCCCAAGGAGGAAAAGGTAATAAGAATGAGGTTCGGCATAGGCGTTGACAGGGATCATACTCTCGAGGAAGTGGGAAGGCACCTTTTAATTACAAGGGAACGAGTGCGACAGATTGAAGCAAAGGCACTAAGGAAACTCAAACATCCAAGCAGGTTAAGGGCGCTCAAGACACTGGTAAGCACATAAAAACAGGTATCAGGCGTCAGCTTTCAGTTTTCAGTAGACAATATAAAAGGGAGTGAAATTTCACTCCCTTTTATTTTTCCTGAGCTCTGTATCCCGGCCCCTGTTTTTTTACTTCTTCCCCCACATATCTTTTCCTATAGTTATATCCTGGTCGCTTTTTCTGATAACAGCGACAGAAGTTGTCGGCTGAAGCGAAATAATCTGTATCTTGCCAATAGACCTTTCTACAGGTGTCTGGGAAAGGGCGGAGAAGGTGTCCCCGACTTCAAGCCCGTCATCATGTCCCTTGTCAAGATAAATTATATCGTCTTTACCTACAATTTCGTCATTCATATATGATTCAACTATGTATCCTTTAACATCATGGGTGCCGGCAGTTTCAGGCATTAAAGGCGGCAGTATTTCGGTATAAGGCATTATATCATCATTTATCAGAACGTCCTCGAATGATGAGGCTATTTTGGCCTTTGGGACATCATTATTCTCTCCGTCCATGCCTGTGACCTCTAAAATTCCTGCTATTCTTATCTGATATCCAAGCGATTTCCATTTCTTGGGGTGTTTGACTTTCTTAATCTTTCTGGTTATATAAAACTTGTCACCAAATGAAACATTTTCATCTGATTCTATATATACATAGTCACCTTTACCGAACACAGTTTTACTGCTGGGGGCATTTTTAATCTCACCCATGGGTGAATATTTGTGTGTAATCCAGCCGCTGGCAATGTAGAGGTTTTTGTCTACAATGTACTCCTTGGGTTTCTCCTTTGCAATCCTGAGTGAAGGTTTCCCCTTTTTGATTAAAGGCCGTGCTGTATACTTTGGTACGGAAGGCATTTGCATAAGTACTTCTTTCGAAGGGATTAATATCGTGTCGCCCGGGTAAATAAGATCGGGATTTTTGATTTGTGGATTTGCTCGCCATAATTTGGGCCAGAGGAAAGAGTCCCGGAACTTACTGTTTGATATATCCCAAAGGGTATCTCCTTTTATAACCGGGTATTCTTCAGGGGCTGTGTCCTGTGCATTCACCCCGTTGGAAAAAAGTATTCCAAAGGGGTCTCCTGAAACTATAAAAAAAGCTAAAAAGCTAATAAGGGAAAGATAAAATATTTTTTTCATGTTTGTTCCTCCCTGGTCATTTATGCTATTAATGTTTTAACATATCTTACTGATTTGCTTCTGTCAAGTGTTTAAGTCACATCAGTCTATTATTTACCAGGACTTTAAAAAGATTACTATGGAGCAATAGCCCTCTAGGTCATATAGCATGCATTGATCCTGATATACTTTTCTGTTAAATCGCATGTAAGCACTCTTGCTTCTTTTTTACCAAGCCCTAAATCTATGATAATGGCGATTTCTTTTTTTGAAAGGAGATTCCCGGGCAACCTGTTAGTATATGCGCCTATTCCTTTATTCACCAGTTCTAATTTATTAATGTGTATATTAATTTTTTGTTCGTTGATTTTAACGCCTGAGTATCCGATCGCAGCCATGATTCTGCCCCAGTTTGGACTTTGCCCGTAAAGGGCGGTTTTTACAAGCATTGAATGAGCAATAGTTCTTGCAACTTTTTCTGCGTCAGATTCTGTCCTGGCTCCTTTTACAATGACCTCAATAAGTTTTGTTGCGCCTTCTCCGTCCCTGGCTATCATCTTTGATAAGTTATAAGTTACTTCGCTCAAAGCCGCTTCAAATTTATAATAGGGAAGGGAGTTCTTTTTTATCGGGCTGTTTTTCAAAATGCCGTTTGCCATTATCAGCACGGTGTCATTTGTACTCATGTCGTTGTCAATAACCAGCCTGTTGAAAGATTTATTAACTGCCTGCCTTAGAGCTGAATCAAGCGCCCCCGGGGTTACAGAGATATCCGTTACTATGAAGCACAGCATCGTTGCCATATGCGGAGATATCATTCCCGCTCCCTTGGCTATGCCTGCTATAGTTCCCTGCTTATTGCCGAAACGGATTTTTTTAGAGTATATCTTTTCAAAAGTATCAGTGGTCATAATTGCGGATGCTGCATTCTTTATCCCTCGTGAAGACAGTTTTTTTACGGCATCAGGTATTGCCTTTTTTATTTTCTGTATCGGCAGGGGTCTTCCTATAAGTCCGGTTGAAGAAACGTAGACAAGTTCTGCCAGGATGCCAAGCGATTTGGCCGTATTAATAGCCATGTCTTTTGCGTCTTTTAGCCCGCGCAGGCCCGTGCATGCGTTTGCATTGCCGCTGTTGATAATAATTGCCTGGCCTTTTCCGCGCTTTCGGATACGCTCGATGTCTACCTTAACAGGTGCTGCCTTGATTTTGTTGGAGGTAAACACTCCTTTTACAATGGCCTTATCCTCGGAGAATATCAGGGCAAGGTCTTTAAGTCCTGACTTTTTAATTCCAGCTGATATGGCTGAGAACTTAAATCCGGGAACAGTAATCGTTGTCTTATTAGTTGATTTCATTTTTGGTTAAAATATAAAATTAATTGTTGGTGCCAGGTCTTTACAATTGTCGATTGCGCCTGCCTGCCGGTAGGCAGGTCCGAAATCCTATTCATGGATAGGCAGACGCTGTTTTAAGAGCGGTTGTTTCTTCAAAACCGTACATAATATTCATGTTCTGCACGGCCTGACCCGAAGCGCCCTTTAAGAGGTTGTCAATTGCAGTTACTATTATCAGTGAATTCTTGCGCTTGTCAGAGAAAAGGGCAATATCACACAAATTTGTACCTGTGACAGCTTTTGTGTTTGGATATTCTTTGTCCAGTACATTCACAAAAGGTTCACTTGCGTAAAATTTTTTAAATATTCCGTGAATGTCAGTCGGCTTTATTTTCTTTTTAAGCTGTACATAGATAGTGCTTAATATACCCCTGTCTACAGGAATAAGGTGCGGAGTAAAATTGATTGTAATTTTTTTCTTTGACAGGAAACTCAATTCCTGTTCAATCTCCGGCGTATGGCGGTGAACTGTAACGGCATATGCCTTAACAGATTCATTCACTTCAGAGAACATGAAGGGCAAGGCAGGGTTCCGCCCTGCGCCCGACACCCCTGATTTTGAATCCACAATTATAGAGTTAAAATCAAACGCAGAATTCTTCATTATAGGAGCAAGGCCCAGTATTGCGCCTGTCGGGTAACATCCCGGGTTGGCCACTATTGATGCGTTTTTAATTTTCTTTCTATAAAGCTCCGGCAGCCCATAAACAGCCCTTTTTAAAAGAGCAGGGTATTTGTGCCGTGTGTTATACCACTTACTGTATGCTGATATGTTTTTTAAACGATAGTCAGCAGAGAGGTCTATTACTTTCTTGCCGGATTTATAAAGCGTGGCAACAACCTCCTGAGATATTTTATGAGGGAGACAGACAAAGAACAGGTTAGCCTTTTTAGGGATGTTTTTAATTTTTAAAGGTTCAAATTTTAAGCGGCAGTCCTTTAAGTTAGAAAACAGTCCTGAAACCGGTTTGCCTTTGAAACGCTCTGAAGTAACTGCTGTTATCTTCACGTATGGGTGCTGTTCGAGCAGCCGTACGAGTTCGCCGCCCGTGTATCCGCTTCCACCTATGATAGCTACCTTTAACATAATACAGATAAGTTACAATAACCAAACCTTGCCTACCGGCAGGCAGGTCGCAAATTACAAATAATGTACAATAACCAAATCATAAATTACAATAATCAAGTTCTAAATTACAAACTTTAAATTATTAATTTTTGGAAATTGGTGATTAAGATTTGGGATTTGATAGTTTGAATTATCTCTTTGAGAACTGGAAGCGTTTTCTGGCGCCTTTCTGGCCGTACTTCTTTCTTTCTTTTGCCCGGGGATCCCTTGTCAGCAGGCCTTCCTTTTTCAGTTTTCCGGAGAAGTCAGAATTAAGCTCCACCAGTGCCCGCGCAATACCGTGCCTTATGGCTCCTGCCTGACCTATCAGGCCGCCGCCATTGACTTTAACCAGGATATCGTATTTGCCTGTTACAGCAACCACATCTAAAGGCTGTTTTACGATCATCTTCATGGTTTCAGAAGGAAAGTATTTATTGATAGGAATTTTATTGATATTAATATCGCCTTTGCCCGGTTTTAAGATTACCCTTGCAGTCGAGGTCTTTCTTCTTCCTGTAGCGCCGTATGTTATTTCAGTTGATGCCAAATTTCCTCCTCGTACCGTTACAACTATTTATTTTTAAAAAGACCAACTTTATTTTACAGAGCAATAAAAAATAATTTATTCCTCTAATCTTAAACATATTAAGTTGTAACGGTACTAGTATAATACCATTATACTTGATCTTTATTCAGTTTTAAAGCAACGGGATTTTGCGATTCATGCGGATGCCCTGAGCCGCTGTAGACTTTCAATTTTCTTAGCTGAAGCCTGCCAAGTGTATTTTTGGGCAGCATTCCGCGAACTGCTGACATAAAGAGCTTTTCAGGGGATTCCTTCATAATTTCCTTTGCAGTCTTCTTTTTAATTCCGCCGGGATAACCTGAGTGATGAATATACACCTTATTCTGCAGCTTGTTGCCGGTAAGGCGTATTTTATTGGCATTAATAATAACAACGAAATCTCCAGTGTCTACGTTTGCAGTGTATATTGGTTTGGTTTTGCCTTTTAGAATTGATGCAACTCTTGATGCAAGCCTTCCAAGAACCAGGCCATCGGCATCTACAAGATGCCATTTCCTCTCGATTTCTTTGTTTTTAGCAAGATAAGTCTTCATAATATTAATCAGAAAACTGAATGAACAAACTAAAATAATACTTTATAATACACATTTTTGTCAAATTTAACAGGGAGGTAACTTTGACAATTTCATGGGGTGAACCAGTGAGATAGCTATCTTTAATTTATTTCTAACTTCTTACTTCTAACTTCTAACTTCTGACTTCTGACTTTGGTTAAGCCCTGTCCGAGGGCCGGCAGGATATCTTTGTCCAGATATTTTCATCTATTTCTTTGATATATTCCTGCAGGGTGTAATTTCTGCTGCATTCCATGCAGCTTAGATGGATACTGTTTCAACCCGTAATTAATTTTACAGTTCCCTGGCACTCTTTACATTTCATTTTTCCGTTCATGTGTTTATTCCCGGTTTCTATCGTTTTTCAATTAGCGGGCGGAAATATTATATATTATTAACTCGAAAAAGTGAAGGCATGACATCCTGCATGAGCCGATTTATGAATTGAAAATGTAAAATTTATATAAACGGAAAATATATTACCTGCGCTTGTTAACTCATTTATACATATATGTTTTTAAGTGATGGACTTCCCAAAATTATTCTACTGAAACGTTTGAAAAACTTTTTTATTTGTGCAGTTGCATGATAAAGCGCATACCTTACATTAAGTGAGGTTGTTGAATATATTAATTTTACTTGATTTTTGCCTATAAATCTGTAAAAATGTATTGGTTGTCTATTTTTTTTACGATATGGCAGTTTATAAGGTTTTAAAAGAATTGATTAATTTTATAAATAAGGAGAAACTGCCGATTGATAGTAAAAAGTAGTTTTTTAAAAGAATCAGGTTTGTGTAAAACCAGCCTGTTATTTGAACTTCCTCCCGATAATAGGTCACTTTTTTCTAAAATCCCCTGTCTATCTCAGTTTATCCCCTTAATTGCCCCTTTTACTAACCCCGTTTATATTCAAGTGTGTCCTGAATGAAAAAACGCAGGGTTGTTATTAC
>Ga0255052_10002822_pt1 | contig 12326 bp, 7 predicted proteins | sample JV7_2_21_MG_FD_188632 | JGI IMG/M metagenome (GOLD analysis project Ga0255052, IMG submission 188632) | Seawater microbial communities from Jervis Inlet, British Columbia, Canada - JV7_2_21 | ecosystem: Environmental > Aquatic > Marine > Inlet | place: Canada: British Columbia | collected... | reverse complement strand
AAACGACAAAAACCACAGCCTCCTGACGGAGTCGCTGATTCTCGAGATGATGTCGTAACGTTCTTCTGACTTCGTTCTCTAATGGACAATTACGGCCATACCGACTGCGAAGTAAGCATCCAGCAAGTGAGCGAGGAAGGTTCAGCGGTCAAACTCGTTTGACAAGCTGAACCTGACGCTGCCTAACATAGTCAGGAACTGACTGGCATGCGCAGCATGCCTTGGCTGGATGCGGACCTGGCACAAAGCAGGACACTCGATTCCGGCGAGAGCCCTTCATGTTTCTTCATGCTCTTCATGGTGAATCATCTGTTTTCTATTTGCACGAACCGTTGAATTGGTAATGGTTTATGATGATTCTGGTTTCATTATCTGGAAAATATTTCCAGTTCTTGCGACCTTGTAATACAGAGGCCACAGAGGACACTGAGAAAGTAAAAAGGACAAAGGCAAAAGGAAAGAGAACCACAGATTCCACGGATTTCACTGAGGGCAGAAATAATCATTAAAGTGTTACGTATTTTTAAAAATGGCCCCTGCGGTGCGGAGGGAGAGGAAAAAGCGAGATATCCGCAGGGGCTTAGAGGCTAAGTTGGTATATTGATTCTATCACGTTCGACCTAAATGAGCCCAGCCTACTTTCCCAATTATAACACATCGTTGTCTTAGTGGGATCGGGGAAACCCTGATTTTGTTGTAGTGTTCGGGACTATCACGTACAGGGAGAAAGTAAGCAGGACAAAGGCAAAAGTAACCACGGATTACGCGGATTACGCGGTTTTGGATTGGCGCCTGAGAACGCAGAACAATATCGAAGATCCCGATCCCTCGGGAATCAATTTTTTGGGCCACAGAGGCCACAGAGGTCACAGAGAAAGTAAAAAGTAAAAAGACAAAATAGGCACAGATTTCGCGGATGAACGCGGATTCTTGTTCACCGCGGAAGGCGCAAAGAACCACGAAGAAAAGACTAAACATCAACTGAATTACACACGGATTTCACTGATTAACGGCTATATTAGACAGGATTAACGCTGATAAACACGGATTCTTTGCTCACCACGAAGAAGGGCATCAGCATTTTCGGGTATGGAGGGGCCTCATACTACAGCAAGCGTATGATCTGGCGTTGTTATGCGTTTATTGGCTTGGATTTGTGGGCTTTGGCATCGAGAAACTGGTTGATTTTGTGGGCCTACAGCACCTTTTCCGTAACGCTCACGACCATGGCTCTTGACCAAAGCCGCTTACGGTGGTTTGCAACCTGCTCCTGCAAGCCGGTTGCGGGAGGCCTACTCCCATCTCTAACGCCGCTTGCTGCGGCACACTGACAGGCTGTCACCCGGTCTTCGCGGTGTTTTTCAGCTGCTCAAAAAGGTGACTTTGCGTGTGTTCTGTCACTCTTCGACGGCTTCCATTTGCGGCAGTTTTGCTCGCCACTCATCGGCCTCGTTCGGCTTGCCCCAGGCTTCGTAGAGTTCGATCACGTTGTTCCATGACGCCAACGTGTGTGGGTGGGTGTCACCCAATCTAACGCGCCGGCCATCAAGTGCTTCAACCAGCAGTGTCTCCGCCTCTTGATAGCGTTCTTGCTCTTTGCACAGCATCGCCAGGTCGTTCTTGGATTCCAGCGTGTCCGGGTGGTCCTCATCTAACTTCTGTCGCCTACCCTCCAGCGCCTCTTTGAACAGTTTCCCCGCTTCATCGTAGCGCCTCCCCTTTCTACACAGGACAGCCAGGTCATTCATGGAAGTATACAAATCCGGATGGTCTTCGCCCAACACCTGCCGTCTGGCTTCCAGCACCTTGAGTAATAATGGCTGAGCCAGGTCGTAACGCCCCTGCGCTGTGTACAGCTTGCCCATCGTGTTCTTTATGGATAACGAGGCCCAACTCTCCTCGCCCAGTATCTGGTTCGTGATCTCCAACGCCTCCTCTAGCAACGGTTCTGCTTCACTGTACCGCTCCTGACTTAAATACAATTTGGCACTGCCATACATGCTGTTAGCAGTGATAACATGTGAGTCACCAAGAATCCGGCGCGAGTTCTCCAGTACCTGATTGAATTGCATTTCAGCCTCTTCGTAGAGGCCCTTAGAGAAGTATAGCGAGCCAAGACTGATCATCGTCTCCAGCGTGTCCGGATGCTCCTGGCCCCAGGCCTCGCGCCTGCCCTTCAAGGCCTCCTGCAAAGGCTCCTCGGCCTCGTCGTAGCTACCTTGGAGTATGCATGCTCTTGCAATGGTGTGCTTCAAGAGTAGCGCGAACCAGTCGTTCTCGCCCAGCACGCGGCGGGCGATCCCCAGGCCCTGCTTTGCCAGTTGCTCTGACTCAGCGTAGCGACCCTGCAATTCGTACCTCCAGGCCATCGCGTTCATTGCGGCCGGTACATGAGGGTGTTCTTCACCCAACACACTACGGGTAATCTCCAAAGTCTTGACAAGAAGGTTCTCGGCCTGTTGGAAACGGCCCTGTATAGTATACACACAGGCAAGCGCAGTCGTCGAGTAAACCGTGTCCTCATGCTCTTCACCAAGTAAACGGCGCCTCGTATTACTAGCGTGAGCAAGAAATTGCTCGGCCTCGCGGTAGCGGCTTTGGGCGAAGTACACCCAGCCAAGTTGGTGTGCGGATGCCAGGGAAGCCGGGTGCTCTGGGCCCCGTTGGGCCTGCTGAATGTCCCATGCACGTTTAAGGTGCAATTCAGCCTGTTTATATAAGCCCAGGCTCCAGTACCCGTTTCCCAGTGTATCGTGTATTTCTGCCTCAGCAAGCGGAGTACCTTGGAACTCTCCCTCAAGGCTCTCTGAGGAGGCGTCCCAAACTGAGCGGATTGTTATCTCCCTGCCTTTGACCTTAAACGGATCGAGTGACGCTAGAACGCGGTACCGAAGAAAGTCGGATACAGCTTGTGCCTCAGCCCGGGCATAGTCCGCTTTGATGGCAAAGAGCGTAGAGGCTATTATTCCGGCAACGAGGACAGCAAGCACTGCCGCAACTCCGGATACCAATGCTCGGTTCCTGCGCATGAACTTCCTAAACTGGTACAGGGTTCCCGGTGGACCAGCTAGCAATGGGTCACCGTTTAAGTAATTCTCGACATCGTCGGCAAGTTCTGAGGCTGACCGATAGCGTTCCGACCGCTCCTTACGCATTGCCTTGAGGGGAATCCATTCGAGTTCCCTATGTAGGCGTTTGGCGAGTGTTGCTACCTCAATACGGCGGCTCTCGGCAACCTTTGTGGCCTCCTCCCCCAGACTTGACAGTCGGCTGCTCGGCGTCTTTGGATCGGTTTCGCGGATAACCTGCCGGATGTGCTCAATCCCACCTTCACGAAGGCTCCTGGCGTCAAAAGGTAGTGCCCCGGTTAGCAGTACGTACAGAAGCACACCCAACGAGTAGATGTCTGAGCGGGTGTCGATATCCTCGTTGGCCATATCCGCCTGCTCAGGACTCATGTACTCGGGTGTGCCGAACAACCGGCCTTGTTCAGTGAAAAGCGTCCTCTCTGTCAAGGGCTGGCTAATGGCCTTGGCTACTCCGAAATCGATCATCTTGGGGACTACCTGGCCATCCTGGGTCTGGACCAATATGTTCGATGGCTTGATATCTCGATGAATGATACCTTTTTGATGAGCATGATGAATGGCGTGACAGACCTGTAGGAATAAGTCAAGCCTCCCCTCTATAGTGAGCTTGTGGCGGTCACAATGCTCAGTGATGGGAAGGCCCTCGACATACTCCATTGCGAAATACGGTCGGCCACTATCAGTTGTGCCAGCTTCGTGAATATGAGCAATGTTGGGATGGTCCAGAAGGGCTAGAGCCTGACGCTCGGCTTCGAATCGGGCGATGACGCGCTTGGAGTCCATACCCGGTTTAATGACCTTCAAAGCAACGTGCCGTTTGATCGGCTGCTCTTGTTCGGCCAGATAGACTATCCCCATCCCGCCTTCACCCAGGATGCTGAGTACTTTGTAGTTCCCGATACGGCGGCCGGGTTGATCGATGATTGTCGATAGAGAGGCGGTTGGATCTGCTGTCTCTTTCTTCTTCTCAGGAGGAGATTTCTCTCCGGGTGCGGCATTACCTTTATCATCTTGTCGTCCTTGTTCCGTCTCCTTGGCCGGATCCTCTGCTCCAGTTCCTATGGACAGGAGACGCTCCAATTGATCGGGGTCCAGACTAAATATTCGCTTCTTGCCCATGATCTCTGCAAGGCCTTTCTCAGCTAACGCTTGATGCAGTGCTCCAATAATAAGTTCAACACTTATTTGTTTTCTTGCGCGGTTTTTGGAAAAAATCTCCGTATTTCTTCCAGTTCGTCGGCAACTTGTTGATCAGATGTCACGGACTTGCGGATATACTCCCTGAGAACAACCTGGAAACGTCTTTTGACTGTAACGATCATGTTCGAGGCCTTGGCCTCGTCATTAATACCATATTTGGCGCATATATCTTTGAGCGGGGCAGGATCAGCTCTATTCATGATGGGCTCCAGAACCCGGTCGCGGAAGACATGCCAATGGGCGATTGTGCCGTCTTCTTGGCATCTGCTTTCAACGTCCTGTAGGGCTTGTTCCAGCAATCCTGATACCCAGGCAAAGTTGAAACAGTCTTCCGGGTCCGACTTTTCCACTAAGTGAGATAATTCAGGGGGCTCGACGATCTCCAGTGAGATAAGGTTACCCTTTGGCCTGCGCCGCTGACGCTCTTGCTTCTTGCGCACATTGGCGAGATATCGATTCAAGGCCATCAGCAGAAACGAGCGAAACCGGCCCTTCGCTGGATCGGCCTTCTCGACTAAATCCCTTTCGAGCACGACCTCATGAAAGAAACTCTGGGTCAAATCCTTGGCCTGTTCATTATCGTACCCATGACGGCGGAGATAGCAGTAGACGGGTTTCCAATAGCGGTTCAGCAGCAGACCTATCAAGGTTTGGCTATTGTCTTGATCTGTTGAGGCCACCTCTTCGAACATAGACCAATGAGTAGTCAAGAACGCCTCTGCTCTGCCACCCATACTTGTGTAATCGTCGCGTTTCATGATCCGTAAGTTGGCCTTTTCGGCTTTCTTGAGTTTTCAAGAGACCGTGAATACCCGCTCACCTTCGGCGCTGAATGAACGCCTCGATGCGATGTCTGGGAGATAGTCTACTGGTTAGCCTAAGCAATAAAACCTTATTAATCAAGTACTTATCTCTACAAACGGGAAAAACTCAGAAAAAATCGTTTTTTCGCGCAAGATCAGAAATTTTTGTTGAGTTTATATGTAGAGGACAGGATCTGTAGCCAACATTATTAACTTCGCTATGTGAGGATCGTAACATGAAAAAGACAATCTCACTCGTATCGGTTTTGGCATTCATTGTTGGCCTGGTCCCAGGCGTTGCCAAGGCAAGGCTGGCGGCATGTGTGGGGGATAGTCGCCGCATTTGACAGTATGTCCTCAATAAAGGCCAATTGAGTCCGTGAGTTTACGCAGGAGAACGAAAATGGCATTAGACACGAATCCACCGTTTTGGTAGCGGAAGCTGGGCTCTTGGCATTCGGTCGCCTGTACTTAATTTCTTGTGCTTTTCCTGCTCAGGATACGATGTCTTTCGCGGTAAAGACAAATCTAATCCACGATGCCTTTTCGGTCTGAGGTGATCAGAATATGAAGGAGAAATGGTCATGTTTAGAAGAAGAATAATCAAGTCAACATTGGTCGGTGAAACAAGAATACAATTGCTCAAAAGTGTTCTTGTAGCTGCTCTGGTAATTGTAATCGCAGTTGGTGCACCTGTGAAAGCACAAGCACCACTTGGAACGACTGAAGTTTGGCCAACTGACACTCTTGCAGCAATCCAAGCTGCAGTTGATGGTGGTGGGATAGTATATTTCCATCCCGGCACGTACAATTGGACTGGTATACTAAATGTCAACAACAGCGTAGAATTGACAGGCCCGGAGCCAATCGGTGACTTCAACAGTAATACAGGAACAGACACCAGAGTTTGGGAAGCTAAAATCAGGAAGAGCCCTCCGGGAACAGATGTATGGGCTCCACCGGATCCAATCATCCAGGTAGACTGTCCAGGTAATACTGAGAATGTGCTGATCAGCAACCTGGATCTAGAGTGTCTGTCATCGGGAATGTGTATACTCCTTCAGGGTGGGGGTGACTCCATAAAAATTGCCAGATGCAGAGCCAAAACAGTTGATGATGGTTATGGCATTATTGCCTGGGAAGCTGGTGATGTCTCAGTTGTTGTCGAAGATTGCTACATTGAGGCTGGCACTGCAGGCTTTGTATATCCCGACGGCACGCCTCCAAACACTGATTGCATGGTTTTTGGCATGTCAAACTTAACAGCAATAGAAGTGAGAAACAATATTGCAATCAATAATTGTGACACTTTGGATGTTAGTGTTGCTATAGAATTAGTATGGCATCAAGGACCGAACACTCAAGTGACTATGAGCAACAACTGGCTGAAAAGTGCTGGCGAAGGATTTACCATTTTCTATTACGACAGTGCATGCTCGATAGGGACTGTTAGTCACAACACTGTAATTGGCAATTACCACTTCCTTCACCTAGACAATAGCGGGACCGGGGGTATCATTGAAAGTAACAAATTCGAGTCCAATGGTGGTGGCAAGGCTTCCCTTTACTTTGTGAACAGCTCAGATGTGACCGTACAAGGAAACACTTTTACAGGCAGCGTCTCAACTGGGGGAATAATGCTCAATGGAAATTCATCCCGCAATGTGTTTGTAGGAAACAACATGTCTAACTTGAACGCCGGTGCAGCCCAAATAGTCATCCAGCCAGGGTCTCATGGCAACTTGTTTACAAGAAATGTTATTGGGACGCTTGCCCCTGAAGCAATCGGTGGAATTGTGTGTCGAGCATCTGGTAACGATATCATTAGAAATGACTATGTAGGTAGCAACATTCAAGGACTGGCTTCTAGTGATCTGGCTTGCGTGATTTTAGGTGCGGCTAGTGAAGGGAACCTTGTTTTTGAATCAGGTGGCTTGCCACCGGGAACGGGGGGCTCAACTGAGCACGTGTTAGACCTAACTCGTGAACCTCTTTCTCAGGGACCTGCGGGTACTACCGCAAACAACGTTGTCGGACATTCAGCAGATGTGCTCGCAGAAGATATAAATCCAGGAGTCGGCCAACGTGCGAAAGAGGCATTTGCGATCTTAGACTGATCCGTAGGGTCGACAACAGATAAGGCACTTCGCAAAGAAACAAAACGCCAATGACATCCAAAGGACTGGCAGCTTGAGAGAGTTGCCAGTCCTCTTTTTTTGAAAGCGTGCATTGAATACTATGACGCCCGATAATTTTTTCAAAATGCCTCCTTGGCCAAAAAATTCACATGTATTCGAACTCGATTTGGGAAAATTGGGATTTGTGGTAACAAAATGGAATCAACATGTCACCATGTAAATTATGGTGTTTTTCAGTTCCCAAAAGAAGTGACTTTTCGATTGTTCTGTCACTCTTCAAAATCTTCTATTTGTGCCAGTTTTGCTCGCCGCTCTTGTATTATCTGAGATTTCCCATTTATCTGCATTAATCAATATCTTCTGTATTCTTGAGCAGGCCCTTGGAGACGACATTGATCTGCTCGAAGTCTTTTACAGTGAAACCCGCTGCGGCGTTGGACTGCATCGACGATGCTCACATCGCCTGTTTCGGCCGCCTTGCGGCTGGTCACTTCGCTCGACCTCGGGCCAACGCGACGGTTCTGTTAGAGGGCCTTAGGGTTACTTCTTAACCGTGGTGTTTTCGGCCATCCACTTGACATCTACCCAAGAGTCTTCTGCGGGGACGTTAAGCTGAAGGCTTCCACTCCCATAATATAGGGGAGCGTTCTTTATCTTGGACCCAACCCATTTATGGATGACGGCGTGCCCGTCCGCAAAGGAAAACCCGCAAGAACCGCCGTGGTAACTGGCCGGAAAGTCGATGATCCGCGCGGCGTCCGGGCTTGACGCATCCGTACACGCATTGGCAAAGGCAGCGTCGTTAATGCTGTCCGGGTGCTCGTCCACAAACACCCAGGTTCTGACCGGACTTACGATGCTGGAGAACGTACTGTAAGTGCGCCAAACGTTTTGTCCTCGGTTGGAGGGACTCGAGTTCAACCACTCGCCATAGCCGAAGACCTGACTCATCGAGTTACTGCGAACACGCGGGACTCCTCGCCCCTGGCTGTCCGTCACTTTGGCCATATCCGCGGGGCACTTGAAAACCTTCGGGTTCTCCCCTGCATAGGACCAAAGTGGACTCCTCATCAGGTCATTCTGAAGGTCCCAGTTCACCGGGGCTGACGAGAAGCTCAGCCCGCCAGAAATCCAATTCGGCCGACCTGGCATACCATCCTGGCAGGCCACGAGTCTGTCGTCGTTGCTGTCGGCGTACACGCGCCAGGCAATCATGAGACTGCGCAGATTACTCGTACACGCAATGCCCCTCTGTTCCCTTAAAAACGTGCCAAAACTCGTTTTTGCCATTTTATCAACATCCCGAGCCAAAACGCAACATAAAACATTCAAACTGACATTTCCCATTTGACTTCATAAACGGCATCTCCCTGGAGGATGTCCCGATTGTCGTTGAAAATTGATTGAAAAATCATGCGGAGGTACTGGTCACGACATCTTGGACTTTTGTGAACGAGAACTCGTCACTTTGGGTGGGGGAGCCGCTGAGAAGAAGATGGCAATCATAGATGAGTGTCCCTTTATGGCAAACAAGATTTAGCAAATGCAGATTTAGGCACTCTAACAAAACTAGGTTCGTCACGAGGTCGAGCGAAAAGCCCAAGGCCAAGGCGGCAGGCGGAAAAGGCCCGGAGGCGTGCTGAGGCACGTTGAGGACGTTTTCCGCCGACAACGCAGGCCTTGGGTTTTGTAGCCGACCGCAGTAGATCATGGTTTTGTTAGAGTGCCTTAGGATATCCAGGCTACCGCATGAACGTGGATTCCAACAAGTTGACTTTATTGGATAAGGATCATGCTTGCGCACAGATGACAGCATTATTACTCTGTACTGCAATCCTTCATGTTCTCGTTCTTTGTGCGTGTTTGTCAAAGGCTGTTTTCTAATCTATTATGAAACAATATCTTATATGAAATACTGAATCCGCGCAAATCCGCGTTAATCTGTAGTTTCAACTTAGCGTTCATTCGTGGTTTGGAGATGTAGGATGGGCAACTTGTTGCCCATGCTGTAATTTGCAGCGGAAGCTGGGCAGAGGATTTTCCATCAGTAATCTTCGTAATATGCGCATGTTCTACCTTGATAATCGAATTCAGCAGCCGGCTGCTGAATTCAACTGGAGCCAACACGTCGAGGTACTACCAGTAACGGTACACACCATTACGATAAATACGCACAGTACCTGGTCGACATATGTTACCCCAGCGCCATCTTTGATCGCTTCTTCCTTAATATCGCCCTGTTATTAGCCGACATAACTATACCCTTCAGGGTAGTAAATTCTCGCGAGTAAGATCAGAAACTGTTATTGTAAAGCTACTTACCCGCGCATAAACAGGAACTTTCAATCGGGAGCACTATAACTGCGGACATAAAGCATCCGAAAAACAATTCAAGAGAGGTGGATTATGAAAATTTGGAAAATCGTGGTTCCTTTGGTAATTATCGTCGTTGCCATATATGCTGTGCCGCGCATTGGCAAATCCACAGTTATTGAACAGGATGGAAACCAGTTATCCATTACGATAGGTAAACATCGGTTGACCGCCGCTGTCATTAGCAGCCAGATCACCGATTCTTTCCTCGTTATCGGCGGCTCAACCGGAGGCGATATGTATTTTACCACGCTGCTTTCAGTTATTCCTCTCGATACTGCCGAGCGTTTATATCGAACATACGGCGATTTTCGTAAGTGCGGTTCCCAGGGAGCTGCCGAAGGGATGCGGAGTGTCATACCGGTGATTCTTTATGCGGACAATCGTAATGTTGAGCGAAAGTTGAAGACGGTTAATAAGCTCGCAAACGCCGGCAAAGATCCTGTCATTGAGATGACATTCGCGCAATTGAACATCAACGACCATAAAATCGAGTACAACGGCCAGATGACACAGGTTACCTCTCAAGATACTACCGACGCTTTCCTTGTTAAGGACATCCAGATTATCCAGAAGGAACATTAATTGTAATAACGGCTATATTAGACAGGATTAGCGGGGATAAACACGGATTTCTTGCTCACCACGAAGCCTGCCCTGAGCGAAGCCGAACGGGAAGAACAATAATCAGTAGTATTGTCATCTCTGCGAAAGCAGGGACAATAATCAATAATCAATCACAGGGGCCACGAATTAACACGAATAAACACCAAATTGAAACCACGGATTCCACGGATTAACACGGATTTTTTGCCACAAGGGCACAGAGAGGCAAAGAAATAATCATTAGTAAATAATCAATAATCAATTACAAGGTCCTGTCCAAGAATCTTTTCAAAGACGCCCCAAATTAGAAATTCCTTCACTTTTCTTTCTCCTTTTGCCTTGTTCCTTTCATTTTCTTGCTTAGCTTCTTACTGTTAGCAGGTTGGGGTGAGGCAGGTCGATACGCTCCCGTGCAGCGCGTGGCGAGAAAGGCAGTGCGGGCAAGTTTAGCTGGCGATGTGGTTCACTGATTCTCTGAATTACCCGTTGAGGGGCTACGTGAAATCGTCGAACAGACCCATTTGGTCCTTTGTTCTTGGCGGGGGGGGTTCAGTAAAATCGTCAATCCCGAGAATATTGCAGACCCTGCGCCGTTCCCCTTTCGGTACTAGCGCGGCCATCTTGGGGAGGTGCAGATGAGATTTGAACATTTTCTGTCGATGACGGTTGTTCCCTGTGCAACGCCAATGGGGATAGTCTCCCCAGTACCCGAATTCGACGGGTTTGTTACAGTTCCCGCATGTGAGCACTCCATCAAAAGGATATACCTGGTCGATGCTGCGCGTATAACAGCCGTCATTGATGCAGCGCCAGTAGTATGGCTGGTCTGCCCCCTCGGCAGAGATGATTTCTGACCCACAGATAGGGCATTTGGATTCTGCATTGCCGTGAACTGCCAGTAGTTCTTGGAGCCTCAGTATCTGGAAGTAGTCATCGAGAACAGCCTTGCTCTTGCGTCTCTCCATCACCTCTTGGGTGTTCGAGAAACTCAAGGGGTTGAGAGAACCCGACCAAGTGATGTCGTCGTCAATAAAGACAAGTTTTTCATGCATTCTCATTTTGTGCATGACGACCACACCTATTTCAGATAGCTGTTCCTCCATTCTCCTAATATGTCCCAGCTCCGACTTTGACCGTTCAGAGTGGGACTTTGTTATTATGAAGACGGCAACACCGCGCAAAGATGCCGCTTGGAGTTGAGGCATAAGGAAAGACAGGCGGTCCTGAGTCATGAACGGCGAATAGATGATAATACGACTCCTAGCCCGTGACAAGTCCGTAGACAGAATGCGGAAGAAGTCAGCCTGAGTAACGACAATCCGGGCCGAGTCTGGCTCGATCGCACCACCCAGCACAGTCATCTGTGCTCTTGCGGCTCTGGCGGCAAGACCGTCTGGAAATAGTTGCGATGCATCAACACGGGGAAATGATTTCAGGAGGAAGGGCAGAAGTTTTCTCCCGAGAAATGCCTTTTTGCCTCTATCTTGGCAGTAGGAGAAATCCGCAATAATGACCAAACGGAACTTGGCTCGCGTTAACCCGACGTTAAAGAGACACATGAGTTGTTCATCGAGTGACGGCATGAAAAGGTTCACGCGCCAATGCGGCTCGTCAGCAACCAAGTCAAAGATGACTACATCAGCCTCAGACCCTTGGAAACTATGTACTGTGCCAGCAATCACTTCATCCTGCAGGTGCTCATTCTCGCATAAGAGTATGCTCACCAACTTAGCATGTGCGCGGTAAGGTGCGACAATAAGGATTCGCTTCGGGGCACCCTCTTCCCGCGAGGGACGGTTCGGCAACAGAAGCTGCTCAGCCAAATCAACGGCAACCGTCGCAGATAGGAAGTTGAGTCTGCTGGATTTGCCGTTCTTTACGACGCTGGTGACCCATGCATTCAAGCTGCCTGTATCCACGAGAACGACTGGATTATCATGGGACCAATCGGCGTTGTACCAGTCACAGAACTTGTCAACTCCCTTTGGTGGCTCAGGTGAAGTAAGGAGCAAACCATCATAGAACACGTTGGCAACTTCCGCAATCTCTGGGAGCATTCGCCTTTGCTCATTCAATTGGATAAAGTGCTCGGGCGGAGTGCCCTTTTCCCATCGCTT
>Ga0255052_10002821_pt1 | contig 12326 bp, 8 predicted proteins | sample JV7_2_21_MG_FD_188632 | JGI IMG/M metagenome (GOLD analysis project Ga0255052, IMG submission 188632) | Seawater microbial communities from Jervis Inlet, British Columbia, Canada - JV7_2_21 | ecosystem: Environmental > Aquatic > Marine > Inlet | place: Canada: British Columbia | collected... | reverse complement strand
ACCGATGTAGCCATGATTCGTCTCCATCAGGTAATCCTGTACCTCGTAGAACTTCGACGAGTAGATATTCGACCAGGTATTTTCCTGTGCATCGACAGCGCCAGTTTGTAAGGCCTGGTACACCTCACCAAACGCCATCTTCTGCGGATTGCCCCCTATCTGCAGCACCTGGGCCTGCAGCACGTCCGATTCCATGACACGAAACTTGAGTCCAGCGGCATCGCCGGGACTCCGCATTGCTACAGGACCGCCAAATTGTTTCATGCCGTTGTGCCAGAACGTCAACCCCATCAAGCCCTTGTCCGAAATCGAGTTGAGCAATGATTTTCCTTCCGGGCTAGCCTGAAATCGCTCAACCGTAGCGAGGTCGGGAAACAGAAACGGCAGGTCGAAGATCTGGAAACGATGTGTCAGGCGATCCAGCTTCGACAGCGAGATTGCGATCATCTGCACCTCGCCGAACGCCAGCGCATCGAGAGAATCGTCATCGCTCATGAGCTGACTCGACGGATAAACCTCCACCACAACCTGGCCGGCAAGCCGCTCGTCGACAAGTTCCTTGAAGCGCTCCGCCGCCCGTCCTTTTGGCGTTCCCGGCGCCATTACGTGTGGAAACTTGATCAGGATGGGTCCGTCATCCGCCGATTTGCCGCAGCCAGCGATAAGCATAGCGAGCGCCAACAGCCCGGCTACAAAGATTCTATTGAATGTGCTCATATCAGTACTTGTTCGCAATAAATAAATCCTGCGCCGGGAACAGGGTAATAACCCGGCATCCATCATTGGTTACAACAACTTCTTCCTCGATGCGTGCAGCCCCATTGCCATCGGCTGCGGGGCAATACGTCTCGAGAGCGAACACCATTCCTTCCTGCAGCTCGAACGGATTTTCGAAAGATACGAGTCGGCTGATTATAGGTCGCTCATGCAGTGCGAGACCCAAACCGTGGCCAAACTGCAGACCAAACGCCTCCATCTCGTTGGCAAAGCCAAATTCTTCGGCTTTCGGCCACAGCGCCGCGATCTTGTCAGTGGTCATGCCCGGACGCACCAAATTGATGGCGACGTCGATCCACTCGCGCGCCTGCTTGTAGGCATCTTCCTGCGCCGGTGTGGAAAGGCCGATATTCAATGTGCGGTAGTAACAGGTTCGGTATCCCATGTAGGACTGAATGATGTCGAAAAATGCCTGGTCCCCTGGCCGGTACATACGATCCGTGAAGTTATGTGGATGCGGTGCGCAACGCTCACCAGAGACCGCGTTGATGGCCTCGACGTCATCCGACCCGTTGTCATAGAGAAACTTGTTCGCCATTGCGACCATTTCGTTTTCGCGCACACCGGGCTTCAGTTGTTCGGCGATTTCCTGGTAGGCGCCGTCGACGATCGCCGCTGACATATTCAGGAGAATGATCTCGTCCATGCTCTTGATCTGGCGAGCATCGAGAAACACCTGTTGCGCATCACGGACCTCGAGGCCCTCTTCCTGCAGCGCGAACAACATGGGTGGCTCGACAATGTCGACGCCGACCGGCATATCTGCAACACCCTGTGCTTTGAGGAGGTCGTGAATTTCGCGGGCCGCGTTCTTGAGGAGATTTGCCTCGGGCGGCACCGACCCGCGCAGGCCGAGCATGCCGGCCTTGCAATGATCAGTCTTGAGCCACGGAGCGTACAGGCGATGGTGAGCGGCGGCTGAGCCAAAGTCCCACAGGTACGGATCGGGGGTGCCGGTGAACAGCGCGTAACGACAGATCTTGTCGCGGCTCCACTCGCCAATGACGCTGCTCGTCAGGTAGCGGATGTTGTTGTTATCAAAACACAGCAGCGAGCCCAGATCGGAGTTTTCGAGCGCTTGCCGTGCGCGCGCCACACGGTAGTTGTGCAGGCGTTTAAAATCGACGCGTTCTTCGAAGTCGACGTGCATCCGGCCCGGAGCCCCGATAGGCCGCTCCCAGTTCCAATTGGTGTCGAGGTCTGACATGGCAATTCCTGATTCTCTGCAAACGTGTGCAAAACGGCAAACTAGTTTACCATCACAATTCTCACCTTGGCAGTACGGATTGACAATGCCGACCTACGTTTACGAGACCATCCCGGACGATTCCAGCGCGGAGCCGCAGCGCTTCGAGGTATTTCAGAGCATGCACGATGATGCGCTGACGCATCATCCGGACAGCGGTGAGCCCGTACGCCGCATCATTACAGGTGGTATTGGCGTGAAACTTGGCGTCCTCAGACGCAGCACCGTGGTCGACAAGAAAAGTCCCGCCGCCACAGCATGCGGCTGCGCGACCGGCCGGCCGCACCGCCACTAAGACCCCTTACATCGAATCGTCGCTGGTACCTACCACGGGTTGGCGAAATTCTTTGGCGCCTGCGTCCACGCGCACGGTATAGAACTGATCCTGCAATTTGCAGTCGCTGCAGGAAAGCGAGTACTCACCTTCTGCATCCGGCGCCTGCCACTCGATGGAACCCGAACTGCGTGCGGGAATCACGATGTCGTCGATACCCATGTTGTCACTGCTGAATGTGTAGGGCTGGAAACCGGAGTTCTGAATGACGAGTTGCACACTCGTGCCAGGGCGAATACTGATGCTTTCGGGCATGAAGCGACCACGCTTTGCGAGCGTACGTGCAACCTGCATCGTTCCCAGGTTGGCGACATAGGCAGCAATTGCCTCGATCTCGTCTTCACTTATGACAGCCTTGACCACGATCATTTCGGGTATACCCTCGATCGCCGCACGAATCGTCCCTTCCGACGCGCCGCGCATATACGGTCCGACACCAAGATCACCCTCCGCGTACTCACCGTGACAGGTTTTGCACCCGACGCCCGCGATTTCGTTGAATACCCTGGCACCCTCGGTAAACGCAGGATCACCCGAATATTCCAGGGCTGCCGCCGGAGCCGCTGACGTGTCAGCAAGCGTGCCACCGGCAACGAGTTTGCGTTTGAGTTCCAGCACACTGCCGTGCAAGCCATTCATGTCCGAAACGTTCTCGCCAACTTCGTCCCAGCCGTTCGGATAGGAAACAAACGCACCGGAATGAGTACTGCCACCATTCGGCAATGGAATTCTGTCGGATACTTCACGGAGATCGAGATCAAAGACGACGACCTCAAAGCTGGAGTTGCAACTGATCCAGAGTTCATTCGCTTCCGGATCCGGATGCAGGGTGCCATGATCACCACGAATACAACCCGTATAGAACTGATTCATAGCCCTGGAATTCGGGGCTTCCATCGTATCGGCATCGACCATACCCAGCATCTTGCCAAGATTGTGTGACTCTTCGCCTTTGCCGATCGTGTAGATATAGCGATTGTCCCAACCGAAGTGATTTCCATACGGTCCATCAACTCCCGCGCGTTGTTCAGTAACGATTTTCTCTGTTTCGAGGTCTAGCTTCAGCACGATGCTGTTGCGTGATCCAGTGATGTACGCGAGCTTCTGATCGGACGTGAAATTGATCCAGGTCGGTGCGCTGTCATGAACCTGAACCCACTTCTTCACCTTCCAGGTTTCAGTATCAACTAGCCAAATCGGATTGTCGGTAAGATGCTTGCGCATATCGAAACTTCGATAGCGGCCGGTGCCAATGATCTGGTCGCCGTTTGGCGAAGCGAAATACATGTAGCCTTCGCTGCCTTGCTCCTGTTGTGAAACGCTACCTGCAACCCTGTTGTCATCGTCCGGATCGACAACAAACATTGGTTGTGACCAGCCGTAGAGCATCACCCGCTGTTCGCCTTTAGGTGATGTAAATGACTTTGCATGGTGCGCTTGCCCCGACAGCTTGATCACCTTGTCGAGCTTCAAAGTTCTCGCATTGATCACGAGAAAGCGTCCCGCATTTTCCCCTATTGTCGTAAAAGATCCTTCGCCGGTCGGCAGATAGATCCACTGACCATCCGGTGATACGCCCAGACCGTGCGGTTCGAATACGTTGCTCCAGCCCCACGACAGAACATCGTAAGTCTGGCTGGCAACAACTTCACGTGTGTCTGCGTCTATGATCGCGAGGCCAGGCAAGGTGACACCGCTCAGCAAACCGCCGTAACCAGGCCCCTCTGTCGTGATGAAGACGACGGGATGCTCTTTCGGATCCCAGGCATCCGGGCCGCTTGAGTCAAAGCTGTATTCCAGCGATACGCCGACTTTTTCCGACCACTCAGTGGCCCACGCGGCTTTCTGCTTCGCGGAGGCCTCTTTGGGTGGCGCTGCCATTGATACGGTCCAACTCATACATAGCAACACGAATAAGGCCCCAACGGACCTCAACTGCGGATAACTCATCGCAAACGCTCCTCTTTCGTTGCCACCGAGTATACTCAGTTTGACATCGAAAAATCGCCAAAATCGCATGAATTGCGGTTTTGTCGAGATTATTGGGGGCGGTGGCCGCCTCAGGCGGTCGAGGCTTTCTTGGGACTTGCCAGGCTGGCCAGTACATCGTCGAGCGGTATCGGCTTGCCGACCGCATGGCCCTGGGCGAAGTCGACGCCGAGTTCGGCAATCAATTTGCGGGTTGCCTCACTCTCGACATACTCAGCAACGGTCTCGAGCTCCATCACCTTGGCAACCTGCGTGATGGCCGCAACCATCGACTCGGATATGCGATTTTCGGTGATATCTTGGATAAAGCTGCCGTCAATTTTCAGCGAGTCGACTTTGAAGTTCTTCAGGTAGGCGAAGGAACTCAGGCCCGCGCCGAAGTCATCGAGCGAGATAGTACAGCCACGATCACGCAGCGCGTCGATAAAGGACTGCGCTTTGTTGAGGTTCGAGACAGCAGCAGATTCTGTAATTTCGAAGCACAGCGCTTTCGGTGGCAGCCCGTTTTCATTAAGTTCTTCGTCGATGAACTCGAGAATGTCGTCGTCGCTCAAGGACTGCCCGGACAGATTGATCGAGAAGATTGCGTCAAGCTCGCCGACCAGTTCTGACTTTTCGGCAAGGCGCGCGAGTGTCGATGACATGACCCAGCGATCGATCTGCGGCATGAGCTTGTAGCGCTCCGCTGCTGAGAAGAATGCGCTGCTCGGAATCATCTCGCCGTCGTTGTCTCGCATACGTAGCAGGATCTCGAAACGCGGCCGCAAGTCGTCATCCTTGAGACTCACTATGGGCTGAGCCAATAACTCGAACTCGTCACCATCCAGCGCTTGTTGAATTTGTGACACCAACTGCATGTCATCGTGGCGGCGGATGATGCTCAGGTTCTGGTCGTTATAGACCTCGATACGATCACGGCCGTGGTCCTTCGCGGCTTCACACGCCATGCGCGCCGTTGTCAGTGCGCGACCGACGTCGGTGGTGCGCGAACTGAACTCGGCAATGCCGATACTCATGGTGATCTGTAGTGATTTGTCACCTTCGAGGTAGCGGAGCGACTGCCCGTTCTTGCGAATCGCCTGTGCGAGATCCATGGCATTGCAGCAACTCGAATGCGTCAACAGAATGCAGAAATCGTCGCCCGTCAGTCGAGATACGACCGCTCTGCGTGAAAGATCCTCTTCAAGCAATCGTGCAAAACGAATGATGACTTCGTCGCCTGCTTCGTGTCCAAAGGTGTCGTTCACGAGTTGCAGGTTGTCGAGGTCAAAATAAATGAGCTGGTGGGAATCGTCCGGTCCATCAAGTGACTTGGCTGATTCTTGAAGCTGTGCCTCGAAACCGGAGCGGTTCATAAGGCCGGTCATCGCATCGAACGACTGCTCTATCACATATTCGATCTTGCGCACGATGTGTGACATGAAGCGGCGTTCCGTTTTACTGAACTCCCCGCCGTTGACTCTCCCCAGCTGCGCCATGACACCTTCCAGGTTGCCATGCCTGTCGAGGAGCGGGCTCAACAGGGTCTGAAAACCCTGTTCAGGCGCACTGTCGTCGCCCTCGATGCCCGGGATTTCAAACACAGCGGGCCAACGTTTGCCTTCGAGCTTCGGCATCATGTGATCGATCAGGTAACGATCGAGCACCTTTCGATTGACGTTTTTCCAGCTCGAATGCGTAGCGCTAACGCGTATGCGTTTTCCGGGAATGAGAAGAACGCTGTACGCGATGCCAAGAAAACGACCGCTCTGGCCGACGAGCTGTGCGAGTCCAGCATGACTTCGCGAGGTGCCGTGGATTTTCTCGTCAACCTCGTAGACGAGCGTGAGTTCTTTTTCGGCTTCCTCGGTGCGTCGCGCTGCGTCTTCGAGTTGCCGACCCACGGTCAGGCTTTCGCCAATCAGGTCCACTGCCGGCCGCAGAATGTTGGCTAGCATTTTTGGATTGAACGCTGATGACTTGCCTGCGTTGCGCGAGAACACCGCCACGAGTAATCCGAGCCTGTCACCGTGTTCATCACCAACATCGAGTACCAGCAAGGTTCGACCCGACGTCAACGTGCGCCGAAAGTGGCCAGCAACCTCTGCCGATTCTCGAATGACTTCGTCAGGAAGGTCCGTGACGAAGTTGTCTGTCTCGTAGTCGTCAGCACCGTCCGAGCTCCAGATACACTGCCGATCCGCATCATAAAAACAAAAGCACTGGGCGCGCGGCACGAGCGAATGCAGAAGACCCTTGGCCTTGCCAATATTCTTTCGTGTTTGCAGGTTGTGCAGGTCCGCGGGCAACGCTCGCTCCATATCCATTGGCATGCGCCTGGATGCTTACGATGCCAGCACTGTGCCGACCTGACTGTGACAAAAGTCTCAGGTACAACCGTATTTACCCGAAAAATCGGTCGTTTGGGCAATTTTCCTGCGTATTACTGCGATTCCAGCCAGTCGTCGTCGGATTCGCTGTTGACGCCCTCAAACAATGGCGTTGACAGATAACGTTCACCGGTGTCGGGTAACATCGCAAGAATGACCGACCCATCAGGCGCGTCTGCAGCGATATCAAGTGCCGTGGCGAGCGTCGCACCCGAAGAGATGCCGGTGAAGATACCTTCCTTGTGCGCCAACTCCCGTGACACCTCGATGGCGCGGTCGTCCCCGATGGAACGCAGCTCATCGAACACCTCACGATCAAGAACATCGGGAATAAAGTCCGGTGTCCAGCCCTGGATCTTGTGTGGCGCCCACTCACTACCAGCGAGCAACGTCGCGCCTGCAGGTTCTGTTGCCACGACGGTCAGTTCAGGCCTGGCCGCTTTGAGCGTTCTGCCCGCACCACTCATCGTGCCACCGGTTCCGTACCCCGTGACCCAATAGTCGAGTCGGCGCCCGGCGAAATCAGTGAGAATTTCAGGCCCGGTCGTGTTGGCGTGGTAATCCGGGTTTGCCTGGTTTTCAAATTGACGCGCAAGAAACCAGCCGTGCTTCTCGGCGAGTTCTTCGGCTTTCTTCACCATGCCGGTACCACGTTCGGCTGCGGGCGTCAGGATAACTTTGGCGCCAAGGCCACGCATGACCTGCCGACGCTCGACCGAAAACGAGTCGGCCATCGTCGCGACAAACTGGTGACCCTTGGCAGCACATACCATGGCCAGCGCAATACCGGTGTTGCCAGACGTCGCTTCAATTACGGTTTGGCCGGGTGCGAGCGTTCCTTTTTGTTCAGCGTCGTTGATGATCGCGAACGCCAGCCTGTCTTTAACAGACGCCATGGGATTAAACGACTCGACCTTCACGTAGAGGTCAACGTGGTCAGGCCCCATGTGATTGAGCCGCACAACAGGCGTGTTGCCGATAGTCTCAAGAATGTTGTTGTAGATCATAGCCACGTCCCCCTTTACGTGTACTCGATGGTGCAAAAGGCTATCACGAATCATGCCGCGGGCGAGAGGCCCCAACTAAACACGCGTTTCATGCATCTAAGAAGAGAGGCGGGGAAATCATCAAGCGTGTCAGCATTGCCTATGTCTGGCGACATAACCATGTGTTATATGTACCTGATTATTTTTGGACGCCAGTGAAACGAACCGACCGTGTGGCGGTCACATATGAAGACGCAACGACGCAACATTCAGAATGAAGCTACAACAACTGAAATATTTGCTTGCGATCGTCGACAACGGGCTGAATATCACTGCAGCTGCTGAAAGGCTGTATACGTCCCAGCCGGGGGTGAGCAAACAACTAAAGCTGCTCGAGGAAGAACTCGGGCTGCAGCTTTTCGTGCGCAAGGGAAAGAGCCTTGGAAGCGTCACGGCCGCGGGCGAGCAAGTTATCGGCCGCGCTCGAATGATCATGCAGGAGGTAGAGAACATCCGCAGCCTCGCGTCTGATTATTACCACGAGGAAGAGGGTACGCTTTCAATTGCAACTACCCATACGCAGGCTCGTTACGTGCTTCCCGATGTCATACGTGAATTTCGTGATCGTTACCCGCGCGTCAGCCTGAACTTGCACCAGGGCACGTCGGAACAGATTGCCGACATGGTTCAGGCGAACGAAATCGATTTTGCAGTTGCCACCGGCTCACATGACTTGTTCGGTGACCTGCTGCTCGTTCCCAGCTATCACTGGGATCGAAAGATTATCGTTCCGAAAGACCACGAGCTCGCAGCGCTCGATCGTAAACTAACCCTTGAAGACCTGGCCAAACACCCGCTCGTCACTTACGTCTTCAGTTTTGGCGGCCAGTCGTCACTGAAACGCGCGTTTGCTGATCGCGGCCTCGAGCCTGACGTTGTCTTCACGGCCAGGGACGCAGACGTTATAAAAACTTACGTGCGTATGGGACTCGGCGTCGGAATCGTTGCCAGCATGGCCGAAGATTGTGACGACAGTAAAGATCTCGCCGCGCTCAACGCGGAAGGACTTTTCCCGCGCAGCACAACCTGGATCGGTTTCCGCAAGGACATCGTGTTACGCCGTTACATGCTCGACTTTGTACAGTTGTTCGCACCACACATAACGTCCGATCAGCTCGAACAGACGCGCCACGTTCGTTCCCAGACCGATATCGACGCTCTGTTCAGGGACGCGCGGCTTCCGGTACGCGGCGGCTGCCGCGACGACATAATCGAAGCCGCTTAGGTCATCAATAGATGCGGATGCCACCGTGCCGCCTGCGGCTGCGGTGATCAACCCACCACAGCCCAAGCAGGAATCCGCCAACCAGGAACGCCACTACGGCACCGCCTACCCATTGCAGCGGCATGCTGTTCTTGTACTGTGCCTGGCGATTTCGAAGGCTGCTATTTTCGTCGCCGAGGTCCACGGCGGCGGCTTCACTCGCATCAAGCCGTGCCTGCAGGTCTGCAGACTGTTGCCTGAGTGTGTCTATTGTCGCGGCCGGCGCAGCAAACGATTGCCGTAATTCTTCGAGTTCCTGCTTCAGCCGGTCGGACTCCGCCTGCGTCTCCGCAACGATCAGTTTTGCCGGTTTGGCATCAACGAGGAATCCGGCTTTGACGTAGCCCCGCGTGCCGTCGGGAAGCTGCACATTGGCGTAGTACGTTGTTCGCGAGAGCACCTCCATTGCCTGGCCGCTATCGAGATTTTGAAATGGCCGGTCGCTCGTATCCTGTGCCTGATGCAGCCCGAGCTGCAGCGTGTCAGTAACATACGCCGTCTCTGCCGCTACAGCCAATGGCAGCAGCGTCAGCACAAATAGAAGTGTTCGCATTACAAATCTCCCCAAACGATCATGCGAGAGTCTACTACAGGCTATTGCTCATAGAGCCACCGCAACAGCGCTTCCTGAGTTTCTTCACCAAATCCGCGATGAATATCGGTGTGATTCTGCAGCACAACAACAGCAAATCGTCTACCTGTGCGCGATTGCAAATAGCCCGCGATGCCCGCGACGTGGTCAAGCGAGCCGGTCTTCAGGTGCGCCGACCCTTCGAGCGGCCCGTCGTCCATACGATAACGCAGCGTGCCATCCAGACCTGCCAGCGATAACGACGACACGTACTCAGGCATATAGGACTGTCGCCAGGCAAAGCGCAACATCGCGCCGAAGTCAGCCGCTGTAATGCGCGCTGCCCTGGACAGACCCGCGCCGTTGTCGAACGCGAGCTCGCTGAACTCAAGGCCTTTCTCGTGCAGCCAGTCACCAACGACCTTGCGCCCACCGGCCTCGGTACCTGGCGGGCCGAGAACCTCGGCTGACAGCGTAAGCAGAAGCTGTCGCGCCATAACGTTGTTGCTGTGCTTGTTTACACGTGCAATCACGTCCGTGAGCGGCAACGAGCGGAACTCGAGCATTGGTTCCTGATCCTGGGGCGCGACGGCGCTCTGCCAGCCGCCATCAAATATGCCGCCCGATTCCCGCCACAGGGATGTAAACAAACCGTAGGCGAAACCCTTGTGATCCAGTGCCGCCCTGTCCATCGCATAATGTTCACAGCCGTTCGGAAATTTGCCGCTGAACGTCATGCGATCAACCGAGTCGTTCGTCGTGACCGTTATTCCACGCTGGTAACCGCGACAACTGCCCTGGGACAGGGTGAGTCGGTTGTCGATATCAAGATTGTCGAGTGGCGGATCCATCCAGACCTTGACCTTGCCGCTCTGTTGCAACGGTTCGAACCAGTAGCGCACCACTTTGTAGTTCATCAACAACGCATTTGGCGCGACGTTATAGGCACGCAGGGGCTGACTATCGAATGCGGACGGATCGAAATCGGCCACCTCGAAATAGCTGTCGTCGAGCAACAGATCCCCGGCGATTTCGTTGATGCCGGCCTGGCGAATCCGGCGCAGCATCTGCCAGACACGCTCGGTCACCATGAACGGGTCGCCATGGCCCCTGATTAACAGGTCGCCCTGCAGTTTTCCGTCAGCGACCGGCCCGAGGGCGTAGACGTCGGTCTGCCAGGTGTATGTAGGCCCAAGCACGTCGATCGCCGCGAGCGTCGTCAGCATTTTTATCGTCGAGCCGGGATTTCTCGGAACCGTTTCATTCCAACGTACGACGACGTCGCCGGTCTCCAGATCCTCAACGTAGATGCTCGTTGTCTCGTGAGGAATCTGGCGGTGATCCAGTCTGTTTTCCACTGGCGGCGGCAGCTGTGCATCTGCCGCAAATCCGGGCGTCGTGACCAGCACAACGGCGATGGCTGCTGAGAGCATTCGAATCATCGTGCCGGCCTCTTGATGCCGTAGGTGCGAATCCGGTCCGCCAGTGTGGTCGGCTTGACGCCAAGCACTTCTGCCGCTCCGTCGGGCCCTGAAACCCGCCAGTCGGTTTCTTTGAGCGCTGCGACTATGTTCTGTTTTTGATACTCGCGCATTTCCTTCTCGGTAAGAATGCCACCTTGCCGTGTTTGCGTTGGGACGTGCTCGCGTGCATGGGTGACCTTGAAATTCGGCATCGACAGATCGAGCCGAAGCACGTTGCCCGGCGACAGGATTACGGCACGCTCTATGACATTTTTCAATTCCCTGACATTACCTGGCCAGTCGTAGCCACGAAGATTATTGGCTTGTGCTCGCGTCAGCGTGAGCTCCGGACGCCCGAAGTCACTCTGCGCCCGCTCAAGAAAATGCTGCGCCAGTTGCGTGATGTCCTCGCCACGATCGCGCAGCGGCGGCACTTCCACAGGGAAAACGCTGAGGCGATAGAACAAGTCTTCACGAAACTCACCGTCTACAATCAGTTGCTCGAGATTCCTGTTGGTAGCCGCAACCACGCGCACATCGACCGACCGGGTTACGTCGTCACCCACGCGCTCGAATTCACTTTCCTGCAAAACGCGCAACAACTTGCCCTGCGATTCGAGCGGAATTTCGCCGATTTCGTCAAGAAAAATCGTGCCGCCATCGGCAAGTTGAAAACGCCCGATTCGATCGCGGTGTGCACCTGTGAATGCACCTTTGACATGCCCGAAGAATTCGCTCTCGAACAGCTCTTTTGGAATAGATGCACAGTTTACCTTCACAAGTGGACCGTCGGCGCGAGCGCTTTGCGCGTGAATCGCATGCGCGACGAGTTCCTTACCAACACCCGACTCTCCCAGCAGCAGGACGCTGGCTGGCGTTTCAGCTACGGCCTCGACCTGTTTGAGCATTTTTTGCAGCGCGGGACTGATGCCGATGATGCGACCGAAATTCATCGCAACGTTGACCTCCTCGCGGAGGTAATCGCGCTCGCGCTCGAGTTCTTTGCGCAGGCTTGCGTTCTCAGCGAGCGCTGTGCGCAATTCGCGCTCAGCGCGCAGACGCTCGGTGACATCTTTGGATGCAATCAACATGCGATCGACCTTGCCGTTCGTGTCACGATGCGAAATGGCCGACACAACCAGGTCCAGGACGAGGCCGTCCCTGGTCACCACCTGGCGTTCCTCGTTGTTAAAGTCGCCTTGCGCAAGCAGCTCCTGAAGTCGACCGTCTTCGTAGCGCTGTCGATCGGACTCGCTGAAGAAATCGG
>Ga0255052_10002820_pt1 | contig 12327 bp, 7 predicted proteins | sample JV7_2_21_MG_FD_188632 | JGI IMG/M metagenome (GOLD analysis project Ga0255052, IMG submission 188632) | Seawater microbial communities from Jervis Inlet, British Columbia, Canada - JV7_2_21 | ecosystem: Environmental > Aquatic > Marine > Inlet | place: Canada: British Columbia | collected... | reverse complement strand
CGAAGCTTCGGGATCTGTGCGCTGATCCTGTGGTGCGTACCAGTCGTTCGGCGCTGACAGTTCCCTCACAGGCAGGTAGTCGGTCGACGCGTTCGTCTTGATCGTGTAGCCGGTATGGTCGATGTCCACGTACGGCGAAAAGAGGATCATTCCTCCAGGGAGTGGGAGTCCCTCGGTTCGAGCTCGGTGGACCGTTGCGATAGCGAGTCCACCGCCGGCTGAGTCACCGGCGACGATTACCTCACCCGGAGAGTCGACGCAGGCCAGTAGCGACCGGTACGAGTCGATGGCGTCATCAACCGCCGCAGGGAATCTGTGCACGGGAGCCAGCCGGTAGGTTGGCGCCGTTGCGGCAGTGCCCGTGCGAGCGACCAGACGAGCGATGTGCTCGCGGTGAGTACCAGGGTTGCCGAAGATGTACCCACCGCCGTGGAAGTACAGAATCGTCGCGACGTTCCGAGACGTGCCGATCCGTTCATAGTGGTCACCGAGGTTCTGGCCCAACCCCTGTGGTGTTATGCGCACTGCTCCGAGAAGAGACGCCGGCAGTGGCATCTTGAAACGGAGGCCGATGGTGCTGATCCATCGATCTTCCTTGTTCTCCGCGGCGACAGCGATGACTCTTCGGGCAGACGCAACTGCCCACTCGGTGCGCCATGACCATGTGGGCAGCGTCGGGCCTAGCAGCAGCCTCCTGAACGTTGCAGTCGCGATGGCGAAGTTGGCTGCGATCCAGATGCGGAGCAGCAGGACGATCGAGCGCATGCCGTCACGGTATCGGACCGTCGGACCCTGAGCGATGCACCCGAGTATCGCGGAGTCGCGCGGTCGAAGCCATCAAGCGCTGGTCCACAGTTCAAGCTTTGACTCGAGGGTGTCGACCGAGTCGACCGGTAGGTCGCACATGAGGTTCTGACAGACGTACGCAAGCGTGCGGTCGGTCGACGGTTTGCCTCTCAACAGAGGTATCTGTGACTCCGATCCATCTCCCACCGCAACGACCACATCTGGTCGAAAACTCTCCCAGATGACGTGTTCCATTGCCTTGGTCATGTCGTCCCCACCCACGATGGCCACCTCCTTGATTCCCACCAAGTGTGTGAGCCATACGGACAATCCGTAGCCGGCGAACGATGGATACTGGAGCGCGTCGCGGGCCAGGATCTGCATCGTCTCGCCCACCTCAACGGTTGCCCCAGTGTCGCCGGTGAGAGCAGCGTGCAGCAGGAGTGCCTCCATCGCCAGTGCATTGTCGGACGGCGTCGGGTTGTCCTGCGTGTTCTTCGGACGGGCGATCAACGGATCATCACTTCGGGAAGTACCGAAGAAGCCGCCCTTTGGATCCGAGAACTCGGTTCGAAGGTAGTCAATCTGCTCTTCGGCTGCTGTGAACCAGGCCGCATCCCCAGTTGTCTGGTACAACGTGTAGAGCCCGATTGCCAGAGCGGCATGGTCATCTGCGAATGCAGGGTGTCCAGGCCTTCCCCTCCATGAACGAGCGAGACTTCCACCAGAGGACGCCTCTTTCAGGAGCAATGTGGCGATCTTCCGTGCGCGGGATGTGTAGCGGGACTCGGCGAGAGTCGCCCCGGCCTCAGCGAAGGCTCGCATTGCGAGCGCGTTCCATGCGGTGACGATCTTGTCGTCGCGGCTTGGTGGGACGCGCTCCGCCCTGGCGAGTCGGAGACGATCGGCGATCGACTGTTTCCGTTCCTCGATCGCATCCATGTCCAGGCCGGTGGCGGCTGAGATCTCCTCGAGGCCGACGAACCGGTGGAGGTTGTTCATGCCTTCGAAGTTGCCCTCAGGAGTTGCGCCGTAGATCGCCGCGGCCAGATCCCGGTCCTCGCCGAGCACGGATCCGAGTTCGTCCCAGGACCAGACGGCGAACCTGCCTTCAACACCCTCGGAGTCTGCGTCCTCTGCCGAGTGCAGCCCTCCGTGGTCGTCAGCCATGGCGATATCGAGGTAGTCGAGGACTTCGACGGCGACCTGCTTGAACAAATCGATATCCGTGAGCTGCCATGCTCGGAGGTACACCCGTGCAAGCTGGGCATTGTCGTACAACATCTTCTCGAAGTGGGGAATGACCCACTGTGCATCGACCGAGTATCTGGCAAAACCACCGAGCAGGTGGTCGTAGATACCGCCCTTGGCCATTGCGGTGAGCTGACGGGTCAGCATGTCGATGCTGTGTCTCGCTGCATCGGTTCCCCGGAGGAGCGCAGCCGTTCTCAGGAGCAGCTCGAGCGAGGGTGCCTGCGGAAACTTGGGTGCGGAGCCGAACCCGCCGTTCACACGGTCGAACGACGATGACATCCGTTCAACTGCTCGTTCGATGTCCTCGATCCGCGGGAGAGGTGATTGTTCGTTCCGTGTGGAGGCAATCGTTGCGGCGATGTCGTCTGCCTGCTCCAGCGCACCCTGCCGGTTGGTGTTCCAGGCATCCAGTACGGCTGACATGGCGTCCATGAAGGATGGATGGTGGCCGAACGTCTCCTTCGGAAAGTAGGTGCCGGCAAAGATTGGCTTCTGTCTTGCGGTGAGGAACACGGTCATCGGCCAGCCGCCTCGGCCGGTTGTGGCCGTGACGACATCCATGTAGATCCGATCCACGTCGGGCCGTTCCTCACGATCGACCTTGATGTTGACGAAGTTTGCGTTCATGAACTCCGCGGTTGGTTCATCCTCGAACGATTCGTGAGCCATGACATGGCACCAGTGACATGTCGCATATCCAACCGACAGGATCACCGGAACATCGCGACGCTCCGCTTCGGCGAACGCTTCGTCACTCCATTCGTACCAGTCAACCGGGTTGTCCTGATGTTGGAGCAGATATGGAGAAGTCGCGACGGCGAGCCGGTTGGGCATCCCCGGAGGCTACCGGCCTGACCGACCGCCATCTGACGAAGACGGCGCGTTCTGTGGGCCAGAAGTGTACAAAAACCACAACTGGAACCCTGGGTTCGCGGCGAGGGGGTTAGTTGCGCGAGAGGGCGATGAGGCGGAGCATCTCGATGTACAGCCACACGATGGTGACCATCAGGCCGAATGCTCCGTACCACTCGTAGTACCTGGGCGCACCAGCTTGTTCGCCGCGTACGATCATGTCGAAGTCGAGCATGAGGTTGAGCGCCGCGATGCTCACAATGAACACTGAGAACAGGATCCCGAGACCACCGGAGAAGAACGGGATCGAAACGCCGAACAGGCTGATGACGAACGTGAGCAGATAGAAGAGGAAGATGCCGAGCGTCGCCCCGATGACGATGCCACGGAACCTGGCCGTCACCTTGATCGCTCCGGTGACGAACAACACGAGCATGCCGACGAACACGGTTGCCGTCGCCATGATCGCCTGTAGGACGATGCCGTCGAATTCAGCGTTGTAGACGTGGCTGATCACACCAAGCGCGGCGCCCATGGAGAGGGCGTACAGCGGCCCTGTGAACTTGGCGATCTGCGGTTTGAATGCGGTCACGATCGCAAGGGCAATCGTCACAATGAGTATCAGGAACCACCAGCCGGGGATGTCGACGACGCCGACCTCGGGTTGGACTTGGCCCCAGCCCCACATGCCCGCCCCAACAACGAGTGCAAGCAGGAATGCGGTCTTGGCGATGGTGCCGCTGATGGTCATCGGGTCCGCCGCACCCGGGGCGAACGGGATCTTCGCAGTCTGGAGGATCGCGTCCGCGGATGCGCTTGATGCGGTGTCGTTCTTCGGTAGAGCGCCGAACTGCTTCGAGAGCGTGGGGTTGGCCAAGTGTGTCTCCTTCGGGCCGCATGGTAGTGGAAGTCTTCAGTTCGCAGTTCTCAGATGTGTGGATGGAGCTGGAATCTGTGAACTGTGAACTGTGAACTTCGAGCCCACAATCGTCGCCTCGGAACTCTGAGCTGTCTAGCCTCGCGTGCATGACTGGTCCCACGGGCGCAACGTTGCCTGCATCATCCGTCGTTGACCGAGTCGTGGCCGCGATACCGGCTGACCAGTCCGACGAGCAGCGGGCATTGATGGAGCCGTTCGTCCGCCTGTACCTGCGACGTCTCCCAGAGGTCGACGTACCAGATCTCACACCCGAACAGCTTCTTGCCGAGATCTGCGACCTGCTCGGGTTCCTGGGCGAACGGCCAAAGGGTGAGAGCGCCGTCCGCGTCTTCAAGCCGCAGGATTCCGAGTGCGGGTACGTCACGCAGGGATCCGTTGTGCAGGTCATATCGGATGATCGCCCATTCCTGGTCGACTCCGTTTCGGTAGCCGTGGCGAGTGCGGACGCAAACGTCCTCAGGCATCTCCACCCGCTGATTGGGACCGAGCGCGACCAGAACGGCCGACTCACAGGGATCGCCAAAGCCCGCGGCGCCAGCAGGCGTGAGTCTGTGCAGCACTTCGAACTCGATCGTGAATTGACGCCGGAGGAGTCGGCGGATCTCGATGCCTCCATCCGCGTGACACTGAAGGATCTGTCCAAGGTGGTTTCGGACTTCGATGCCATGCGTGATGTTGTTTCGACCATGATCGACGTCGCAAAGTCAGGGGTTCATCATTACTCGTTCGAAGAGATCTCCGAAACCGTCGACTTCTTGAAGTGGCTTCTCGACGACAATTTCATCTTCCTCGGCTATCGCCGGTACGACCTCCAGGAAAGGAACGACGTTCCGTGCATCGTGCCTGATGTGCCGTCTGGCCTCGGGATCCTGCGCGACCCCGATCCCGAGCCTCAGGTGAGACCTCTCAGCGAGCTCCCTTCGCAGTTACGGCTGCGTTATGTCGGTGGTGATCTGATGGTCATCTCGAAGACGAACAGGCATTCAACGGTCCACAGGGATGCGCGTATGGACTACGTGGGTCTCCGCCAGGTTGGAGACGATGGCAGCATGATCGCCGAATTGCGGTTGCTCGGACTGTTTACGTCAAAGGCATATCTCGGCACGGCGAGCGGCACTCCCTTGCTCCGCAGGAAGCTCCACGACATCCTCGCGTCCCAAGATGTGATCGAAGGCTCCCACGACTACAAGACGATCGTGGCGCTGTTCGAGACCTTGCCCAAGGACGAGCTCTTTGCGATGGATGCCGCCGCGATAAGCGACACGGTCGGAGAACTGCTCGAAACGGAGGAGACGCAGTCCGCTCGGTTGATTGTCCGTCGCGATCCACTCAATCGTTCAGTGAGCGTCCTCGTCACCGTTCCACGTGACCGCTTCACCGCCAGCCTTCGCAAACAACTCCAGGACATGTTCCTCGAGGCTTTCGGCGGCAATGCGATCGACTACCGCCTTGCGCTCGGTGAGTCGGGTGACGCACGACTCCACTTCACCGTGTGGACGGATGATGGTGCGCGTATCGATGTCGACCTGCCGGAACTCGAGCAGAGGGTCGTAGCCATGTCGAGAAACTGGCACGATCGTGTTGCTGAGGAGTTGCTCACCCGGATCGATGACAGTCAGGCGCACCGACTTGCGGACGCGTGGACGGACAAGTTCCCCGAGTACTACACGAACGCGACAGGGGTCGACATCGCTGCCGGCGACATCATCAACGTTGATCGTCTCACCAGGTCAGACACGGAAGTGATCGTCAGGCTGCAGAACGAGAGGGCCGTGGCGAATCCGCCTGGGGTCCTTGATCCACTGACGCGTATCACCGTGTATCGCTCGACAGGAAAGCTCAACCTCTCAGAAATGATGCCCCACATCGAGAATCTCGGACTCGACGTTGTTGAGGAGGTGCCAACCCGCCTCAAGGATGAGGCGGGCACGTTCATCCACGACTTCGGTGTTCTCACTACCGACGGTGAGGAACTCGATATCGATTGGACGGGCGAACGGATCGGGAGTGCCATAGAAGCAGCCCTTGCCGGAGAGATCGAATCCGACTCGCTACACCGCCTTCTTGTCTCGACCGACCTCGATCACAACGAGGTGATGATCCTGAGGGCGTATCGGAGTTACTGGAGGCTCGTCACTCCGTCGTTCTCCATCTGATATGTTGACAACGCTCTGGCCGGCCACCCCCAGATCGCTGAAGACCTCGTCCGCCTGTTCGAGGCGAGATTCGGGTCCGATCACGACACCACGACGGAAGAATCGATCAGCGACCGCATCGTTGCCGCCCTCGACGATGTTTCAAGTCTGGACGAGGATCGTATCCTGCGTGGATTCCTCGGTCTGATTCACGCAACCGAACGTGCAAATATCGGTGTGGCTGGTCGTCGGTCCCTCGCTCTGAAGTTCCGTTCCTCTGGTGTTCCGGAGATGCCGGAGCCGAAGCCTCTCCACGAGATCTTTGTCTACTCGCGCGATATCGAGGGTGTGCACCTGCGCGGTGGCATGGTTGCACGCGGTGGTATCAGGTGGTCCGACCGGATGGAGGACTACCGCACCGAAGTACTGGGGCTCATGAAAGCGCAGATGACCAAGAACGCCGTCATCGTCCCGACCGGGGCGAAGGGCGGGTTTGTCGTCAAACGGCCGTCAGATTCCGGGCGCCCAACCTACGATGAGGTCAAGGAAGGGTATGAGGTCTTCATCCGTGGGCTGCTCGACGTCACGGACAACTTCATTGATGGAGAAACGACCCCGCCCGACGACGTCGTTCGTCACGACGGCGACGACCCCTACTTCGTCGTAGCGGCGGACAAGGGAACGGCTTCGTTCTCTGACACGGCCAACGAGATCGCCCGCGAATACGGCTTCTGGCTCGACGACGCCTTTGCGTCAGGCGGCTCTGCCGGGTACGACCACAAGGCGCTTGGCATCACGGCCCGTGGGGCGTGGGAATCGGTGCGAAGACACTTCCTCGATCTCGATGTCGATATCGATGAGGACGAGGTCAGTGTCATCGGTATCGGAGACATGTCCGGCGACGTGTTCGGAAACGGGATGTTGCTCTCCAAGCATCTCAGGTTGATCGCTGCCTTCGACCACCGACACATCTTCCTCGATCCAGATCCGGACCCCTCCGCTTCGTGGACCGAGCGAGATCGTGTGGCGCGGCTCGGACGGTCGAGTTGGACGGACTACGACAAGTCACTGATCTCTGACGGCGGAGGTGTGTTCGAGCGGAGTGCCAAACGGATCTCGTTGACACCCCAGATCCGGGCGGTGCTCGACACGGACATAGAGGAATCGACACCAAACGAGTTGATTCGGTTGATCCTCAAGGCGCCGGTTGACCTGCTGTGGAATGGCGGAATAGGGACCTATGTCAAGGCCAGGTCCGAATCGAACGACGTTGTACAGGACCGATCGAACGATGCCGTTCGCGTGAACGGGCGAGACCTGCGTTGCCGCGTCATCGGCGAAGGCGGCAACCTCGGTTGTACTCAGCTTGGGCGGATCGAGTTCAACCGTCGCGGCGGGAGCGTGTTCGCTGACTTCATCGACAACGTCGGCGGTGTGCACGCGTCCGACCGGGAGGTCAACCTCAAGATCCTGATGGGTATTGCGGGTTCGAGGGGCAAGATCGACCGGGCTGGACGTGACAATATGATCGAATCGGTGTCCGAAGACGTTGTCGAGTCCATCCTCTACGACAACTTCCTCCTGGCCCAGATCATCTCCCAGGAGGCGACCACCTCTCATCGCAGGATCGAGGCATACATGGACCTCATGGACCGGCTGGAGAGGGAGGGCATTCTCGATCGCGAGATAGAGTTCCTGCCTTCGAGCGAGGAGTTGGCTCAGCGATCTCGTGAGGGCAAACCGATGGCGAGTCCAGAAATCGCAGTGCTGCTGGCGTATGCGAAACGAAGCCTCACCGACCTCATCGAGCAGTCCATGCTTCCCGATGACCCGCACTTCGAATCGGACCTGCTCGGGTATTTCCCGCCTGCGGTTTCGGAGCGGTTCGCCGACGAGATCATGGTCCATCCGCTGCGCCGCGAACTCATCTCTACGATCGTCGCAAACCAGGTGCTGAACTCGCAGGGCAGCACCTTCTATTCCAGAATGCGAACCGTTACGGGTGCGTCAGCGGCGATGATCGTACGTGCCTACAGGGTTGCTCGAGCCGTAACGGCTGCCACAGATCGGTGGGCCGATATCGAGGCGCTTGCCGGCAAGGTCAACCCTGCTGTCGCGAACCGCATGATGCAGGACGTCGACGACCTCGTGAGCTATGTCGCTCGCTGGTATCTCATCCGCCCGAATGGTCGCTCGATCGACGAGGAGATCCAGCTGGCGGCTCAAGACTTTCGGGCATTGTCCGATGGCTTCCCCTCGATGCCGTCCTCCGAGTGGCGGAGACCGTACGAGGCAACAGCCTCCGAGTTGGAGGCTGCAGGCGTGCCGTCCGAACTCGCCGTGCGACATGCCTATCAGCGGGCTCTTCGACGCGGGCCTGACATCGTCGACATTGCCCACAGGTTCGACCGCGACGTGTTGGACATCGCAGAGCTGTACTCAGACGCCAGCCATGTGTTCAGGATCGGTTGGTTGGAGCGTCAGGTCACACGGTTGCCCGGCGCCACGGCATTCGACCGCTTGGCGATCGAAGCGGTGAGGGACGACCTTCAGGGCCTCCGTCGTGACGTTGTCTCGAGAGTGCTCGAGGATTCCAACGGTTCCATTGATGCGTTCATCCTCTCCTCTGATCGGCTCGAGCCGAGGATCGATCGATGGCACGCGTGGCTGACCCGTGACGGCGTCGAAGACGTATCTTCCGCGTTGATCGCGACACGGAGGTTGCACCAGCTCCTCGTCGGCAGGTAGACGCATCCATCCTCTTTACAAACGAACGTTCGTTTGGTAAGATTGCAGTCCCAACGAACAAGACCATGGAAGGAGTCCCGTGGACGCGCCCACCGAGCAGGAACAGGGACAAGAGACGTTCGACGCCGTCATCGAGGCCGATGAGAAGGTCGAACCGAGGGACTGGATGCCGGACGGCTACCGCCACACCGTGATCCGTCAGATGGCACAACACGCCCATTCAGAGGTGATCGGGATGCAGCCCGAGGCCAACTGGATCACTCGGGCGCCGACGCTTCTGCGGAAACAGATCCTGATCGCCAAGGTGCAGGACGAGGCAGGACACGGACTCTATCTCTACTCCGCCACCGAGACGCTTGGTGTGTCGAGGGATGAACTCCAGGAGCTTCTCCACACCGGCAAACACAAGTACTCGTCGATCTTCAACTATCCGACACTGAGCTGGGCAGACATCGGTGCGATCGGATGGCTCGTCGATGGAGCAGCGATCGTGAACCAGATCGTCCTCCAGGGCACGTCCTATGGCCCGTACTCGCGGGCAATGGTGAAGATCTGCAAGGAAGAGAGCTTCCACGCACGTCAGGGCTACAGCATCATGATGATCCTCGCCGGCGGCTCAGACGAGCAGAAGGCGATGTGCCAGGACGCCATCGATCGGTGGTGGTGGCCCGCCCTCATGATGTTCGGGCCACACGACGCAGAATCAGCTCACACCGCTGAGTCAATGGCATGGAAGATCAAGCGCAAGACGAACGACGAGATGCGCCAGATGTTCATCGACCAGACGGTTCCCCAGGCCCAGTACCTCGGCATGACGATCCCAGATCCAGATCTCGCTCTCAATGAAGAGTCTGGGCATTGGAGCATCGGGCCGATCGACTGGGATGAGTTCTGGGCCACGATCAAGGGAGATGGCCGCCTGAATCGAGAGCGGATCGCCCACAAGACAAAGGCATGGGATGACGGCGCATGGGTCCGTGCAGGTGCAACCGCATACGCAGCCAAGCAAGCGAAGAGACTCGACAAGAGCGCCTGAGGAGGATTCACATGAGCTATGAAGTACATGTCGCCCCTGGCGACGAGCCGCAAGACATCCAGTTCGGCGGAGGAACCGATCACGGCTTCCCGCTGTGGGAAGTGTTCATTCGAGCCAAGAGGGGACTGAGCCACACCCATGTCGGGTCGTTGCATGCCCCTGATGCCGAGACGGCCATCCAAAACGCCCGTGACGGCTACACACGCCGCGCCGAAGGCGTGAGCGTGTGGGTGGTGCCATCGACCGAAATCGTCGCATCGGACGACGCGGACTCCATGTTCGAACCTTTCGAGCACGTTCCGTACCGACATCCGACGTTCTACGAGATACCAGACGAGGTCGGGCAACTGTGAGCACGGTCACCCCACAGACCGCCCTCGCCACCTACATCGTCCGTCACGCGGATGACAACGTGGTGATCGGACAGCGTCTCGCCGAGTACGTGTCACGGGCGCCTGAACTCGAGGAGGATCTGGCGGTTTCGAATCTCGCTCTTGACCACATCGGCGTGGCTGACCACTTGTTCACATATGCCGCAAAGATCGAAGGGGGGGATTGCACCGGCGATGACCTGGCGATGTTTCGAGCGGAACGTCAGTACACGAACCTGCTGCTTGTCGAGCAGCCTCACCACGGCTTCGGAGACGTGATGGTACGCCAGTTCCTCTTCGACGCATACCAGCTTCCCCTCTGGGGGACTCTGTCGGATTCCACGGACGACACGATCGCAGGCATAGCCCAACGCGCAGCCAGGGAATCGACGTACCACCTACGCCACTCGTCCGGATGGGTGATCCGCCTTGGCGACGGAACCGATGAGAGCCATGAGCGGATGCAGACCGCGGTCGACGGGATGTGGCGCTTCACCGGTGAGTTGGTCGAAGCCGATGACCTCGATCGGCAGATGGCGGCCGAGGGAGTGGGCGTCGATCCGTCGACGCTGAGGGACGCGTGGGAGTCCACGGTCGACGCCGTGCTCGAAGAAGCAACCCTCACCCGTCCATCGGATCCGTTCCAGACGTCCGGAGGAAGGTCGGGTATGCACACTGAGCACCTCGGCCCGATGCTTGCAGAGATGCAGTGGCTCCAGAGGGCCAATCCAGGGCTGTCATGGTGATCACAGAGATGTCGCCAGTCGAACGCGCACGTGAGCTGCTCGATCGTGTTGTCGATCCTGACATCCCTTTCCTGACGATCTCGGACATCGCGATCTTGCGTGCAGTGGAGATCGATGATGCCGGAACAGTCACGGTGACGATCACTCCGACCTACTCAGGATGCCCGGCAATGGCAACGATCACGTCTGACATCCACTCGGTTCTTGCCGACGGCGGATTTGACGATGTGGCGGTCGAAACGGCATACACGCCCGCGTGGACGACCGAATGGATGTCAGACGAAGCCAAGCGGAAGCTCGCTGAGAATCGTATCGCCCCACCGGACTCCGTGCTCTCGGTCGTACCCGAGGTTCTCTGTCCTTTGTGCACATCCGATGAGATCAGGACTGTCTCACAGTTTGGCTCGACAGCATGCAAATCGCTCATGGTGTGCACGCGCTGTGGCGAACCCTTCGACTACTTCAAGGCAATCTGATGAGGGCTGTTGAATTCCACAAGCTCTCGGTTGCATCCGTTGAGTCGATCACCGAGGAGTCCGTACGGGTCACCTTCGATGTGCCTGGGGGTCTGGAAGCTACATTCGCACATATCCCCGGTCAGCATGTCGTTGTCAGGGCGACCGTTGACGGTGAGATGGTACGCAGGAGCTACTCGATCTGTTCGAGGGCGGGGTCCGGTGTGTTGCAGATAGGCATCAAGCATCTTCCGGGCGGTGTGTTCTCGTCGTTCGCAAATACGGATCTCCAAGCAGGGGACGTTCTCGAGGTCACACCACCGACGGGTGAGTTCACGATCACAACAGATCAAGGGAACAAGTGTCACTACATTGCGATCGTGGCGGGGAGCGGTATCACCCCTGTGTTGTCGATGATCGAATCGGTTCTCGCCGATGAACCAGAGAGCCGGTTCACGCTCGTGTATGGAAACAGGGACGGGCGCTCTGTCATGTTCCTCGATGACCTCGACAGGCTGAAGAACCACAATCCGGGACGGTTCGTGCTCATCAACATCCTCAGCCGTGAAGCCAATGCGATTCCGATGTTCGAGGGCAGGCTCGATGAGGACAAACTCGTTCACCTGCTGACATCGGTCGTCGACGCGGCGTCCGCGACGGATTGGTACCTCTGCGGTCCCGTGGGTGTCGTCGAAGCCGCACACAGCGTGCTTGAACGTGGAGGCGTTCCGCCGGCGAGCGTCCACCATGAGCTCTTCTTCGCCGGTGGCGACGCCGCTCCCGAGAGCGTGCTCGACGATGTTGTTGGCTCGAGCGTGATGGCGACGATCAACGGGCGAACCTCCACCCTGATCGTTGATCCTCTCGGAGCGCCAATCCTTGATCATGTTCTCACGGTCCGACCCGAGGCCCCGTTCTCGTGTCGCAGTGGTGCATGCGCCTCCTGCCGTGCCTTGGTGACTGCCGGCGAGGTTCGCATGGACACGAACTGGGCGCTCGAAGAA
>Ga0255052_10002819_pt1 | contig 12333 bp, 9 predicted proteins | sample JV7_2_21_MG_FD_188632 | JGI IMG/M metagenome (GOLD analysis project Ga0255052, IMG submission 188632) | Seawater microbial communities from Jervis Inlet, British Columbia, Canada - JV7_2_21 | ecosystem: Environmental > Aquatic > Marine > Inlet | place: Canada: British Columbia | collected... | reverse complement strand
CAATATGTAGCTGTCATCAGAGGATTACAGGAAATTCTCGCAGAACACAGCATCAAGTATGAAGAGATTGGACTGGTTGTCCATGGAACTACTGTTGCAACAAACGCAATGCTTGAGAGGAAAGGAGCACGAGTTGTTCTGATAACAACAGACGGCGTGGAGGATGTGCTTGAAATTGGGAGACAGAACCGTGAGGACATTTACAATCTAAACGCCTCTCGACCTGAGCCATTAGTAAAGAGAGAGAATCGTATTGGAGTAAAAGAACGCATCAATTGTGATGGGAGAGTTATTCTCGCTCTTACTGATCAAGAGTTGAACTCAGTTGTTGAGAGTGTAACTCACAGAAATCCTGAGTCTATTGCTATCTCCTTACTGTTCTCGTTCAAGAATCAAAATCATGAGAGAGAACTCTTGCAGGCTTTGAAAACTAAAACGGATTCTTATGTTGTAGCCTCCTCAGAGGTTCTTCCTGAGTTTCGAGAATTTGAGCGGACTTCAACAACAGTGCTCGAAGCATATTTGGGTCCACTAGTAATCGGATATCTCCATCATCTTGATTCTTCTCTTGAAGACATGTGTCCGAATAGTAAACTCACTGTTATGCAGTCAAATGGAGGGACAATGCTTGCATCCCGAGCACACGGTCGAGCAATTGGTCTTGCCATCTCAGGTCTTGCCGGGGGGGCAATAGGAGGTTGGGAAATTGCGAAACAATGCGAGGTCCAACGAGCAATTACATTGGATATGGGAGGAACCAGTTGTGATATCAGTGCAATACTAGGAGGTATCGTAGTCCGTCCTGATAATGAGGTCGGAGGACTACCACTTCGTATACCTTCAGTCGATGTCAAAACAATTGGTGCAGGGGGAGGCAGTATTGCATGGGTAGACGAAGTAGGCGTCCTACATGTAGGTCCACAGAGTGCTGGTGCAGAACCAGGACCCGCATCGTACAGGAAAGGAGGAGAGAACGCAACTGTGACAGATGCGAACCTCATCCTCGGGCGGCTCAATTCAGATTATTTTCTAGGTGGAAAAATCAAGCTTGATATGGATTGCGCGAAAACAGTCGTGTCTGATGTTGCAGCAGTTCTCGGTCTGACTCTCGAAGAAACTGCATTGGGAATAATTCGAATTTCTACTGCTAATATGGTTCAGGCAATCCGCGAGGTCACAGTTGAGAGAGGAACAGACCCACGAAACTTCGTCTTGGTGCCATTTGGAGGGGCTGGACCTACACAGGCTGTAGACATCGCAAACGCTCTAAATATCAAACAAATTCTAGTCCCCCCGCATCCCGGAATAACTTCAGCTTTAGGATTGGTCTGCACAGACCTTCGTGTTGACTTGATGAGGACTGTTCTCCTCTCGGCAAATGAGAACAATAGTGAAAACATTCTTGCAGTGCTAAAGCATCTGAGTGAAGAAGCAGCTAGTAGACTTATTGATCAAGGAGTTGAATCCGAAATCGGACATAATTGGATAATTGACATGAGATATACAGGGCAATCGCATGAACTTAACATTGAGATTCCACGAGATTGTAAAGACGTTGTGAAAGAGTCCATCAACCTATTCGAGGTCTTTCACGAGGAATCGTTTGGCTATTGTATGAAAGGTCGAGAGGTCGAGTGGGTAACTGCACGAGCTGTAGCTGAAGCAAGTTCTAGTAAATTCAAACCATACCAACACAATATCGATTCACCTGCGGAACCTACCGATTCAAGGAGAGTTCTGGTAAACAATGGAACTTTAGAAGATGCTGAGGTTTATAGAAGATGGGACATCGCCGTGGGGCAGGTCATCAGAGGATCTTCAATCATTGAGCAATTAGACACTACTACATATGTAGGTCCCGGCTGGTCTGCTGAACAAAGAGCAGATGGTACACTTTGGATGAGGAGGGAGCAATAGTGATAGAAGATCCAATTTCATTTGAGGTTATCAAGAATGCACTCGTCTCTTGTTCAAGAGAGATGAGTCAGGCTCTAAAGCGTACTGCATTTAGTCCGAACATAAAGGAACGGAGAGATTGTAGTTGTGCTCTATTTGATGCGGAGGGCAGACTTGTTGCCCAGAGCAAGGATATCCCTGTGCATCTTGGTGCCATGCCTATGTCCGTGAAAGCGTGTATCAACGAACTTGGTGACGAACTCATCGAGGGATCGATGGCGCTTGTCAATGACCCTTACTCGGGAGGGTCTCATCTACCAGACCTAACACTTGTTACACCTGTTTACTCAGACGGCGAACACGTTGCATTCGCTGCAAACAGAGCGCATCATGCAGATATCGGCGGCGAAAGCCCTGGTTCAATGCCGGGTCTATCAACCTCGATTCATGAAGAAGGCGTTCAAATTAGACCTAGAATAGTAGGCAGAAAAGGCATTCTTCAACGAGAGGCAATTACTGATGTCCTCTCTGAAACTCGCACACCTGATGAGAGACTCGGCGACCTGTCTGCTCAAGTTGCCGCGAACAATGTTGGAATGAAGCGTTTGTCTGAAGTTGCCAAGATACACGGATGGGACACATTGATTCAGACATTCGCAGAACTACGTCAATATTCAGCACATAAGATGAAACATTCCTTGGCAGAGTATCATGGAATGAAGTCAGAGTTCACTGACTATCTTGAGAGTGATGGTGCAGGCACATGGAACATCCCAATATCAATCGCCCTTCAATTATCAAAAGATGGAGCAAAGATAGATTTCGAAGGTACGTCGGTTCAAGTCAATGGTAATGTGAACTGTCCTCTTGCTTCTACACTTTCTTCTGTCTACTACGTGTTCATAGCCCTATTTGGAAAAGACACCCCAGTAAATGAAGGATGTTGGAGCATCATAGATGTCAATGTTCCCGAGGGTTCACTTCTAAATCCAAGATTTCCAGCAGCTGTTTCCGCAGGTAATGTTGAAACCTCGCAGAGAATAGTTGATACAGCTTTAGGTGCACTTGCCAAGATAGTACCTAACTTAGTTCCTGCCGCGAGTCAAGGAACGATGAATAATCTGACAATGGGAGGAATTGATCCTCGCTCTGAGTCCGCGTTTTCATTTTACGAAACCATTGGAGGTGGAGCAGGAGCGAGCATGGGAAGGGAGGGAACTAGCGGGATTCACACTCATATGACTAATACTCTGAACACCCCAATTGAATCTCTTGAAACAGAGTACCCCCTTCTGGTCCGGAGATACTCAATCAGAAGAGGTACTGGTGGAAAGGGACAATGGCAGGGGGGAGATGGAATCACAAGAGAGTTTGAGGTTCTTTCAGATAAGTGCACTATCTCAATCCAGTCAGAGAGAAGAAAACTGCGACCATGGGGTATAGAGAAAGGTGAAGGCGGAGAAACAGGGAGGAATTCCCTTTTGTTTGAAGGAAAGGCTCATTCACTTGAAGCTAAGTCAACTGCAGTGGTTCCAAAGGGAGCGATTATACGGATTGAAACCCCAGGAGGAGGAGGATTTGGACCTCCTCCAACAAAGAAGTAACATCAATCTATACTGCGACAGAAACAGTTCCGTTCACTGCGTTTATCTTTAGGGTCTGTGCTTGAGCTCCAGCTGAAACCTTCACATAATAGACGGGGACATAATACCCCTCAAGCTTCTTGAAGGAGAGCGTATGGGTTGTCACTCGTTTGGCACCTGATGGTTTCTGTCCAGCCATCTTGGATACAGCTTTGACAACTTTCTCAAGACTATTGAATTTCCCTGAGGATACCTTGTTTTTGCGAATCCAACCAGCACTGGCTCCTTTCTTTCCTGGACCTTTCAACAGCTTCTCAAGTGCTCGAGCTGGTGCACCAGTTCTCCCATCAAGAACCATTCCATCTTGTCTTTTGATCTCAAAGAGTTCTATCATGTTAACTTTGATTGAATGAAAGTCTCCCTTCTTCTTGGGTTTGTACACTTCCTTTCCTACAAGAGTACCCTTCACTTGCTCAGTTACTCCGATTTCCTGAGGACGAAGTCTCAAGAACGTGATGTTAAGATTTGCCTCATATGAGCAATAGAAGTCATATTTTAATGAGGGTTTCCCAACTTTAATTTGACCAAGGCTAACACTTAGAATGTCGGCACCATCGGAGCCAGCTATTTTTTTGGCTTTCTCCGGTTTGACTTTGGTTTTAAAGTAGTAGAGCTTCTTCTTCTTACTGTTAACCTTCATCTTCGCGTGAGCACCAGTCACCTTGAACATCGAAGGTGAGAGGGCGGCTTTACTCTTCGATTTTTTCTTTGCCATGGTGAACCACTTACTTGACAGAGTACTGCTAGCTATATGTTCTCTTTGGCCGCTACTTGTGGGCAAAAGATACTTTTACGGGATCACCAACATCATAAATTCGAGCAAAACCCACTCGCTCAAACTGGAGAAAAGTCCCCTTTTTCAAATCCGAAATAATAGGTTCACCGAATCCGGTCTCAACGGATCCATCGATCATTGTTAGCTCGACAGGCACGGATATTTCTTTGGGAATCCAATGGATGATAGAACCGCCTACCTTTCGAATCTCCTCAACCTCCAAACTATGAAGTTTCATCTGAAGGGGTTTCAGGTCTTTGACGGCGAAGTTTGCGTAGTCTTTAAGACGAACCAGACTTCCCTTCTTCATCCTCTTGTAATCTGTCTGTGAAATGCCAACTACCCCTGAACCATTACTCATACTCAAGGGTATCTTTCTAACTCCCTGTTTTGGAAAGTCAGGATGAACCGGTACTTCAGCAGTTTTAATATCTGACGGAATGTTAGAAGTTGTGGCCCATACTGGGTCTCTTACGAAGAAAGCTCTGGGAGTGTCAGCATCTCTCAGTTTTCGATTCTCAGAGTAGACTGATTTCATAGAAATCGAAATGTCCACTACGCTGAGCCCAAGATCCAACATGACTTTTCGGAGAGCTTGTTGGTCGATTCCACGTTTCTTCAAAGATTGCATACTCCAAGTACGTGGATCATCCCAACCTGTGTACGTGCCTTGCTGTACCTCAATGCGGGATTTACTCTTACTCAGTTTTGCATCGTCAAATTTCAACCGACCGTAATATAGGAGCTCAGGCTCCTGCCATCCATAGATTCTCCAGATATGCTGTTCTATCTTACCTTCCTTTACAAGATCTTTGCCTCGCACTATATGTGAGATTCCCAATTCATGATCATCGATTCCCCACGAGTACTCAAGTAATGGCCAGACTCGATACTTGGTTCCAACTCTAGGATGCTCGGTCTCAGAGATACGTAGAATCACATGGTCGCGCATTGCAGGATCAGGATCTGTCATACCAGTCTTGAGACGAACAGCAGCAGCTCTTTCGGGGTATGTTCCATCCAGCATCTTTTCCCATCGAGCAAGATTATCTTCTACTGAGAGGTTTTGACAAACACATGCAATGCCCTTAATCTTGTGCTCAGTCCTCCAGACATTCGCATCACAATCACAAACGTACACCTCTTCTTTCTTGATCAGGTCTATTGCATACTCGTAGAAGAGCTCGAGCCGGTCGGACTTATAGACAGTTTTGTGAATCTTTGTATCTAGATAATCAAGGCTCTCAGGAATCAGGTCAAACGCTTCAGATTCGACAACCTTCTCTGCAGACCCTATTGTATCATCAAAAACCAGGATAAGCTCGCCCTTGTAACGCTTGACATAGTAATCATTCAAAATTACCATTCTCGAGTTTCCTACATGAAGAGGACCTGATGGGAACGGAGCCAGTCGCATGACAATCTTGGACCATTTGTCTACATTAGGCAGCTCAGGTGGTTCTTTGTCTTGAGAGGGTTCAACTACATCAGGAGTTTCGAGAAGCTCAGGTGCAATCTGCCTCAGCTCAGCAATCTGGTCATCAATAGTCATCATAGCTACTTCTTCTACAATCAGTTCTACTAGTTTTTTCACCTCACCTGCTCTTGAACGCAGGTCAGCTCTAGAACCGAGTAGCGTGTTCATAACTGACTTCACGTTAGGCTTTCCTTCGTATTTGACCGCATTATCAAGTACAGCCTTACGTATCTCTAGCTCAAGATCATCCATTGAAACATCTCCACTTGGTCTGTTCTCCCGCTTCATTTAACTTTGACTGGACTAACAGGATTACACGTGCATAAAGAAACAAATATTCACTATGGAGACGCTTATTTGGTATTTTTGGAGAGCTGTAATAAGAGAACATCGACCTAGGTGCCTGAATCGTGTCTGAGTTAAAGTGTTGCAAGAGATGTGGTGCTTTCACAACATGCACCACGAAAAGTGAGTGCTGCGTAGAATGCGAATCCTTTGATCCAGTTGACAACATATGTATGGCTATTCCTGAGAGGAAAAAAGTGAAACAAGAAAGAACTGAAGAATCAGAAGAAGTTGATCCTGACACGTTTTTGTTCGAAGACGACGATGAGGATGACGAGGATACCAGTGACCTTCCTAAAGAGCGAGAATCCACAGATGATGACGATTGGTAAACAATCTAAATCTTGAAGTGAAGAATGGTGTGTCCTTTACCGGTCTTATTTCTTTCCTCCTCTCAAACCAGGGAACGAGTATTGTGTGCTTTTTGAGTAGCTTCTTTGTTCTTTTGCAACACCGTTTGTTACAAGAAGCTCGAGTGCATTCTTCACACGTTCCTCTGTCCATCCCAGATTGACCACTGCATCCTCAATACTAATGCGACCATCTTTCGTGGCGGCCAAACTGAGGATTTGTTGTGGGTCATCGGTGAGACCAACAGGGACGAATTCTACCATGAGTGCGCCACCCTCAATTGTTGAGAGACCTTGGATCAATCCCTCCTTCGCCATTTCGTCCACAATTTTCTCAATCTCGTCTGGATAAGTTCCCCAACCACTCTCATCAAGTCTCACAAGCAGTTCAGAGAACAGCATGATACCGCCAAACTGCTTCGAATCCGCAGCTATCCTCAGAATATCGCGACGTAGACCATCCGTTCTATCATCGCGTTTGAGAAGTCGTTTGACCATGCCTGACTTCTTTTTTGCTTCGGCAATCCAAGACTCTGATTCATATCCAAGTTCAGATAGGAGCTCAACCAGAGCTGTTATATAGGCAGGAATACTTAGTATAGTACTTCCTTGTTTATCGAAAACCTCCCAGAGTCGTTCTCGAATCAGGTCTAAGCGTCTTGATCTGTCAACTAACTCATCCAGCCGCACGGATAGCTGGTCCTCATGTGAAAGTGAATTAATGATAATGGGAATGGCTACATCACTGGTTGATGTGAGAGTGAACTCGAGAGTCTTCTCGAAATATCCAGGAGCACTGATGATTCCTTCATAATTGCTCATCGGTAAAGAAACTACTATCGTACCTTTGCTATCTGATTTTGCTTGCAAGACACCAAGGTCAAGTAATGCATTCTCAACAATGCGACCAGCTTCATCTTGAATATGGAACCTCACTCTACACAAAGACCCATCTGGTGCGACTGCCAGTCGGCGCTTCCTCCGTTTCATCTTTGTTTCTGGAATTCCAGATAGTATGCTTTTGAGCTCAGCGATGAATGGTTGTTTCACAAGACCATCTCCGAGGAGAAACTCTGCTCCTTCTAGGATTGCATTGCGAGATTCTTTCACCGCGAGAAGGTTATAGTGCTGTGAGGAGTCACGAATGAACTTCCTCAGGGCAACATCATTATTTGCTCGTTCGCTCAATAAAGAGGCGACAGCACTGATTGCTCGTGTAGGGGTTTCAAATCCATCTACAAAATCACGTCGTCGACTTACCTTTTCACCATTACTCACTAATTGTGAAAGTGTGTAGATTTCTATTCGTAACTGACCCTTCTTTGAGAAACCAACTAGAAAGAAGGGCAACATTATGAGAGTCCCTTTATCTCCCACATTCTCAATGGATATCGGTACGGATAGATCTGTCAAGCTCGAGAATTGTGCTTGTATTGACTTACTCGCGGATTGAGCTTCAACGAAAAAGCCATCTCGTTCAATCAGAAGGTCTCGAGCGGTGTCTCGAATGTTAAGGAGTATTCCATCTCTCTTGGATCCGTCTCGTTGCATTGCAGACTGTCGTGACTCAATAGTTTTCTTGAGCTCTGTGATTCTCGTTTTCTTCTTTTTTGATGAAGATGCGGATACCCGTGTGAGTTCAGATTCCAGCTCAATAATCTGCTTCTCAAGTGATGCAATTCTGAGATCTAATCTTGACAATACTGGTGCAGAGGAATCCTCTTGGTTTCCAACAGTGTTTTCAACTTTAGCAGTGATAGAGCCTACGAGTTGAGTGATGGTTTCCTCTGCAGAACTTAGAGTATCTGCAGTTTCGCCAAGTAACTCAATCGATTTTGTGAATTCTTTCTGGCCAAGAAGACCAGTAAGAGAAACTGAGTAATTCTCTATGTTGTTTCTCATTGGGCGTTCAAGAATTTGAGCAACTCCTCGAGACATTAGACCACTCATAAGACCCAACAGGGTTGTACGGCTTGTATTGCGTAGTGGTGAGATGAGTGCTCGTGCTTGCTTTAAACTCTCAATAAGGTCACCAGTGCCGATATTCTCAATTACGGAGGATGCATCGATTATTTTGTGGCAAGTCAATGATTCACTTGTGAGTCCAAATAACTCCACAAGAAAACTGCGATTTGTGAAGGGGGATTGTACTATCACAACAGGCAGATAGCACTTCAGGATGAACTCAAGTTCACGACCTTCTCTTTCTGCAATTGCACGCATCACCATACCAGCTAAGACATAGTCCTCTGGAACAGCCTGTTCCATAGGTTGGCCACCAGCCAAATGGAGTCTCCTCGTAGTTGTTGCAGGTACTATGAGGTTCCAGCGTTCAAGATCCATAGTGATTCCTATGGTTGATGTCATGGGAATGCTTTTCATACTTTCTTATGGAGAGACGATTATTAGTTTGAGTGCGCCTCACACTTCGTGGAGCGAATTGAATGACAAGAGATGACCCGTTGCTTCTACCAATATGTCAGGTATGTGGAAAATACAAGGGAGTGGGTTATTGTAGGAACTCAAATTGTTCAAGTTCGAAAATCACATCCCGCCGAGAGAATTCGGTTGAGATGAGAAAAGAATCTGTTCACAAGTCCTGTAGTCTGTGTGAGCGTGCAGCAGTAGTTTCGTGCTGCAGATGTAATCGGAGTTTCTGTGACATTCATGGTACTGGTCAAGGTGAAGGATGCCTTGTGAAATGGAATCAACGCGTGGGTACCTGCTCTATTTGTACACAGGTTGTATGTGAGAACTGTTGGATTCTAGAAGACGAGGGTACCATAACGTGTCTAGTACATCACGAAGGACGTAATGAGCATCATGAGTAGTCGGCATATATTCAGGTCCAATACGTAACGGTCAAACATTTATGGACAAGAGTAACCTCAGTTATTGGGACGTGACATGCCAGAAGCGACGTTTGTAGTTCAGCTAGACGATTTTCAGGGGTTCATTGTCAAACAGCGATATCCTATGACTCTGACGCTTAATGAAAAAGTGCTCAATCTCATTTTCTTTGAGCAACAAAAGGAAAAGAAAGAAACTCTAACATTCTCAGAAATAGAGGGTCTGAATTACGCAATTTACAGTTCTCCTAAGTATCCGGGCTGGATGGTCTGTTCAATACTTAGACCCGATGAGGAGTTCGAGGATGTTCGTGCTAATCTATCAGGTTCAGGAAGATTGATCCTTGCCTTGATGAGCGAAGATGCAGATGTGGTGAATCTTGAGGAGCTTGTAAAGAGTCTCAGCGTTTTAAAAGAAAAGAGCGAGGAACAAAATCTAGCAAGTGTCTTCTTAACACCATCATCAGCTTTATTGCTTGAACGCATGCAAACAGAGGGTGTTGAAAAGGCCGCTAAGCTTTCAATCTGGCTAAAGAATCAAGTACAGGATGAGGTTGACCTGCGTGAAGCAATGACACCTCTAATGAACTCTGGAATTGTTAAGGTCGAATTAATCGGAAAGACTGCAGAAACGGTTTTCTTAGTGAGGGATGTTTTTGGATATCGTGCTCCTCCTGTTGATTCGATATTGAAGGTCGAACAGACATTACCGGGCATTGAAGAGAAATACAAAGAATATGTATCCACATTCTTTTCTCCTCCCCCACCTAACAAAGGTTACAACCCAACAATTCCAGTTGACGATCCAAACTCTCCGATTCTTGAAGATAGAGAACAAATATCTCGAATCCTCGCTGACAGCCTGAACTTTATGGTGCTTGATACGCTCAGAGATGAACCACTTACATTGGGAAACATCTCAGAGAAGACAGCTCTTCCAGAGTCAGTTGTGAAGAAAGTACTCTGGTCTTTAGAAGCAGAAAAAGTCGTAGTACATTTCGAGAATGAGGGCGTTTGGGCTCTCCTTACTAACCCAAGAATCGAGACCTTCATTCCTGAATATGTTCTTCCACTCATTGCGAAGAAGGTATCAGAGAAAGAAATAACACCTCAAATCGCACGCAGGCATCTTGAACTCTTGATTCAGAATTATGGTGAAGTGCAGTGATTAGAAGCGTCTACGTGCTCGGCGAACAAGGAAATATGCTATTCTCCAAGGATTATGCCAAGAGTGAGTCAAAAGCAGACTTAGTCGAATTCCTTGTCAATCTCACACACTTTCTCAAGACAGTTGACCTTGAGGACAAAACTGAATTCATGAATGTGGCAGTTTCGAGGATCTTCTTTGCGCAGAGAAACACATTCATCTTCATGTTCGTTGCTGACAAAGCTGATGATCCCGCACAAATGGATGAGAAAATGGGCCAGCTAGTTGACTCCTTCATGCGAGATTATGCCAACTTGGCACAAGCGAATCAACCATTAGATGGATTTAATGAGAAAGTTGATGAGATCGCTGTAACAATGGTAAAGGTCGCAATTCTGGGCTTTGCTGGAGTTGGAAAAACAACAACGCTTCACCTATTGCGTGGAGAGACACTACCGCTTGTTCATGACCCAACCATTGGTGTGAGTATCAAGAAATTACCCGAAGAAGTCGAAAACGCTAACATTGTTCTCTGGGATCTCGCAGGTCAGTCCAGATTCAGTATCCTTTGGGCGAAGATGATAGCTAACGCACAAGTTGTCATTATAGTAACCGACAGCACACTCGAAAATGTGTTGAGAAGTAAGAAGCTCGTGACTCTTGTTAAAGATGAAGTTCCAGATGCGAAGATTATTGGCATTGCAAACAAACAGGACTTACCCACTGCATTAACTCCAGAACGAGTCGGTCAGATCCTTGGGATCCCGACATATGAGCTTGTAGCAATTGATATCTCATACAGAGACCGTCTAATCCAAATCATTAGGAGAGCTATCCTAGAAGGTAAGGTTGACGCAAAGGCTGCTTAAAGTCAAGCAGTTCACTGCTCTGAACCTGAAGTGTATTCATCAAGGCAAAGGTTAAGAGCCAAACAGAACGAAATAGCTCTTAACAGCGCCCTATAGGTGACAAAGATGTCCTTTGATTTAGAAGGTATAATGGCCAAATTAAAAGAGATTGAAGGCTTCGCAGACAGTGTCGCGGAGACTAAGAAGCTTGCAGACACCTTGGCTGAGAACTTCGCCAAGATGAAGAGCAATATCAATCAAACGATAAATGACAGCTTCACTGAGATAGCCAATCAAATAGAAGCTCTAAGACAGAATATGGAGAAAATGGAGAGCGTCAAGACAGATGCCCCAAAAGTTGACTCTCCGGCCCCGGCAGTAACCCCTGAACCGGCGCCCGCGCCGGAGGTTACACCTGCTCCAGAGACAACTCCTGAACCAACTCCAGAACCTGTTCCTGAGCCAACTCCAGAGGTAACTCCTGAACCAACTCCGGAACCCGCTCCTCCACCGGAACCAACACCAGAGCCAGCTCCTGCTGCAGAAGCAGCTCCAGCTGAAAGCAGCGATCAGATGGACTTCCTGCTACAACAGAAAGACAGACTGAAGGCTCAATTGACTGACTTGCGGTTCGACTATATGCGGGGTTACATACCAGAGTCAGAATATAAAGAGAAGGAAACGGATTTAGATACTCAGCTGGAAGACGTCGACAAGCAAATCTCTGCAATGAAGTAAGAGAGCTTGAAGCCTAGTCAAGCAGATTCACACTCAGTGGATGAGACTAAAGTCCGGTCCAAGAGCACCGCGTCTCCTTACGTCGACTTTCAACACGAAGAAAACTCGATTAAGACACGATAAGACCCTCAGGAGACGCGGCACTCTCCAGAGACGGGGTTAACAATATGGTTAATCAAGCAGATTGGCGTATACTTGGTCACACCGAGCCACTACAATGTTCAGAGAGGGGGAACCAACTGCGGTGTCATAGGAATCAAACCCA
>Ga0255052_10002818_pt1 | contig 12333 bp, 7 predicted proteins | sample JV7_2_21_MG_FD_188632 | JGI IMG/M metagenome (GOLD analysis project Ga0255052, IMG submission 188632) | Seawater microbial communities from Jervis Inlet, British Columbia, Canada - JV7_2_21 | ecosystem: Environmental > Aquatic > Marine > Inlet | place: Canada: British Columbia | collected... | reverse complement strand
AACCCTGGAGACGATGTGCTCGCCGTACCTGTCGAGGAAAACGGGCATGGTTTCCAGGAAGTCGGCTGACGCCCGGCCATAGTACCGTTCGACAAACAGAAAATTGAGGATGTCAGAATACAGCCCACCACGCGCAATTCCCTCCCAGTCTACAAACCTCAATCCAGTATCGGTCACTATGGCGTTAACAAGAGAAAAATCACCATGTGTCAACACTAGTTGTAGTTCATCCGGCGCCGAGTGATTTAGCAACCAGTCCTGAAGCTGCTCCACGTAGTCTTCTATCTCGTCGATCTCTGCAACTTCAACGCCGACTGCCAGCCAGGAGGCGCGAAACGACAAGTCTGCAAGATTCTTGATATGACCGAGCGTATCCACGCTTAGCGGCAGTTCGCAGACAGCAAGATCTGTAAGGCAATTCTCCACTGCCGGATAGAAATCGAGAAGGCGCTTGTCATTGCGATAACCGGGATCAGTCGCGCGCAGACCGCAGATATACTCTTCCTTGTACCAGCCGAGCTCAGGGTCCGCCGCCAGGAACCGCGGCGCGGCTGCTATATTCGAAACCTTCTTGCCGGCCGCAATCTCTTTTATGGCTTCTTTGGGCGTCGTCTCCTGGCTAAACGTCTTGCTGACTTCCAGTCGACTGAAGTCGAAAACCTTGAATCCACCGTGCACTCGCTTCGCGATCTGCCCGAAGACCGGCAGCACTACCTGCTGCGCCGGATTCAATAGTCCAAATTTGCTTCTCGCGACGACTTGTACCGCCTTGCGGCCAGTAGATCGGGATACACCGATTGACTGCAGCCGGTATCTGTTATGGCCCAGAATCGCGGTCTTAATCACGCTGAGTATCGATTGATCCAGACACACGAGGTGATAGCCAATTCTGTAGTATCGGTAGGCCATTGTCGCAACTACGGCAGGACATCAAATGCGTCGATCGCAATGACTCCGCCGGGTGAATCAGTTGCTTCCGATTGCTTGCGAATTTCGATCTTGTGCGGCCCGTGTTCGAGCCCGCGCGATTCGAACAGCACCTGCATATGCCGGATTTCTTCTGCCTGGAACGAAACAGTGTCACGAAGTTCATCATCGATGAGTACCTGGGCGCTGCCGTATCCAGGTCCCTGCGAGCCCAGCAGACGAATACCACCGCCGATGAAGCGCATGCTGACGCTGCTGCCCTCATTTGTCGTAGAGGTTTCGGTCATTGCGCTGAATTGGTCGCCGTCTCGTTCCTCCCAGTCCCCGTCAAACACGACGACCTCCCGCATATCTTCATATCGCACAGGGCGTTTCACTTCAGTCCAGGTATCTCCCCGATCAGTCGACAAGTACAGTTTTTCATCCGATGCGGCCACGACAGACTGGTCATGCAGGTAGTCCGGCGAGTATTCGAGATACTCGATCGCCGCATTCGCCTCGACAAGTTGCTGTCCTGTCATTTCGAAGTGTTGCCCGCGATCTCGTGAGCGAAACAGGCCTCCGCCATTGATACTCACGATAAGCGTATCGTCTGATTCAAATTCAGGTGATACAGCTATCGCAAGTACCGGGGCCGGTGATGCGCCGAAATCCGCCATGGACCGCGACCAGGATTCGCCGCGATCATGGCTGATATACAGGCCGTCAGCAGCCGGGCTGCCCGCGAACAAAGTCTGGTCAGTCGAGAAGCCCGGAGAGACAGACAAATAAACGTCACGCCGGAAATCGCCACGGTCCGGGTTTCGTGCCCAATCACTAATGAAATTCAGACCTTGACTGGCGACAACCCACTCGGTACCAGCATTTTCCGATCGAAATACGCCCTCTCCGCGAATACTCGAGAACAATGTGAGGTCGTTCTCAAAGCCTGGCGATACAGCAAGGCTGTTTATGACCTCATCGGTCCCGGCCCAGGTGGATTCCACCGTTGCGGATGAACTGACGAATGTCATGATGCCGTGTTTGCGCGTGCCGAACAGAATCCGCACCTCTTCGTCTTGCAGCAATGGCACAATATGGGTCGGATAAATTGGCGACGAATTACCACCACCGCGTGAGCCAATGCCCCAACTCGCCAGCTTATTCAGCACTCGCCTGCCGAAACCGGGTTGATTCAGGTTGATACGTTGCCACGACTGGCCCCGATCCGAGGATCTGAGCAGTTCGCGAATTGCCCCGGCATAGATGACGCCGTCCTCGGAGAAATTCGGGGAAAACGCCATACCGGTCAGGCGTGTCGTCAGCAGTCCTTTGTTGCCGATCGTCCACGTCGAACCACGATCGTGCGTCAGGTAGAAGCCACCGCCGTAGGTCGACAGCGCTATGGCTAGCGGCTGATCCTCGCTTGCGGTTACGGTCATCCCCTTGATCAGTCCGAGGGGCAGGGTTTCCTGCTGTTGCCAATCCGACCCCAGGTCACTACTGCGAAACACGCCGTCAAATGCACCAAGCCAATAGGTCGACCGGCCATCTTCCATCCTGGTCACTGCCAGGTCCCGAAAATGCGGCGCTTTCAAGCTGTCTGCCTGGGCCTGGCAGACCAGGCCGTCACGCCATATTGACCATGAACGGGCGTTGTCCATGGAAACGTATACGCCGCCGTACCATGAGGTTACGAGAACCGTACTTTCACCATCCGTGTCCGGGACGACGGCCACGGCAGTGATATGGGCGTCCTGCTGCTGCGCACCGCCTTTCAGGCAGATAGGTTGTGCCGATTCTCCTGGCAACAGAACCTGGGTGAATGAATAGCCCCCATCCACTGACTGGTACAGGCCGCCTTTTTCCGTGCCAGCGTAAGCATGATCGACAAGACCTGCAACACTGGTGACAGCGCCCGCATTCGGGAACGCGTGAACGATCTCCCACAAGCGACCGTTATCGTCCGAGCGCCAGATATTGCCGTCAGAATCACCCGCGATGACGACATTCTGATTGGGCAAACCTGCTATTTCGGCGAAACTATTTATCGAGACGCCTTCGGTCAGAACCATCTGCCAGGTCTCGCCAGCATCAACGCTTCGCCACACGCCTCCCGATTCCGAGGCGGCGAGCAATCGCCTGTCGGACCCAAAGTTCCCGGAAATCGACAGTCGAGAGATATCCAGGCGACCCAGGCCACTAATTTTTTTTTGCCACGATTCGCCAAAATCTCCGGAGCGAAAAACCCCGTCACCTGATGACGCGAGGAAAAGCGTGCCGTCGGATGCATACGCTGGGGAAATTTCAATAGCCGTATACGAATATTGCCCATTTAGCCCGTTGACCACGTGCTTCCAGGAGGCGCCACGCCCATCCGATTTGAATACCTGGTCCGTAATCAGAATGAAGGTATGGCTATCTGTTACAAGATAAGGAGCCGACGCGACATCGGTAATAATGTGATGAGGAGAGTGGGCAAGTGAAACTGACGAAAACAACAGCGCGACTGATACCAGCCACGATACACGCTCTATTTTAATCGCGAATCGACTCATGTCAGCGTCGAACCACATCGATGCTATCAACCGTTACCTGCCGGCCAGTCGACGCGGAGTTCTTCTCGTCGAGGACTTCAATAACGACATTGTGCTGCTTGTCCTGCAAATCAGATACCTTGAAAATACTAACGCTTGAGGACTCCAGCTCGGAATAGAGATCAGCGATCCCGGCCTCTACACCATCAATGACGACACGTGCCATGCCACCCGCAGGACCACGCTGCCCGGACCAGTCCATCGCATGACCGACAAACCTCAGGGACGCACTGGCGCCGGCCTGATCCGTCGCAGTTTGCGTCGATGCGCTGAACATTGATCCGGTTTCGCGCTTCCAGTCATCCGAGAACCAGAGCGGACCGACGCTACCGCCGCGCAAGTCCTCATAGCGGACCGGCGGTTGGGCGATCGTCCACGTGGCGCCCCTGTCCCTGGATACCCACAATTCCCAGTCGCTCGCACCATATATCGTATCGTCGGCATTAAATGACGGCGAGAACAGGATGTATTTCAGCTCGACGTTATCCTGCAGCAATTGCCTGCCAACAGGTTCAAAGGACTTACCTCGGTCCGTTGACCGGTACAGACCTCGCCCTTTCACACTGGCGACGATCATTTGACCGCCTTTGCCAGCTGGCGACATGGCCATGCCGACAATAGCAGTCTGCTCCCGCGATAGCTCAATCGTCAGCTCCAGCCACGAACGTCCACCATCGCTCGAACGAAACAGCCCGGCAGACGAGCCAGCGAATACGGTGAAGTCCTCCGAATATTGGGGAGATACCGCCAAAGTGACATCCGTGATGGCTCTTGATAACGGTGGGTCAACAAAGTGGTTGGGCGCGTCGGTTGGATGAAAGTCTTCGAAAAAATGAAATCCGTCGTTCTGCGCGTGCCAGCTCTGCGCACCATCGCGTGTGACGTAGATGCCAGACCCGCGAAGCCCGGCGAAGGCGATGCCATCGTGCGGAAAATCAGGCGATATTTTCAAGTCTGTCACGTAATCGCGGGGCCCCTCCCAGTCCCGGTCCCAGCTGGCACCGCCGTCATCGGATATCCACACGCCTCGCCGCCGGAAGCCCAACATCATGGTCTGGTCCTCGGCGAACGACGGAGACAGCTCGATCTGCATTGGCCAGAGTCCGAATCGCTCGGAGTCGGCAAGGAACATGTCCCTGCCATACTCCGGACTGAAATTCAGGTACCTCTCCAGTCCGGCCCCGACGCGTCGGCGCCACCCCCGATACACCAGGGAGCTGGCATTCCAGGCGTCGTCTATCCCCTCACGCTCAAGCAATCGCTCTCTGGAGAGAGCGAATATCTGAAAGCCATCCTCGGGTCCGGGTGCAAACTCAGCATCTGCAAGACGCGTCGAGACCAGCCCATGGTTTGCTATCTGCCATGACTGCCCCAGATCCGCACTGATGTACGCGCCGCCGCCATAGGTTGTGACAATCAGCGCATGCCGTTTTCCTATCGTCGGTGAGATTCCCATGCCGCGGATCAGGCTGACCGGCATTGTCTCGAGCTGCACCCAGGATTCACCCCTGTCCTCCGAGCGATAGAGGCCCTCGAAACTCGCAAGAAACCAGTCCTGCTGGTCTCCACTTCCCATCTCAAGGCTCCGAAAATGAGGAGTCGCGAAACCGGCTGAATCCGCTTGCACGTCGCAATGAAGACCGCGGTCTTGCAGATTCCAGGTTGTGCCAGCGTCAAGAGATACGTGCACGGCCCTGTTCCACGATGTCACGAACAGGCTCATGCCATCGTCGGCCACCTTAATGTCGCGAATGTGCCGGTCCAGATCCGGTGTCGCCAATTGACGGCCCGCACAATCCTCGACTATGTCCGGCCATTGCCGGGAGAGATTTTTTAGAACCTCGCCATCAGTCGACAGCAGCAACAACCCGGACTTTTCCGTGCCTACCAGCAAGGTCTCAGCTTGCTCGTGCAACGAGCCATTGGCGAAGGATGTAATCGCGCCAACATTATCGAGCTCGACGATGCGCTGCCAGACCCCCAGGGCGTCATCGCTTTTCCAGATGCCGCCATTCGAATCTCCCGCCGTTGAGTAAGTCGACTCACCCGCCTCAATGACGGCGAGTGCTGTAATTTGCACGTCGTCACTTATCAGCCGACGCCAGTCAGCATCCTGCACGGAACTCACAAATAAGCCTCTCGAGGATCCGGCTGCGAAAATTACTGGTGCGCCGTCACTCGTGGGCGTAAATAACTGGCCAATTCCACGTTGCCGCAGCCCCGTATTAAACGGCTGCCAGCTTTGCCCCCTGTCTGCCGATCTGAATATGCCACCGCCGTCAGTTGACACGAACAATGTGCCGTCGGCTGCGAAATCGCCGGAGATCGCAATATCGGAAAGCACATGCGGGGTATCAATCCCGTTGACCAGTTGCTGCCAATGCGCGCCCCGTCCAGTGGAGCGGAGCAGATAGTTGTGCACCAGAACGAACACTGTGGAGTCGTCCTCGTAATCTGGCGACAGTTGCAGCGCATCGATGACGTGGTGCGGCGAATGAGCGAACACCGGCAGGCAGATGCCTAGCAAACAGACGGTTTTCCAGATGGATTTCATCTCGAATGACTCAGCCACTGGGCCTTCGCGGCCTGGATCTCCTCATCGCTATAGAACGTACGCATATAGTCCGAATCGTAGAGTACGTTCGCATAATCGGAGTCGATGACCGCGTGACGCTTAAACGCGTCATAAAGTGGCGCATACACCTTGTCTGCACCGATGTTACGGTTGATCGGCCTGAAGCCGTCAATTCCCAGGAATTCCTTGAACGCGACGCCAGCACAGTCCGCGAGGCTTTCCAGCCTCAGCACCAGTAGTTCCGCGCGAGCCGCGCGATAGATTCCATAGCCTTTGTCTACAGGAAAACCTTGCTGCAGCACATCGATGCCGAAAATATCCCGGATTTCCCGGTCGAAAAACTCTAGTGGTGAATCGTGTGTGGCGCGATCGAAAAATAGTTTGCTCAGGCTGTCGACGTCGTCGACCGAAACAATCGTCGGGTCAATTCGATAATAGTGCGAGCTTATTTCGAACTCGCCCTCAGTATCACGCGCAACGACATCGAGGTTTTCAAAAAACGCAGAAATGTTCCTGCCGACGGGCTCCCTGGTCAGCGTGACTATTCTCCACACCTTGTCGTCATGCTGCTTGTCAAAGGTACGCCGCAGAAACTGGTTGAGCCATGGCCGCATCAGGTAACTGTGTCGCTCGGTACGAAAAAATCTGCGGCGGCGTTTCTCGGTTTCCGCCGTGCGCTCATGAGACAGAAAATGCGCGTGGTAGATCGGCCGTCCCAGGTCCAGGGAAACAAGGCCTGACATTACGGATTTGGACCCGACCTTACCCATCTGCAGGATGAGAATCGGACTCTTCTGACTTGCGTTGTATCGTCGGCCCTGCCGCCACATATAGGTGGCCTTGGCCGTGGGATAAAACCACTCCAGTGGTTTCAATAGTTGGCCGGCAATTCCCCTGACTGCCATCGCACTATCGGTCCGGGCCGTCGGCTTCTGCGCTGTAGTCAGTGGTCCAATCGAGCTTTGGCCTGACGGCGCCGAGCAGCTTGCCTACCCATTCTCCTCGAGCCGAACCACCCTCCATCGCGTCGATCACATTGAATGCGATGGCGTCGGCTTCCTGGAACGGCCGGTACTTACGATGCTCTGTACGCATTGCGGCCTGTACATACACCATTCCTTCACTCAACAGGTTTTCGGGGATCCATGCCGTGCTCACGTATCGACCCGGTTCCCTGACTTTTGAATGCCACTGCAGGTCCTGGTCGATCGTGGAGAAGATCGAAATTCCCTCTCCATTCGTAAGGCGAAAGTACGGCAGCAGGATATGTCCCGGCTCGAGCACGTCGAATTCCATCTGCAGCCCCGCGGAATGGCGAATATCCATCCCCTCGGAGACATTTCCCTGTGGGTCGATCACACGCAAGGCCCTGAGACGCACCGAATCGTCTCCTGGTGCATCATCGCTATCCGACCAGTCTCGCGCAGCCGTCGATCCCAATCCCGACGTCAAATAACTGCTGACGATTGCGTGCGTATCGCCGTCGTCGAGGATTGAACCGGCAGACAACAGTATGCCGCGACCGCAAAGCCTCGTAACCGCCGCCATATTGTGTGACACGAACAGGACGGTTCGGCCTTCCTTGCCAACATCTTCCATTTTGTTGAGACATTTCTTCTGGAACTCGGCGTCACCGACGGCCAGGACCTCGTCGATAATCAGGATTTCCGGTTCGAGGTGCGCTGCGACGGCAAATGCGAGTCGAACGCGCATGCCCATTGAATAGCGCTTGACGGGCGTATCCAGGAATTTCTCAACACCGGAGAATTCCACGATCTCATCGAACTTACGATCGACTTCGAGCTTGCGCATTCCCAGGATCGTACCGTTCAGGTATACGTTTTCTCGCCCCGTGAGTTCCGGGTGGAAGCCCGTGCCGACCTCGAGCAGGCTACTGACTCTGCCGCGAATCGTAATTTTTCCTTTCGTCGGTGGTGTAATTCTCGAAATCACCTTGAGCAGCGTCGACTTTCCAGCGCCGTTTACACCAATGATCCCGACAACCTCTCCTTGCTGCACGTCGAACGAAACGTCCCTTAACGCCCACAGGATGTCCTCGCCGGAATAAGCGCCAGAAAGTACTTCATCTGAAAACTTGTAAAGCGACCGATACTTGCGATAGTTCGTCAGCGGGCTCTTAACGAACTCAAGAAAGCTCCGTCCAACCGAGTCACTAACCTGCTCTCGCGACCCAATGCGATAGATCTTGCTAACACCGTCTACTGAGATTGCCGGATCAGCCATCAGATTACGTCCACAAAGACTCTCTCCATGCGGCGGAAATAAATTGCGCCACTCAGGAAGACGAGCACTGAGACAAGGAGCCCGGGGAGGATGAACTGCCACTCAATCGGTCCGCCCAGCAGGCTTGCCCGGAATCCCTCAATAACCGCCACTATCGGATTCAACGAGTACCAGAAGCGCAGGTTTTCGGGAATGGCTGAAGCCGAATAGAGGATCGGTGCGCTGTAAATGAGCAGTTTAATCATATAGGTCATTGCGAACTTAACGTCCCGATAGCGGATCGCGAGCGCGGACAGCCACATACCGATGCCAGTCGGGACCAGCATCATCGCCAGTATCAGGCCCGGAATCAGCAACAGGTTCCACGTGGGCGTAACCTGGTAATAGATCAACACGAGGATCAGGATGGACGATGAAATACTGAAATCGACCAGCTTCGCGAGTATCGGAGTCAGTGGAAACATCACGCGCGGAAAATAGATCTTCCCGAGCAGCTGTTTCCCGGAGACGAGACTGCTGCTAGCTGATGTCATCGAGTCGGACATGTAGGTCCAGGGGATGATTGCGACCGTCGAAAACAGAACATAGGGCACATCGCCCGTATCCAGGCCCGCCACTTTTCCAAAAATTACCGAGAAAATGACAATCTGCACCGCAGGATTGAGGATGGCCCATGCGAAACCGAGAATGGTCTGCGCATACAGCACCTTGATGTCGCGCCACACCAGGAAATAAAAGAGGTCGCGATATTGCTTCAGCTCGGCGAAATCAAACAGCGTCCAGCCGGCCTCAGCGCTCAGGACCGTAACCCTATTTTCCGAATCGTTCTCACTCATGTGCTGGTACCACCGAAGAAATGCTGATCTTGTTCCCGCCGCAGCCGATCGCAGACGCGATTCTCGGGGAACATCAGGTCTTCATAGGAAATGATGTCGTCTTTGGCGACGTCACGCGTTAGTGTGCAACCCTCGATCAGGCTCATCGGCACATAGTTGCCGGCACGGGCAACGTCCATGTTGTCCACCATGCCGTAGCAGTGAAAACCACCAATGCCATCGAGAACCTCGCCCGCTTTTAGTTCTGTTTTGGCCGCAGTAAGTACCTCCGCAACGGGCGCACCCATCGGAGCGATCGCGGCATCCTGGAACAGCACTGCACGAGCAACGGTCAACGGCGACTCGAGATGCGGCAGGTGATACGGAATATAAAAGGTGTAGTAAGGCCCATCGCCCATCTTCAGGTAGTTCGCATACTGCTGCAGTACCGGCTGGTCGTTGAATCCGATGACGAATACGCCTGGACCGGGTTCGGCGCCAAGGATGAAATCCACGATGCCACCGCTGGCCAGTTCTTCCTCGGTAAAGCAGTCGATGGCCTCGGTCACGTGCGAACACCTCGGTCCCTTCATGCCGCGGACCGAAACACCGAAACCCGTCGCGTTGGCGACAACAGCCATTTCCATCGAAATCTTGGTGCCATCGGCAAACGAGGTGATCATCTTGACACCCTGCTTGTGCTTGTCAGCAAAGCCTTTCTGCGTTTCAGGCGTACGGTAATGATCCTGCAGGCCTTTGATGTTGCCGGCGAGTACGGGGTGGTAGCCAATGGTCTCGACCCAACGCAGCAGGTTCATGACAACGCCCGGCTGGTCCCCATCGACGTTCGTAACGACAACACCCGCCTTGTCGGCGTAGGTCTTCAGGATCGGACCAACAACCGCATCGAGTTCGGCATTCATGAGTATCAGGTGTTTGCCGTTGTCCATCGCGCTTAGCGATATCTGCGCGCCGAACTCGACCTCGCCGGTCGCCTCGACAATTGCGTCGACATTTCCGGCCTTACACACGAGCTCTGCGTCATCGCAATAAACATAGTTGCCTTGTTCTACGGCAGACTCGATATCCGCGACTGACGTCGCCTGGGTCGCATCCTCGATATCGCACTGCTCCAGCGCGAAGCGTGCCGTTTCCGGCGTGCGGTTATAGATCGCCGCAACACGCATACCGGGAATCGACTTCTCGATCTGCAGTGCCATGCCGCGCCCCATGTAACCGGCGCCGATGATGCCCACCTGGATGGGACTGCCTTCGGCTTCACGCTTCTTGAGTGCTGTATCGACAATGATCACGGTTATGCGACCCTGGACAAGCCGATGCCTTCGTAGCGTGGCACCGAGTTTTTGTCGAGCATGCGCCGCCCGTCTACCAGCAACGGTGGCGTATCCATGCTGTTGATGATCTCCGGCAACGAGACGAACTCGTCCCAGGTAGTGACAAGCACGACGGCATCAGCACCCTGCACAGCATCCTCTGTCGATGTTGCGTACTCGACCGGAATTTCAGTGAACCGCGTGCGGGCCTCATCCATCGCAATCGGGTCATACGCCGATATCGTCGCCCCTTCTTCGTGCAGGGCATTCACGATGGGAATTGCAGCCGACTCACGCATGTCGTCGGTGCCGGGTTTGAAGGCGAGCCCGAGAACGGCGATCTTGAGCCCTTGCAGTGAATCGTAGTGCTTCTTGAGCATCTTCAGGACTTGCAGCGGCTGCGTATGGTTAATGTCCATAACAGACTGCAGGATGTTCATCTCCTGCCCGGCACTTTGCCCATGGGCGATCAGCGCCTTGACGTCCTTGGGAAAACAGCTGCCGCCAAAGCCGCACCCGGCTTCGATATAGGTCGTAATGGCAGGTACAACCCGCTCGCCATTCTCGAGGATGGGGCTTAGCCGGCGATCCAGGTGCACGCCCTTCATGACATCGACAACGTCGATCTCGCCCAGGCCCGCACACAGGTTGCCCATCTCGCTCGAAAACGAGATCAGCGTCGCCAACAGCGAGTTGGCCGTGTACTTGATCATCTCTGCTGTCTTATTGCTGGTGCGTATCGTGTCGACGCCTTCGAAGACGCTGTACAGCTCATCGAGTTCGGACAGTGTCTTTTCGTCCGTGCCGCCGTAGACGATTCGGTCAGGCTCCATGAAGTCGCCGATGGCGGCGCCTTCGCGCAGGAACTCCGGGTTCATGCTGACGCCGAACTCACCGACTCGTTTCCCCGAAGCCTTTTCTACGTGCGGCAATACGACGTTGTCGGATGTACCCGGCACCACCGTGCTCTTGACCACAACGGTGTGAAACTCTTCCTTGTCGCGCAGCGCGGTACCGATCGCGGTACTGGCCGCCTCGATGTAGCTGGTGTCGATGGCACTGCCGTCGAACGGTGTGCCGACGGCGATAATCGTTAACCTCGTCTTGGCCACCGCATCGGCCAGGTCCGTGGTTGCGGTCAATCTCGATCCGATATTTCTTTGCAGCAATTCGTCCAATCCGTCCTCGTGAATGGGGCTCTCGCCTGCGTTGATCTTCGCAACCTTCTCCTCATCCAGGTCGACACAGATGACACGGTGGCCCTTTTCGGCGAGACAAACGCCACTGACCAAACCTACATATCCCGTGCCCACAACCGAAATGTCCATCACGCTGCCTCTGCCTCCTGATTGCCGCTGTACCAGATCAGTGAACGGCGAACGCCGTCCTCCAGACCGATGCCCGGGTCGTACCCAAGCTCCTGACGCGCCTTGGCAATAATGGGTCGACGTCGATTCGGATTGTCGATCAGGTAGTCCGCGTCGCTGCTCTTCTCGAACTGCACCTTGCCCGAGTAATCAAAAAGATCCTTTGCGGTTTCAACGACCATCTCGGCCAAGCCGAGAATCGATATCTCGTCGTCGTCCGTACCGATGTTGTAGGACTCACCGTCGCGACCGCGCAGCAGTATTTTCAGGTAGCCGACCACGGCATCTGCGACGTAGCAGAACGTGCGCGTCGGCGCGCCATCCGAGAAAAGAACGATGTCCGAATCGGCTAAAATGTTGCTGGCGAAGTCCGGCAGCGCACGCCCGTCTGTAATTTTCAGGCCGGGGCCATAGTTGTTGAATGGCCGGACGATACGTACTGGCAAACCATGCACACGCGCGAAGTTGACGCACAATGTCTCGCCATAGCGTTTC
>Ga0255052_10002817_pt1 | contig 12333 bp, 6 predicted proteins | sample JV7_2_21_MG_FD_188632 | JGI IMG/M metagenome (GOLD analysis project Ga0255052, IMG submission 188632) | Seawater microbial communities from Jervis Inlet, British Columbia, Canada - JV7_2_21 | ecosystem: Environmental > Aquatic > Marine > Inlet | place: Canada: British Columbia | collected... | reverse complement strand
CTGCACGCATCATACCGGAAGCCCGGGTAAGCCTGGCTAAACTGACGGAACAACCACGCAAGATTGCCAGCTCACTACACCGGCTGGCCCCGCTATGGTTAAAGTGCCGGTCAGATATTGTCGAAGTAATTTCGAACTCGACGGCACTCAGCAGAGCCGTAAAACTACCCTATCACCCTCAGAACCTGCCGCTGCTGCTAGAATCCGCCGACAATTTTTTCAACGCCGCGGAAACAGGCAGCCTCTTCCAGAATTTTCAGTACTTGGGGGCAGAGTTATTGCAGCAGAACTCAAAACCTAGCAAACGAGGACAGGACCCAGGGCTGGAGCATGAATTTTTCAAGCAGATCAGCCCTATCGCTAATGCCTGGCTTGAGTTTACCAGTGAATTTAGCCCACAATTACGCGCCGATGCCTTTCATACTGCTTCCTTGCAGGTCATCGAGGCCAAACGTGAATTAACCGCACTCGCCTATCAGGACCAGCTTACGCTGCTGCTAGAGGCGCTTGAATCGAGCACCGGGGAAACGCTCGCCGAGAGCCTTCGGCAGCAGTATCCGGTCGCCATGATCGACGAATTTCAGGATACCGATTCCATCCAGTACAGAATCTTCAGCCATATCTACCTGACTGCTGATAACACCAGCCTGACCCTGATCGGTGACCCTAAGCAGGCGATCTACAGTTTCCGCGGCGGAGACATTTTCACCTATATGCAAGCCAGGCAATTGCCGCAAGTTGATTTATTCAGCCTGCAAACAAACTGGCGTTCCCAGCCAAACCTGGTACACGCAATCAATACTTTTTTTTCGCATCGTCCCGACGCCTTCATTTACCGGGAATCGATTCTGTTTTCCCGGGTTGAATCAATTGCGCAAAATACAGTTCATGAGCTTCGTCTCGAGGATCAGGGCGCTAGCGCAATGACATTGTGGCAGCTTCCCGCAAATGAAAATCAAGAAAACTATTCGCGCCAGGCTATGCGTGAACTGATCAACCGGGCGGTTGCGTCCGAAATCGGCAGCTTACTCGAAGCAGCAGGCCGGCAATCTGCGGCCATTAATGGTCGCCCCGTACAAAGTGGGGATATTGCGATCCTGGTACGACAGGCTTCCGAGGGGCAAGCCCTGGGCCAGGTTCTGAATCGGCGTGGTATCCGCACCGTTACCATCGGCAGGGATTCGGTATATCAAAGCGACGAAGCCAGGGGCCTTTATGACCTGCTGTTAGCAATTTCCCAGTATCAGGATCAGGTTCTCGCCAAGCGCTCATTGACTTCCAGTCTTCTCGATCTCGATTACCGGCAAATCGCTGCGATTGTCGACAGTGATTCTGCATGGCAAAGCTGGTTAGAGGACCTGGGCGACTTGCAACAACTCTGGGACCGGCAGGGATTTATAGCAATGTTCCAGTCTCTGCTGCATAAATTCGAAATCACCCGATCCCTGGCACAAAAGGATAACCAGGAAAGGCGCATTACCAACTTGATGCATCTGGCCGAGTTGCTGCAACAGCAATCCACGATCACCGCAGGCATGTCACCCATGATTAGCTGGTTTCAGGATCAGTTTGAGGAAACCAGTAGCGAGGATGCAGAGCTGCGCCTGGAAGACGATGAGGCCCTGGTCAAAATAGTAACGATTCATAAATCCAAGGGTTTGCAGTATCCGATCGTGTTTGTGCCATTCCTTTGGTCCTGTAAACAGGTAGACCGGTCCAGGGCAGTCTATTTTCATGATCCCGAACTGGCACCGTGCATCGACCTGGGTTCTCCCGAACTAGACGCTAACTGGTTGATTGCGGAGAAAGAGCGCCTGGCGGAAGATATGCGCTTACTCTATGTAGCGCTTACACGCGCTCGCTCCAAGGTTTACCTTGCCTGGGGCCTCGCCGGTGATCCCGGCAAGCCGGGCTATGCAAACCGGACCGCTCTCGCGTATTTACTCCATTCCAGGCAAGCGCCGTTTGACCTGGAGTCCGCTGCTCCCGACGGGTTTCCGGGTGATATGAGCTTTGCGAGCGATCTGCAAAACCTGGTCGATAAGAGTACCGGAACCATCGAACTGCTTCCCCTGCCACTTGAGACCGAACCGCCAGGGCTTCATCTTGACGTTGCGCAGCAACCGCCCTACCAACTCGCCAAATTTTCGCGCACAAAATTGAACCAATGGCGTATAAATAGTTTTACCGGACTGACGCGAGGTATACATCAACCCGGTAATACGGGAACCATGGCAAGCCAGGGGGACTCTATCCTCGATTTCCCGGCCGGCAGTCACATCGGATTACTGATTCATTCGTTGCTCGAAAATCTCGATTTCCAGCAGGATACCAGTCAACAGTGTAGGCAGCTATTTCCGCGCTTCTTACCCCGTTCCGGGTTGACCGCCGAACACGAACAAACACTGGTTACGTGGCTGGAAAACGTTAAACTGACGCCCCTCGACAAAGCAGGTATGACATTAAGCGGTCTGGCTAACGAGCAAAGGCTCAACGAACTTTCATTCGACTTTGCGCTCGATCATCTTGATATCGAGGCACTGAATCAGTTTATGCAATCCCTGTCACCCGTGCCGCTGAAAGCCGTAAGCAGCCCTGAGTTCCGTGGTTTAATGACCGGCGTGATAGATCTTGTATTTGTACACCAGGGCCGCTATTACATTGCCGATTATAAAAGTAACTTCCTCGGCACCAGCCTGGAAGACTATGGCCCCGAAAAACTTCAACTGGCAATGCTGGACCGACGCTATGATCTTCAATCCCTGCTTTATTCGGTCGCACTGCATCGATTTCTGCGACAGCGTCTTAACGACTATAACTTTGAGCAGCACTTTGGTGGGGCTTACTACCTGTTTTTACGCGCGATGAGGCCACAGCATGGCAACCGCTACGGCGTTCATTTTGATCGACCCGCAGAGCCGACCATTCAAGCACTCGACCAGCTAATGAGCTTTACACCGCTGGAGCCGGTAAGCATATGACAAACCTGTTATACAGCCTCGCTCGTAACGGCGACATCCATTGGTTGAGCTACTATTTTGCCGAATTTATTGCAAAACAGGCTCAAACCTCTAACGATGAATTGCCGGGTCTCAGTGCTGCATTGGTCAGTGAAGCCAACCTGGCGGGAAACGTTTGCATAGAACTTGACGCTTACAGCATGCGCCCTCTTTTTAGTTCCAGCCGAATCGATGCAGCAGAAATTCCAGTGGGTCTGGACTGCGACGACTGGTGTGCCCGATTACGAACAACTCCCTGCATCGGAGGAGCCAATGAAAACGCCCCGCTAGTACTCGATGAAAATCGCCTGTACCTGAATCGCCTGTGGTTTTACGAAGATTTCGTTGCCCAGAAAATCAGGGCAATGCTTGAACAGGAAGCCATTACCAACCCGTTAAAAATCACCGCCCAGGTCGATAAATTATTCCCGGCGTCAGATACGGTCGATCAGGATCAAAAAGACGCGGTCCTGGCCGCCGCGAGTAAACCTTTTAGTGTCATATCGGGTGGTCCGGGTAGCGGCAAGACATCAACAATTGTTCGTATCCTGGCGGTATTGCTGGCATTGAATCCTGAATGCCGTATTGCCCTGGCCGCACCGACCGGAAAAGCCGCCGCGCGCATGATGGTTTCGATTCGTCAACGTGTCGATCAGATTGGACTCGGCAATAACACTAAAATTACAATACCGGGCGAAGCGACGACCATTCATCGATTACTCGGGTATCGTCGCAATGGCTTTAGTTACAACGAACTGCATCGTCTACCGGTCGACTGCGTCGTAATCGATGAAGCCTCAATGATTGATCTCAAACTAATGTTTCACCTGCTTGCAGCGCTGCCAGACCAGGCCCAGCTGATTTTACTGGGTGACCGTGATCAATTGGCCTCAGTTGCAGCAGGAAATGTTCTCGGCGATATCACCGGTCACGGCCATGCCTTAGATATCGGCACTACGGCAGTTGCGGCTTCGATCGCGTTGCTGCGTAACAGCTATCGCTTTAATCGAGACAGCGCCATCAGTCAGATCGCGTCCCTGGTCAACCAGGGTCAGAGCGCCGCCGCGACCGATTTACTGCGTAATACCGACAAGGGACTGCTTTGGTACGCAGAGGAATCGGATCAGATCCATGCCGAAGCGCTTGTCTGGATATACAATGCTTACCAGCCTGTATTTGAGAGCGATGTACCGGCAGACGCACTCGAAATTTACGAAACCACAAGAGTGTTATGCGCTACCAACCAGGGCTATTTCGGCGTCGAGTCTCTGAATCAGCGGATTTCAGTTGCGCTGTTGGCGCGTAACAAGCTACCCGAAACGAATTTATATAGTGGTCTACCCATAATGATCACGCGCAACCACCACGAACTTGGGCTGTTTAATGGCGATACCGGAATCCTGTGGCAATACGAAGACGGTCTGCGGGCCTGCTTTCGCGATTCTGACGGGGGCATTCGTGACCTGGCGATAAACCGCCTGCCAGAATTCACGCCCGCCTGGGCCAGCACGGTGCATAAGTCACAGGGGTCCGAGTTCGACTCGGTGTTGCTGATACTTCCATCGGACCCGGAATCGGGTGCACTGTCGCGGGAGCTGCTCTATACCGCGATCACGCGAGCACGCCAGCGGTTTATTTTACATGCTGCGAGTAGCGTTGTTGTGCGCGCCATCGAAAATCTTACCCGGCGCCATTCAGGCCTCGCGTATAAACTGGGTTGGCCGGGTTAAGTATCGTCGCCAGCTTGATTTAAGCGTGGTATGTACTAAAAAAGTATGCATTATCAGAAAGGGGAAACCCACACTTTTCGGTAACAAGGCTGCCCTGCTGTTACCGACCTGCACTTCAATATGAGTAATATCGGCCTCGGCAAAGCCCTGATCGTCGACGACGAAAAAACCAATCGGCTAATTTTAAAGTCGCTGCTGAGCAAGCAGGGTTACCAAACCATTGAAGCCGTCAATGGACAGGAAGCAATCGACCTGTTCAATCAGGAAAACCCCAGCATCATTTTCATGGATGTGATGATGCCCGTGCTTGATGGTTACGAAGCGACACGTCAAATCAAGGCGGCCTCTGCAAACCGCTTTGTCCCGGTCATTTTCCTGACAGCGATGAGCGATGAGGAAGCGCTCGCGCAGTGTATCGAGGCCGGTGGCGATGATTTCCTGATCAAACCTTACGATAACATTATCCTGCAGAGTAAAATTCGCTCGATGCAGCGTATTGCCGCACTAAATCGCGAAGTGCAAGGCATGTACAGCATGATTCACCGTGAACAGGAAATCGCTGAGTCCGTGTTCATTAACGCGATTCAGAGCTCCAACATCGAGAATCCGTATCTGCGACAGGTCGTGCGCCCTGCCGGCATCTTCAGCGGTGACATGGTTTTATCGGCCTACTCACCTTCACGAGACCTATTTTTTCTGACCGGGGATTTCACCGGGCACGGACTGCTTGCCGCGCTCGGCGCGATGCCGGTTTCCGAAGTATTTCGTGCCATGACCACCAAGGGATTCAGCCCCGAAGAAATACTCACCGGTATCAATAAGAAATTGAAATCAATGCTGCCCGTCGGTATGTTCTTTGGTGCTCAACTGGTAGTCGTCAACCATGACCTCGAACATGTCCGCGTGTTCAATGCCGGCATGCCGGACGTGATAATCGTCGATGGAGAAACCAACCAGATCAAGCACCGCCTGACATCTACCGGTTTGCCCCTTGGTGTTGAGGCGGTTATTGATCCCAAGGAAATGTTGCAATATGCCCCGATCGCTTACAACGACAAGATACTGATGCATAGCGACGGTTTAACCGAAGCCCGCAATGGGCAGGATCAGGAATTCGGCAGTGATCGCCTGATAGCGTCGATTTCAAATGCGCCAAAAAACAGCATATTCGACCAGGTGTTCGATGATCTCGATCAATTTTGTGGCGATAACACCACCCAGGCCGACGACGTCACACTGGTCGAGATTACCTGCGTCCACGATGTATTGCCCGAAATAGAAATACATGACTACATCAAACCGTCGAAGTACATGCTCGGTGATCGCGGCGAATGGAAACTGTCGATGCGTTTTAATGGGGCCAGACTGCGTGAAACCAATCCGGTCCCGATTCTGGTTAACTACCTCATGGAGATGGAAGAACTGGAAGCCGAACGGCAATCATTATTCACGGTTATGACTGAACTGTATATAAACGCTCTCGATCATGGTGTACTGGGCCTTGATTCCAATTTAAAAGCCGATCCAGCAGGCTTCGAGGCCTACTTTCAGACACGCGAAAGTCGACTTGCCAATCTCGATAGTGGCCACGTGATTTTTAATCTGTCAGTCGAACAGGAGTCAAGCCGACGCAGTATATTGCTTCGTATCGAAGACAGTGGCAAAGGTTTCGATTTCGAAAATCACAACCCGCCGCTCGACGAAGCAACGGCTCTGAGCGGCCGCGGCCTACTGCTAATCCAGGATTTATGCGAATCGCTGGAATTCCATGGTAAGGGTAATATCGCAATCGCCCGCTTCGGATGGAGCACTAGCTAGTCAGGGCTTGAGCGAGCGTACGGTTAAAACAGCAAATAGCTGCCGATCTCTTTCAAACAAGTAAATTACTGCCAGATTTACTGCTGCGCCAGTTCTTCCGCGACAAGGAAGTTCATAATTTGAATCATGCGCTCGTTACTTCCAGCCAGTGACGCCGACACCAGGTACTTGCCATTGACGATAACCGCCGGCACGCCACGATGCCCATAGCGCTTTTCCTTTTGTATATTTTTACGAATCTGGGTTTCGACCGGGAATGAAAAATAGTTTTCTCTAAACAGCTTCTCGTCGAGCCCCAGGCTTGTGGCAAACTCGGCGAGCATATCGAGGCTGGTTAATCGCTCGCGCTTGAGATGTATTGCATCAAATAAGGCTTTATGTGTCTGATCCAGCGCGCCCATCATCTTAAATGCATAGTAAGCACGCGCATGCTCCGTCCACCGCGGATTGAGGGACGATGGAACCTGCTCAAATATAACCCCATCAGGTAAACCCGCGGACCAGCGTTCTACATAAGGCTCGAAACGAAAGCAGTGCGGGCAGCCATACCAGAAAATTTCGGTAACCACTACCTTATCGGGCTGCGATGTTTTAACCGCCGGCGTAACCAGCTGGTAATCGGTGCCTTCTGCGAAAGTCATCTGCGCAGCAGCATTGCCTGAAATTATCAGCAACACGGCGAAACTCATCAGCCAGCGCTTAATCATTGTGTTTCTCCTGGTAAAAATCATTCATCTAGAGACAGCGTTGTTCTCGATTAGTTTAGTCGTGAAATTACATCGAGCCAGGTTAATGGCCGCTGAATGTAGACATTAACCGGATTTACTGGATACCTGCTATGTAGGCCGCAACTGCCTTCATTTCCTCATCTGACATACGTACCACGACGTTACGCATCATTTTGCCGGCATCGTTCGCACGTGTTCCCTGCTTGAAGTTTTGTAGCTGAGTAACCAGGTATTCGGGATGCTGGCCCTTGAGTGACGGCCAACCAGCGGGGCCGTTACCAACGCCGCTCGGCGCATGACAGCCCATACAGGCGGCCACTTTGGTTTCGGTAATACCACCTCGATAAATACTTTCGCCAGTTTCAATCCTGCCCCCATCGAAAGCCATCGCTTTAGGTTGCTGACTTTCATAGAAAGCCGCGAGGTTCTTCATGTCCTCGTTATTTAACAGGGCCACCATGCCGGTCATCGAGGCATTGATACGACGTCCGGCCTTGAAATCCGTTAGCTGCTTGTATAGGTAACTGGCATGCTGACCGGCAAGCGATGGCCAGGCTCCATTGGTACTGTTTCCGTCCGCTCCGTGGCAAGCGGAACACACGGCGCTCTTAGTTTTACCAGCTTCGATATCACCGCCATTCGCGGCGAATGACACCAGGCCGGACAAGGCCAAAATCATGGCTCCAATTTGGCTCGCTTTCATTATTTCTCCAGGGGGAAAATGGTCGGAAATTTTGGGCGCAAATGTATATCATACCCGGGCCGCACGTTCAACACTAACCCAATCGATATAATGAGTATTTCTTTCAAACAGGCAAAATTTGCCACCAGCGCATTTGAGCTTTCGCAGCTGCTTCCAGACGAGGGAGCCGAAGTGGCGTTCGCCGGTCGCTCTAATTCGGGCAAATCGAGTGCGATAAACTGCCTGGTGCGCCAAAAGGGTTTGTGTAAAACCAGCAAGACCCCGGGGCGTACGCAGTTGATTAACTTCTTTGAACTCGATCAAGACCGACGCCTGGTTGATTTACCCGGTTATGGCTTCGCCAAAGTATCGAAGCAAATACGAAATCATTGGGATCAGGTACTGACGGCTTTCCTGTTGGAGCGCCAGGCCCTGAAAGGCCTGGTTATAGTCGTTGATATTCGCCGCGGCATCGGCGATCTCGATCGAGGTCTGATCAGCATGATAGGCGACAGCTTACCGCTGCATATCCTGCTCACCAAAGCAGATAAGCTGTCACGGTCAGCGACTCGCAAAGCGAGATTGGCCACCGAGGCGCAACTGTCCGGCCCGAACCAAAGTGTCTCCACGCTATCGATCCTGAGCCGCCAAGGACTTGAATCTCTCGAGCAAATATGCGGCAAATGGCTCACGTTTGACTGAGCTGAATCGGGTTAACGTCACCAGGTCAGGGGCAAAAAAAAGCCCTGGCAGATAACTGCCAGGGACAAACGTGTGATCCGGATGGGGTTTCCGGATCGTTGTCCGCTCATAGGAGGGAGAACGGACCTAGCGCTGGGCTATAGCGCTATTAAGGTAGACATCCAAACCCCGGTTTAGTTCCTTCAGACTGCTTGTAAACTGAGTACTTTGGGTGTCTGTTACTCATATCAGATGGGGATTAAATTTGCGTTTTAAACCCCTCGATACCGATTAATAAATTTACGCATCTGCAGGCGAATTGGATCACCAGGACACTAAAATTTCCTTACGCTTACGGGCTTTTAATAAACAATAAAATGGCGCGGATGTCTTCAACTACCGTCTAGCGGAATTGCGCTAGTCAATTCCCTGGCCAATGCAGTGGCTGAATTAATAAACGGGCTCGGTTAAATCCAGGTCCGGCTAAGATTCCTAGTGGGCTTCGTTCCAGTTGAGCCCTATTCCGGCGTCTACTTCCAGCTTCACGGAAAGATCGGCTGCCCCGGTCATTAACCCGGCGATGGAAGCCCGACAGGAGTCGACTTCATCAACAGCAACTTCAAACACCAACTCATCGTGGACCTGCATAATCATCTTACAGTCTTGGTCACCCTTAACTAACCAGTTCTGTACCTCGATCATTGCGCGCTTGATTATGTCCGCCGCAGTGCCCTGCATTGGTGCATTGATTGCGGTGCGCTCTGCATATTGACGCACATTGCCATTGCGCGCATTAATATCGGGCAAATACAGCCGGCGCCCAAATACGGTCTCGACATAGCCCTGGTCGCGAGCGCGTTGCTTGGTTTCTTCCATGTAGCGTTTGACACCAGGATAACGTTCAAAATAGGTATCAACATACTGCTGCGCTTCATTTCGACCGATATTCAATTGCTTACCGAGGCCAAATGCTGACATCCCGTAAATCAGGCCGAAATTGATCGCCTTGGCAGCGCGGCGCTGCTCGTTACTGACCTGCTCGAGCTCTTCCCCGAAGACCTCGGCAGCGGTCGATCGGTGCACATCCAAACCCCTGGCGAATGCATTCAGGAGGCTTTCGTCGGCAGACAGGTGCGCCATGATGCGCAGTTCGATCTGGGAATAGTCGAGCGCCAGGATCTTATATCCGGTGGGAGCAATGAAGGCTTCACGAATACGGCGTCCCTCGGCCGTACGAATCGGGATATTTTGCAGGTTTGGGCTGGTCGAAGACAGGCGGCCGGTGGAGGCAACCGCCTGCTGGTAAGAAGTATGTACACGCCCGGTTTTCGAATTGATTTCCTGTGGCAGCTTATCGATATAGGTCGACATCAATTTGTTCAAACTGCGATGCTCAAGCAGCAAGGCCGGAATTTCATAGTCTGCAGCAAGTTCCTCAAGCACATCTTCTGCAGTCGACGGCTGTCCTTTCGGTGTTTTGCGCAGTATCGGTATATCGAGCTTTTCAAACAGGATGGCCTGGATTTGCTTGGGCGAACTCAGATTAAAAACTTCACCCGCCTGCTGGTAGATCGTCTGTTCGATCTGGCTCAGTTTCTGGTCGACTTCCCTGCCCTGTTTTTGCAGCATGTCTCGATCAATCAAAACGCCATTTTGTTCGACATCCAGTAATACGTCGACCAGGGGCATTTCGATATCGGTATATACCTGTTTGAGCTTCATTTCTTGCTGTAGCCCCGCGCTTAACACCTGGTGCAACTGCATTGTGATATCGGCATCTTCGGCGGCATAATCGCTCGCCTGTTCAAGATCAATCAGGTCGAAGGTTTTTTGCTTGACTCCCTTGCCGGCTATGTCTTCATAATGAATGGTGTCGTGGTCAAGATAAAACTTTGCCAGGGCATCCATGTTGTGACGACTGGCAGTCGAGTTGAGCACATAGGATTCGAGCATGGTGTCATGGGCGATACCTCGCATCCGAATTCCCTCACCAATGAAAATATGCGCATCATACTTGATGTTCTGGCCGATTTTCCCGATTGCCGGATCCTCTAGAATCGACTTTAGTGCGGCAAGCACTGTTGCCTTGTCGAGCTGCGACGGAGCATTCTCGTAGCGGTGCATTAGCGGGATGTAACAGGCCTCGCCCGCCGTCACGCACAGCGAAATGCCCACCAACTCGGCCTGCATGTAATCGATGCTGGTAGTTTCGGTATCAATCGCAAACTCATCTGCCACGAGCAATCGCTGCAGCCATTGCTCGAAGTGATCTTGATCGAGCACCGTTTCGTAGGCGGCAGAAACTTTTGCGAAAGCCGGTTTTAATACTCCGTTACCACTGTCCCCTACTTCATCGTACCAGCGGGTAAATCCATACTCTCGGTAATAATCCGCAAGTGCTGCCTGGTCGGCTTCCCCCTGCTCCATGTCATCGATGCTGATGCCGGTATCACAGTCAAGCTTGATTGTCGCAAGCTCATAAGACATGGGCAGGAAGCCAAGTGATTCGCGCAGGTATTCTCCAACCTTTCCCTTTATTTCATCGGCGTTATCCATTACGCCCTGTAAACAACCATACTCGTCAATCCATTTGGCTGCCGTCTTTGGCCCTACTTTTGGAACGCCTGGAATATTATCTGAACTGTCTCCCATTAGAGCCAGGTAATCTATAATCTGGTCGGCACGGACCTGGAATTTTTCCACCACCGCTGCTTCATCCATGAAATGGCTATTCATGGTATTTATCAGGCGCACGTTTTCATTAACCAGTTGTGCCATATCCTTATCGCCGGTCGAAATCAGCACTGCGTATCCCTGTTCGGTCGCCTGGCGACTCATGGTTCCGATCACATCATCCGCCTCGACACCTTCGATACTGATCAAGGGCAGTCCCTGTGCTTTTATAATCTCATGTAAGGGCTCGATTTGTACGCGCAGTTCATCCGGCATGGGTGGCCGGTTAGCCTTGTAATCCGGGTAGATATCGTTGCGAAAAGTTTTTCCCTTGGCATCGAAAACAACCGCAACCTTGTCGGGCTGTTCATCTCTGACTAGCTTGCGCAACATGTTTAGTACGCCGTAAATCGCACCGGTGGGATGTCTGGCGGGACTCTCCAGTTTCGGCAGGCCATGGTAGGCACGGAACAGATAGGAACTGCCGTCGACCAGCACCAGTTTTTTTTGTTTCTCTTGATTCATGTAGATGCGCTAAAATGCCGGACCCTGATTCTGGATCATATCACAGCTGCAGCGGTGGCTTCGTTCGTTTGCGTCTTTAACTGGCAGGATTCATGTCCGTCTATACCTCTGTTAAACCAGCACAGCTTGAACAGTTTCTGGCACGTTACCGGCTCGGGAAACTACAGAAATTTACCGCAATCGCCAGCGGTATTACCAACACCAATTACTATCTCGACACCGAGGCCGGCCGTTTCGTGCTAACCCTCTATGAGCATCATAGTGACGATGAACTCGACTACATGCTGGGTTTGCAACAGCACCTGGTAAACCGGTCAGTGCGCTGCTCTGAACCGGTAACGGACCGGCGCGGTGGTCTTTTCTCGAGTTTGAACCAGCGTCCCGCGGCAATCATCCATCGTCTGCAGGGACAGGTACAGCCAAAACCAGAATTCCTTCACTGTGCCATCGTTGGCGCCGAACTGGCCAGGTTCCACCTTGCGGGCCAGGATTATCCG
>Ga0255052_10002816_pt1 | contig 12333 bp, 10 predicted proteins | sample JV7_2_21_MG_FD_188632 | JGI IMG/M metagenome (GOLD analysis project Ga0255052, IMG submission 188632) | Seawater microbial communities from Jervis Inlet, British Columbia, Canada - JV7_2_21 | ecosystem: Environmental > Aquatic > Marine > Inlet | place: Canada: British Columbia | collected... | reverse complement strand
AGGCCTGCGGCCACAATCTGTTTGGTGCTGGATCTGTCGGTGCAGCAATTGCCATTAAGCACTGGCTCGAGGAGACGGGGACGCCGGGAGTAATCCGCCTCTACGGAACGCCGGCAGAGGAAGGCGGCAGCGGCAAAGTCTACATGGTCAGAGACGGCCTGTTCGACGACGTTGACGTCGCTATTCACTGGCATCCGTCGGCTCAAAACTGGGCCGGCGCTCGCGGTTCGCTGGCAAATCGATCAGCCAAGTTTCGTTTCCATGGTCTCTCCGCGCACGCTGCCGGCGCACCGCACAAGGCCCGATCGGCTCTCGACGGCGTCGAGGCATTCAATTACATGGTTAATCTGATGCGAGAGCACGTGCCGCAGGAGACCCGAATCCACTATGTAATTACGAGTGGTGGCAGTGCCCCGAATGTCGTGCCGGATTTTGCCGAGGTCTTCTATTACCTGCGGCACCCGGAGGCCGAGAAAGTAAGGGAACTATGGGTGCGGCTGGAGCAGGCAGCTCTGGGTGCTGCGAAGGGAACCGGCGTCGAGGTCGACTGGGAGATCATTCACGGCAACCACCCCCTACTTGTTAATGAAGTACTTGCAAAGATGATGGACGAGAAGCTGCGCCAGGTCGGCGGCATCGACTACGACGAACGGGAAAAAGCATTTGCCGAAGAGATTTACCCGACACTGATCGATCCGTCCCACGAACTGGGCTCCCAGGCCGAGGTGCAGCCATACGAAGTGCGGATTGGTTATGGATCCACCGACGTTGGCGACGTCTCGATAACCGTACCGACCGTGGGACTCAGAGTTGCAACCTGGGTGCCGGGAACCTCTTCACACGGTTGGCAGGCAGTTGCCGCCAGCGGCATGAGCATCGGCTTCAAAGGCGCACAGGTCGCTGCAAAAACGCTGGCACTCGCCGCAATAGAGCTTTTCGAAAATCCTGAATTGCGTGCTGAAGCCAGAGCGGAGTTCGATGAAAAACGCGGCCAGGATTTTGTTTACGAAGCGCTGTTGGGCGACCGCAGCCCACCTCTGGACTACAGGAACTAGTAAGAAACCTTTGGATCGAGGTAGTTGAGGAACGTCTCTACATATCTTGCCTGAACCGGGACACCATCTGCTATCGCTGGGATATACGAGCCTGTCTTTACGTGTTCGTGGAAATCTGCTTCGCAGGGCCCGAGTTCCATATCCGCCCCCTTCGATAGCTTGTGGCTTTGATAGCTGCCGTCGGAGCCGATCGACGCCCGAGTGCGCACGAGGTAGCGACGATGGTGGCCGCGGCAATCATGTGACGACCACTGACCCCAGTCATATCGTTGGACACCGAAGTAGCCAGTCCCGTATTTGTCGGCGTCATCTCCGTGATTGAGGTACAGGGAAATGCTTTCCTCGCCGTCCTTTCTCACGAAATGCAGACTGAACTGCATGACGACCGTCTCTGCTGCCCCATTCACAGTCGCTGGCACAAATTTGACGCCCTTGATGACGTCGTAAATCGCATTCTTGTACGACATCTTCATGCGGTCGGGACCGTAACAGACGATTCGCGTCAACGCGCCAGTGTCCGTAATCACGGTGTCGCACTTCATCAGGACGTCGACGTCTTTTCTGGAATACGGAAATTCGATGAGGCTCGGAAGCGGAGTACCACTCTCGGCAAATCTGGCCGGAGTATATTGCGTTGCCTCGTTAGCAAAGGCTGACAGGCAACAGAGAATAAGAATCAGGCATGTCGTTTTCATTTTGGCCATCTTTTCGCGTCGGTTCTAAGGCAGAAAAGGTTCGCTACTCTACAACAGAGTCATCCTGATTTTCGCCCGCAATCAGGGCCCGGAGTTCGCGAAGCGAGGCCTTGATCCGTGCGCAGTGCTCATTTCCCATACGAAGCAGCAATTTCTGTCCGCTCGAGCGGCTTTCGAGATCCATATCGGCGAATTCATACAGGACATGGGGCCTGACGACAGTGATGGGGCCCTGCAGATCGGGTGTTTCCAATAAGTGATCAAGCACCGCAACCAGGCGGTCGTTGAAATAGGCATTTGGATAACCGAGATCCTCGTACGCTTTTTGAAACAGCGGATAGAATCGGCCATAGACCTCGGTAAGCTCGTTCAGATCTGCATTTGTCACCAGGTCCACCAGTACGTCGTATCGTCGATAGCTCTGGGGTGTGACCGTGAAATCATTGTTGCCGCGAGCCTCGACATCGAATGCGCCGGCCAGCCCCGCGACCGGCCGGATCCGCTCGGCAACATGGCTCCGCGGCAAATTATCCACGGTGGCGACAATCTTCGATATGAGATCTGTCTCCACCAGCATTTCCGCGACAGTCCGCGAACCCAGCACCTCGCCCAACTCCAGCTTCAGGTAGGCGTCACTTTGATCGAGAGACGGCAACGCGACGAGCTCGCCCCCCGGCCTTTTTGGCGATTCGATTTTCGGATACGGGTGTAGCGGCGCTCTGGGTTCCGCCACCACAGGCTCGGCAGCTACAGGTGAGGTGGCCTGCCCGGGCGTCGGCTCCGCCCGGTTTGTTTCGATCCAGTACCAGGTCAGCGCGGCCGCAACTGCAATCGCCAGCAGGATGGGGATATAGAACTGGGTTGATTCTTTGCTCAAGCGTCTTCCTCCGCCCTCATCATAACCATGTCGGGCCCCGCCTTCAGCCCCACACTCAGAAACGCGGAAATCGGCCCCCGGCCGGCTTCCTGACCCCCAAATGCCTGTCTATTCCCGGATATTCGTGCATATTCATCTTCCTATGCCTGAATGACTACCCAAGAATGTCTGCAAATATACAGCAGGAGAGGATCGTGAAATTCGGTGAAAAGCTCAAAGAACTCAGAAACGAGAAGCACATGACTCAGCCTGAGATGGCCGAGGCGATTGGCATCGAGCAGTCGTATTTGTCCAAGCTAGAGAATGACAAGTCCCTGCCCTCCAATGACATTTTTATCCGCATTCTCGAGGTGTTCGAGCTGAATATCGGCGATGTCGTGGACCAACTCGATCAAAGCAGCAAGAACCAACTGCGCCAACTACCCGAGGTCGCAGATCACTACCATCGCCAAAAGCAGTTGATCATTGGCAACCGGCAGCGCTGGTTACTGGGCTCATCTGTGCTTCTGGCATTGGGTGCTGCATTTATTTACGGCGGCAATGTGCACCTGTTTTTCTCGGATGTGGTCTATCAGTACATGTCGCACGGGGTAGTGCTCGAAGGAGAGTCGAAGGAGATTTTCAGAAACCCGCACGGATCACTGTCCGACGCGCTCTCACAAGAGGAACGGATTGAGTTTCTGGATTCGATCAAGGAGCGGGTCAATGAAGAGTATCACCTGGTCAGCGATTTTCGCGGCCACATCTATAATGTCACGGTTCCAGGTGGCTCACGCACCTCCTATCTGCGGGACGACACGCAAGTTGATCCGTGGCAGAGCAAGCTGGTCGTTTTTCTGGGTGTGCTGATGGCGATGTTCGGGCTTATCGGCCTGTTTCTGGAGCGGAAGCTTTCTCGTTACTAAAGAGGATCCGAAATGCCACAGATCACCGCGAGGCTCACATCGGGCATGGCTGTTCGCTTGTCTAATGGCCGGCATGAATGGCTTGCCGATGAACCGCTCGAAGCAGGAGGAACGGACACCGGGCCGAATCCTTACGAGTTGTTACTGGCATCACTTGGCGCATGTACCTGCATCACCATCTCCTGGTATTGCCAAAACAAGGGATTGCCATTGGAGTCCGTCAGCGCCTCCTACGATTTTTCCCGGGTTCATGCAGCAGATTGCGAGGATTGCGATATCCCGGAGAAAGGATTCATCGACAAGATTACGAGCGATATACAGATCAAAGGAGATTTCGACGATTCGCAGAAAAAGCGTCTCGCGCAAATCGCGGAGCGCTGCCCGGTACACAAGACGCTGGCACATGGAATTGTGTTTGAAGACAGGGCCACATTTGACTAAACGTCCGAAAACAGGGCTCTTTCGCTCCGAATCGAACAAATACATATTCGCCCGGTCTAATTTTCTGTCCCAGGGACGGCGAATGTTTTATATTTGTTGGCACAATAGCCTACAGACCATCAAGGGAGTAAGACCCCCGACAAGGTGGCAGGAGAAAAAGCATGGACATAGCTTGGATAAAAGTGGTCGTCCTGACCCTGGCTGAATGTGTCGCGCCCGAAGGTAAAACCGTATGTCAGGAACAGCAGGTTCAGTATTACTTCGTCGACGAAGTCGAATGCCAAAAAGTACTGGAACAGTTGATTGACTACAGAGATGGATTCGAAAACGTCATTGTCAACAAGGAAGCATCGGGTTGTTCATCTGCCACCCGGAGCTCCGAAGTATTTTCGAGCAGGTCCGATGCGGATCCGAGCTTTGTGGATGCAGACGGTTACGTCGTTGTCGGTGAAGAGCCGAAGAAAAAAGACTTCATGCAGGAACGACATGAGCTGCGATTAGAGAGCCTGCAAGTCTGTGACGATTCGAATCTGGTTACGCCATGCCGACGCGGCGATATCATCATCGAAAGCGTGACCGAAAACAAAACAGAGATTTGGCGCCAGAACTAGATATTCGGGACAGGAATGTTTCTGCCCTTAAAATAGTCACGCCACTCCTGATCAGGATCCTTTGCGCCGGACAAAACGATGTCTGTATAAAGTGAGTATGCGTTTGCTGCATCCGATGCGATGTCTTCATCGAATGCGGGCGGCAACCCCGCTTCGCGGCGATAGACATGCTCATAATTCGCGCACGCAGCGTGTTTGAATCTCATGAACCAGTCCTGGTCGCCGTTAACGTCGCCGAGTTCGACGCGTGCGGCATTGAATGTTTCCAGAAACCAATACGACTGCCAATAAGACTGTTGAACATGTTCCCAAACCTTGTCGAAGGTCGGTGGATCCATTACACCGTAAATCTCCGAACGAAGTTCGTAATTGTTTTCAGCAATCCTGACCAAGTGTTCTGTCAGTTCACCGCTGATTCCTGGCTGGGAGCGTAGGTCGCTCGGATCAGCCTCCGGTGGGGGCGGTATGACCAAAACCTGAAACGATGCGAACCTGATCATGGTCGACGCAATTTTCTCGCGACAGGCCTCTACGGGATCGAATGCGTTACAGATTTCGTTGATTTCGAGGAACAGTTGCCTGGCCAGCGAGCCTCGTTCCTCTTCCTCGATAAAGTTTCTGAGCGGTATCCCGTCGTAAATCTTCGAGGACATATCGACTGTCGACAGCAGGACCGGGTTTTGACGGCCACTCTGTACCGCAGTTCGACGACGAAATAGATTGCCCAGGCGACTCGTCATGCTGTGATGCTATCAAACAGGCACACTAACTTTACAGCTATTTCGATTCTACCTCCCGGAGATGAAATTCGAACGGCTGACCGTTGACGAAGCGACTGTTGACCCATAGAACCAACATACCTTCAAGCACATGGGCATAGCGAACCGGTCCGAGATCGATCGGTTCGAGCCCAATGCCCTCGACCAGGGATGCCACCACGGCCTTCGCCTCGGCGCTATCGCCAACCAAAGGTATCGAGACCGGCCCGCCGGCCGACTTCGGATCAGCCATCTGTCTCCAGTTCAGCGTATTGAAGGCTTTGACAACAAAAGCATCGGGCGCCCACCCTTGAACGAGCTCGGCATTCGACGATTCAACCGCCATTTCAAAGAGCCCATCTTCACCGCGCCGAAGTGCATTGGTCGGATCGATGATTATTTTGCCCGCAAGATCTCCAAGTCCTTTCGTTACGGCCTCGATGACATCCCCCGGCACTGCAAGCACGACAATATCAGCGCCGGTCGCAGCTTCGGCCGGAACCATCGCGGATGCCCCGTGCCCGGTACGTGCAATGAGATCGCTCACTTTTTCGCGGGACGGATCCCTGGACCCATAGACGATAGTGTGACCGAGCGCAGCAAAACGCGGGCCCAGTGCACTCGAAACATCTCCCGTACCAATCATTGCGATAGTTTCCGCGGAGACCGCCGCCGGCAGAATGACAGCTGCCAGCAAAACGGATAATACAATGCTTGTGATGCTCGATTCCTTCATGTCGCGACCTCGCCAGGGCATTACCTGAAATTCGCCCGGTACCAATGCTGCCGATATTAACAAAGCTCGCATTCATTACGGTATCGGGAGCTCCGATGTCACCACCGAATCATTGCATTTGTGACCGCCGCAACCGCAGGGCGTTGGCAATTACCGATACCGAGCTGAATGACATGGCCGCTGCCGCAATCATCGGGCTTAGCAACAACCCGGTAAGTGGATACAAGATACCGGCCGCGACAGGAACACCGATCGAGTTGTACGCGAATGCAAAGAACAGGTTTTGCCGGATGTTGCTCATAGTGGCTCGACTGAGTTTGCGCGCGCGAACAATGCCTCGCAAGTCACCTTTGACAAGTGTCACACCGGCGCTCTCCATTGCGACATCGGTACCCGTGCCCATTGCAATGCCGACATGCGCCTGCGCGAGCGCCGGCGCATCGTTAATTCCGTCCCCCGCCATGGCTACAATTCGACCATCGGCCTGCAGTCCTTTAACGACCTGGGCTTTCTGTTCCGGCAAGACTTCCGCGATGATTTCATCGAGATTCAGTTTTCTGGCGACCGCTTCTGCCGTGGTTCGATTGTCGCCGGTAAGCATTACGATTTTTAGACCTTCACCATGCAGTGCATCGATAGCCTCTGCCGTTGTTTCTCTTATTGGATCGGCAGCACTCACAATGCCGGCGGCTTCGCCGTCGATCACCACATACATAACGGTTTCGCCCTCGGCGCGTTTCGCATCGGCCAGAGTATCAAGGTCACCGATAGCCACGCCGAGCTTCTCGAGCAGCGCCCGATTTCCGATCGCGACTTCAAGTCCGTCAACCTTGCCCCGTACGCCCTTTCCGGTAACTGAACTGAACTCATCCGCCGCTACGAGATCAATACCGCGCGCCTCTGCACCGCAAACGATTGCCTCCGCCAGTGGGTGTTCGCTGCCGCGCTCGAGACTGGCGGCAATACGGAGCAGCGCGTCCTCATCGACAATTCCAGTCCCGTCAATCGATATCAGTTGTGGCCGCCCTTCCGTCAATGTCCCGGTCTTGTCAACGACCAGAACCTCGACCTGGCGCATCAATTCGATAGCCTCAGCGTTCTTGAACAACACTCCGGCGGCCGCGCCACGCCCGGTTGCAACCATGATCGACATCGGTGTCGCGAGGCCGAGCGCGCACGGACATGCGATGATCAGCACCGCCACAGAATTAATGACGGCAAACGCCATCCTTGGCTCCGGACCAATGGCGCCCCAGATGAAGAACGTCACAATCGCGACCAGAACTACGGCCGGTACGAAGTAACCAGCCACGACGTCCGCAATTTTTTGAATTGGAGCCCGGCTGCGTTGTGCTTCCGCGACCATTTGCACGATTTGCGAAAGGAGAGTGTCACTACCGACTCGTTCGGTACGAATCAGCAGGCTTCCGGTTCCGTTGATCGTTGCGCCAATTACGTGATCATCTGGTGACTTCTGAACAGGAATCGGCTCGCCCGAAACCATGGATTCGTCGACCGAGCTGACACCCTCTGTTACTACCCCATCCACCGGCACTTTCTCGCCGGGCCTCACGCGAAGCAGATCTCCGACAGCTACATGACACAGATGGACATCAGTCTCTGTACCGTCTTCATCGACGCGTCGCGCTGTCTTGGGTGCCAGTCCCAGGAGTGCCCTGATGGCCGCGCCGGTTTGGCTTCTTGCTTTGAGTTCCAGCACCTGGCCCAGCAGAACCAGAGTGACAATCACTGCGGCGGCCTCGAAGTAGACGGCGACATCACCGTGCGTACCGCGAAATGATGGCGGAAATATGCCTGGCATGAGAAGCGCGATAGTGCTGTACAGGAAAGCGACGCCTACGCCCAGGCTGATCAGGGTGAACATGTTGAGGTGGCGATTGATGATCGACTGCCAGCCCCGTTCAAAGAATGGCCGGGCACCCCACAGTACAACCGGTGATGCCAGCAGGAACTGGATCCATTGCAGAGTGCGTGCTGTTGCCAGTGACTCCAGTGCCCTGCCGGGGACCATGTCAGCCATTGCAATCAGGAACACGGGCACCGTCAGGGCGACGCTGGCCCAGAACCGCCGCTGCATATTTGTCAGCTCATGGTCTTCGGTTTCTTCCGCGGTTATGGTGATTGGTTCGAGTGCCATTCCGCAAAGCGGGCAAGGACCGGGCGTATCACTCAGGACTTCCGGATGCATCGGACAGGTCCACTCGGAGGCGCCACTTGCAGAAGGCGCAATGGGACTCGCGCCAGTTTCGTGCCCGTGATGGCAGTGATTCTCGTGATTGCAGTGTTTTTCGTGGTGGTCATTCATGGTGTCAGATTGGGACCCTGGAGTAGCTACCAGGTCAATTACTATTACCCTGGAGCGATTCGATTACCGCACAGACAGATTCTGCCGAAAGTTGGCAATCAGGGAGACTCTCCCATACTTGCAGGGCACTGACCATAGGCTCGTGAAGTGCCGTGAGGTTGGCCAGGCGTCCTTTGGTTTCCTGGCAGCGTGTTTTTCGATCAATGTGCGCACTCGAGGACAGGCCGATTTGCCACTTTCTGTTGTAGTACGGATGCGTATATGAAGGGAAGGATGATAAGGCACGGTAATCTCATCCTCCGCGACAGTTCACTACATCGCAATTGGGTACAGCAAATACCCCTGCGTACACTCAGAAGAGAAAGCTTTCGACTAACAGCCGAGACATCTTACGTTCCAAATTCGATGCGCAAGCAAGCCATTACCGCTTTGATATTACTCTCTGACAAAATCGGCTTGCCGCCCTTCGCAGGCATCGCCAAAGCCGGGCCGGGAGAACCATCTCAAAAGTGTCCCTATGTCCCGCGTCCGCGCTGCTATCATCGTTGTGGCAGCACAGACTGCTCAATCGCTGCAACAATCGGCCGCTGACGAGCGGTTTCTCGATGACCTCTACGGCGCCTGCTTTCAGGGCCTGGTTCGCGATGTCGCTATTGGAAATGCTCGTGAGGACTACGACGGGAACATCAATGCCCCTGGCTCGCAACTGTCGCAGCAGAGCGAGGCTGCCCATTCCCGGTAGATCCACTTCCACAAGAAGGCAGCCACCCATGGCGCTGCTTACAACGGTTGAGGCGAGAAATGCCTCGGCGTTCGGGTAGCAAAAAACCCTACTGCCGGCAACACCCAGGAGCGTGATAAGCGCCTCGTGAACCGCTTCATCTGGATCGATAACGTAAATCGTGTCTTCGTGACAGAGCATCTACAAAGATCCGGCTCTTTTTTTCCTTGATAGCAGACAGTATCGTTCCACTACCGTACTCAGACCATTCGGACTTCCCCGCAACGGAATGTGGCTGACCGCAACTTCCGTACGGGAAAACCGTAGTGTCTGGCGCATGCTATCCGCACATACGCGAGAAAATGGTCGGGCTAATCGGAACCGGTCAGGATTTCGGCCGCGATCCTGATGCGCACGAGCTGGGCGAGCGTTTTCGCGCCCAGCTTCTGCATAATGTTAGAGCGATGGACCTCGACAGTCCGCTCACTGATGCCGAGATCCTGTCCAATCACTTTGTTCATCTCACCTAGTGTCACGCGATCAAAGACCTCTTGCTCGCGCTCGGAGAGCTCGCCGATCTTTTCCTGGATCTTCTGCTGTTCGAGCATGTCTTTACGGTTGCCTGCCTCAAAACCAAGGGCCTGATTGATACGGTCCAACAGTTCCTGCTCCCGAAAAGGCTTGCGAATAAAGTCCAGTGCGCCGCGCCGCATCGCCTCTACTGCCATTTGGATATCGCCATGTCCCGTTATAAAAATAATGGGTAACGGGCACCCCAGTTCGTTGAGTCTCGCCTGCAAGTCCATTCCGGACATTTTCGGCATGCGGATATCGAGCACCAGACAACCGCCTTTGGTCGCGTCGTAGGCCTCCAGAAACTCGATTGCAGTGCTGTATAGTTCATACGGTAGCCCCACGGTTTCCAGTAAGAGGCCAAGCCCTTCACGAACACCTTCGTCGTCATCAACTATATGCACGATCTGTTCGTTATCCATTTAAACCCTCCTGCTCCGCAGCTGGCAAGGTAAAAAAGAACGTCGCTCCGCCATGATCATTATTATGATAATCCAGGTGTCCGCCGTGCGCGATAATGATCGAACGGCTGATCGACAATCCCATTCCCATACCTGACTTCTTGGTCGTCGAAAAGGGCGCAAAAATGCTGTCAGCAACCTCTGTGGATACGCCGCTGCCCTTGTCTATGACTGCAATCTCGACACTGCCATCATCTCCAAGTCTCGACTGCAGCCTTATCGTACGTCCGTTACGGCAATCGACTGATTGCATAGATTCCATGCCATTGCGAAGCAGGTTTAACGCAACTTGTTGAATCTGTACAGTATCGACAGCAACTGCTGGTAGCTCTTCTTCCTTTTCTACCGCGATGTTGATGTCGCGAATCCGCGCCTCTGCCTCTGCTAACTCGGCGACCTCCTCAACAAGCGTATTGCAATTGAAGATCTCCATGGTGCTCTCCTGTCGACGAGCCATTGATTGCATGCGCTCTATGACGGTGCCGGCACGATAAGCATGTTGATCGAGCTTTTCGAAAATGTCCGGCAATCTTTCGTATTTTCCCGCACTGATCAGGCGATTGCCTGCATTCGCGAATAAGGAGATCGCTGTCAGTGGCTGGTTGATCTCGTGAGCTATACCTGCGGCCATTTCACCGAGCATGTTAAGACGATCGACGTGTGCGAGATGCTCGCGATGCTGTCGCGCTTCATTCTCAGCTGCACGTTGAGCAGAAATGTCACGTATTAGCCCCACGAACTTTCGTTCCGGGCGATTACGAATCTCACTAATGGACAAGTAGATGGGAAATACCGATCCGTCCCTACGTTGCGCGTTAACCTCGCGACCTGTACCGACTACCCAGGATTCATCGGTCTCGGGAAATCGTGCAACAAACTGATTGCGGTCAGAATCTGATTGCCGCGGCATTAGCATGCTTGCATTCTGGCCCCTCGCTTGCTCAAGGGAGTAGCCAAACATTTGCTGCGCGGCTCGGTTGAAGTTCTCAATGTCGCCGTTCGCGTCGATTGTTATTATGGCGTCCGCAGCAGTGTCCACCACTGCTTCAGAAAATGTACGTGATTCGACCAAGGCCACCTCAGTGTGCTTGCGATCCGTAATGTCGCTAATTAACCCCTCGAGGTAAATATTGTCATTCCACTCCGAATGAACCGCACGGCCACGCTCCCACATCCAACGCTCTTCATTCGCTCGCGTTATGACACGATACTCAAATTCATACGCATCGGCTGCGTCGACCGCTTTTTGCACCTTCCGCCAAATGCGGTCGCGGTCGTCCGGATGAATCAGCTTGGCCCAAGATACACGCTGCTCTTCAAAATCATTGCGCGAGTATCCGGAAAGATCATGACAACCTTCGCTGACAAATTCCATCGGCCAGTCCTGTTGGTTTGCACGTCGATAGGCCATTCCCGGTAAATTCTGGAAGAGTGTCGCAAGCTGGCTTGCGGTATCGTGAAGCTGCCGGGATCGGAACCTTGCCATTAGTGCCAAATACACAACAATGGAGACCAGCGCGCTAACAAGTAGCCCAACAATCAGGACGAGCGTTGATGCTCGCGCGTGAACCGCTGACACATACTCTTGGGTGGGCGTAATCAGGGTCATCCACGTTAGGCCGTGAATTTGGAAATTACTACGCTTTGTCCATTTTTCGTCTATTGAGTCGTTGCCCGCAGCTTGTCGGTAAACTTCGTGGCCCTGAAGAAAGATGCGGGCATGATGGTTTGTGCTTTGCACGCGCGCGATGACGGCATTCAGCCAGGACTCCAGACGCATTACGCCCACGATGACGCCGTCAAACTCATTGCCTCGTGTTACGGGTAGGTATGCAGCGATGCCCAAGCCGCCCTGCACGAGCTCGAATGGTTGAGTCAGCACTGCCTTACCGCTCGTGAGTGCCGCCGCTACGGCAATCCGTGCCGGTTCGGATTCGGTGATTTGCAGATCCTGTTCAGCTTCGTTCCCATCCGATGGCACGATCCATCGAATGTGCAAAGTGGCATCTGCCCATTCAATGGCCTGAAAGCCAGGCATGTCCGTCACATAACGTGCCGCATCAGCATTCCAGACAGAATGGGGCGTACCGCCGGCCGCCGACCAGCGTTGCGCCAGCCGGCCAAGGGCCGAAAGCCGATTGTCAATATCCTGCCGAATCAGCAAATGGTTGATA
>Ga0255052_10002813_pt1 | contig 12352 bp, 11 predicted proteins | sample JV7_2_21_MG_FD_188632 | JGI IMG/M metagenome (GOLD analysis project Ga0255052, IMG submission 188632) | Seawater microbial communities from Jervis Inlet, British Columbia, Canada - JV7_2_21 | ecosystem: Environmental > Aquatic > Marine > Inlet | place: Canada: British Columbia | collected... | reverse complement strand
AATCCGAACGTAATGAGCAATCCGGCATCACTCGATTACTTCGTCAAATTTGCCGAAGAACAGGCGGATTACTCGCTGTCGTGAAACGGACGGACAAATGAACATTGGGAGGAATAGATGGCCACAATAGTCGGCGGCATTGCCACGTCGCATACGCCCACCATCGGTTTTGCGCTCGATTCGAACAAACAGGACGATCCGGTCTGGGCGCCTATATTCGAGGGCTACAAACCCGTGCAACAGTGGTTGCGGGACAAGGATCCGGATGTGTTGTTCCTGATCTACAACGATCACGTAACGTCATTCTTTTTCGATCATTACTCGCATTTTACGCTTGGCGTCGGTGACAACTATCCGGTGGCCGATGAAGGCGGTGGCCCGCGAGCGTTGCCCGCGATCAAGGGTCACCCTGCGCTTGCCGCGCACATCGCGACCGCGCTGGTCGCCGACGAATTCGATCTTTCCTACTTTCAGAACAAGGGGCTGGATCACGGCTGCTTCTCGCCCCTGTCCCTTTTGCTGCCGCATGAACCCGAATGGCCTGCGGCAATTGTGCCCTTGCAGGTCGGGGTTCTGCAGTTCCCCATACCATCGGCCAGGCGTTGCTATAAGCTGGGCCGATCATTACGAAAAGCCATTCACAGCTATCCGCAAGACCTGAAGGTCGCGATCGTTGCCACGGGCGGTCTGTCTCACCAGGTACACGGCGAGCGTGCCGGATTCAACAACACGGACTGGGACATGGAGTTTCTGCATCTGCTCGAGAAGGACCCCGAGAAGCTGACAGACGTGACGATTGCCGAATATGCGAAGCTCGGGGGCGTCGAGGGCGCCGAAGTGATCATGTGGCTGATCATGCGCGGAGCGCTCTCGAAGAAAGTTAAAAAACTTCATCAGACCTATTACCTGCCGTCGATGACGCCGATTGCGAGCGTGATTTACGAAGAGGCATCGGATGAGCCGCCGGAGGAGAGCAATGACGATCACCTCGAGCGAATCAATCATCAGCTCGCAGGGGTCGAGGAGCTGGATGGTTCGTATCCGTTCACGCTCGAGAGAAGCGTCAAGGGCTATCGACTCAACAAATTCTTGCATGATCTGATCGAACCCGGCCAGCGCGACCTGTTCCTGCGCGATCAGGAGGCGGCCTTCGAGCAGGCTGAACTGACTGAGGAAGAGCGTGAAATGGTCAGGACCCGGGACTGGCGGGCGATGATTCACTATGGCGTCATATTCTTCATGCTCGAGAAGCTCGCCGCGGTAATCGGTACGACGAATCTGCACGTTTATGCGGCAATGCGTGGCGAATCACTGGAAGATTTCCAGAAAACGCGCAATGCGGAGGTGTTGTACTCGGTCGCAGGTTCGGATGAAGGCAAAACGGACTGGGATCAGGCGAACTGACGGAGTCTGCCTAGTCTTTTCGCAGACGCGCCCGTTGAATTTTGCCGGTGTGGGTCTTCGGTAATTCATTGAGGAATTGCACCTCTCTCGGGTACTTGTAAGGCGCGATACGGTGTTTGACGAAGTGCTGAAGGTCTGCCGCCGTCTCCCGCGTTGCCAGTTCTGGCTCGTCGAGTACGACAAATGCCCGCACCAGCTTGCCCCGGGCGGCATTGTCCACACCGACCACGGCACACTCGCGAACGAGGGGATGCTCGGTCAGGGCACGCTCTACTTCCTGGGGAGAGATGTTGTAGCCGGACGAAACGATCATGTCGTCGGCCCTGTCCACAAACCAGAAATAACCGTCCCCGTCCTGGACGAACACGTCGCTCGTGACGTTCCAGCCGCCCTGGACGAAGGCCCGTTGTTGATCCAGGTCATCAAGGTACCGGCAGCCGGTCGGTCCGCGGATCGCAATCCTTCCTCTGGCGTTGAACGGCAATGGATTCCCTTCTGCATCGACGAGGCGGGCCGTATAGCCGGGAACTGCTCGGCCGGCCGAACCGATCTTGACAACGGCCAGCGACTCGGACAATACGCTGCAGATGAGTTCGGTCGCGCCAAAGTTATTGACGAGTTTGACACCGGTCTTATCGAGCCACGTTTCCCAGAGGGGCGTTTGCAGGTTCTCACCCGACGAGGCACATTTGCGCAGGCTGCTGATATCGAACTGATCGAGACCGTCGAGCATTTGCCGATAGGAAGTCGGAACACAATAGAGACTCGTCACCCGATGCTGTTCGATAGCACCCAGGACATACTCGGGAGTCGGACGGGGAATGTAAACGACTGTTGCCCGGTAACGCAGCGGATAGATGAGAAACGCGGCCAGGCCGTAGGTGAATGCCATCGACGGCGATCCACAGATGACCTCATCCCGGTCTATCGTGTGAATGCGCGGATAGCAGTCCGTGATTGCAATGAGGTCACGATGCGCATGAACTGCTGCCTTGGGTTTTCCGGTCGTGCCCGAAGTAAATGCGATTACAGCAATGTCATCTGCCGCAGTCCTGACCGGAGTAAATCCCGGCGATTTGTCGTGAATGGCGTGATCGAGGTCGGCAGATTCCGATTTGCCCAGTCCCGTTGGCGTGAAGTAAGAGATTCGTTCCAGACAGTCTGCCGCGATCAATTCGTCCGAAAGGGACAATTCGCACAGCGCCAGACGGACCTTTACGCGGTCGACAATGAAAGCCAATTCATCGGCCTTGAGTAATGGCATAGTCGTTATACAGATGCCGCCTGCCTTGAGTACCGCGAGCCAGCAGGCCGCCAGCATCGGATTGTTACCGGAACGCATGAGTACGCGGTTGCCCGGTACGAGACCGTAATCCTCGACCAGTACGCGTGCGATCCCGTCGACCCGGTTGCGCAGTTGACCATAGCTCCAGGTCTCGGCCTCGAAGTGCATTGCCGGCTTATCACCGAATCCTTCGGAGATCGCCCTATCGAGCAAAATTTCCGCAGCATTCATCTGATCCGGATAACGTGACAGCGGCTCTCTGGAATAATCGAAAACCGGCCAGGTGTCCCTTGGTGGCATCATCTTGTAGATGAACCGGTCCGTGTGAGCAGAGGGGACGCCCCCGGGAACGGGCGTTGCTTTGGTCTGATGAACCAGGTTCGCGTTCATGGCGTTAGCCGGTCGAAACTTGCTCAGGAAACTGTTCGTCGCTCAGTGCCTGAATGATGTGGTTCCTGGCGTTCTGTATGTGCTTGCGCATGGCTTCGCGCGCGCCGTTGATGTCTTTTCTCCTTATTCTCTCGATGATCTGTCCGTGTTCGTCGGCTGCCGTCTGCAACCTGTCGAGCGGTAAGGTGTCGAACCTGAATCGCATGTAGAAGTGCTCAAGTGTCGTCGACAGCTGTCCGGAGAGCACCCGGTTTCTGCTCATCGATGCCAGCTCTTTATGGAATTCGCTATCCAGCATGAACCTCTTTCGGTCATAGACTTCCGGCTGGTAGGATGCATGAGCATCGAATTTTTCTTCAAGTTCTCGCAAGTCTCCCGAATCCGAAACCACTATGGCCTGCTCCACCATGTAGGTTTCCAGGGCCTCTCTGACGCCAAAAAGGTCCCACGCTTCCTGCAGCCCGATCTTCTTGACATAGAAACCCTTGAATGGAACGGATACGACAAATCCTTCGTGTTCGAGACGATGTAGCGCGTTGATGACCGGCGTCGGCGACATGTTGAAGGTCGTGCTCAGGTCGCTGTAGGTCAGCTTCTGGCCGGGCTCCAGTTTCTGATCGAAAATCATGTCCTTGATTTTCTGGTGCGCTTCCTCGATGAGCAATCTTTTGCCACTTATCTGCATGTTTGCCCGCCATCGATCGTAAATGCAGCACCCGTGATAAAGCTTGCGCCCTCCGACGCGAGCAGGACGGCCAGTCCCTTAATCTCCTCGGGCCGGGCGACTCTCTTCAACGGAATATCGCTGGCAATGACAACTTGTCCTTTTGCGCTTTCAAGGAATTTTTCGCTGATCGGGGTCAGGAAATACCCCGGCAGGATTGCGTTCGCCCGAATATCGTGTTTCGCCCATTCGAGCGCCATGACTTTGGTTAGCTGAATGCAGCCTCCCTTGCTCGCGCAGTAAGCGGACATCTTCGGCCAGGCAATGACCCCGGCGGTGGATGCGACATTGATGATTCTCCCGCCCTTGTCGCGGGCGATCATCTTTGCTGCGACAGCCCTGGTCAGCGTGAATACGCCTTTGAGGTTGGTATCCAGCATGCGGTCCCAGTCTGCCTCCTGCATCTCGAGAATCGGTTTCTCATCAATGGTCCCGGCATTATTGACGAGCACGTCGATGTGCCCCAACTCATCGATAATCTCGTCGACGAACTTGTCTATGCTGTCCGAATCGGTCAAATCACAGCGCAAGGCCAGCGTCGTAGCGCCGGTACGATCACCGATTGACCGGCATGCCTCGGCACATTTGTCCAGACGCCTCGAGCCAATGACGATATTTGCACCCGCTTCAGCCAGACCCTCGGCGATACCGCGGCCAATGCCGGTGGCGCCGCCGGTGACTACCGCGACTTTTCCGCTCAGATCGAAACAGGGCAATCCGCTCATCATTCACTCAAAGACAGCTTCCGCTGCTTTGCCCAGGATGATGTCGCGTTCCTCGCGCGTGAATTCGATGTCGGTCTTCGGCTTATCGATGGCGTCCACCCAATCCTTCGTCGGCAGATAGAAAGTCGGTAGCGGCGCGTCCGTAGCGAACAGGATCTTCCAGGGACCGGTCCAGTCAATCATGTCGCGCAGCCACTGATAGAAACGTTGCCGGTTGATCTGGTAGTCGAACTGGCGGATCGAGATATCCATGAAGACGTTCGGCAATGCGGCGCAGGCGAGCCGGCACTGTTCCCAGGACTCGAGACCGGCATGTGCCATGATCATCTTTACTTCCGGAAATTCTTCCGCGGCCGAGGCAATCAGATTCGGTGAGCTGTATTCCCAGTTGAATTCGAGCCCGCCGCTGTGAAACATGATGGGGACACCCCACTCAGCACATTTTTCGTAGAATGGAAAACACAGGGGATCGTTCGGTTTGAATCCGGCTGAGGGCATGAGTTTGAATCCCTTCATGTCCCATTCCTCGATTGCCTCCGTCGCCTGCTCGATAATGTCGGGCCGCCGCGGATCCAGTGCTGCGAGCGGAATGAAACGCCCTTCGAATTCTTTTGAGTAATCGGCGAGATACTTGTTCTGTTCCCGGTTTCTGACCTTCGGTTCTCCCGTGACACCGTAAGCCCAGTCGACGCCGAAAATGACACTCTTGTCGACGCCGGCCTCATCCATCTCGGCAATCAGTTTTTCTCCGCTGGGGTCAACCCTCTCTTTGACCATCTCGATATAGTCATCCGGGGTGATATTGGTCTTGTGAACCCTGTTATAAAGTGAAGTCGCCATGCGCGAATTGCCGCATAGGAATTTTCTTTTGACATATCCCGGTCTGGTCAAATGAACGTGTGCGTCGATGATCATCGCCGTGCCCCTATGCTGGTTGAGTCAATGAATTTTCTTTGATGTAAGTTTCGATATCGCTTAATGGTGTACCTGGCAGGAACACCTGCTGCACACCCATGGCTTCGAGCTCCGGAACCTGGCTTTTCAATATGATCCCGCCGACGATGATTCCGATGTCGCCTGCGTGTCGTTCCCTGATCTCTGTGATCACTTTCGGCACCAACGTCATGTGGTCGCCGGAAAGAAAACTCAGGCCCAGATAATCCACCTCTTCCCTGATCGCGAGATCGACGACCTCGGGGATCGTGTGCCGAATGCCAAGATAAATGACGTCCAGACCCGCCTGCCTGAGACTGTGTGCAACGAGCTTGGCGCCGCGGTCGTGTCCGTCGAGACCCAGTTTTGAAACAAGGATGCGAGTCTTTTTCTGCTTCATGAAAACGATGTGTCCCTGAACTCGCCCCATTTGTTACGCATAACGCCGCAGATCTCCCCGACCGTCGCATATGACTTGACGGCGTCGATCGTCGGCGGCATCAGGTTTTGATCCCTATCGATTGCCTTTTCCAGCGCATTGAGTGCTTTGGCGACAGCCGAGGAATCGCGACCGGCTTTGATGGTGGCCAGCTTTTCGCTTTGCTCGGCGTCGATCTTCTGATCGATCTGCAGGTACTCTTCCTGGTCCTCCTCTTCATCTTCGACATACTCGTTCACGCCGACGATCACTTTTTCGCCCGTTTCAATTGCCTGCTGCAATCTCAGGCTTGAACGCTGAATCTCCCCAGCGACATAGCCACTTTCTATCGCCTTTAGCATGCCTCCCTGCTTGTCAATTTCCTGCAGACAGCTCGCCGCACGTCGTGCGATTTCGCTCGTCAGAGATTCGACGTAATAGGAACCTGCCAGCGGATCAATCGTGTTACACAGGCCTGATTCGTTCGCCAGTATCTGCTGTGTCCGCAGGGATAATCTGGACGCTTCCTCGGAGGGCAGCGCATGACCCTCGTCCCAACTGGCGGTATGTATGGCCTGGTGGCCACCCAGGATGCTCATGAGAGCATGCAAGGTGATCCTGACCGTGTTATTGAGGGGCTGCTGGGCGACGAGCGTCGATCCGCAGGAGCCACTGAAAGTTCTGAATAAGTAACTCTTGGCATCCTTCGCCGCGAAACGCTCCTTCATGATCTTTGCAAACAGCCGTCGGGAGGCGCGGAATTTCGCGACTTCCTCGAAGAGGTCACGGTGACAACCAAGGCTATAGGAGAGACGCGAGGCAAAGTCATCGACATCCAGGCCTCTCGACTTCGCCGCTTCGATGTAAGCAATCGCGTTTGCAAGCGTGAATGCCAGTTCCTGTACAGCATCGGCGCCGGCCTCACGGATGTGATAGCCGGTAATACTCATCGTGTTCCACTTCGGCAGATTTTTGAAGCAGTACTCGACGACATCCATCGCCAGTTTCATGCTCGGTGCAGGCGGGAAGATATAGGTTCCTCTGGCGATGAATTCCTTCAATATGTCGTTTTGCGTTGTACCCGCCAGTTTTTCGGGCGGTACTCCCTGTTTCTCCGCAACCGCGATATACATCGCAAGCAACACCGTCGCCGGTGCATTGATCGTCATCGATGTCGATACCTGATCCAGCGGAATTCCGTGAAATATCGTCTCCATGTCATCCAGCGAGTCGACTGCCACGCCAACCCGGCCGACGCTCCCCGCGGCGATCGGATCATCTGAGTCATAGCCGAGTTGCGTCGGGAGATCGAAAGCCATGGACAGGCCGCGCATGCCCCCTTCGAGAAGGTAACGAAAACGTTGATTGGTATCTTCCGGGGTGCCGAATCCGGCATACATCCGGGTGGTCCAGAGACGACCGCGGTACATCGTCGGATAAACGCCGCGTGTGTAGGGAAAATCGCCGGGAAAACCGATGTCGGAGACGTAGTCTGTCTGTTCCAGGTCCAGTGGCGTGTACAGTCTTTTTACCGGAATACCGCTTTCGGTCGTAAAGGCGTCGCGGCGTTCCGGCGACCCTTCGAGCCGGTCCTTCAGGATCATTTTCTCCCATCGTTCACTGGCTTGCCGGATCCCGTTCATCGTTACAGCGGAATATTCCCGTGCTTGCGCCACGCACGCTCCGGTAATTGTTTGCCCGCCAGCATGCGCAATGCCGAAATAATGGCCGAGCGCGTGTCTTTCGGTTGAATGATTGCGTCAATGACCGAACGCGCGGAAGCGTGGTAGGGCGTCAGATAGGTATCCTGGTACTCACGTACTTTTTTCTCGAACAGGGCGTCCTTGTCATCCGCGGCCTCCAGTTCCCTGCGATACAGAATCTTTACGGCGGGTTCCGCGCCAAGCATTTGCATTTCGGCCGCGGGCCAGGCAAAAACCTGATCGAAACCGATCTCGTGCACGCCCATCGCCGGTATCGAGCCGCCGTACATCTTCCTCAAAATGACCGAAATCTTGGGCACGGTGGCCTCGGTCCAGGCATACAGCATCTTGGCGCCGTGACGAATAATTCCGCCGTGCTCCTGCTTGAGCCCCGGCCTGAAACCGGGAACGTCGACGAGCGTAATCAGCGGAATGTCGAAGGCATCGCAGGTCCGTATGAATCGAGCCGCTTTGTCGGCCGAATCAATGTCGAGACAACCGCCGATGAATTTCGGGTTGTTAGCGACGAGCCCGGCGACCTCGCCACCGAAGCGCGCGTAACCAACGACGAGGTTCCTGGCGAAGCTCTTGTGGATCTCGAAAAAATCCCCGTCGTCGACAATTGTCCTGATGACGTCCTTGACGTCGTATGTCTTCGACATGGCTATCGGTACGATGTCGACAAGCTCGGGCACTTCCCTGTCGACGGGATCTTCGCAGTCCTTCCTTTCTGGTTTTTCCCGGTTGTTCTGTGGCAGGAAATCGAGCAGTCGCCTGATCTGGTCCAGGCAGTCTCTGTCATCATTGGCGACAAGATGCACGACGCCGGATTTCGTACTGTGTACTTTGGCGCCCCCCAGGTCGTCGAAGGAAACGTCTTCGCCCGTCACTTCCTTGATAACGGCAGGACCGGTAAGAAATACGTGCGAGCTGTCCTTGACCTGTACGACGAAATCACAGAGTCCGGAGGAATAGGCCGCCGCGCCGGAACAGGTTCCCATGATGGCAGCAATCTGCGGCACGACACCGGAGTTCAGCGAATTCTCGTAGAACATGCCGGTCACGCCGTAGACATTGTCCATTCCTTCCTGGATACGCGCCCCAGGCGAGGAATTCAGACAAATGACAGGGACCATCGTCTGACGAGCCAGCCTGAGAATATTGTGGATTTTGGAGCCGTGAGTCCTGCCCGAGGAGCCGCCCAGGACCGTTTCGTCCTCGGCATAAATGAAGACATTGCGATCGTCGATGGTTCCGTACCCGGTGATCGCCCCATCGCCCGGCAACTTCTTGTCCGCCATGCCGAAATCATGGCATTGATGTTCCGCCAGCTTGTTGAGTTCGACGAAGCTGCCTTCGTCGAGGATGTAATCGATCCGCTCGCGGGCCGTCAGTTTGCCGCTGTCACGGAGCTTGCTGAGGCGCGCCTCGCCACCACCGAGCTCGGCTTCGGCCTCGACTGCCTCGAGTCTCTTTATCGCCTGTTCCCAACTCTTGTCCGGCGCCACAGTCTCAAATCCCGCATTTAACGATCAGTAGCAGTGATGGTTTGCCATTCATTATTCTCATCAATCCGTTTGCATTCTTCGGACCAGTCGCTGACACAACCGATCTTGTCCATAGTTTCGTAGATGGCAATCCTGATCTCGCAGAGATCCTGTTCTTCGTCTGCATCGATACTCGCCACATAGGCTGTCTCGTAATTCAGTTTCTCGATCAGTTGATCATTGATCATGTTGGCGATGATGCAGTTGTAGATTTTGATGCCCCTGTCCTTCAATGCCACTTCCTTGCCCATGTGGATGCAGCCTTTTATTTTGAGCCGGAGCAATATGTCCTTACCGGCTACCGCGAAGGATCCTTCCTCGGCCAGACCTGCTCTCGTAATCGCCCTGATGCAGTTCCTGATAATCTCGTCACGGTTGTCGCCCGTGATTTCTTCCGATTGAATAAAATCAGTGCCGATGAATTCGGTTTTCCAGCCGGCACAATCGGAAAGTTCATGAAAGAAGAGTTCCTCCATCCTCGCGATCAGGTCGTTGCAGTAACTCATCCTGTCCATTTAATCTTTCTCCTTCTTGCCGTACTCCTCGTAATAGACGAGCTCGTCCAAAGTCAGTTTGGGCTTGGTCGTCTTGCCAAATTCCTCCCAATAGACGAGTTCTTCGAGTGGTATCTTGGGCCGCGGATATTTGCGTTTCTCGAGCGCCCAGCCGATGGCGACATAGGCGATGACTTTCCAGGCGCTCATCTCGGTCGGTATGTTCAGAATTTTCTTGAATTTGACCGCGTCCCGGGAACTGGCAACCGGGCCGTGTACCCAGCAGCCGCCGAGTCCGAGCGAGTGTGCTTCGAGCAGCATATTCTCGACCGCCGCCGATAGATCGTAAGGGACGTCCACCGAACCCAGTTCCAGGCTGCCCAGTACTGCAATCACGACTGGCGCCGTTTTGGCAAATTCCGATACTTCGCCGGAATACATGAATCGCAAGACTTTGGCCCGCTTGTCCGGATCTTCTATTGCTGCAAAGCGCTCCTGCATGTGGCCCATGCAATACCAGGCCGTCATGCGTGAGCCGCTGCCGACTTTCGCCAGATCGCCGATCTTGTTTCTGGTGTCCTGATTTCGGACGACGATGAAGCGCCAGGGTTGATAGTTTTCACCGGTCGGGGCCCATCGCGCTGCCTCGAGAACCTTGTCGATCATCTCGTCCGGGACAGGATCGGTTTTGTATCGTCTGATGCTTTTCCTGCCGCTGATGACCTCGAGTATGTCGCCCATTCGCTGGTCCCCAAAATTAAATTAAATATTTTTGGCGTTATCGAATGGTCCGAATTTATGTCACAGACGAACGCAGATATAGAAGGGCATACCAGACAGGGATTAGGGGTTATCCACGATAGAATCCCGACCAGGAAGCTGCTACGCGGGCCGGGAAAATATAATTAAATTTTCTTTCAGGCGTTCCCGGCGCGCCAGCTCTTCTCGCCCGCGTAGGACTTGCGGGCTACTTCAGCGTAAGGGACCGGGCTTACGATGGCGCGGATTTCGGTTTGCGTATGGCTTTCGACCGTCGGTTTGGACGATCCGCCACCTTCCTCGCCCCAGACGAATATGACCTCGGTGCCAGGCTCGGCGTATTCCTCGTCGAGAATCGCGAGCGTCAGCATCCTGCGCTCGTTCGAGCTGTAGCCGACCCATGTCGATACACCGATTGTCTTGCCATTTGCCGTGACTTTGTCAAACGGATGCATGGAGTAGACGGCTGACGGAAAGTCCATGTACTTGGGTCGATCCGACTCGAATAACTGCGCGCCAATGCAACGGAGCGTGTCATCGTTGTCGAGAGCAAGCGTTACCTTTTTCCGATGCGGGTCATCGACCATCTTCTCCAGAGCCTCGCGGCCGATGAAGTCATGATCGAACTTGACGATATGACCGTAGCCCAGATCCCAGGGCGTGAAGTAGTAATCATCGATATTGTCGGAATAGAAACTGCCGCCGATCGAGGCATTCGCTTCATAACCGGTTGCCGGTAACCATTCGCGGTAGGCCTTCATGCTGTCGCCGGAATAGACGGCCGGCAGCGGGGAGGGGATCCAGCCCGATTCGAGCGTATTTGACGAATAAGCGCGACCGCCGACAAGTCGCATGCCGAATTCTTCGCCTGCTTCGACGAGGGCACTATGTACAGCTTCGCCATCGTCCCACGGCCCGAAAAACTCGAAGCCCGGCTGCCCGGCCATGCCATGCCGCAACGCCCGGACCTCAATGCCGGCGATCGAAACTGTCGTCATGTTGAAGAATTTGAGGTCGGGCGCCGCCTTGCCGAGCGCTTTTTCGATCGTGAGCATCGCATTCGGACCCTGGACTTGATAGCGGTACGATTTACGCCGACTAGGGTCTTTGCGTTGCGCAGTCCGCTGATCCAGTTCCAGCGTCACGTCATAATTGCCTGTCTCCGCATGGTATTGAATCCAGTTCAGGGTTGGTGCGCGGCCGACCAGATTGAACTGATTCTCGCCGAGATAAAAGAGAATGACGTCGCCAATGACATAGCCGTCGTAACTGCAGGGCACGAATTGTTTGGCTTTGTCGACCACAAAATTTTCGAAGCTGTTGACGCCCAGGTAAGTCAGGAGCCTGAGTGCGTCCGGCCCTTCGACCGCGAGGTCGGCCATATGATAGGACTGGTTGTAGAGCACGCAGGTCTTTTGCCACCCCTCCTGTTCGTCGTGCCAGTTGCTGTATTCCAACTTGACGCCAGGATATACATTCGGACCGGCCTGGGAATTTCGCAACAGATCGACGGGGTTCCCGGCGGCCTTGATCACTTCCTCAAGGTTCTTCGGTTTCATAGATGCAGGTTTCTCAATAATTTCAGATAAGTGAACTGTCCCCATATTTTAGAATCGATATGCGAACCAAAGGGAACAGAATATCGCACTCAGGGGAAATCCGGCAGCAAATATGATGTCGCGGTGCCCCTCCTGGGGGAGAATTACGGGGACAGTTTACTTATCTGATCATTTCGGAGGAATAGTCCGTTGATGAGTGGTCGTTGTTCTCGTTACGCACAGATAAGTAAACTGTCCCCATAATTCAGGAGTGGCTAAATGACCGAAGTGGCAGGAAAAGTTGCGTTGATCACGGGCGGTGGTTCCGGCGTCGGTCTGGGTCAGGCGAAGGTCTTTGCCGAAGCTGGCTGCAAGATCGCTATCGCCGATATCAGGCAGGACCATCTTGATGACACGATGGAGTACTTCGAG
>Ga0255052_10002811_pt1 | contig 12361 bp, 9 predicted proteins | sample JV7_2_21_MG_FD_188632 | JGI IMG/M metagenome (GOLD analysis project Ga0255052, IMG submission 188632) | Seawater microbial communities from Jervis Inlet, British Columbia, Canada - JV7_2_21 | ecosystem: Environmental > Aquatic > Marine > Inlet | place: Canada: British Columbia | collected... | reverse complement strand
ACGAAATCATATCCCGTGCCGAAAAAACCTGCGATGAAATCCAGAAACTCGGCGGTAATCAATCAAAAACCTATATTCCAAAAGCGGGAGAAATGACCCAGGATGAAGAAGACGGAATTACTGCGAACCTGATCAAGGATGCGCTAAACCATAACCGCATCGGAGGAATGTATCAGCCTATCGTCGGTGTCAAGGCACAGGGCGGGGAACGTTACGTTTCGAGCCTGGAAATCAAGTCCGAAGATGGGCGAATACTTTACGAGCAAGATTTCCTGGGCGCTGCGGAACGCACCGGCACCGCAAAAATGCTTGATCGTTGGAAAATACTGCACGCTATCAAAAAGGTTTCTGAAACCAGCCAACGCGGCCGTAAAATCGAATTCTTTCTACCCTTAAGCGCTGACTCGCTCCAGGACGCCGGTCTTGCGGTCTGGATATCCGAAAATCTTACCAAGGCTAAAGTTAGCGGCGAGCAACTGGTTTTCATGATCAATGAAGCACACGCGCTAAATCAGCTGAAAGGCGCTAAAACCCTTGCCAAAGGTCTGCAGCAAATTCACTGCAAATTCGCGATTGACGAATTTGGCACCGGACTGAATCCGTTCCAGTTGGTTAAGCACGTCAACGCGAACTATGTGCGCGTCAACCATGCCTACATGGATAACCTGGCGCAAAATGACGAGAACCAGGGCAGTATTCGCGAACTTGCCTACCAGGCGGGAGATTTGGAGATTAGTACGATAACACCGGCGGTAACCGATGCCGCGGTATTGAGCGTCCTGTGGACATTGAATGTCGACTTCGTCCAGGGTGAATTCCTGCAATCACCGAGCAAGGAATTAAACTACGACTTCAGCTCCATGTAGGCTCGGCCTAAAAATGTGACCTTAATCAACGACCTCGATCGCGGTGACGTTTTGATAACCACGCGGTAATTTACGCCCGCGCTTGCCGCGCTCGATGCGATAATCCTCGAGTTCTTTCAGATTCATGGTCTTATATTTCTTGCCGCAATGGATAACCAGCTTTTGTTTACCGGCAAGGCAGGTGATAAAAGCAACCTCCTCTTCCCCGGATTTAATGCGACGGGGAGGAATCCCCTGGATTTTATTGCCTTTACCCCTGGCCAGCTGCGGAACCGATTTCACGTCGAGCATCGCGATATAACCGTCGCTGGTGATCGACACAACCTGGCCGCTATCATAGTCGGATACCGCGACTACCGGCAGCAGTTGCGCACCCTTCGGCAAGCTAATCTGGGCCTTGCCATTCTTGCTCCGGGTTAACATATTTTCGAATTGACAGACGTAGCCGTATCCATGCGATGACGACATCAGGAATTGATCCTCGTCACGGCCCATCAGGCAGCTCTTGAACTCGGCCCCACTTGCCGGCTTGAAACGCCCGGTAAGCGGTTCACCCTGTCCGCGTGCCGAGGGCAACAAATGCGCCGCCAACGCGTAGGCACGACCAAAAGAATCGACGAACACCACGTTCTGGTTGCTCTTGCCCTGCGCCATGCCCTGGAAACCATCACCCGATTTGTAGTTAAGCGCGCGCACATCGATATCGTGCCCCTTGGCAGCACGCACCCACCCACTGGTCGATAACACGACGGTAATCGCTTCGGACGGTACCAGGTCGGATTCATCGAGGGCGCGCGCAGCTTCACGACTGACAATCGGGGAGCGCCTGTCGTCCCCATAGGTTTCCGCATCTTCCTGAATTTCCTTCTTGATCAAGGTCTTGATTCGGCGCTCAGATCCGAGCAATGTTTCAAGCTCTTTTTTCTCTGCGCTGAGCTCTTCCTGTTCGGCACGAATCTTCATTTCTTCGAGCTTCGCCAGGTGGCGCAACTTGGTTTCGAGAATCGCTTCGGCCTGGATATCACTGATCTTGAAGGTCTTGATCAACACTGCCTTGGGTTCATCCTCGTAGCGCACGATACGTATCACTTCATCAAGATTCAAAAACGCAATCAACAGGCCCTCGAGAACATGCAGGCGCTTATCGACCTTATCGAGTCGCCATTGCAGACGACGACGTACCGTAGTCACCCGAAAAGCAATCCACTCCTGCAGAATCTGCTTCAGGTTTTTCACCTGTGGGCGACCGTTGGTACCAATCATGTTCATATTGACGCGATAGGTGCGCTCAAGATCTGTGGTCGAGAATAAATGCCCCATCAAGGTCTCGACGTCGACACGGTTTGAACGTGGCACGATAACCAGTCGAGTGGGGTTTTCATGATCGGATTCGTCACGCAAGTCGTCGACCATGGGTAATTTCTTGTCCAGCATCTGCTGCGCGATCTGTTCCATGACGCGCGCGCCGGAAACCTGGTGCGGTAACGCGGTAACGATAATGTCGCCATCTTCACGCTCATATATCGCGCGCATACGTATCGATCCGTGGCCGCTTTCGTAAAGGCTGCGCAACTCTTCCTGCGGGGTAATAATTTCTGCCTCGGTTGGATAGTCCGGACCTTTAACCTGCTTGAGCAAGTCATCCAGCGTGGTCTTGGCCTTGTCCAGCAACATGATGCAGGCCGTGGCAATTTCTCGCAGGTTATGTGGAGGCAGGTCGGTGGCCATCCCGACCGCTATCCCGGTGGTGCCATTGAGCAGGATATGCGGCAGGCGCGCAGGCAACAAGGATGGTTCTTCCATTGTGCCATCAAAATTCGGGACCCAGTCAACCGTGCCCAGCCCGAGTTCCTGCAGCAAAACGCGCGCAAAATCGGACAGCCGTGATTCGGTATAACGCATGGCAGCAAATGACTTGGGATCGTCAGGAGAACCGAAGTTTCCCTGCCCATCGATTAGCGGATAGCGGTACGAAAACGGCTGAGCCATCAGTACCATCGCCTCGTAGCAAGCGCTATCGCCATGCGGATGATACTTACCCAACACATCGCCAACGGTGCGTGCCGATTTCTTATGCTTGGAGCTCGCCGACAATCCAAGTTCGGACATTGCATAGATAATACGTCGTTGTACCGGTTTAAGACCATCGCCGATATGCGGCAGCGCTCGATCAAGGATGACGTACATCGAGTAATCGAGGTAGGCCTTTTCAGTAAAGACGTGCAGCGGCTGTTTCTCGACGCCCTCGTAATTGAGTTCCAGATTCTCGTTCATATTTCGGCAAGGTCTCCCTTGGTTTGCAGCCAATCCTTGCGATCCGATGCGCGTTTCTTGGCCAGCATCATATCCATGATCTTGAAGGTTTTGTCACCGGGAGCTATCGTCAACTGTGCCAGGCGCCGGGTTTCAGGTGCAATTGCACTTTCGCGCAATTGCATCGGATTCATTTCCCCGAGACCCTTGAATCGGGTTACCGATACCTTGCCCTTGCGTTTTTCTGCGGTTATCCGATCGAGAATACCATCGCGCTCGGCCTCATCGAGCGCATAGTATTTATCCTTGGCGACATCGATTCGATACAGCGGCGGTTTGGCCACATAAACATGCCCTTTTTCAACCAGGGGATGGAAATGCCGCAGGAACAAAGCACATAACAGCGTCGCGATATGCGCGCCATCAGAGTCGGCGTCGGCGAGGATGCAGATTTTCCCGTAACGCAGGTTGGCTAAATTGTCCGACGCAGGCTCAACGCCAATTGCAACCGATATGTCGTGCACCTCCTGCGAAGCCAGCACCTGGTCAGATGGTACTTCCCAGGTATTCAGAATCTTGCCGCGCAGCGGCATGATTGCCTGAAACACCCGATCGCGGGCCTGTTTCGCCGAGCCGCCGGCCGAATCTCCTTCAACCAGGAAAATTTCGGTGCGTCCCACATCCTGGCTACTGCAGTCCGAGAGTTTGCCAGGCAAGGCGGGACCGCTGGTGACTTTTTTGCGCACCACTTTCTTGGCACTCTTCAGTCGGCTTTGCGCGCTGGATATCGCCATTTGTGCCAGCTGATCGCCGACGTCGGCGTGCTGATTCAGCCAAAGGCTAAATGAGTCCTTGGCCACCCCGGAGACAAAGGCGGCCGTCTCCCGCGACGATAATCGTTCCTTGGTTTGCCCCGAAAACTGCGGCTCCTCCATCTTGACCGAGAGTATATAGCTGACCTTGTCCCAGACATCATCCGGCGCGATCTTGACACCACGCGGCAACAGGTTGCGAAATTCACAAAACTCGCGGATGGCATCGGTAATACCGGTGCGTAAGCCGTTGACATGGGTACCACCCTGAGAAGTTGGGATCAGGTTAACGTAACTTTCGGTGATCGATTCGCCGCCCTGCGGCAACCATAGCACCGCCCAGTCGACCGCTTCATGCTCGCCCTGCAACGAACTGACGAAAGGTGCCGATGGCAATAGCTCGTAGTCGGCCAACGATCCGAGCAGGTAATCGGAAAGTCCATCCTGGTACATCCATTCAGTCGATTCCTTGGTCTTTTCGATATAAAACTTTACCTTTAAGCCCGGACAAAGCACCGCCTTGGCGCGCAGCACATGTTTCAGTCGCGTTACCGAGAACACCGGACTATCAAAATACTTCGGATTGGGCCAGAAACGTAAACTGGTACCGGAATTTTTCTTTCCGACCGTACCCGTCTGCTTCAGCTGGTCTTTTTTATCGCCGTTAACGAAGCAGATCGTGTATTCCTTACCGTCACGCCGCACCCGCACGTCGAGTTGTTTGGAAAGCGCATTGACCACCGAAACGCCAACGCCATGAAGCCCTCCAGAAAACTGGTAGTTCTTGTTGGAAAACTTGCCACCGGCATGCAGCTTGGTAAGAATCACCTCGACCCCGGGGATTTTTTGCTGCGGATGAATATCAACCGGCATACCACGCCCGTTATCGATTACGCTGAGCGACTGGTCGGCATGCAAAATCACGCCGATTTGCGTGGCAAAGCCCACAATGGCTTCGTCCACACTATTGTCGATCACCTCCTGCGCAAGATGATTGGGACGGGTAGTGTCGGTATACATTCCCGGTCGTTTCTTGACCGGGTCGAGCCCCGTGAGGACTTCGATCGAGGCGGCGTCGTACTGATTTTTCAAATGAAGTGATTCCTGAGTTTAAACCGATCGCACTAGTACAGACACTTGTATTTCGTGACCATCGGCCTGATATAATGCGCATCTTTTTTCAGGTTCTCTATTATGAGCGAGTCACCTTATATTCACAATGTCAGTATGCAGAATTTCCAGAATCTGGTGCTGGAAAATTCGATTAATAAGCCTGTTTTGGTGGATTTCTGGGCGGACTGGTGTCAACCCTGCCAAACCATCATGCCGATGCTTGCCAAACTCGCGGAAGAATACGACGGCAAGTTCGAGCTGGCCAAGGTGAATGCCGACGAAGAACAGGAACTGGCCGCGCATTTCGGCATTAAGAGCCTGCCCACAATGAAGCTGTTTTACCAGGGACAAATCGTCGATGAGCGCATGGGTGCGGTGCCGGAATCGGATGTCCGTGCAATGATCGACAAGCATATCGTGTCGGAATCTGATCAATTAGTGCAGGCCGCTTTGATGGCCTACCAACAGGGCCATACCGCACAGGCGCTCGAGGTGCTGAATAACGCTCTTGCCGAAGATCCTGACAATGCCGAACTAAAAGTCACGATCGCACAAATGGTTTACGGCGAAGGCGACAGCGAAAGCGCCGTGGCGTTACTGGATAGCCTCGATAGCGAAGGCAGCAATCTGGATGCAGCAATCAAGCTGCGCGCCGAAATCAAGCTGGCGGATCAGCTCGCCGATTTACCGGACCTCGGTGAAATCGAGCAGCGCCTGGCTCAGAATCCTACCGATCTCGACGCTCTGTTGCAGAAAAGCAGGCATTTAACCGCCCAGGGTGATTATGACAATGCAATGGAATGCCTGCTGACGATCATGCGCACCGATCGCAGCTTCGAAGATGACGCCGGCCGCACCAGTTTACTCGAATTATTTGATCTGCTCGGCGGTGAACACCCCAGCGTACAAAAATACCGTCGCAAACTCTTCACCCTGCTCCACTAATTTTTATGGTGCCTTCGTTCCCGTTGCCATAAATCGGCGCGGGCATTGGGATGTCTTTGCGGGAGCGCCGTTAATACATCCATGTAGGCTCGCGCGCAACATCCATGTTGCGCAGCGTCCCGCAAAGACATCCCAATGCCCACGCCTCAACAATTTCCTGCCTGCACGATACCCTGAGATGCATCGGTACGTCGTTTTCGAAATTCTGCACCTCGATGGTGATGCTACCTTGAGGGCATGTTCAGAAAAGTGTAGCGAGGCATGGATGCCGCGGTCCGACGCATCGGGCTCCAAGCGATTCCATGGATGGACCAAACGGCGCTTGCGCCGTTTGGGAGCGCCTTTTCTGAGCATGCCCTCAAGGTAGCGTCGAACTTAACCAGCGTTTAGATACTGACGCGAAGGATGGATGAAAATTTGGTTAGCCGCGGGGGTGGTGCCGGGCGTGGATCGACTGCAGGCGGGACTGTGCGACGTGGGTGTAGATCTGCGTGGTTGACAGGCTACTGTGCCCGAGCAGCATTTGTACGGTGCGTAAATCCGCCCCATGATTGAGTAGGTGCGTGGCAAAAGCGTGACGTAACGAATGCGGCGAGAATACCGTTTTCACACCGGCTTTAAGTAAGTACTTCTTGATATTCTGCCAAAACGCCTGGCGCGTTATCGCGGTACCGCGACTCGACAAAAAAAGTGCATCATTGGGCACTTTTTCGCGTTGCAAACCTGGACGTGACTGCTTCACATACTTTGCCAGCCAGTGCAATGCCTCTTCACCAACCGGAATAACACGTTCCTTACTGCCTTTGCCGATCAGCCGCACCATGCCAAGGTTGGTGTTGACCTGGTTCATCTGTAAGCCCACCAATTCACTGACGCGTAATCCGGAACTGTACATAAGTTCGAGCATACAGCGATCTCGCATGCCAAAGTCAGTTTCAAGATCGGGGGCAGCCAACAACTTTTCAATATCGCTCTCGGTGAGCGACTGCGGCAGGGTTCGATGAATCTTGGGCGCACTGATCAAAGCCGTGGGATTGTCCTGACGCTTACCGAGCTTGATTAAATGTCGATATTACTGCTTCAGGGTCGATAATAAACGAGCATTGGAGCGCGCTGACGCACCCCCATCAAAACGTTCGGCTAAAAAATCCTGGATACTCGACTGATTGGCACTAACAAGCTTTTGATGTCGCTTCACCAACCAGCGTGAGAACTGACGCAAATCCTGCTGGTAAGCACGTAAGGTTAGATCCGCTAATCCCTTTTGCGACCAGAGACTGTCGATAAAGCGGTCAATATCAGGATCATCAGGCTGAGGCGACGATTTCTTCACAGGCAAAAAAAAGGCACAGCGAGCTGTGCCTTTTGATCGGTCAATAGCATGAAAATCCGTTACTTTTTCTTCCTGGGTTTTGCCGACTTGGCAGCAGCCGAGTTAGCTTTCCTGTCCCATCCACTGACAAATCGTGCGATAGCTGCACCCCTTTTTGCAGATAGTTTACCCAGTGCATCAGCGCGTCTATTGGTGGCGCGAACTTCGTTTTTCAATCCCAGGATCTGCTTTTGCAATGCCTTTATCTTGGCATTGGCGGCCGAATTGGCTGAAGACTTCTTTTTAGCTGCAGGCCGTTTCTTGGCTGCAGGTCTTGCCGCTTTCTTTTTGACTGCAGGCCGAGTTGCTTTTTTCTTGGCTGCTGGTCGGGTTGCTTTTTTAGCCGCAACTTTCTTTTTAGCTGCGGGTCTTTTTACTACTTTCTTTTTTACTGCAGGCTTACGTGCCTTTTTCTTTACTGCGGGTTTAGTAGCTTTTGGTTTCGGCTTTGTTGCTTTCTTTGCTGTCGCCATCGTCCAATCTCCTCACGTTAACTTACGAATGTGAATATAAAAAGCATTCGCAATTACACAAGAATTAGTCTGCAATAAATTGAGAACGCTACGCACTGAGTTACGTCGTGTATTATAGTTGCGTTGATAAAAAATTGTACGCATTTTTAATAAAATTTTTTGTGCAAAAAATTTTATTAAAAATTAATATATCGATTAAAAAAACCATCACAATTTATGATTACGAGTTATTACCGTGACTGTCCCCCGGCAAGTTTGATCAAACAGTTTGCAGCCATGTTGTATGACAGCCTGTTAATTTTTGCGGTGCTTTTTTTTGCCACTGCAATCGCGATGATCTTCAACCAGGGTGAAGCGATCGAATCAAACCCGCTGTTCAATCTTTACCTGCTGTTTATGTTGTTTTCGTTTTACGCGTGGTTCTGGCACAAGTCGGGACAAACCCTCGGCATGCGGGTGTGGAAGATTCGTATTGTCTCCGAGTTTGGCGGCAACCCTGGTTGGGGCACCAGCTATCTGCGACTTGTATTTGCATTGCTTTCGATACTCTGTTTGGGCCTTGGGTATTTTTGGCGACTTTTCAAACCCTATACCTGGCACGATAAACTCAGTCAGACCAGGGTTATCGACGTTTCAGGCCTGGGCTCGTCTAAAAAATAACCCTCTACCAGAGCCAAGTAACTGTTTCTTTGCGAGCACGTAAATAGCAATTCCTAGAAACGTGATGTTTGGTAACAAAGCTATCAGCAGTGCATTGCCGTCGAACTGCGTTCCCAGTTGTATCACCAACTGCTCTACCACCACAAAGGCCAAACCCAATAGTATCCCGATCAACAGACGCTGGCCCGTATCGCCCTGTCGTTGAGATCCGAGCACAAATGGAAGCGCCAGCAAACACATTACTATGATCGTTAAAGGTGCGAACATTTTTTGCCAGAAAATCATGCGCTCAACCCTGCCTTCCAGTTTGTTCTCATCAAGAAAATTAAGATAGGCACGTAAATCATTGCTGGACATTTGCCTGGGCTCTATCATCAGTACTTCGAGCAATCGAAGCGACAGCTTGCCTTCGTAAAGCATTTGATCGTAGCTAACCGTCATCATTTCTTTATCATTGATTATTGATTTTTCGACCTGGTGTAATTCCCATCCCTCTGTTAAAGGAATCGCTCGCACTGCTTTGAGGGCAGATAAAATTTTTCCCTGCTCATCCAGCTCAAAAATTTCAATATCACGTGCGATTCCGTTTGGTAGAAGTTGACCGATATGCAATACACTCGACTCGTCTTTGGTCCATACACCCTCCCTAACCAGCAGAGCCGATGTTTTTTCCAGTGCAAGATTTTTAACGCTGCGCGCATAACTCTCGCTATCAGGTACCACCCAGTCGGCGAGTAAAAAACTAAGCACCGCCAGTATCACTGCCGCCTGTATAACCGGACTGATTAATTTTGCCAGGGAAACCCCGGAAGCCTGCATGGCGATAATCTCGCTATTACTGGCCAGCGCGCCTAGACTTATTATGCTGCCCAGCAGAACTGCCAGAGGCATAAACTCAACCACCTTACCGGGCAAACTCAAGACCACGAATTTAATAATCTGGGTCAGGCCATAGGTTCCCTCTCCCAGATTACGAAGCTCGCTAACGAACAGGAAAAACAGGCCCAGTCCAACCAGGGCCAGCAAAGCCATAAAGGTCCCCAGGTGAATTGTACGAATGATATAGCGATTGATTATCATGACGCTGGCTTGCTCTGCCGAAACAGGACTCCCTTGTTACGCCGATATATAAGCGCACAGGTAAACGCGATAAATAACAGATGCACCCACCAGAAATTAACCACCATGGGTATCGTTCCTGCTTCCAGTTGAGTGCGGGTTATCACGAGCAGATTGAGATAGGCGATAAAAATTAGCAGGGCATACCCCACTTTTCCAAATCGCCCCTGCCGCGGATAAATATAGGAAAGCGGCACTGCCAGCAATGCCAGAACGATCAGTACCACCGGAATGGCTATCCGCCACTGCAGTTCGACCCTGTCACTAATTAGATTGGAGGACCAGAGTTCCGATATCGTTTTCTCGATACTGTGAACATGGGGGTCAATGAGCTTGCTTTGCTTCTCAACCAGTATGCCATGTTGGTCATAGTCGATTATCTTAAAGTTTTTTTGTCCGGCGATGCCTTCGACTCGTTGACCGGGCCCGACAACCAGAAATAAATCACCGCTTTGTTCATCCAGTTGATGACGGCCAGACTTCGCAGTCTCGAGAATCATCGCATCGCGATCGGTTTGGCTGATTATTACTTCCTGCAGTTCAAGCTTGTCAGCACTCAAGGACCCCATAAAAAATACCGTGTCGCCTTTTTCGCTCTGGTTAAATTGTCCCGCCTTGATTTGATGAAACTGATGCTGATTTTCTGCCTGGTCGATGATTGCCAAAGCGTTGGCCTGCATTCTTGCATTGAGTGAGAGGCTGGCATAGCCGCTAAAAACGAGTAGTGGCACCAGGATAACGGCAACCGGCCTGTAAAAATCGCGATATCCGATACCACAGGCGTTCATTACGACTATTTCGTGATCCTTATACATGCGGCCAAAGGTAAAAATAATACCCAGGAAAAAACTGATCGGCAGCAACAACGCCAACATGTTGACTGACTGGCTCAACATGACTGGCCACAACGCCTGCTGGGGGGTGTCGCCATCAGCAATATCAGCCAAAACCCTGCCCAGTGCATTACTCATCAGAATAATATACAAAACCAGCATCGTGGCGGCGCTGGTTTTAATAATTTCCCGCGACAGGTAAGCGGTTATGATGTTATTCATTGCTGAATAGAGATCCGATTCATTAAACCTGTATCAGTCTGCTTGCCGGTTACTTAAACTACGCTGAATAATCACAGGATTTTTATACATACGACTGGTTTTTTTTAGCACTTCACGTATCTTATCGCGTAATTAAAGCTACCAACACCAGGAAAGTCATGGAATTCGGTCTTAAACACAATACACCTGAGAATGCGCGTAGCGCCTGTCAAATTATAACTGTTTCCCAGGCGCGAAAACTATCCCGCAGCGGGCAGCGCGTTGACAAGGCCAGCAAGGGATTCCTGACCTCGATCATCAAGCGTGGCGACATGGAAGGAAAACTGGGACAAACGCTGCTGCTGCCCGATGTTCCCGGAATCCCGGTTCAGCGGGTCTTGTTGGTTGGCTGTGGCAAGGAAAGCGACATGAATGAGCGCAACTTTACGAAGTTGATCAGTTCGATTGTGAGCGCACTATCCGCTTCCGGCGCCCGTGATGCTGAATTCTATCCTGGGGACGTTACCTTAAAGGGACGCGACCTGGCCTGGAAAATCCGACAGGCGACGTTGCTTATGAACAATAGCGAGTATCAATTCGATCAGCTAAAAAGCGTCAAAAACTCGAGGAGCAGGGGCTTGCGCAGGCTTAACCATAATCTGCCGAGGAATGATGCAAGCAAGGCAAAGCAGGCGATCAGCGAGGCGCAGGCGATCAGCGCGGGCATGAGTATCGCCCGGGACCTCGGTAACCTGCCGGCAAACATCTGCACTCCGACCTATATAGCCAGGCAGGCCAGGCTGGTAGCCAAAGGAGAGAAACGACTGCGTGTCAATGTACTTGATGAGGCTGACATGAAGCGGCTGAAAATGGGATCACTGCTCTCGGTAAGTGCCGGTAGCCGCCAGCCGGCCAAATTGATTTCCCTGGAATACCGCGGTGCTGCAGCCAAAGAGCAGCCGATAGCACTGGTGGGTAAAGGCGTTACTTTCGATACCGGCGGGATATCGCTAAAGCCCGGCGCCGCGATGGATGAAATGAAATTTGATATGTGCGGTGCGGCGTCGGTAATCGGAACACTAAAGGCAGTCACACAAATGCAGTTGCCGATAAACGTGGTCGGAATTATCCCTGCCACCGAAAACATGCCCGATGGGCTCGCCACCAAGCCGGGCGATATCGTCACCAGCATGTCAGGACAAACCATCGAGATTCTCAATACCGATGCCGAGGGACGCCTGATTCTTTGTGACGCCCTGACCTATGCAGGCAAATTCAAGCCCCGTTGTGTTATCGATATTGCTACCTTAACCGGTGCCGCCATAATTGCACTCGGCAAGATACCCTCGGCGGTGCTCGGTAATAATCGCGCATTGATCGACGGTCTGATAAAGAGCGGACGACAAATCGAAGATAAAATCTGGGAACTGCCACTGTGGGACGAATACCAGGACCAGCTTAAAAGTAATTTTGCCGATATGGCCAATATCGGCGGTCGCGATGCCGGTACCATAACCGCGGCCTGTTTCCTGTCACGCTTTACCCGGGATTACAAATGGGCGCACCTGGATATCGCGGGGACCGCATGGAAATCGGGAGAAGAGAAAGGTGCTACCGGTCGTCCTGTCCCGCTGCTCACCCAGTACATACTCAACCAGATCAAGTAGTAATGACACGGATTGATTTTTACCAGTTAAATCCCGAGCGTGGTCGC
>Ga0255052_10002810_pt1 | contig 12362 bp, 6 predicted proteins | sample JV7_2_21_MG_FD_188632 | JGI IMG/M metagenome (GOLD analysis project Ga0255052, IMG submission 188632) | Seawater microbial communities from Jervis Inlet, British Columbia, Canada - JV7_2_21 | ecosystem: Environmental > Aquatic > Marine > Inlet | place: Canada: British Columbia | collected... | reverse complement strand
GACCTTTTTCAATTCTCTCTAAATATCGCAGATTGGTTAGTTGGAATTTCACCAAGAAAAGTTATTGTTCCAGAGGTCGCAGTGATACCGGTGGGCCCTGGACCTGCTCTCACACCAACAGAAATAGAGGATTACAAGACGTACAACGGCATCATTCATGATCACACATCGCATAGTGATGGTGCTGACACACCTGCGGATATGCTCTGGGCTGGTGCATCAAGGGGTCTTGATTACATGCTTGTGACAGATCATAGCTATGAGGCTCCAAGTCCATTAGGCCTAGGAGGTGTTACCGGAGCCCAAGCTATGAGGGCGATTGCGGAGAGGTATGACATTGATATTGAGATATTCGTAGGAGCCGAGCTCTCGCGGGGACATCATTCACTGGCATTTCCATTGACCGAGAACATTTACACTAACACACAGGCAGGTATGGTTGCAGGTGCCCATGGACAAGGAGCGATTGTTTCTCTGTGTCATCCAACAATATCAGCACCATATATGGAAACATACGAGTTATACGAATCGTATGGATATGACGCAATAGAGGTCACAAATACCGGATTCTCTCATGGTTTATGGGATGAGGGTTATTCAAAGAGTTTCTATGGAGGAAGTGATGGACACTCGTTTGAATGGGTAGGTAAAATTGAAAACGTCTTATTTGTGGATCATCCGACTGGGCTAGATGGTAGACTATCGGTTGCCGATGTTGTTGATGCAATACTCGAAAAAAGAGTGGTTGTTCTTGATAAAGCCACCAATGTGGTGTATGGTCAACAAGTCTGGATAGATAGGTACTTTGAATTAATGGACTTGGCTGCAACGGAAATAGCTAACGCTGCAGTGATTGTGAATTCAGTTGAAGGAGAAGGAATAACTCTCGCAGAACTCTATCTAGAGGATGCAGAAATAGCATATGATTTTGGGAGTCCTCATAGAGCATTTTACGCCGCTAGCAATGCTTCAGCATCTGAGGCTCTGAATATTACTATTAACGTCGTTTCTCCAGATCCACGATTCCTTTTGCCAAGCACGAATTACAATCTCACATTGAATATCACAAGCACCAATAGCGATGCAATTCAGTTCAATATGACTCGGTATTGGGTCCGTGCTTTTAGTGCAGGTCCGAGCACGGATATCATTGTTGCACCAGCTAGTGGATACACAAACTGGACTACAAATATCACTACACCAATAGTTGGTTATTCTGCCATTATATTCAATCTCCACGATTTCAACACAACTTCGAACATGGCGACTCTAATTTACGGTGTTGGCGCACTAGTCAATGTGGGTGGAGCAAGGCAAGATATTGAAAGGAATGAAAACGGAACTTTAGTGACAATGGTGTATTCGATTGCACGAGGAGATAGTCGATACATCTCTTCTGCAATTGGGTTCTTCAATGATGGTTCAGGGGTGCAAAATAAATCAATCAGTATAAGAACAGTCACACTTGAGGCAACTATTGGACCGTATCTCAGGGGTACAGTCATTAATTATTCCGCAATTGTGTATGATATCTTTGGAGGCGTGTTTGTATTGCCTGAAGCTCAATATACCGTTACAACAGATCCTCTCGAACCAACAACTCCGACCTTTACAACCGGAACTGCACCACCTGTTGAGATTGATCCAGTTCTTCTAGTGGGGGCCGCCGGTGGGGTGATTGCAGTAATGATTGTTGTTGTGTTCTTAAGGAAGAGGAGAGGTGGTATGTAGAAAGAAGTGGTGCACATATTTGGCACACCACTTAATAGCCGAAAGCTTCCTCATATGAGTTCATGAGGAAGCAATGGCTTATCATGGCACTTCTGTTGGTGCCATTAATTTCAGTAGCAGTGGTCTTTCCAGCTGCCAAACCTGTGGCGGCCTGGGGGCTTGTAACCCACCAGTTCATAGTAACAGAGAGTTACGGTAGTATATCAAACACAAGCTGGGCAACAGCGTTCCAATACTACTCACCTGAACTAATCTCGGGCTCTACAGCTCCAGATACAGCATGGCAGGATTGGGATAATCACCTCTACTATCCTGAAACAGGGGAATATAATGCGCCTTGGGCAGCTCAGACATGGTATGATTTCGCAAGAGCCAATTTCACCCTAGAAAATTGGGAAGATGGTTTCTTTGCGTTAGGTGTTGCAGCACACTATATGGATGACCCAGCGATACCCCTTCATACAGATTCTGCCGGTGACCCCGCAGTCTTTGATGGTCATTCAGCATACGAAGGTGACGTCAATGCCAATCTGGGAACATTGGTTCTTGACACACCTGGAGAGTTCGTGATTACCAATGTGACTGATAGGGTTATCCAACATGCCGAGTTCTCACATCAATTCTTGGAGTATATTGTAGACGAATATGTTACCTCTGAAACCGTAGCTCTGGAAACCAATGCAACAATTAAGGCGTTTACAGAGGACTGCCTATCCATGGCCATCAATAGTACACTTAGTATGTTCTATACTGCGACCATTGGTTTGAACGCGCCAGATGTTACAGTCACGTATGAATACGTAGCCCTAGTCGATTTCGCACATACAAATGATTACATCGATTACAGTGGAGAAGTAAAACTAATCTCTCTTAACCAAACACTTGCTAGAGCTGGTTATCAGATGATCAATCATGCAAGTGCAATCACATCTGGTGCATTAGCTGGAGTTGACCTCTTCATAGCAACTTGTGCCTTTGATGCATATACAGCTGATGAACTCACTGCAATATCCACATGGGCGGCATCAGGAAACAAGTCAATCCTCCTGACAAGTAGAGGGGATTATTATGAATTTGTCAATTTAGCTAGACCAAATCAAATTCTTGATGCTATAGGTGCTCATATCCGAGTCAATGATGACAACATCTACATGCAGGGCACTTATCTTCCGCACTACAATGATCTCAATTACATACCACCACTTGCAGACACTGCAGGACTTATGCAATCAGTAGACACTCTCACGTTCTACTCGCCATCAAGTTTGTACTTCACGGATGATAGTCCGGTCCTACCTATTGTGTATGCAAATGTCACAGCATATCAGTTGAATGAACGGGCTCCCGCTCCAACAGTTATCTATGATGACACAATTGATGGAGAATTTGGTGATCAAATACCTCTCATTGCAGTAGAAGAGATTGAAGACCTTCGACTTCTCGTTGCAGGCACTACTTTCTTCAGTGATTTTGATTACGGGAAGGCAGCAATATTCGATAATATTGTGCTCCTTGAGAATTTCCTTGAGTGGACTACAAATCGCACCATTGGATCCGTTGCCGATGTAGATGAAGTAGGTCCCAGAATTGGAAACGTAAATGTCACTCCTGCTTCACCTGAGAATGATCAATCTGTAACTTTCACAGCCACAGTGACAGATCCAAGTGGCGTAGAATCTGTAAGTCTGGTATACGAAGGCGACGCGGGTACAGTCACCGTTGATATGATGGACCTTGGTGACGACTTCACGGGTCTTATCACTGGACTTTCTGATACAGCAATCTCTGTCAAGATTGTAGCAACTGACACCGACGGAAATGTAGCAGTTCGAGCATACTATACTGTTACATGGGGCGGTGGAGGAACTCCTGCTCCTCCCTTAGACACAACTATGATCTTGATCATTGCAGGTGTAGGTGTTGTTCTCGTCCTCGCAGTAGCTGTCATGTTGAGACGCAGATAAATAAACGAGTGTTGGTCTGGCATTTGCCAGGCCACTTCCTCTATTTTTTAGATTCTGTCAAAATGAGTGAGAAAAAACATCGGGCTTTTCGATTTCGGAGTGAGCTTATTCCAAAAATCGGATAGGCTTATGTTCATATGTTTTCCTGATAAGTTTCCAGTGATTATTAAGAGAGAAGTGGGGTTTCAGCATGTCGCACGCATATGACTCCGAAGAATTAGAGAGAGAGAGAGAAATAGGCATTGTTGGTGCCTTTGGTTTGGCTGTGATTGAATTTGAAGCAGTTCTGTTTCAGAAGTTCCTAATTATGTCCGGGCCAACTTCATTCATTACTGAAGAAATGTTTAGAAAATACTTGTTGAACATGGAAGCTAAGGGTCATATATCTCCTCTAGAATTCCAAGGAAAAAGGGCATGGAAACGCTTAGTGATTGAGACAGAAATTGAAAAGCCTGCAATGACTCCTGAAGAGGTCATCAAGTTCATTGCAGAGGCACAAGAAGCGGGCAAGAAGAAAAAGAAGAAGAAAGCTGGAGAGCACAGAATAAGCGAATCAAGAACAATCGCAGACAACATCATCCGAACTCTCGAACAGGTAATGCCTGGAACGAGGAAACAGCAGAAGCCCTGGCAATCATCGCTACTTGAGCACATTGAAGGAATGCACAAAGCTCTCATAGAATCAAAGGAGGAATTCCTCCAATATATCAAGCAGAACATACCTCCAGCATACAGACCTATGAAAAAACTTCTCAACACAAAGGGGGAGGAGATGCTTCTTCTAAGTCTAAGAATCATTGAATCTGGACAAAGAGCCTATCCACCGCAGTGATTAGAATCTAGAAATGGATTGTCCCTTTCAATACAGTGACTCCTGTACCACTGACCTTCACCTGATCAATTCCTTCTTGGTCACCACGAACTTCAACGAATATCTTGCCAGGCCGATCAACATAATGACCCTGTTCGATCACAATGCTAGTCACAGGGTATGTTGCCTCCATGAAACCGTAACGGATGATATAGCTTCCAAGACTACCTGCACCAGATCCGGACACTGGATCTTCATACACACCAACTGCAGGACCGAAATGTCTGACCTGCGCATCTGATGTGGGTTCCCTTGTGTCACGGGTAAACACACTCAGTGAAACATAATCCGAATCAGCTTGGAGATCTTTCAGTTGGTCCCAGTTTGGTTTTATCCTGTCAAGAGATTTCTGTGTTGAAACGGGTATCATCAAGTGTGGAGTTCCTGTGCTGACCGTCTGGAGAGGATTCGGCGAGTGTATATCAGCCAGTGACAGTCCAAGAGCCTTTGCATGGTCTTTGGGGTCGTACGTATTCAGAAATCGAGGTTTCTTGTGCGTGATCTGAATCTCATGATGCTTTGTAGACTCGTTCCTCACAATCTCAATGTCTAGGACACCACTGTTGGTTTCAAGACGAGTCATGGTTACATCTTGTAGAAGATCGATTTGGTCTGCTTCAACAAGAGCATGAAATGCAGCGATTGTTGGATGCCCTGAGAAGTCAATCTCGGTCTTCGGTGTCATATAACGAAAACGGAAATCCGCAACACGTGACTTGGAAACAAACACAGTCTCTCGCACATTCATCTCTCGCGCAATCTTGTACATAGTTTCATCACTGACATGGTCAGCAGCAAGAACCACGGCTGCAGGGTTTCCACCGAATGGTGTGTCAGTGAACGCATCGACTTGAATCACATCTAGGCTGTGTTTTTGTTTCATGGGTATCAACTGCAGGACGTTCCTCCTTTTTCTTAATTAAGGATTCCATGGGTTTGAGGAGAATTTGACAATATCATTTGCTTTCCATGTGGCGCGAGAAGTTCTCTTTATGCGCCGATTGAATCAAGGTTCGGTCAGCTGGAATGATCTTTGCAGGCCCAAATCTTGTTTTTGTGGGTTCAAAATCACAATCAAGAAGAGTTGCAACCCACATATCTCGACCTGACTTACCAAAGTCCCCACTTGTACTTCCAGACCTATGCTTCGCTAAATTCCCACTGTAGATATAGAAAAGTACAGATAAGAAAATTCCAAAGCTGGTCAGGTACAGAATCAACATAATTGTTAACTATTGTGAATATTATTGTTTTAAGGTTTTTGTTGACTGCGCAGAAAATCTGATCTGACAATATAGCTACAAGAAGAAGAAGAAGGTGGCGAGCCCATGGGAATCGTGGTAGGAGGGGGGAGTTTCGTAATTGAGGGCATGTAACGAAAAACTAGCCCATATGCTCGCCATTTTTTCGCTTTAAGTTAGTTTATACCCATCAATTCCTACTTAGACAACTGTTAACTCTGAAACACTCTTATTAAGGTTTGTTTTGATGGTAGAATAGAGCAATAAGAAGAGGCGTTTAAACGGCCGAGAAATGCATTTGATTCGCATCTTTTGTTACTATTTTTCTTAATTATAACAGCCTTTTTTCTTATTAAAGTTAGACGATTCGTGATTCGAAATATTATAGTTGGAACTATACTGAAAAAGACATAGTGTGCACCCCCAGAAGGATGCACATTTTCAAAGACGTTTTACTCTTCACTAGAATATGGTTTTGAGATACTGTCCTCTTCAACCTTAGATGGTTTGTGACCTTTTCGCCACTCATCAATAGGCTTTGAGAATTTCTCCTCAACCCTTGACCTGTGGATAGTGTTCATAGCGCAGAATGGAATGATCCTACCATCAGGTACAGAGTAGTTGATATCACAGTGCTGGACTCGCTCAAGATCGAAGTTGTACGGATCCATAAAGTGCATCATTCCGAGCATAATGATTCGACGCATGAGTTTCGCCAGTGACTCATAGTCACCACGATTAAGGAATGCACCTAGTAGGTCTTTGATGAGACCTTTCTTCTTGATATGACGAACACCAGCTGCAAGCTTGGCTTTGGCACGTTTGCTTGCTCCTCTTGCCTCATTGGCATAGAGATTAGCAATGTCCTCGAGGAGAACTAGGAATTTATCAACATCAAGCAAATCTGTAATAGGTCTGTAATCACCATCATCATCAATGTAGATGAAAGTGGCCATTCCACAGGCAAAGTGAGAGCTGAGCTCGAGGTCGGGACCACCTTTAATCATACCAAGTGCACGACCCACAGGCATCATAGAGGGTACAGGAAACCACTCAGTTGCTGGAATCTTTCCTCCAGTCTGCTCCTCTATTGCATGAATCGCATCGGGAATGGTGATTCGCATCTCTTTGCGGGCATCGTGATCGATGCGACCAGTAATGCTCACAGGCTGAAAGTTGACACATCGTACAACATCACGGTTTTCAACTGCAAAATTGATTATTCCACCTAGTTGATCGTCATTGACTCCTCGGACAACGGTTGGAACTAAAACAAGTGATTCCATACCAACTTCTCGTGCATGTTGAACAGCCTGCTTCTTCAAAGGAAGAAGGTTTGTTCCGCGTGCTTCAAGATAGGGTTCAGGTGTAACGCCATCAAATTGCATGTAAATTGTAGATAGACCAGCATCACGTAGTTCCTGCAAATACTCCTTTCTCTTTCCAATTCTGATCACATTGCTTGCAATCTGCACATGCTTGAAACCCAATTGCTTGGCCCACTTGATATATTGTGGAAGATGCTTACTGACAGTAGGCTCACCACCAGCGAATTGGATTGCGGGAGCAGGTACTGGCAGGTTGCCTCGGAGGTTCTTCAACATATCAAAGACCTCTTGGGGATCAGGCTCATAGATTGTGCCGCCTTCAGCAGCCACTGCGAAACATATCGGGCAACGAAGATTGCATCGATTTGTAACATCTAGAAGGGCAAGAGCAGTGTGGGACTTGTGCTCAGGACACTGACCACAGTCCTCTGGACAGCCTTTCACAGTTTCTGTGCGGGGGTTATCAAGTCCGACAGACTTGTACCACCATTTCTGGGCGTTTTTGAACATCTCAACGTCGCCCCAGTAAACATCAATAAACTCACCATGATCTTCACAGGTCTTCTTGAACATGACCTTGCCATCATCCTCATAGAGGGTGGCAGTGATCACATGGACTTTGTCATCAGTCAGGAAACACTCTGGGCATATGCTTTCCGTTTCATACGGAAGCTCCTTGACTGGGTATCTCTCGACACGATACCTAGAGATTGGCCCACCATCTTCATGCTTGATGGGTTCTTCAGGAATTGGTTTAACTTCATCAGTAGCCATAATTATACACTCCATGACCACATGGAACCACCACTGAACAGGGTGGTATTCACATGAACGGGCAAAAAAATTGAATATAAGTTTAATCCGAAGTTTCAGAGTATGTAGAGTGAGCTTTTTTCACTCGGATTCTTCCTCAATAACGAGAACATACCCTTCACTGAATCCGCCACGAGCTAGAAGTTTGGTATGACGTTGGAGTTCTAACAGTGCGGGATCTGTTTTCCTTAGCTTGATGAGTGCATCAATGGCCTCTTGGATATCCACAAGCTCTTCAGAGTCTCCTGAGAAAAGAAATTCTTGTGCCTCCTCGACTATCTTTTCGCGGAGGAGTACATCAAGCTCATCTTTACTTGCAACCCTTACTTTAGGATTGCCGCCTTTTTCACGAATTATTTCCGGGATCTTATTCCGAACCAGCTTGTCTTTCAAAAGGGTCACCACGATTACTTGATTACTAATGCTACCTCAACCTGATATTTTGCTTCAGAAAGGAAGGCATCTACAGCCCTTTGCACAGTTCCAGGGAGCTCGGTTGTCCATGGAGCTTCAGCATCTCGAGGTGTGGATTCAGTCATTGCTTCAAATGGTAGGAATTTTGGTGTGAAAGAATCATTGAATGATATTGTACCAACCCATTGGCCTTCACTATCAACTAGCTCGTAAGTTGGAAGGAATTTCTTCATGCTCGCTGGTACAATAGCATTCCAATAGATAGACATACCATTGAATTGTTTTTGATTACCAAGACCGATGTTGTAAGTGTCCATAGTTGCATTTGCTGAAACCAATTTGTAGAGGATACCAATACGGCAATTCAAACATTGATTGAATTCGATTCCATCACCACTTGGCTCTACATACGCGATTCCATTCTTCTCAATGTTGTCATCATTGCAGTGCACACAAAGATTCATCCCCCATCTTACATCGATATGTTCATTGAACGGACCATTGATGAAACGATCTGCAGCCTCTTCAAATCCACTCTTCACCGCATCTGCACCCTCTTGGTCCATCTTTGTTCTGATAGCTTTCCACACACCAAGGATATCCTGCCAGAGAATGTTCAAAATCATGTCAGCAAGTTTGTCTATTGACCTTTCTTCGAGAGCACTCATAGCAAACACTTCGCAACTCGATGAGTCTACAATCAATTAAACATTGGTCGGACCTCCTGATGGTCAAGTATGTCTAGCCTAAGGTTTTTAACTAAGCCACTCCGAGAAACCAGAGAGTACGAATAGGTGAGACAAGGATGGATTGCCAAATCAACTAGCAGTGATTGTCATCTCCCTAGTCAGAACTATACAAAGTTCACATCTGTAAGTTGCTCAGCGACGTTTTATAATCACCAAAATAGTTTCCATAAAGAGAGGACACCAACATGAGCCCATTACCAAAGCGATACGATCCATTATCTCTTGAAAAAGAAGTACTTGATTTCTGGAACAAAGAAGACATCTACAATAAGACAGTCGAGCTCAGGAACTCGGGCCCCAGATGGAATTTCTTAGAAGGGCCCCCGACAACAAATGGATTCATGCACGTTGGCCACGCACGAGGCCGTGCAATGAAAGATACCCAATTGCGATACATGACTATGAGGGGATTCAACGTTTGGCGTCGTGGTGGTTGGGACATGCAGGGATTGCCAGTTGAGCTAGAGGTTGAAAAGAAAGAAGGAATTGCAGAGAAAGGGCTCATAGAGTCAGATCTAGGAATGGAAACATTCGTCCAGAAATGTAAGGAGTTGGTGGACTACTATCTTGAAGGTTGGGTCAATGACTCGCTGAGACTCGGACTTTGGTTGGACTATCCTTCAGCGTACCAAACCAGAAGGGACGATTACATAGAACATGTATGGCACTTTCTGAAACTAGCTAATGAGCAGGGACTCCTTGTTAGGGGATACAGGGTCAACCCCACATGTCCAAGATGTGTAACAGCCCTCTCAGGTCACGAGGTATCACAGGGATATCTACCAAAGACAGACCCCTCAATATACGTTAAGTTCAAACTAACGGATAAGGAAGATGAGTATCTGGTCATATGGACCACAACGCCATTCACTCTCATATCAAACGAGATGGTTTCAGTTCACCCCAAAATGAAGTATGTTAAGGTTGAAACGGATGGAGAATTTTGGTGGCTAGTAGAAGATCTTGTGGAAGAGCTAATGCAAAAAGCCAATGTTAAATCTTTCAAAGTTGTAGACTCCCTTTTAGGTAAGGAGATGCTTGGTTGGAAATATGAGCACCCATTCCGGGATGAGGTGCCGTTCCATCAAGAGCATGATGAGGAATATATGCACGCAGTGGTCACAGGGACTCACGTGACTGTAGAGGATGGTACTGGACTGGTTCACACAGCACCAGGTTTTGGACCTGACGATTTCAATGTAGGACGTGAGTTCAATGTTCCAGTATTTGCTCCGGTCACAATGAGCGGCAGATTCACAGACGAGGTTCCAATGTTCAATGGAAAGATGGTCTTTGACACCAATCAAGAGGTTCCCAGATTATTGGAAAACAAAGGATTACTTGTACATGAGGAAACTTTGGAACACGAATACCCACACTGTTGGAGATGTGATACACCCCTCGTCTACCTTGCAGATAAGACTCAGTGGTTCCTGAAAATGACAGGAGTACGAGAGAGATTGGTAGAGGAGAATTCAAAGGTTGAATGGACTCCTGAATGGGCTGGAACTGGTCGATTTGGAGACTGGGTGGCCAATGCTGATGACTGGTGTATATCACGCTCCAGAATATGGGGTTCTCCCCTCCCAGTTTGGATATGCGACATGTGTGATGATGAAGTGGTGATAGGTTCGAGAGAGGAATTGAAAGAACGAGCTATAGAATTCCCAGATGACTTTCAGATGCACCGACCTTGGGTAGATGAAGTTGTACTCAAGTGTGATAAATGCGATGGCGAGATGCACCGAGAACAGTTTGTGACTGACTGTTGGCTTGATTCAGGGATGGCACACACTGCAAGTCTCGACTACATGAATGACCCGTCCTTGCACAAACAGCTATTCCCGTTTGATTTCATAACTGAGGCAGTAGACCAATCAAGGGGCTGGTTCTATAGCCTCCTTTACACATCGGTAGTAATGCATGGCTCAGCTCCATTCAAGGCGTGTGTCAGTCAGGAACATGTTTTGGATGTCAACGGTGGAAAGATGAGTAAGTCTCGGGGGAATGTCGTTTGGGCTAAAGATGCATTTGCCGACATAGGAGCTGACCCATTCCGAGTATTCGTTCTGACTCGATCCGCATCATGGTCACGAATGAACTACGATCCAAAGGAGATAGAGCTTACACGTAAGAGACTAGATGTTCTCTGGAATGTTGTTCTTTTCGCCGAGACCTACATGGATCTTGATAATTTCAAATATGACAAGGAAAGAATGACAAAGGTACTGGCGAAGTCGGACTTGGAGGACAAGTGGCTGCTCTCAAGAGTGCAAAGTGTTGTGGCAGAGTATAGAGTTAATATGGACAAGTACCTGTGGCATAATGCAGGTCGTGTTCTATTAGATTTCATATCAGAGGATCTAAGCAGAGTTTATCTCCCTCTGGTGAAGAAGCGAGTCTGGCTCGACAGTGATGACCCTAAGAAGGTGATGGCCTACGATGTCATGTACTATACACTCCAGACCTTCTTGAAGTGCTTCAATGTGTTCACTCCATTCCTCACAGAGAAACTGTACACTGACTTCCTCATGCGTTTTGCTGACGGATTGCCAGAGTCAATAAACATGGCAGATATGCCCGAACCAGAAGAGGGATTGCTCGACAAAGAGATGGAAGATACATTTGAGATACTCCAAGAACTTAGGAGTGCATCAAGTCATGCACGAAACAAGAAAGGTGTCAAGCTAAGACATCCTGTGGCAAAGGTCACATTCATAGCCGATAGTAAAGAGACTGCAAAGAGATCAGAAAGTCTCGCAGCCTTATTGAAGGATGATCTCAATACCAGAGATTTTGAAGTATTGTTGACTGATGTTATGGCAGAGTTCACAACTCTAACTGTCAAACCAAACTACAAGACTCTAGGACCAAAATACAAGGACATGATGAAGCAACTTGTGTCGACACTTGAGAATGTTGATGCCACCAAACTTAGAGCAGACTTGGAGAAAGGAAAAGCTACAGTCACTGTTGAAGGGAAGAAACTCAAACTTGAGCCCGATGATGTTGAGTTCGAAGAGAGCCTCCCCGAGCATCTAAGCTATGCTGATAGCAAGATAGGCAAAGTCTACGTTGATGTGACCCGAACAAAGGAGTTGGAAGCAGAGGGGCTTGTCAGAGATGTCATAAGACGAGTGCAGGTAATGCGAAAGGAATTGGATTTGAAAGTTGAGCAATCTGTAGATGTTCTCCTGCTGTTCTCAGATGCCGATTCTGTAAAACTCTCAAAGATGTTTGAGGCTCATCTA
>Ga0255052_10002809_pt1 | contig 12364 bp, 13 predicted proteins | sample JV7_2_21_MG_FD_188632 | JGI IMG/M metagenome (GOLD analysis project Ga0255052, IMG submission 188632) | Seawater microbial communities from Jervis Inlet, British Columbia, Canada - JV7_2_21 | ecosystem: Environmental > Aquatic > Marine > Inlet | place: Canada: British Columbia | collected... | reverse complement strand
CTAGGTCGAAAAGCCGCCTAAAGTCGGTTAATAATCAATAGTTTACAGGAGATATGCCCCATGAAGATTCGTCCGCTTCATGATCGAGTCATCGTAAAGCGCATGGAAGAAGAGCGCACATCACCCGGCGGAATCGTCATTCCTGACGCCGCGGCCGAGAAACCTATCAAAGGTGAGGTCGTTGCAGTTGGCAATGGCAAGATTCTCGAAAACGGAGAAGTTCGTGCTCTCGACGTCAAGGCTGGCGACACGGTGTTGTTCGGCAAGTATGCCGGCACCGAGGTCAAAGTCGACGGCGACGAGCTGCTGGTGATGAAAGAAGACGACATCATGGCAGTAGTAGAAGGCTAGACGCCCGACACCTGCATTAATGAATTCAAATATTGGACTGCGGCAGGAGCCGCTACCCAAGATCAACAGAGGATAAAGAAATGGCTGCTAAAGAAGTACGTTTTAGCGACGACGCACGCCAAAAGATGTTCGCAGGCGTGAACGTCCTGGCTAACGCCGTCAAAGTAACGTTGGGCCCGAAAGGCCGCAACGTTGTGCTCGACAAGAGCTTCGGCGCACCGACAGTCACCAAAGATGGTGTATCGGTCGCCAAGGAAATCGAACTTGAAGACAAGTTTGAAAATATGGGCGCACAGATGCTCAAGGAAGTTGCTTCCCATACGTCTGATGTCGCAGGTGACGGCACGACCACGGCGACAATTCTTGCGCAGGCGGTTCTGCGTGAAGGCCTGAAGTCGGTCGCTGCTGGCATGAACCCGATGGATCTCAAGCGCGGAATCGACAAGGCAACGGTTGCGATCGTCGCGGAGTTGGAGAAACTGTCGAAGCCATGCGAAGACGAAAAGGCTATCGCTCAGGTAGGCAGTATCTCTGCAAACTCGGACCCCGAGGTTGGTGAGATCATCTCTGACGCCATGCAAAAGGTTGGCAAAGAGGGTGTTATCACGGTCGAAGAGGGCTCCGGCCTCGCAAACGAACTCGATGTCGTCGAGGGCATGCAGTTCGATCGCGGTTACCTCTCGCCGTACTTCATCAATGATGCGGAGAGCCAGCAGGTTGAGCACGAGAATCCGCTGATCCTGTTGTTCGACAAGAAGATCTCGAACATCCGTGATTTGCTGCCGATTCTCGAGGGCGTTGCCAAAGCAGGGCGTCCATTGGTTATCGTCGCGGAAGACGTTGAGGGTGAGGCACTCGCCACGTTAGTAGTGAACAACATTCGCGGCATCGTCAAGGTTGCTGCTGTTAAGGCTCCGGGCTTCGGCGATCGCCGCAAGGCCATGCTGCAGGACGTCGCAGTCCTGACCGGCGGCCAGGTCATTTCCGAGGAAGTCGGCCTGTCGCTTGAGAAAGCTACGCTGGATGACCTTGGTGAAGCCAAGAAGATTCAGATCTCGAAAGAGAACACCACAATCATCGATGGTGCTGGTCGCAGCGAAGACATTCACGGCCGCGTTGAGCAAATCAACCGCGAGATCGAGGAGTCTTCATCAGACTACGATAAAGAGAAACTGCAGGAGCGCGTTGCCAAGCTCTCCGGCGGCGTTGCTGTCATCAAAGTTGGTGCCGCAACCGAAATCGAGATGAAGGAAAAGAAAGCACGCGTTGAAGATGCGTTGCACGCGACTCGTGCTGCCGTTGAAGAAGGTGTCGTAGCGGGCGGTGGTGTTGCGTTCATTCGCGCAGTTGCCGCGATCGCCAAGCTAACAGGCGATAACGACGATCAGAATGTTGGCATTGGTATCCTGAAGCGTGCGGTTGAAGAGCCGCTGCGCCAGATTGTTCGCAATGCCGGTGGCGATGCGAGTGTCGTTCTGAATGCGGTTGTCGAAGGCAAGGGCGACTACGGCTACAACGCCGCAACAGGCGAGTTCGGTGACATGATCGCCGAGGGTATCCTTGACCCGACAAAGGTCACACGTTACGCGCTGCAAAATGCTGCTTCTGTTTCAGGTTTGCTGCTTACGACCGAAGCAATGGTCGCGGACGCACCGCAGGACGCTGCTGCTGCCCCGGCAATGCCGGACATGGGTGGCATGGGCGGAATGGGCGGCATGATGTAGTCCAGCACCTCAAGCGACACGAAAAAACCCGGCTCAGGCCGGGTTTTTTTTGATCTCGAATCGTGATATTCAAGTCTGTAGTTGTACCGATTCAGAAGCATCTAAAATCTGACACTATGCGTTCGCGGTGAAGTCAAATAATGAGAAACGCTGGAGAAGTTATGCGCATGGAGGTGCTGGCCCACCTTTGTTGGGCATCACCATAAGCGGCGTTCTCGATGACGCAGCGGCCCGCTGGCCCGACCGCGATGCCCTGATTGTTGTAGATCAAGATGTGCGCTGGAGCTGGAGCGAGCTTCGTGAACGCGCCCAGGGATTGGCAGCTGGACTGCTCGCGGCAGGTCTCTGCCCAGGCGATCGGATTGGAATGCTGGCGCCGAACCGCGCCGAGTGGCTGCTGGCCCAGTTCGGTAGCGCCTACGCCGGACTCATTCTGGTTAATATAAATCCCGCCTATCGCCAGTCGGAACTTGAATACGCGTTAGAGAAGGTCGGCTGTCGCGCCCTGATCACCGAAACTCAATTCAAGAGCAGTGACTACATCGCGATGATGCAATCGCTCGCACCCGAACTCGCGGCTGCGACTCCCGGGCACCTGCACGCTGAGCGACTGCCTGATTTACGCACCATTGTGCAGCTCGGGTCGGACGACATTCCGGGCATGTTCAGTTTTGACGAAGTGACGGGCAAGGTCGATCTGGACTCCCAGCAACGGCTGGATGAGATAGCATCGCATTCCAATTTCGATGCGCCGATCAATATTCAGTTTACGAGCGGCACGACCGGCTCACCGAAGGCTGCCACGCTTTCGCACCACAACATAATCAACAACGCATCGATATGCGCGTCGATTCTGAAGTTCACACAAGACGATCGATTATGCATTCCGGTGCCGATGTATCACTGCTTTGCCATGGTGCTCGGCACTCTGGTGTGTGCGACATCCGGGGCCGCGGTCGTTTTTCCCGGTGCCGCGTTCGAAGCTGAAGCGACAATGCGAGCCATCGAAGCCGAATCCTGCACAGCGCTGCATGGCGTCCCGACGATGTTTATTGCCATGCTGGATCATCCCAGTTTCGCGGAATACAACTTGAGTTCGTTGAGAACCGGCATCATGGCAGGAGCGCCTTGTCCGGTCGAACTCATGCATCAGGTGATCGATGACATGCACATGAGCGAGATTACGATTGGCTACGGTATGACGGAAACGGGGCCGCTATCGACTCAAACATTACCCGATGACCCGATCGAGCTTCGCGTCGGCTCGGTGGGCCGCACATTGCCGCATACCGAGATCAAGATTGTCGACGAGGATGAAAAAATTGTCGCGCTCGGCGAGCCTGGTGAACTGTGCGTCCGTGGTTACAACGTTATGCTGGGCTATTGGGGTGACTCCGGACAGGGCCGCTGGATGCACACTGGCGATATCGCCACGATGGACGAGGCAGGGTACGTGCGAATTGTCGGTCGCAGCAAGGACATGCTGATCCGTGGCGGCGAAAACGTTTATCCGCGCGAGATCGAGGATTTTCTCTACTCGCATCCCAAAATCGATCAGGTTGAGGTCGTCGGCGTTCCGGACGAGAAATTCGGTGAAGAGATCGCCGCCTGCATACGAATGAGCGACGGAGAACAAGCGACGCAGGAAGAGATTCGGCAATTCTGTCGCGGCAAACTTGCCCACTACAAGATCCCTCGCTACGTTTACTTTGTCGACGACTTTCCGATGACCGTCACAGGCAAGGTGCAAAAATACTTACTGCGCGAGCAACTCACGGAAGAGCTCGAGTGTGCCTCTGGGACATCACAAATGATGGGAGCAGCAAAATAATTAATCCCGCATTTCTGACTTCATAGCCAATGCTGGTGGCGTGATCTGCGGGGCGGTCGAATACACTGGCGGCACGGGAGCGCGTTGTTGAGGCGATGCAATACCAGCGCTTCAACTCTGGGACCAGGCTTCAGAAGTCGAGAGGCGACTTCGCAATCCGTGCTGCGTAGTTAACTCCTCATCGGAGAGCGTTTCAATTAGGAGTTTCCCCAATACTGCTCCCCGCAGTTAAGGCATATACGTATTCCGCTGGCGGAGGACAGCCAGTGATAGATCGGGAAGGAGGTGAGCTTTATGTCAACGCTGCATAAGTTCGAGCCCCGCAAGGGGGCAATTGATGTAAAACGGACTACGCCTCTCACCCGCAGCATGGGGGAGTTCTTTGTGGACTTCCCACCACGCCGCTGGATGGAGACATTTGAGCCCTTTGGTTGGAAGTGGCCTATGGGTATCGACCCAGAGCAAAGTTTTCGTGTCGATATTCTTGACCGTGAAAAAGAGCTCATTGTCCGAGCGGAACTGCCTGGCGTCGAAAAAGACGATGTCGAGGTCACAATCGCGGGTGACCGCCTGATGATTGAGGCCGAGAGGGGGTTTGAGGAAGAAGAGCAAAAAGCAACGTTCTATAGACATGAGCTTGGCTACGGCGAGCTCATGCGGACCATCATTCTGCCAGTAGAGGTAGATGTTGAACACATCGAGGCAGAACTAAAAGACGGTATCCTGAGCGTTACTCTTCCTAAAATCCAAGCGGCGGAACGCCACACTGTCAAAGTCGCATGAAGCGATAGAAACAGCTGTGACTGCCGGGGCGACTGCGAGCCGCCCCGGTTTTTTTTTGGCCATGGATGGCCTTATGCCGCAGAGCACATGGATGTGCGAGAGCGGCGTCTCAATGACCTCGGCTTGCTTTCCGCCAACGCCAGAAAAGCCGCAGTCCGAGTAACACTGCGAGAATAAGCGCGTAGATCCACGCGTCGCTCGTGTCTTTTTTAACTTGCCACCAGTAATGCCAGACGCCCAGTACGCCGACCGCGTACGCGCTGTAGTGCAGCTTGTTCCAATGCTTGCCCATGCGCCTGCGCATCGAGGTGGTTGAAGTCACTGCCATAGCGGTGAGCAACACGAGACCAGTAAATCCGATTGTGATGAACGGGCGTTCCGTCAAGTCTTCGAGAATGGTCGACCACTGGAAGGCCGGGTCAATTACGAGACCCTGATCGAGCAGCAACCAGGTCAGGAAATGCATGAGTACGTAAAAAAATGTGAACAGTCCGAGCATGCGACGGAACCGCACAAGCCAGTTCCAGCCCGTGACTCGGCGCAATGGCGTAACGGCAAGGGTGATCATGATGAAGCGAATGGCCCAGTTGCCGAAGCGATCGAGAATGTCTTCGATCGGGTTGGCACTGAGTTGTCCGCTTATTCCAAAAGCATCGCCGACGACCAGTGCGGCAGGTACGAGACACAGCAGAAAAACAATCGGTTTCCAGACAAACCGGATCTGTTGCAAGGTGTTCACCAGGCTTAGTAGTTTCTGCGCAGGTTAAGACCGTCGTACAAATGGGCGACCTGTTCGCCGTAGCCGTTATACATCAGCGTCGGCTGCTTGGGTGTAAACAAGCCGGCCCCAATGCGGCGCTCGCTCGCCTGGCTCCAGCGTGGATGATTGACTTTGGGGTTTACGTTAGCGTAGAAGCCGTACTCGTTGGCTGCCGCCATGTTCCAGCTCGTCCGTGGCCGGTCTTCGACAAAGCTTATGCGTACGATGCCCTTGATACCTTTGAAGCCATACTTCCAGGGTACGACGAGTCTGATTGGCGCGCCGTTCTGGTTCGGCATGGTCTCTCCATAGACTCCCACGGCGAGAATTGTGAGCGGGTTGGTCGCTTCCTCTATCGTCAATCCCTCTCGGTACGGCCAGTTGAGCACGCTGCGTCGTTGGCCGGGCATACGTACCGGATCGTGCAGGGTTTCAAAGGCGACGTACTTTGCCTTCGACGTAGGTTGGTATTGCTTGACGACGTCGGCGAGCGATATACCGACCCAGGGGATGACCATCGACCAGGCCTCGACACAACGCATCCGATAAATGCGTTCTTCGAGATCGAACGGCTTGATGAAGTCTTCAAAGTGGAATGTACCGGTTTTCTCGGCATGGCCATCGACGGTTATCGACCAGGGCCGGGGATCGAATTCGGTCGCGCTTCGGTGCGGATCGTCCTTGCCTGTGCCAAATTCGTAGTAGTTGTTGTAGGTCGTGGCATCCGCATAACTATTCGGAGCCTCACCGGTACTGAAATCACTCTCAGCTACATCGGCGAGTCTGGCGCGCTCCTCGTTGGGTACGATTGCGCCGAACGTTTGTCCTGCCAGGATTGCGGCACCGGCGATGCTGCCCGCCCGAATAAATGCTCGGCGATCAACGTAATTTTCCTTGCTCGTAATTTCGGATGGGCGAATGTCGGCGGGCTTTTTGATCAGCATTGTCGGTTCTCTAAATTAATCTGGCTATATAGACCCATTGCAGACACCAAATATTGCACAAAATATCAATGGAGGTAGTCCTAGTACGATGTCCCGAAAAATAATCATCGTCTACTATACCGCGACAGCCCTTTATGCTCGCTGGCGGGGTGGCCTATGTTTCGTACATGCAGGGACTCAGGGCACTGAGACAGAAACTGTAATTGGAAAGGGGGGATGCGATGAACGATGAGCCAGCAGGTGGTGTTCACTCGCTTCTGACCCAATGCGGACCTCGAGCTTAGGTATATCTGCTGATTGAGTACGAACTATCGGTTGGCATAGTTTTGTGCTCTCTATCTAGTTAAGGTCTCGGGTGCCGCGGGGTTTCTTCTTGATACGAATGCACTTGTCAGCGCGTTTGGCCAGGCGCTTGGCGCAGTGGCTCCTGTTGTTTTTTGCAGTCTGCAGTTTCGGTGCTTTGGCTGATGATCATGGGCGCGAGTTGAGCGCCAAAAGATACAAGAGTTCTGCGGGCCGACTTGGTGTAGTCATTCTTGAAGTCAACTGGGGCAGACAATGGAACTGTGCGGATTACGAAAATGCCCAAATACAGCGGTTGAGCTTTTCGCAAATTTCCAATTCTTCGGATGACGAAGCGAACCTGGCGCTGAACTTGACGATACCTTCGAAGCTATTTGTCGAAGACACCTATGTTCTGAACGCTCTGTTAGTGGAACCTGGCTCCTATGCCATTACTGGGTTTGACGTCAAAGTGGCCCGGTCTGTGACCGACGTCGGCCATATGGTGGCTGAGGCTTCCGAGTTGATCCAAGACGGAGAGGCAATCGGAGGCACCTTCACGATCAATGCAGGTGAAATTATTTATTTGGGTCATTTCTCACTCGATTGCAATGAAGGGATCATGCCCTGGAGGTATTACCTCTTAGACCGAAACGAGTTTGAACGGTATGTCGCCATGCTGTGGGAACGTTTTCCATACATAACTGATACTCCGGTCAAGTTTCGATTATTCGATACAACGATGATGGGCAAGCCGTTTTCACTGGAAAACCCCGTCGTCGCACCAGAGAAAAAGACCGAGTGATATCAACTGTGCTGAGCACCTCAGTGTTCGCTGGCGTCTGAAGAGGCTCCGCTTCTGGCTGGAAGCAGCCCCTGGCCTGCTAGAATGCTGACTGGCTGCTGATGACCCAATTGCGGCCAATTTCACGTGCCGTGATATATGCCCCATATTTCTTAGCTAGGAGTTGCCGATGAATGCCGACAAAGTCAATCGCTGGCTGAAGTTGGGCGCGAATATGGGCGTGCTCCTCGGAATAATTCTCCTGATTATTGAGCTCGATTTGAATCGGGACATGATTCGCGCTCAGACACGCAGTGATGTATCGGCACAAATTGCAGCCCATCTCGAATTGATAGGAAGCGATCCTCAGGTAGCGAGCGTTAAACGTCGTGGGGACGCTGGTGAGGAACTGTCTGCGGATGAAGAACAACAGTACTTCCTTTTGTTCGTTGCCAACAAGCGGTATTGGGAAAACATGCATTATCAATATCGGCAAGGCATGTTCGATGAGCAGGAGTTTGATGCCGAACGGACAGCATGGCGACGTCTGATAAACAATAATAGATCGTTCGCAAAAAGCTGGTGTCCGATACGGCAGACATTTTCTCCTGATTTTGTTGTCGAACTGGAAAGTCTGCTTGAAAAGGATGTCTGTGAAACGACTCGATAAGAGTATCGTAATGGCTGCTTCTGGCCGATAGCAGCCGGTCGAGTGTTAAACTAGCCAACGACTGCTACCGACCCAAAGCGGACGCTCACTGTACAAGCGATCGTCGTTCCAATCGTGATACGTAAAGTGCGCCAAATGATGCGATATCCGGGATTTAACCCAAGAGCAAATGCAGCGAACTTTGGTCTTACGGTTGTAACTTTTCTTGGTCTGACCTGCAGCCTCCTCGGTATCCCAGCGGAGAATCCATTCACCGCATACTTCATCAGCTTGCTCACTCTGCTGGGCATGAGCGGCATCCTGTTCTATCGGGTTATTGCATCCCTGCAAAAGACAGATAATTCTCCGGCACAGGAATAAGGACGCGATTGACCACATCACATCTCGTCGCTGGGCAAGCTGTTTCCTGCGCTGCCTGCTTCGCGAATGGCAACTATGGCAGCCCGAACCTGGTCCAGAATGTCCTTGGTGTCGTCAGGTCCGAGCCGTTCGATAGCTCGCTCCTCGAGCGTGAACAAAGCCATCAGATGCTGCCTTATCTGCCGAAATATCTTTGGGTTGTCTCGGCCGCAGACGCTCTGATCATTTTTCAGAATTCGTTCTGCCAGACCGGGTCGACCCAATTCAATATCACAGACAATGGCGAGCCTTGACAGCTCGTGCGCGATTGCATCGATCTGTCTGCCCCAGTAGGGATGCTTAAAATCATCGCCATATTGTTTTCTTCGACTCATGACGCACCTCCCGACAACTTCGTACGACTCAAGCTGCGAGTTTGCAGCTTTAAGTAAAGCGCTGCTGAAATACCCGATACGCCGAACAACATCGACATCACAACGATTTGATACTTGGCAGCGATGATCGGTGAGACACCGGAAAGAATTTGGCCGGTCATCATTCCGGGCAGCGCCACAACGCCAACCGCAAACAGCGAGTTAATGATTGGAATCAATGCGGCCTGTAATGCAATGCGCCTCGCCTCGTGGTCAAGCACCTGCCTGGAGGTTTCCGCCTCGAGCCTCTCGGCAGCCAGGCTGACTGAGTTCATCGCGCCAGCGAACACCATGCCAGCGAGCGGAACAACATAGCGAGGGTTGAACCACGGTTCAACGCTGATAACGGCCTGGCTGACAAGCGCAAGAACCAGAACGCCACCTGTTGATATCGCGATAAGCGCATTGCGGTAGACGTGTGGTTGTTTGTGTTCCACGGGCCGAATGGCGATCCAGCTCGCGACGATGAGCATTGCAATCAATACGGCGCCGATGATCCCAGAGTGCTTCGCCTCGAAGATATACACCAACACGTAGCCGATTAGCAGTAGTTGGACCAACATACGCGTGGTCGCGTAAATCGCAGTTTTCGCACCTGCGGACCAACGCAACATGATGCCGATCACGACGGCGGTCGGCAGAAAGGCGAGTATCAGGCCGGGCAACGTAATAGCTTCAACCATGGCATGTACCTAAGGCCGTTAGCCAATCGATCAGGATTCGATTGACCTCGTCCGGCCTCTCTTGCTGTGTCCAGTGGCCACAATCCAGCGTGTGGATCTTGAGGTCTGGGACAAACGGTTTCATTCCCTCGATATTTTCGGGCGAAATCAACACATCGTTTTCGGCGCCGATGAACAAAGTCGGTACATTGATGATTTGTGGCACACCTTCCATCGATTCCCAGTTTCGGCTCCAGTTGCGATACCAGTTGATTGGACCAGTAAAGCCACTGCGTGTGAATGCCGATACGAAATATTCTCGCTCCGCCGCGTTCAAGATCGGGTCACCACTCGATTCGGTTCTTGAAATTGTCTTTAGCAAGCTGATCACGCGCTTCTCCGGTGGCAGCATCTCGAACTCTGCGCGAACCACCTGACTCTTGCGCATTAACCTGTCGAAGACAAGGCCGGGGTCTTCGGCGAAAGTCCGGTCAGCTTCATCCGAGCCCTGAAAATTGACGATGTAGAAGTCGTCGCCAAGACGCTGACGTGCAAGTTCAATTGGATCTGACGGCGGGCGCGGCCAGAAAGGAATGTTCAGGATTGCCTGTTTCTTGATTCGTTCCGGACAGAGCAGACACATATGCCACAGCACCAACGCGCCCCAGTCATGGCCGACAAAAACGGCGCTCTCCAGCTCAAGGGCATCTAACAAGCCGTTAATGTCGGCAATCAGTTCCTCGATGCGATAGTCCTCGACGTTTGGAGGTGCGGTGGTTCGGCCATACCCTCGCTGATCAGGCGCGATCGCCCGAAACCCGGCGTCGGTCAGGGCAGGCAACTGAAAGCGCCACGAGAAGGCGAGTTCGGGGAAGCCGTGCACGAAGATGACCGGCTCACCTTGACCTTGCTCGTAGACGGCCATGCGGATGCCGTTGGTGTTCACAAAGTGGGGATCAGGAAACATTTCGTTGTATTCTCACAAAATGCGAGAGAGGTTGCTCAAACTTCGGAAGGAAATCGAATCAGCCGCGGCGATCAGCGGCGAATCCGCTGCGGTCGTAAAGCTCGACCAGTCCAAGGTTGGTCGCCTTTCTCGGATGGATGCCTTGCAGGCACAGGCCATGGCGAAAGCGTCCGCTCAACGCCGCGACGCGATGTTGCGCAACATCGAGGCTGCCCTACTGCGGATTGATGACGGAGTGTACGGCCTGTGTTGCGACTGTGAGGAACCAATCCACCCCAAGCGACTCAAGTTCGATCCGACGGCGCTGCGTTGCATCGAATGTGCCAGCAAGTCGGAGCAATAAATCACTTGTAATTCCCGCTACTTACGGCTAATTTCCCTCGCAAGACGCTGAAGGGGAAGAGTAGGCGGGCGATTCGGGCCAAAGCGACCGGGGGATGGTGAAAGCTCCGGGCCAAAATCCGCCGAATATCACCCCGGAGTCGCTGCCCGAAAGGTAAGTGCTAATTACCCGGTAGATGCAGCCGTCTGGCCCCCGATACGGGTGACAGGTCACAGGACCTTTAAGGCGACAGCTGTGAAGCTGTTGCGAATCCGGGTGGTACCGCGAAATTCAGAATTCGCCCTGGAGTTATAGGGACAGGCACCTTAACTGCACATGTAGTTAAGGTGCCTGTCCCTATAACTCCAGGGCGTTTTTGTTTGGAGAATTAATTTTGGCATTTAAAGAAGTTCAGGGTCGCTACGACGGACCGGCGCTCGAAAAAGAGGTGCTGGAGTTCTGGCGTGACAAAGACATTTTCAACAAGACCTTGGAACAGACCAAAAGTGGGCCGCGGTTCAGCTTCAATGAGGGTCCGCCGACGGCGAACGGCAAACCTGGCATTCACCACGTTCTGGCGCGTAGCTTCAAGGATATTTTCCCGCGATACAAAACGATGCAAGGCTACTATGTGCCGCGCAAGCCAGGTTGGGACACACACGGATTGCCGGTCGAGCACGAAATCGAAAAAGAACTCGGTATTTTCGACAAGCAGGAAATCGAAGAGAAGGTCGGTATCGCCGAGTTCACGAAACGCTGTCGCGAGTCGGTCATGCGCTACATCGGTGACTGGGAAAAGATGACCGAGCGCATGGGCTTCTGGGTCCACCTGGAAGAGGCCTATTACACGCTCGATAACACCTACATCGAGTCCGTCTGGAACTTGCTCAAGAACATCTGGGACAAGGACCTCATCTATCGCGGATACAAAGTAGTTCCGTACGACCCGCGCATCGGCGCGACGCTGTCATCTCATGAACTCGCACTCGGCTACAAGGAGGTCGAGGACCCGTCAATCACCGTGCGGTTCAAACTCGAAGGTGAACAGAACACGTCCATTCTGGTCTGGACGACAACCCCCTGGACCTTGCCTTCGAATCTCGCGCTCGCAGTTGGTGCTGATATTGATTACAGCTATTGCGAAGTTGATGGCGAGACATTGATCGTTGCCGAAGCGTTGCGCGAGTCGGTCATGCGCGACCTCGAGCACACGGTCAGCAAGACTGTCAAAGGCAACGAGCTTGTCGGAACACGTTACGAGCGTCTGTTCGACTATCTCGATGTCGATTCCGACAACGTGTTTCAGGTGTACTCGGCTGACTTCGTCAGCACCGAAGATGGCACGGGAATCGTGCACATCGCGCCAGCGTATGGAGTGGACGACCTCGCGTTCGGTCAGGCCAATGAACTCCCTGTTGCCCATGCGGTTGGCCTGGATGGACATTTCACCGATGCTGTCGAACCCGTCGCGGGGATGTTTTTCAAAGAGGCCGACAAACCACTCGTTCGTA
>Ga0255052_10002807_pt1 | contig 12370 bp, 12 predicted proteins | sample JV7_2_21_MG_FD_188632 | JGI IMG/M metagenome (GOLD analysis project Ga0255052, IMG submission 188632) | Seawater microbial communities from Jervis Inlet, British Columbia, Canada - JV7_2_21 | ecosystem: Environmental > Aquatic > Marine > Inlet | place: Canada: British Columbia | collected... | reverse complement strand
TGAGCGTCATAGCGAAAGCCCTTGAAGAAATTCAGCATGCCTTCGTTGAGCATCGTATGTGTGCGAATAGTGTGATCGAATTCGCTAAGTTCGCTGGCTGTCGGCAGCTCGCCGTTCAAGAGCAGGTAGGAGACTTCGATGAAGTTGGAGTGAGCAGCGAGCTGCTCGACCGGGTAGCCCCGGTACATCAGGATGCCTTGCTCACCATCGATGTAGGTAATGTCAGACTCGCAGCTACCGGTTGCCACGAAGCCGGGATCGTAGGTAAAGACATGCTGCTCTTTGTAAAGCTTGCCAATGTCGATTACGTCGGGTCCAACCGTGCCGGATCGAACCGGCAATTCCATTTCGGTACCGCTGGGGCTGGTCAGGCGGAATGCTTCCTTAGTCATATGTCTTCCTCACACAAAACTCACGGGCCGAAGGGCCCGAATTAGCGAATTACGCACAGCAACGCGCCGCCAATGCTGGCAGTGCGGAGATATTGGTACAGACTAGCAGCTACGCGAAAACGCAGGCAATCAGGGTCAACCCCTAGCTGATGCCGTATTTGCGACGGAACTTGTCTACGCGGCCGCCCGTGTCGACGATCTTCTGCTTGCCGGTGTAAAAGGGATGACAGGAGGAGCAAACCTCGATCAAAAGGTCTTCGCCGAGCGTCGAACGCGTCGTGAACTCGTTTCCGCAACTACAGGTTACTTTTATATCGGCGTAGTTAGGATGAATGTCGGCTTTCATGTCTTGCTCTCCGGAGCACTCGAGAGTGCGAAAAGGGCGCGTAATATATAGCGAAGCGGCCATCGCCGCAAGCCCCTCGCAGAGCCGCAAATTTTATCCACAGATCCTGTGGATAAGTCTGTGGAAGAAAACTGGGTGAATGACCTAAGGTGCGGATTTTCAAGCACCGTTGTCAAAATGCCTATTTTCTGGCCATTTTTAGAATTATAATAAAATCAATAACTTGCCGCACTTTTGCGACACTCAAAGTGAATTGCGACGCCTCTTGTACTGAAAATATAGGCATCCGCGCTGTGTTGTGAATAAAGGCTCAAGCCAATCCGGCAGAAATGAAGACCTATTTCGGCAGAAATGAAGACCTATTTCGGCAGAAATTCAGCCTGTAGATCATTCAAAAACCGCCGTCCGAACGGCGTCACTTGCCAGAAACACCGTCCTGAAGAGGTGATAAGACCTTTCTCGACTGGCGCCTCAAGTCGTTTGCGCAGTTTGTCCGCCGGAAGCCCGGTCCGCGCTACAAAAAGCGCCTCGCTGAAGCCGTCTGTCAATCGCAATGCGTTCAACATGAACTCGAACAGCCGATCTTCCACCCCGACAGATTTGCACTCGGGCGAAAGCTTGCCGGCTTCGATGCTTTCCATGTATTGCTTCGGGTTCGCTGGCTTCACGTAGCGCCAGATACCCTCCTCATTCGAAATTTTGCCGTGGGCCCCGGCTCCGATGGCCAGGTAGTCACCGAACGACCAGTAATTGAGATTGTGTTTGGACCGCCGGCCATCGAGCACATAGGCGGACACCTCATATTGCTCGAAGCCCAGCTCGGCAAGTCGTTCCTGTCCGCCGCATTGAATTGCATAACTCAGTTCGTCATCGGGCATGGCGGCAGGCGGACGGGCATGAAACACCGTATTCGGCTCCAGCGTCAGCTGATACCAGGACAGGTGATTCGCCTCTAGTCGAGCCCCTCGTTCCAGGTCTGATATTGCGGCGGTGACTGATTGTCCGGGTAATCCATACATAATGTCGAGGTTAATGTTGTCAAAACCTGATTCACGAGCCTCTGACACCGCCCGCCCGATGTCTTCCACACTGTGAATACGCCCAAGCACCCTGAGCGCCTCACGCGAAAAACTTTGTGCGCCTATCGACAATCGATTGACGCCGGCCTTACGGTAGCCTGCCGGGTCACCGCACTCAACGGTGCCGGGATTGGCCTCCATCGTAATCTCGACGTCACCCGCAAGTACAAAATGATCATCGAGCCCTTCGAGCAGTTCACCGATCTGTTGTGGCGAAAACAGGCTCGGTGTGCCGCCACCCAGAAATACGCTGATTATCGGTCGACCTGCCGCACGCTCTGCCTCAAATCGTATATCGGCCAACAGTGCTTCGAGGTATCGTTCGCGTGCCGCGGCATCGCCCGCGGTGTAAGAATTGAAATCGCAGTACGGACACTTGCGAACGCACCATGGCAGGTGCACGTACAGGGCCAGCGGCGGCAAACCACCTGATATCAGGGCTACGGACATTCCAGTTCGTGAAGCTTGCGAGCCAGCTCCCGCAAGGCAAGACCGCGGTGGCTGCGTGCGTTTTTCTCGGCGGCGCCCAGTTCTGCCGAACTGCAACCAAGCTCGGGATCAAAAAATACCGGATCGTAGCCGAAACCGCCGTCGCCCTGGCGCTCGTGCAAGATCACGCCGCGCCATTCGCCTGCCGTGATTAGCGGCTCGGAATCGTCCGGTGTGACATAGCAGGCGACACAGTGAAAAGTCGCACCACGCTGTTTGTCCGGCACACCATCGAGTTCAGCAAGCAGCCGATCGATGTTCTTCTGCGGATCCGCTTCGGGGCCAGAGTAACGTGCGGAGTAGACGCCTGGACGACCGTCGAGCGCGTCGACGGCGAGCCCGGAATCATCGGCGATTGCAGGAAGACCCGTTGCACTTGCCGCATGCCTCGCCTTGAGAAGTGCGTTTTCGACAAATGTGCTACCCGTTTCTTCGGCGTCGCTGACGCCGAATTCCGATTGCGGTACAACAGTGATATTGAGTTCGCCGAGAATTCTCTCAATCTCGCGCAATTTGCCCGCATTGCCGCTGGCCATAACGATCTTGCCGGATGGGTGCTGCACGATGTTCTCAGCTCGAGAGTGCTTCGTTTTGCGCAGTGATGATCTCGCTAATGCCTTTCCTTGCCAGGTCGAGCATTGCGCTTAATTCCTCATCCGTAAACGCATGGCCTTCGGCCGTGCCCTGTACTTCGATGAAGTTGCCAGCCTCGTTCATCACAACATTCATGTCCGTTTCGGCTTCTGAGTCTTCCGCGTAGTCGAGATCAAGAACAGCCGCACCGCTGTATATGCCAACGGACACCGCAGCGACCTGACCATACAAAGGGTTTTTCGGAATTGCTCTGCTTTTCGACATCCGCTGCATTGCCAGTGAAAGCGCAACGTACGCACCGCTTATTGACGCGGTGCGCGTGCCACCGTCAGCCTGAATAACATCGCAGTCGAGCGTGATCGTCCGTTCGCCCAGTGCATCAAGATCGACGATTGCTCGCAACGAACGACCGATCAGGCGCTGAATTTCGAGCGTGCGCCCGCCCTGCTTGCCGCGAGTTGCCTCCCGTGACGAGCGGGTATTGGTCGCACGTGGCAACATGCCGTACTCGCCCGTGACCCACCCGCTACCCTTGCCGCGCATCCACGGCGGCACCCGGTTCTCTACACTCGCGGTGCACAGCACCCGGGTATCACCGAACTCGGCGAGTACGCTGCCTTCCGCATGGCGCGTAAAGTCAGGGGTAAAATGCACGACCCTCATCTGGTCGGCATCGCGGCCACTTGGACGCATCATCTTTCTCCAATCGTTACGGGGTCAGGCTCCGACCCATCTCAGCGCGGTTCCGGTCGTGTTGTCACCATACGGCGCGTTCGCGTTCAGGGCCTGAGTGCTCAGCTCTTTGAGATTCTGAGCGAGGTTGTTTTCGCCGCTTGCGCCAATCTGGGCCATGTCTTCATCGGCCAAACCCGACCACAGGCCGTCGGAACAGGCGAGCAACACATCGCCATCGTGCAACTCCCGTCTGCCCGTAATACTCATGTCTGGTACGGGCGCGTCGCCGCCGATACAGCATTCTACGAAATTTCGCATTGGATGATCGAGCGCCTCTTCTTCGGTGATGGCGCCTTCCTGAATCAATACTTCGACGTGACTGTGATCTCTGGAGCGCGTTAACACATGGCCATTTCGCACCTGGTAGATGCGGCTGTCCCCGATGTGCGCCCAAAATGAACCGCCTTCCTGCACCAGGCAAATTGCACAAGTCGCCCGTGGTCGAAAATCAACGGCAACGTCTTTGCCGAGATGCACGACTTCATCGTGCGCTCGCGCCAGCGCCGTGTACAGAAAGCCTTGCGGATCGAAAATAGGCAACGCCGCGGCCATGAACAACTCCTGGACGATTTTGAGACCGGTCTCAGCCGCTCGTGCGCCGTCCGAATGACCGCCCATACCGTCAAACACCAGCATTAGCGCAGCGTCATCTGCAACAACAACGGCAGCCCGGTCCTGGTTGTCTGACCGGTCCCCAAGTGCAGAGACTTTGGCGTATTCGATTTGCATAGCGGTTGCGAGCTTTGGTTACTTCAATAACAATGAATCGATGTTACACAGTATGACAGGCTTTGCACGACAGTCCGCCGAATCAGGCGCGGGCACAATGACGTGGGAATTGCGCGCAGTCAACCACCGTTATCTCGACGTGCAGTTCCGTTTGCCGGACGAACTTCGGCCAACAGAGCACGCCTTCAAGCAACAAGTCTCCGCCGCACTGAAACGCGGCAAGGTTGAGTGTGCACTGCATCTGCGACGCGCCTTTGATCAACAAGCGGAGATGCAGCTTAACGCTGATCTTGTCGCTTTGATTGGTACGCGAGTCACAGAAATTCGCAATACCCTGCCCGATGTCACGGCGCCGAACGCTGTCGACATTTTGCGTTGGCCCGGCGTGATTTGCGAAACAGAAATCGACGCTGAACCCTTGCAGGAGGAAGCGGCTGCATTGCTCGATCAGGCGCTGCAGGCAATGACCGACATGCGCGCAAGCGAAGGCGCACGTATTGCGACAATGCTCGAGACACGCTGCGAGGAAATTGCGATGCTTGCTGCGGCAGTTCGGGAACGCCTTCCTGATGTCCTGGCGGGCGCACATGCGAAACAGCGGGAACGTCTTGAGCGGCTCGATGTGGAAGCGGACTCCGCGAGGCTCGAGGTTGAGTTGGCACTAATCGCGCAAAAGCTCGATGTCGATGAGGAACTCGACAGACTCGATAGCCACCTCGCAGAAATTCGGCAGGTGCTGACGAGCGATGAGCCGGTCGGCCGGCGACTCGATTTTTTGATGCAAGAACTTAATCGCGAGGCAAACACGCTCGGTTCGAAATCGGCAGATGCGGAGACCACGAAAGCCGCTGTTGAGCTCAAGGTGCTTATTGAACAAATGCGCGAACAAATTCAAAACGTCGAATGACTGACGATCATTCGAGGGTCGGCCGATGACCCTGATAAGTCCCGACAATGACTTCGCGCTGATGGCCGCGCTTTTCCTTATCGCTGGCGGCGCATTTCTGGCTGAGAAGACTCGCTTCGGCGCACACCTGACCGGTGCTGTGATCGCGATACTGACGGCGATTGCCGCCGCAAACCTGCGATTGATTCCGCACTCGGCACCAGCGTTCGATTTCGTGTTCCGTTATTTCGTGCCCGTGCTCATTCCATTGTTCCTCTTCAAAGCAAACCTCAGGCACATGTTGTTCGAGACGACGCGCATGACAATCGCGTTTCTGGTCGCAAGTGTCGGGACGATCGCCGGCGTGATTATCGCGGTTGGATTGTTAGACCTTGGCTCGCTCGCTCCCGCCGCCAACATCGATCCTGCATTGCGCGAGGCGAGTATCGCGGGCCTGTTTACGTCGACCTACATTGGTGGCTCAGTCAATTACGCTGCACTTGGCGAGATCACCGGTCTACGCGGCGATGCTTCGTTCTTTTCCGCCGCCACAGCAACGGACAACCTGTTCAGCGCTGTGTTCCTGAGCGTGCTCGCGCTTTTACCTGGCTGGAAATGGCTGGCACAGCGTTTCGCGCACCACGATCATGGCGAAGAAGAGGCCGAGAAAGAAACTCGCGAACGCATTTCTTCTGCAAGCCTGACCCTGGCCCTGGCGGCTGCAATTAGCTTTGTCGCGATCGGCGATGCGATCACCAGCGCTATCGAAATGCCCAGCCTTCGTTACGCAATTATCACGGCGCTCGTGCTCGTCGTGGCGACGGCGTTCCCGCATTGGATGGAGCGTCTGCACGGCGCCTTTGAACTCGGGGTTGGGCTTGCATTCGTGTTCTTCGCCGCAATCGCGGCCGGCGCCGACCTCATCGCCATGGTAGAGATCGCCCCGCTGCTCGTCGTTCTGGTCGTGATCCTGCTCAGCGTGCATCTGATCGTTTTGCTTGGTGTTGGCCGGCTGTTTCGGCTGACTATTCCCGAGTTAGTCACAGCCTCGAACGCCGCTGTGTTGGGCGCGACGACCGCGCCCGCATTGGCAGCGGCTCGTGGCTGGCACGACCTCGTCACACCGGGAGTGCTAGTCGGTGTTCTCGGCTACGCGCTGGGCACCTTTGCCGGCACCGCAATGTTTCATCTCTGGGGTCTGTTTTAGGCGGTTTTCGGGATTTTTCGTCAGACTCGCTTCCTCGCATTGACGGCAACAGAATGTCAGAATCGCGCCAATGAACGAGCCCAAACCCAAATTGTTCGTTTTTGCAGCGCCGTCGGGCGCCGGCAAGACCACGCTTGTTCATGCCGTGGTGTCGAAGCACCCTGAATTGCGTTTTTCGATCTCGTATACGACGCGCCCGCAACGTCGCAATGAGGCGCACGGTGTCGACTATATGTTTGTGGACAAGGACACGTTCAACTCACTCCGCGACCAGGGCGAGATGCTCGAGTCAGCAACTGTGTTCGACAACCTCTACGGCACAAGTCGCGCGCAGGTCGAAGAACATCTGGGCAACGGCCAAAGCGTCGTGCTCGAAATCGACTGGCAGGGTGCGCGCCAGGTGCGTGCGTCGATGCCCGAATGCGTGACAATTTTTATCTTGCCACCCTCACACGACGAACTTGTCCGGCGCTTGCGCTCGCGCGGCACCGATAGCGACGAGGTCATCGCGCGCAGACTGCGTGACGCTGAAAGCGACATGGCTCACTGGGACGAATTCGACTACGTCGTGATCAACGATAATCTGGATCAGGCCATCAACGACCTCGAGGCTGTTATGGCCGGCGAGGGAGATGCCCAGGCCACGAATGACGAAGCGCTGCGTGGTACCGTTGCTGCAATCGTCCGCTAATAACTTTTTGGAATAAGGGCTGGCCAACAGCCTCGCTTGCGCTGTATCGTCCCGCTCGAATTCACGCCCCCAGACAATGTCTGGCAATTAACCACCGAGGATAAAACAAACATGGCCAGAATCACGGTCGAAGACTGCCTGGATAACATCGAGAACATCTTTGAGATGGTACTTGTAGCAGCAAAACGCGCTCGCCGGGTGGCGCATGGTTCGGAGCCCATGGTGGAACTCGAGAACGACAAACCGACGGTCATTGCATTGCGTGAGATTGCCGAGGGCCATGTAACACCGGCTATTCTCGAAGAGATTGAGCAACCCCCTGTCGAGGAGTTCATGCAAACCGAGCTTGCTGACGAAATCCTTCCCGTACGCGGTATCTCAATCGGCGATTAATCTGCGACGCCATGCACCTGACATTCCGCGTAACGCGGGTATGATCAGGGGATGGATTACGCCACAACTCTGCTAGCCAGGTTACCGGGCGCGTCGAAGCGCGACCACGGCATGCGGCAGCTCATGGAAACGCTCGAGTCCTATCTGCCTGAGGATCAGGTAGAGACCATCCTGCAGGCCTACGCGTTTGGCGCTGCAGCTCACGACGGTCAAAAACGCCAGTCGGGCGAAGCCTATATTTCACATCCGGTCGCAGTCGCGCAGGAGCTCGCTGACATGCATCTCGATGCGCAGGCGATCTCCGCCGCCATCCTGCATGACGTTGTCGAAGACACCGACGCATCACTCGATGAAATCGAGAAGAAGTTCGGCGCCGAGGTTGCGCAGCTCGTCGACGGCGTCAGCAAGCTGGATCAGATTCAGTTTCGAAGTCGCGCCGAAGCGCAAGCCGAGAGTTTTCGCAAGATGATGCTGGCAATGATCGAGGATATTCGTGTCATCCTCGTCAAGCTCGCGGATCGCTTGCACAACATGCAAACCCTCGACGCCATGCCGGCCAAAAAGAAAGCGCGCATCGCTCGCGAGACTCTCGACATCTACGCACCGATTGCGAATCGTCTCGGCATCAATCGCTTCAAGGTCATGCTCGAAGACCTCGGTTTTCGCCATCTGTATCCGATGCGTTATCGGGTGCTCGACAAGGCGCTGCGTCGCAGTAAGGGCAGCCAGCGGCAAATGGTCAAAAAGATTTCCGAGGAACTTGGCAAGACGCTGGCCGATGAGGAGATTAGCGCTGACGTTATTGGTCGTGAGAAACACCTTTACAGCGTTTACAAAAAGATGTCGGAAAAAAAGCGCCTGTTGAGTGATGTCGTCGATGTCTACGGTTTTCGCATCATCGTGGATAACGTGAACGATTGTTATACCGCGCTCGGACTCGTGCATGGTTTGTACAAGCCCATGCCCGGTAGATTCAAGGATTACGTCGCTATTCCGCGCATTAATGGCTACCAATCTTTGCACACGACCTTGTTCGGCCCGAAGGGTCAACCGCTCGAAGTTCAGATACGCACGCGTGACATGGACCGCGTTGCCGAGTCGGGGGTCGCGTCGCATTGGCAATACAAAGCTGAAGAAAAATCCGACGCGACGCCGCAGCGTCGCGCGCGAGACTGGTTGGGGAATCTCGCCGAGCTGCAGAGGTCAGGTACGTCCGAGGAGTTCCTCGAGAGCGTCAAAGTCGACCTGTTCCCCGACAAGATCTACGTCTTCACACCCAAAGGCGACATCATGCCTTTGCCAAAAGGGTCAACGACGGTCGACTTTGCCTACACGGTACACACCGATGTTGGCAATCGTTGTGTCGCCGCGAAAATAGACCGCGTGCTGGTGCCGCTGCGCACACCGCTGCAGAACGGCCAGACAGTCGAGATTGTCACAGCTCGCGGCGCCAGACCAAATCCGAACTGGCTGTCATTTGTCCGTACAGCAAAAGCGCGAACTGCTATTCGAAATCACATGAAGACGATGCGCTCCAGCGAGTCCGTCGACCTTGGCAAGCGTCTGCTCGATCGCTCGCTCAAAGACCTCGATTCGTCGCTGCGCAAAGTTGGCAAGGTACGTATGAAATCGGCGCTCGACGAACTTGGCCTCAACAGCAACGAGGAGCTATTCGAGCAGATCGGACTCGGTGAGCGCCTCGCACCGCTCACCGCACGCTTCCTGGTCGGCGTTAACGAGGAAGGTGAAACCAAGGAGAGTACCGCAAGCCTCGTGATTGCCGGAACCGAGGGCATGGTCGTCAGCTACGCGCGCTGTTGTCACCCGATACCTGGTGACGATGTTATGGGATATCTGAGTTCCGGCCGCGGTATCGTGATTCACCGCAACAACTGCGGCAATCTGAGCAACTTTCGCAAGCAGCCCGAGAAGTGGATTGCTGTCAGTTGGGAGGGCGACGTCGATCGCGAGTTTGCGAGTCAGATTCACGTCGAGACCCTGAACAAACCAGGTGTTCTCGCAGAAGTCGCAGCAACGATCGGCGACGCCGGCTCAAACATCGAGCAGGTATCAGTTCTCGGTCGTCATGAAGACTGCTCAGTTCTCGCCTTTCTTTTGCAGGTCAGAGACCGAACACATCTTGCGCAGATAATGCGCGGCGTGCGAAACATGCCGAACGTCATTCGCGTCATTCGCGACTGCGCCTGAATCCGCTTTCAAGACCGACACAGGAACTCCGATGAGCAAGCACGCAATCCACAGTGATCACGCACCCGCCGCGATTGGCACTTATTCGCAAGCGATCAGAACAGGTGATCTCGTATTCCTGTCCGGCCAGATCCCGCTGGACCCCACGACGATGAAGTTTGTCGATGGTGATTTCGAAGCGCGGGCACGACAGGTTTTCGAGAACCTGAAGGCCGTGGCATCGGCTGCCGGAGGCGACCTCGACCGGGTTGTTAAATTGACGGTCTTCCTGACTGACCTGGCCAACTTCGCGACCGTGAACAGCGTCATGGAAGACTACTTTCAAAAACCGTTCCCCGCGCGCGCCGCCGTCGGTGTCGCAGAACTACCCAAAGGCGCCGACGTCGAGGCGGATGCAGTCCTCGTACTCTAAGCTCGCCTCACCTCTGACCGTACTTAATGGTGTAGGTCCGGCGCTCGCGAAAAAACTCGAAAGGCTCGATCTTTTTCGTGTCGAGGATTTGCTCTTTCTGCTGCCGCTGCGCTACGAAGACCGCACTCAACTCGTCAAGATAGGCGCACTGCAGCCTGGGGTGCGGTGTCTGATCAGCGGAGAGGTGCTGCTTGCCGAAACGGTGTACCGCGGACGGCGCAACCTGCTCGTCCGCATCAGTGACGGCAGCGGCCAGGTCACGCTGCGGTTTTTTCATTTCTCCAGGCAACAGCAGGCTCAGTTTCAGACCGGAGTCAGAATTACCTGTTTTGGTGAAGCTCGCAAGGGCTCTGCCGGGCTGGAGATGATTCATCCAGAGTACCGTGTGCTGCGGGAAAACCAGGATGCCGCAATCAATGAAACGCTAACCGCCATCTATCCGGCGACCGAAGGCGTGCAACAGGGTCGACTGCGCAACCTGACGGATCAGGCCCTGCGCATGATGCACAGCGAACCGCCAGAAGAACTATTACCGCAGGACGTGCGAGACCGGCTTGAATTGCCGGCCCTTGCAGAGGCCGTTCTTTATTTGCACCGGCCACCGGCAGACGCTGACGTCGAAAGCATGCTCGAAGGAAAACATCCCTGCCAGGAAAGACTCGCGTTCGAGGAATTGCTTGCTCATTACATGAGCTTGCGCAACCTGCGCGCACTCGCAAGAACCGAGAGTGCACATGCGTTGCTCGATGGTGCGAGCGAGGTCGCAAAGTTCATTGACGGGCTACCGTTCAAGCTGACCCGCGCGCAGCAAAGAGTCATTGACGAGATACTTGCGGACGTCTCCGAACCGCATCCGATGATGCGGCTGATTCAGGGAGATGTGGGCTCGGGGAAAACCGTAGTTGCGGCGATTGCCTGCCTCAAGGCGATTTCCTGTGGCGTACAAGCCGCGATTATGGCGCCTACCGAGTTGCTCGCTGAACAGCACTGGCGCAGTTTCACTGACTGGTTTCGACCGCTCGGAATCGAACCTGCCTGGCTTAGCGGCAGCCAACGCACGGTAGCGCGTCGTGAAGCGCTCGAAGCTATCGCTAACGGTCAAGCACAACTTGTCGTCGGCACACATGCTTTGTTTCAGGAGGGCGTTGAGTTTCACAAGCTCGCTCTTGTCATCATCGACGAACAACACCGCTTCGGTGTTCACCAGCGAGTCGCGCTGCGGGAGAAGGGTATGACCGAACATGGTTATCCGCACCAACTCGTTATGACGGCGACACCCATTCCACGCACGCTGGCGATGGCGGCGTACGCTGACCTCGACACGTCCGTGGTTGACGAACTCCCACCCGGCCGTCAACCCGTTTCGACGATTGCCGTCCCCGAGACACGTCGCGATGAAATCGTTGCTCGGGTACGGACAGCGTGTCAGTCGGGACAACAGGCTTATTGGGTCTGTCCGCTAATCGAGGAATCGGACGTGCTCGACTTCGAAGCCGCTACAGCCAGTTACGAAATGTTGACCGAGGCCTTGCCCGAGCTGCGTGTGGGGCTCGTGCACGGGCGCATGCGACCGGCCGAAAAAGAACGTGGCATGCAAGCCTTCAAAGACGGCCTGATTCAGGTACTCGTTGCGACAACCGTCATCGAAGTAGGTGTCGATGTAGCAAAAGCCAGCCTGATGATCATAGAAAACGCTGAGCGTATGGGCTTATCGCAGTTGCACCAGCTGCGCGGTCGCGTGGGCCGGGGAACGACGCAAAGCCACTGTGTATTGTTGTACAAGCCGCCGCTTGGCCAGCTTGCCCGCAATCGCCTCGCGGTACTGCGTGACACCAACGACGGATTTGTCGTCGCGCAACGTGACCTCGAGTTGCGCGGTCCCGGCGAATTGCTCGGAACGCGGCAAACGGGGCTGCCCGAGTACCGCATTGCAAACCTCGTTCGCGATGCCGAGTTAATGCCGGGGGTGCAAGTGGCTGCGGAGACCATTCAGCGGTCTGCACCACGCAATGCCGCAGCAATTGTCCGACGATGGCTTGGCGATGCGGGACGCTATGGAAAGGTATAATCGGCCACGATGAAAAACGTCATCTCCTCGAAACTGAAGCAAAACGTAATTACCCAGTTGCGTAATTACGGCAAGCTCATGCGCGTCGACAAGCCCATCGGTGTCTGGTTGCTGCTTTGGCCAACCCTGTGGGCATTATGG
>Ga0255052_10002806_pt1 | contig 12373 bp, 8 predicted proteins | sample JV7_2_21_MG_FD_188632 | JGI IMG/M metagenome (GOLD analysis project Ga0255052, IMG submission 188632) | Seawater microbial communities from Jervis Inlet, British Columbia, Canada - JV7_2_21 | ecosystem: Environmental > Aquatic > Marine > Inlet | place: Canada: British Columbia | collected... | reverse complement strand
CACGGGCGTGCTGCTGGTGCTCGGGATGGGCTACATGTTTGCCTTACTTTACGTCTATGCTGCCCACGCCGAACTTGACGGCAGGCCAGCGTTGTCTGTGGACGATATCGTCATCGCATACAGCGGATCGACGGAAGGCACACGGCTGGAAACGGCTCTGCGAGGACCCATGAGCAACATGCTCGACCAGACGGATCTGGTCAGTATGCTCAGCTGGGTGCAGGCAGGAGCCGGGCGCGGCACCTACGAAGCGCAAATAAGACCGATCATCGACAAGAACTGCCTGGGCTGCCATGACGGCAGTAATCCGCATCTGTCCATCCTTGACAGCTTCGACAACATGCAGACAGTCGTCGAGATGGACACGGGCCCCGACATGTTCACGCTGGTACGCGTATCGCACATCCATCTGTTCGGCATTACATTCATTTTTTTCCTGATGGGCCTCATTTTCAGCCACGCGTTCCTTCGCCCCGTGTGGTTTAAGTCCCTCATTATGGGGATGCCTTTCGTGTGTATCATCAGCGACGTGAGCTCCTGGTATTTCACCAAGCTGTTTGGCGGCTTCGCCTGGGTGGTATTGATCAGCGGTGCGCTAATGGGACTGTCCTTCGCCGTCATGTGGGTCGTGTCGATGTGGCAAATCTGGTTTTATAACGTTCCGGACTGGGTATCTCAAAGAGAAATCAGCGGTCAGCGACGGATCGGGTGAGCAGCGTCACACCCCTCAGACGCCGCAAGTAGCGCAGCATCTTCGGAGGGACCGCGTAGCCCTTCAATTAACAGGTGGCCGAAAGTTCGGCAATCGACTGCGAATCCTGTCGGCCCTGTCCGCTACCGCAAGACTTGTGCGCAGGATGGGGTCGATGATTCGATAATAGGGCAATGTTTCTGGTTCTAGCCCATCAAGAAAGTTCTTGATATGCAGGCCCAGCTCGGTATTGCCCGAAGTTTTTAACTGACGATGGAAAAACAAGGTATCCGCGTCTTCCTTTCGCGTGGCCAGCAACAGGAATGTGTAGACGGTCCCTTCAATGGTCACATCTGCTTCTGCCACCTCGTTTCCTGCGCGCAGCTTATCCTGATCGAGCCTTACTGAGAATCCAAGCCCTGCGTCGGTCACAACAACGTTCATCACATGCTGAGCGAGAAATCCGAGCTCCCCTGCTTCCAGCGGCGTTGCAAACATTGCATTCATCGCACTTGTAATGGCGATTGCCTTTAATGGAAAGGGTACCCATGCCAATGGCATCCTGGCGATAGATGGCAACTCTGGTGAAGTGCGGGTTGCTGCAGAATTGTTCATGGACAGGCTACCAGTCGGCATGTTTAATCAAGGCCAAGCTCGGCCCACATTTTATCCACTCGATTCTTGACGTCGCTGGTCATTTTTATCGGTCGGCCCCATTGTCGATCTGTTTCACCCGGCCATTTTGTCGTCGCGTCGAAGCCGATTTTGGAGCCAAGCCCTGAAGTCGGACTGGCAAAATCGAGATAATCTACCGGCGTATTTTCGACCAACGTGGTATCCCGGGCCGGGTCCATTCGGGTTGTCATCGCCCAGATCACCTGCTTCCAGGAGCGCACGTCTATGTCATCGTCCGTCACGATCACAAACTTTGTGTAAGTGAACTGACGCAAATATGACCATATGCCAAACATGATCCGTTGTGCGTGGCCTTTGTAGCTCTTTCTTATGCTCACCACCGCCATTCGATACGAACAGCCCTCCGGAGGCAGATAGAAATCGACAATTTCCGGAAACTGGTCTTGCAGCAACGGAATGAACATCTCATTCAGGCAAGCGGATAATATCGATGGCTCATCTTCCGGCGGTTTGCCCATGTACGTTGCCTGATAGACAGGTTCCGCACGATGAGTAATGCGTTCAACCGTGAAAACCGGGAACTTCTCCACCGAATTGTAATAGCCGGTATGGTCTCCAAACGGCCCTTCATCCAGCATCTCATCGGGCTCTATGAATCCTTCAAGAACAATTTCAGATGTCGCTGGTACCACAAGATCATGGGTCAAACAGCGTGCGATTCTTGTCTTTGCCCCGCGCAATAATCCCGCAAACTGGAATTCGGAAATGGTATCGGGTAACGGCGTGACGGCAGCCAGCGTGGTTGCCGGGTCAGCGCCAATCGCAACCACCACCGGGAATCGTTGGCCGGGATAGGCTGCCTTGAATTCCTGGAAATCAATCGCACCACCGCGATGATGCAACCAGCGCATGATAAGACGATTTCGACCAATGACCTGCTGCCGATAAACTCCAATGTTGAGACGTTTTTTGTACGGCCCCTTTGTTACGACCAATCCAAAGGTGATCAACTTGCCGGCATCATCTGGCCAGCAGGTCTGGATGGGGAGCACGGACAGGTCGACGTCCTCTCCCTCAATGACTACTTCCTGACATAGCGGCTCGTCTACCTCTATGGGGTTGATATGAGCCAGCTTGCGAAAATTAGGCAGCTGGCTGATCGCATCACCAAGATTATCGGGCAATACCGGTGTTTTCAGAAAAGCCAGTTGCTTGCCGAACTCGCGAAGCGCCTGCGCATTTTCAAGGCCGATGGTGGCAGCCACTCTCTGCTCGGTCCCATACAGATTCGCAACCACGGGCATGTTTCCCCCGATTGGATTCTCAAACAGCAGCGCTGGCCCGGCTTGCTTGATTGTTCGGTGACAAATCTCGGTTATTTCAAATGCCGGGCTGACGGGTGTTTTGATTCGCTTCAAATCGCCACGTTGTTCCAGAAACAGCAGGAATTCGCGCTGGCTGTGATAAACACGGTGATCCTCGTCCACCAGTGAGGTGAGTTTCGATCGGATGATTTGCGACGGTCTGCGAATCATGGGCCGCCAGCCCCGCCACATGCAGCCATTCCCGCTGCGTCGTGCCAGTAGCCATCGCACAATCCCACGGGAGCGAATGGCTCCAGTTCGTGCGATGTTTCAGTCGCTTCTAATGTTCCAGCCCGAACCTGATCAAACAAAGAGATCACACGATCGGTGTGCGTTGACTGCGGGCTGATCCTGAGTATGTCAAGCTCAGTGGCGGGGTCATTTAGCTCGTGAACCAGGCTATGCACCCTGGCCGACTGTGTCTGAATTCCATTGATGACGAGAAAACCCTTGTCTTCACGCGTCGACAGCATCAGCCCATCCGGGTAGTCGATACAACAATTCGCGCAATCATCTTTCGATACTTCATGTGCACGGGCGGTATAGCAACGCGCGGAATAGGCTAGCGGCAACCTGCCCCAGCCGAATACCTCAGATTCGATTCCCGCCGGCATCTCTTTCTGAAAACCGGCAAGTACGCTTTTCGATAATTCGACCGGCAGGACCCAGCGAGTCATACCCAGGCCGACCAGTTTGTTCAATGTCCCTGGATTGTAGATATTGAGTGATGCCCCACCAATGAAGTGCGCTTTGCCGGCCAGCATCTGTACCGCCGACATGTCGTTGGCCTCGATCGTGAACTTCCCGTTACTGCAAAGTTTCCGAACGTAGCCGAGTTCGGAATCGGCTTCGAGAAGAGCGAGAGTAGATAAAACCACTTCCTTACCCGCAGCCTGTAAACGTTCGGCTACCTCGATCCAGTCCTGATGACGAAACGAACGCCGTTTGGAGCAAACGGTTTCGCCAAGGTAAACGATATCCACCGGTGAGGACTCGATCGTTCGATAAAAGTCGAGCATGGTCTCTTTCGACCAATGATACTGAATCGGTCCCAGCGAGAGGCGCACGCGTGCGGATGTACTTGCAGCACTCACTGCCATTCCCTCTGGTACGCACCCAATGTTGTCTGCACACCTTCTGACAACGACGTCAATTCCGACAGCCAGGCTTGGTCCGGCAGGAAGTTATCCGGATCACGTACGCAGGAATCGATTGCGGCGCGAAGTACCCTGGTCACCTTGGCAACATAAGCAGGGCTACGCTGACGCCCTTCAATTTTTATTGCTGCCACACCAATCCTTAGCAGATCGGGCAGAATGGGCAGGGTATTAAGACTGGTTGGTTCTTCTATCGCGTAGCCCGTCTTATCGTTGACTCTGAATCGACCCTTGCAGATTGTCGGGTAACCAGCATTTTCGTCCTTGTTTACCCGATCAATCAGCACGCCGTTCAATCGCGTCTCGAGCTTTGAGTCCGCTTCGGTCCAGCGCACAAAGCTCGCAGGCGAGCATGCGCCAAACGTATTAGGTCCTTGTCCCGTTACGTAAGAAGAAAGATAACAGCGGCCTTCGACCATGACGCACAAGCTGCCAAAACCAAATACCTCGATAGGAATCGGACTGTTGTCGACTAGGGCCGCTACCTGTTTGACCGACAGCACCCTGGGGACCACAGCGCGCTTGACTCCGAACTGCTCTGCATAAAAGCGCACCGCTTCGTGGCTGGTCGCCGAGCCCTGTACAGAAAGGTGCAAACGAAGCTCGGGCCAGTTCTCAGCCGCATAGTCCATCACGCCAATATCTGCAAGAATCAGCGCGTCGACACCGTACTCCGCCGCCTGGTCGACCGCACCCTCCCATTTTGCAAAGTTACCCGGCTGTGGATAAGTGTTGATCGCAACGTAGACCTTGACGCCATGGCTATGTGCGTAATCCAGCCCCTGCGTTATCTGCTTGCTGTCGAAATTAAGTCCGGCGAAATGACGTGCGTTGGTCTCGTTTCTAAAGCCGATATAAACCGCGTCAGCACCGTTGTCGACAGCAGCCTTGAGTGAGGGAAGGTTTCCGGCGGGGCACACAAGTTCCATGACAATTCAGCATCGCTCAGGCAACTTAAAGATCAGTTCTGCTAACAACAGCAAGCGCTTTCTATACTCACTTTACATTATATCTTTACCGCGCTACGGATGACTTTTCGACATCCTGCTGGTGACGCCGGTAGCGTCTACGTCTACGATTGTAACGTCGCTTTTACTGGTTTTGCGCCGGTCAGCTACCGACCGGTGTCACCACTACCTTCTGGTAGAGGTCGCCGAAGAATGATTCTTTGCGCCAGTGGAATTTTTCCGGCTCGCTGGCAAAATCGCGAATATCCTGACGCCACAAACTCTTCGCAAACGGCTCGAGCGTATCGAAGACAATGCTCATCACAGGCTTCAAAGGATTGGCCCAGTGCGGCTTGTGGTAATCGATGAAAACTGCCTTGCCGCCAGAACCGATGTTATTCAGTACGACATCGACGAGCCCGCGCTTGTAGTCCTCCGGCACTTCGTGCATCAGGAAGTAACAGCACACCGTATCGTAGTCGCCGTCGCCAAGATCGAGCACGTCGAGACGCCGCACCGACACGAATGGATAGTCCCGCAATTTTTCGGCACATTTTTCGACCTGCGCCTTGGAAACATCGACAATCTCCAGGCTGCCCTCTGCACCGATGTGCCGCGCGAGTACCAGCGAGAGATCACCATAAACACAGGCGGTCTGCAGCACCGTGCTGCCCGGATCGATCTCGGCAAGGACCATGCGCTCGAGCTTGCGATGCTGCCACCAGAGTATGGTTGCGACGACCGACTCGCGGTCGAGCAATTTGACACTGCGGGGATTCAGATAGGCCCACGTGTAGGTTTCACTCAGGTACCGGGGGACGGCAGGATCGGCATCACGCAGCGGTACCGTCTGGCCATTATTGATCGGCAGCGTCTCAGCTGCCACAGTCGGCCGGAAACTTTCGACCCGCCCGCTCCGTGATACTTCGTAGTCCATTCGCTGATTCCTTAAGATTAGCACTCACCATCCGATTGGCAGAACCTGCCATCGGTGTAATGCTAGCTATACGTGAGCACCTATATCTATAGGGACTTTCCCGGACGAAAAACTGACCTCCGGTTAGATCGTGAATGTCTGCACCGGGAACCAGGAATTAGCTAAGGCGCCAGGCAAAACTGCCTGCAGCGTTAATTCGCCGGTCGACTTGCGTAAATGGATGCGACGGTTTCAATCAGCGTGTCGCTGTACGGCAAGGTCATCTTATGCATCATGGAGCTCTCGCGCCTGTCATCCCGATACCCGCGTAGAGCTCTGGCCAGGTACTCTCGATCCTGGCCGCCGATTTTCGGGATCGCCATTGCGGCATGGTCAACATCGCTGGCGTGACAACGATCGCAATTGTCGATCAGTTGCTGCGCTGTGGTCCGACCGTCTTCTGCTGCTTTGGATTCCTGCACCGCGTAAAACGCCGCTATGTTCTCGATTGCTTCATCGCTGCTATCGGCCAGCATGACATCGTGGTGACGGGTGTGATCCCGATAGGCTTTGGTTGCGCTGACCAGGTACTGCGCATCCTGGCCGGCCAGGCTCGGCGTCGCCGCATCATGACTGACCCCATGTGCGCCGTGGCACCCGCCACATTGGGCGCTCAGTGGCTCGCCGGCACTGGCATCACCGACAGCCGGCGCCTCGCGTTTCGCCGGGGCCTGGGACGCGTAATACAGCGCCATGTTTTCCACATCGATCTTGCTCAGGCCGCGCAACGTGTGCTCCATCTCTGGAATATCACGTAAGCCGCTCAGATAGCCCCGCACGGCAGCGGCAAAGTAAAGAGGTTGCTGCCCGGCCAAACTTGGGACGCCGGGAATCTTGCTGTTCCCATCCGCGCCATGACAGGCATTGCAGGCTTCGGCGGCGGCTTCTTCGCCCTGCTGGTACGGAGACAGCAAGCTCTGCTGCCCCTCTGTTTGGGCCGCGCTCTCGATTGGCGCCAGGCTGGCGTAGAAGGCCGCCACGTCCTGGATCTCCGCTGCGCTCATGGTTTCTGTCATGTCCCGCAGCGCCGCATGAAACCGTTTGCCCGCTTTATAGGCACGCAGTGAGTCGAGCAGATACGCTTCCACTTGCGCCGCCAAATGCGGGATTCCCGGGGCAGCGCCCCGGCCCTGCAGATCATGACAGCCAGCGCAGCTGGTCTCCGCGAGTGATTTGCCAGCAACGAGATCGGCCACCGGTTCGGTTGGCGGCGCCGGCCTGTCCGTACAACCCATCAATAAGACGGGAATTGTTATTGCTACCAGAAGGTATCGCATATCTACCTCGAAGATTAAAACATATGTGCCACGAAGCCGGACAGAACCAGGATCAGTAAAGACAAGCCAATGATAATCAAAGTCGTGCCCAGTATCTTGGAGTAACGCGTCATCGGCGCTGACGGAGCATCCACCAGATACTGCTCGAGGCGCCCTTCTTTCAGCAGACGCCTGTATTCCAGTGGGTGCTCCCGCCTGAACTCTTCCACTGATAAGACCCCTGTGAACATGACGATATCCAGGGGAAACTTGTCCGGTCTGAAGTGGCAATTAAAGAAATGCACGGTGAACAGGAAGACCGCAGCCAGGAACGCCTCTTCGCCGTGAACTATTGTCCCGACATTGAATACCCACCCCGGAAGAACCGACGCCGTCGCCTCCGGGAACCACAACATCGCCCCGCTGACGCCGATGATAACCATGCCCCAAAACGGTGCCCAGTAGTCGAACTTCTCATAATAAGTCCAGCGATCGAAGTACGGGCGCGGCCCTGTGCCGAAGAACCACCTGAACATCGCCGCGGCATCATTGAGGTCCTGCCAGTTCGGTACCAGGGAATCCGGACCGAACCAATCGAATGTTCTCCAGTTCCGGCCGATGACAAAGGCGAAATAGATCAGATGCGTAAAGAACACGACCATGAATCCTACTGCGCCGATTCGGTGCAGGATGCCCGCTGATTTCGGCCCGCCGAGCGCCGTGACGACCGTTGGCGCCCAGAAGCTGTCTGCATAAAGCACGGTCATGCCCGTCAATACCAGCAGCATGATGGAGAGTGCGCCGATAAGGTGTGCCAGGCGCCACATTCCCGAAAAACGCCTGACGTATTTGCCATCTGCCTCGGGCAGCTCGGGTAGCTCGGGCAGGTCGTCCATCTGAACATACCGCTTATTTTTTCCTTCCTTGCGGTCCTTGTTCTCCCGATAAAACCACAGCGCGGCGTGCGTCCAGAAGAATATAAACACACCTGCCAACAGGCTTATCATGAATTTCGAGGCGATCCACATGCGGGGATAGTTATCGTAGTCATGTGTGTTGCCATGTGGCTGGAAGGTCACGAAACCCTGCGTCGCATCCTCGTGACATTTCGTACAGGTTTCAAGGCGGTTGTTGATGTGCATTTGCGACTCTTCATCAGCCAGTCGCTTGATTTCGTGGTGGCCGTGACACTCGTAACATTTTGCCGTGTGTGTATAGCCGAGAGTGCTCACCTGGCCGTGATAAGTACCCAGATACGACTCCAGTTCTTCCTCATGGCAGTTGCCGCAATTTCCCGTAATGGCCAGTTTGGTCGAAGGATCGCTCGGAGATTCGATGTCGTGCGTGGTATGGCAATCTATACAAATGGCGGCATTCGCGTTGCCGTTCTCTGAGACTTCCTGCCCATGAACCGACGTGAAGTAACTCTCCGTTATCTGCGAATGGCACTGCCCACATATTTCGGGAATCTTCAGCCGCGACTCCGCACCGACGTGGCTGTCTATCGGAGAAATGTAGTGGGCGTCATGACAGTTGTAACAGGTCGCATTCGTCCTCGACTGGTCTTCCCTGTTGGGCCGTGCGTGAATCGAACTCATATAACTGTCGATCTGCTCCACGACCTCGCCCAATCGTGCCAGTTCTTCTGTTCGGTCTTCTTCCTGAGCGGCTTGCCAGAGACTCTCGTGACACTGTACGCATCCGACCTTCCTGTCTACGCCTTTAAGGTGAGGAATCTTGATGACGTCCTTGTGGCACTCCACACAAGAGCGTTTGCCATGCACGCTTTGCTCGAAGTCATCCGGCGAAACATACAGCTGGCGCTTATCACCATTGGGCAGCGGCACGGCAAGGCTTTCCATCCTGTGACAAGCCAGGCACGTGGAATTGGCCGGGCCGTTCTCCTGGGCTACTCCGGTAGCGGCGAACAGACCCTGCAGCGCCGTCAAAATCAGAACGCTGGCGACAGTCCACGCTGGAGATTTCGGATTTAGCATCCGGGATCCTTGCCCTTGTAGAGGTACTTCCTGAGGTGAGATCTCGACCAGATCTTCATTAGAAACGCTTCTTCTCTACGCCGCAAACGTAACGGGGAAGCCGCCGGGCCGGCATTCGTAGTATTACTACGTATTCGTGGTGCTAATACGTATGTATTGTAGAACTCTTTTTCGGTGATAACCTTCATCGCTTCGTGCGCCAGGCTGAGATTGGCATACACCTGCTTCAGTCGCCGATTCTCTTCCGCAAGCTCCTTCAAATCCGCAAGCTGAGGCTTCCATTACACCCTGCCTGGATTTGCAATTGAAGCAGGTCGCATCCGATATCCCGTACTTCCGCCAAACGCCCTTGTAATATCCGCACCGTGAGAAGTCAATGTCCGCAGTCAGAGGCTCAACAAGACTACGTATTGACTCAGCGTCTCTGAACTCTATGATACGTGTGAATTTGCGGACGACGCGATCAGGATCGGCGCCCCAGCCAACCTAAAGACGAAAGAGCAGGCAATGAACAGGAATTTACGACTCGCTGCGGTACTTACGCTCGCTCTTATTGCGCTCGGACCTCGTCCAACACCGGCCCAGCCTGAGTCCGGGGAGCAGCAGTCCATGGTCGCCGCTCAAATGTACGAACAGCTGAGCCGAATGAGTACGATCAAGTCCGCCATCGTCGCAGGCAGGCTGGAGGACGTCCGCGAACCGGCAGCCTGGCTCATCGAGCACAAAACGGTAGCGGGATTTCCAGCAGAATTCGAGTCATATGTCGCACAAATGAGGAGCTACGCGCGTCAGGTGGCCGAAGCTGAGGACCTGGGTTCCGCCGCCGAATCAGTGAGCAAAATTGCGGAATCCTGCGGCAACTGTCATCTGGAGACCGACATAAATCTGGCGTTTGGCTACGACCGGAAGCCGCGCGAAGACCTTGAAGATGTCGTCACTCACATGCAGCGCCACCAGTGGGCGGCGGATCGAATGTGGGAGGGCCTCATAGGTCCGTCGGATAGTGCGTGGAACAGGGGAACGGACATGTTGATTGACGCGCCACTGCCACCCTCGGACGTAACAACGGCGACGGACAATGTTGTGGAGATCAATGATATTGCACGTCGCATTCATGCGCTCGGCGGCATCGGAACCGAGACGATAACGCCCGATGCACGAAGCGAACTGTATGCTGAGGTCCTGGGACTGTGTGGCAGTTGCCACACATTGTTAGGTCGTGGCCCGGCATACTGACGAGCATTCCAGATTATCGATCGCAGAAGATAAGGAAGCAGCGAATGGACTATAAAGTATCACGGAGCGGGCGGGTCGAAAGTTTCCGGCCGACTGTGGCAGTTGAGACGCTGCCGATCGACAATGACCAGCCGGTGCCGTTGCCTGATGCCGATCCTGCCATCCCCCGTTACCTGGATGAAACTTACACGTGGGCCTATCTGAATCCCCGCAGCGTCAAATTGCTCGACCGCGAGCTGGTCGTCGCAACAATACTCTGGTGTCAGCATGGCAAGCTCGCGCGCATGGCCCTTGCCGAGATCGATCCAGGCAGCACGGTGCTGCAGACCGCCTGTGTTTATGGTGATTTTTCGCCGCTACTCGCGCGGCACATCGGTACAGACGGTAGCCTGGAAGTTGTCGATGTTGCCCAGGTGCAGGTCGACAGCTGTGCCAAAAAATTGCGGGACTATCCGTTCGCATCGGTACGGCGTCTCGATGTGCTCGATCTTGGCGACGGTGAGTACGATGCAGTGTGCTGTTACTTCCTGATCCACGAAGTGCCGGATGATTACAAGCGCGGACTCGTCGATGTCGTACTGAATAACATCGGCCCCGACGGCAAGGCAGTCTTCGTCGATTACCACAAGCCGCACTGGGCCAATCCTTTGAAACCTGTGATGAGCCTTGTCTTCGATACGCTCGAGCCGTTTGCGAAGAGCTTGTGGCGTCAGGATATTCGCGATTTTGCCAGCGAGCCGGAAAAATTCCACTGGCGCAAAGAATCGTTCTTCGGTGGCCTCTACCAGAAGGTAGTGGCGACCCCGGTCGGTAGCTGACGGGTATGGAAACTGTAACCAGCGATGTCGCAATCGTCGGCGCCGGTGGTGCCGGCCTGCGGGCCGCTATAGCACTTGCCGAAATGAATCCCAACCTGCGCATCGCTCTGATATCCAAGGTCTATCCCATGCGCAGTCACACCGTCGCAGCGGAGGGCGGCGCGGCCGGCGTCATTAAGGACAACGACAGTTTTGACAATCACTTCAACGATACGGTCGCTGGCGGCGACTGGCTCTGCGATCAGGATGCAGTTGAGTTTTTCATTCATGAAGCGCCGAAGGAACTGACCCGAATCGAACACTGGGGCTGTCCCTGGAGCCGCCAGGCAGACGGCCACGTGGCCGTGCGTCCGTTTGGCGGCATGAAAGTCGAGCGGACCTGGTATGCGGCGGACAAGACCGGGTTTCATCTCCTCCACACCCTGTTTCAGACGTCTCTGAAGTACCCATCCATCAAGCGTTATGACGAGTATTTCTCGACCGACATTGTCGCTGTCGACGATGCCTGTCAGGGCGTCGTCGCCCTCGAGATGCGAACAGGGCAGCTGCGATTCTTCCGTGCGAAGGCCGTCATTATTGCAACTGGCGGAGCCGGGCGAATTTTTCCGTTTACGACCAACGGCGCCATCAAGACCGGGGACGGAATGGCAATGGCCTACCGGGCCGGTGTAGCGCTCAAGGATATGGAATTCGTGCAATATCACCCGACCGGCCTGCCGGGCACCGGGATACTCATCACCGAAGGTTCGCGAGGCGAGGGTGGCATTCTGGTCAACAAGGACGGCTACCGTTATCTGCAGGATTATGATCTCGGTCCGCCGGATCCCTGGCCGCGCAAGAAGGCGATGGAACTCGGCCCGCGGGATCGACTCAGTCAGGCATTCTGGCATGAACAGAAGAAGGGCCGGACGATCCAGACCGACTATGGTGACGTTGTACACCTGGACTTACGTCATCTCGGCGAGGCGAAAATCAACGAGCGACTCCCGATGGTTCGGGAACTCAGCAAGAGCTATGTGGGTGTCGATCCGGTTGATGCGCCGATTCCCGTACGCCCCGTCGTGCATTACACGATGGGTGGCATCGATACCGACATCAATGGTGCGACCAGGGTCGGTGGTCTGTTTGCGGCCGGCGAATGCGCCTGCGTCAGTATCAACGGGGCGAACCGGCTCGGCTCCAATTCACTGACAGAATTGCTGGTATTTGGCGCGCGGGCCGGGCGCGGCGCTGCCGAGTACGCAGCGGCCGGCGGCGGCGCAGCGGTCTCGGAGGCGCTGGTCACGGAGCAGGCC
>Ga0255052_10002805_pt1 | contig 12378 bp, 11 predicted proteins | sample JV7_2_21_MG_FD_188632 | JGI IMG/M metagenome (GOLD analysis project Ga0255052, IMG submission 188632) | Seawater microbial communities from Jervis Inlet, British Columbia, Canada - JV7_2_21 | ecosystem: Environmental > Aquatic > Marine > Inlet | place: Canada: British Columbia | collected... | reverse complement strand
TCACTGAGGATGAAATCACACAAATCGAAACTGATGAGGGTATATTCCATTTTGTGAGAGTAGTTACATACCTTCCCGGATGCGTCATGTCTTCTGTGAATCCGCAAAGTCCAGAGTTTCTCATTGATTTTGGTCGTTTTATTGGTTCGATTAGTGAGAGTCTAAATGACTTTGACCATCCCGCAACCCGCAGAGAATTCTATTGGGATTTGCAGAGAGCTCGATCAACTATAAGACGATTCAAGGAACACATCGCAGATCCTGAGAAACAGAAACTTATAGAATACTTTGGTAATCTCTATGAAACCCTAGTTGAACCACGAATGGATGAACTTAGGACTAGTGTTATCCATAACGATGCAAATGACAACAATATAATCGTCAATAATCCTCACAATAATAATGAACGCACATTCGGAATTCTGGACTTTGGTGACGTAGTATATTCTCATACGATTAATGAACTTGCAATTGCTATCGCATATGCTCTACTTGACAAACCAGACCCGATTGGTATTGCCCAGAAAATCATCTCTGGGTATCATTCAGTGTTTCCAATCTCCGAGCTAGAACTTGAATTGCTCTTTCCCTTGATCTGCGCAAGACTTGCCGTGAGTGTATCAGTTTCTGCTTATCAACAAAAACTAGAGCCAGAAAACGAGTATTTGATTATCAATGAGAAACCTGCATGGGTTCTTCTCTCACACTTGATTGATATTCATCCTCGCTATGCCACATACTGTTTCCGTGAGGCTGTGGGACTAGAACCATTTCCTGATTCAACGAAAGTCACTACGTGGCTAAAGAAGAATGCAGGAAATCTATCAAGTCCAATAGGCACACCTCTTACACCCGCCAATTGCATTGTGGTTGATTTGAGTGTAGGAAGTGCTGATGTAGCTTCACCACATCATCTCGCAAATCATCAGGTCTTTGGAGATCTCATATCAGAGAAACTTGATGCTGCTGGAGTCAAGATAGGAATTGGAAGATACAACGAACCTCGCTTGATTTACCGTAGCGACCAATATTTGACGCATGCCGCTGAGAGTCGAACTATTCATCTTGCCATTGACCTCTTTGTTGAAAGTGGCACACCAGTCCTCTCGGTCTACGATGGCATCGTGCATAGTTTTCAGGACAATGCGAAGCCGCTCGATAACGGTCCGACAATTGTGATAGAACATCAAACAACCCCCAACGGTCCACCCTTTTTCATTCTCTATAGTCATCTTAGTAGAGATTCTCTTGAAGGACTAACCGTAGGAAAAGCTGTGAAGAAAAATGAGCAGATTGGTAAAGTTGGAGTGTATCCTGAGAATGGTGGATGGCCCCCTCATCTCCACTTCCAGCTCATTGTCGATATGATGGACCAGAAAGGGGACCTGTACGGAGTTGCTCCACAAAGCAAACGCGATGTCTGGCTTAGTATCTGTCCAAATCCTAACTTGATTCTACAAATCCCTGATACAATCTTTCCTGAACCTGAGATGACAAAAGAGGAAATCCTGGAACTTCGTTGGAAACACGTTGGACGCCCTCTAGGTGTATCATACAGAAGCCCTCTAAAACTAGCCCGAGGGTTCATGCAGTACTTGTACGATGAAAATGGAAGACAGTATCTAGATGTGCGGAATAACGTTCCGCAGGTTGGTCATAGCAATCCACGAATTGTCAGAGCATTGAATCAACAAGTCTCTGTTTTGAATACCCACACTCGATATCTACACGCGAATCTTGTAAAGTACGCACAGCGATTATGTTCCAAACTACCCGAAGAACTCAGTGTCTGTTTCTTCGTCAATAGCGGAAGTGAAGCCAATGAACTAGCTTTGAGGCTGGCTAGAACCCACACTAGGCAAAAGGATCTCATTGCCATTGACGGTGCCTATCATGGAAACACATCTGAGCTAGTCAACATAAGCTCATACAAGCATGATGGCCCCGGCAGTGAAGGAGTTCCTCCACATGTACAAATAGTGAGAACGCCCGACCCCTATCGTGGTGAATTCAAAGGACCTGGTGCAGGGAAGAAATATGCAGCTGATGTACTTGAAGCCACTCAACGTATCAAAGAACAGGGTCGGGGTGTAGCGGCCTTCATCTGCGAGCCTCTATTGGGTTGCGGCGGACAGATCTTGTTCTCAGATGGTTATTTGAAAGAAGCCTTCAAACATGTCCGAAAAGCTAAAGGCGTCTGCATTGTTGATGAGGTTCAAGCGGGTTTTGGAAGAATGGGTACTCACTTTTGGGGATTCGAAACTCAGGATGTTGTACCTGATATTGTGACTATGGGAAAACCAATTGGTAATGGGCATCCAATAGGGGCTGTTGTAACAACTCCTGAGATAGCCGCGTCTTTCACAACAGGAATGGAGTTCTTCAGCACAACGGGAGGGAACACTGTTTCATGTGCGGTAGGAATGGCGGTTTTGGATGTCATTGAAACTGAGCAACTGCAACAAAATGCATTGACAGTAGGCAGGTACCTTGTGGATCGTCTATCTAAATTACAGAATGAGTTTGAAATCATAGGTGATGTGCGAGGACTTGGTCTATTCATAGGTGTTGAACTAGTCCGAGACCGAGAAACCCTTGAACCAGCTGAAGACGAAACTAGGTATGTTGTGGAGCGGATGAAAGAACTTGGAGTTCTAGTAAGTCTTGATGGTCCCTACAAAAATGTCTTGAAGATCAAACCGCCTCTTGTCTTTAATGAAGCAAATGCTGATACTTTTGTTGACACACTTGCTAGAGTGTTGTCTGAAAACCCGACCTCGATAGGATTTTGAAAGAGACCTGCCTGCTCATTGACATTGAAGGTAGAGATGGAGTTTAGTTCAATAGACACATCTGGTGTGTATATACGAAGACTTGGAATCAATTTTCGAGTGATGATTGTTTCATTATACTCGAACGATAGAGGTGTAATATTCAACCCTCCAGTCCAATTGATGAAAGCATCAACCGCAAAGTGATCTGCACCAGTGAGAGCATGAGCAGTGTCACCAGTAGTTGAATTGATCAGTTTATCCTCAAAGAATTGGTTGGTGATTATGTAATCAATGCGTCCCAACATTGGCGTATATTGGTGACCGAAGGAAAAACCAGGATCAGTTGGATTCAGAGTACGGAAGACATCTGTGAAATTGTGCACCTCTGATGAGTATTGACCGTAAACTGGATCATCAGGTTCTATCAACATGGTCATAGGTCCTTCACCTAGGTTTCCACTAGGAGCTAGAGGTCCAGAATCCGCAGGTGAGTATGAATTGATATCACCCAAGTAAACAATTGGGACATCACCAAGAGAATCGAAATAGTTGATTATCCCTTCATTTTCCCAATCCCTACGATTTTCGTTTTGAGTACCACCCCCCGCTTTTAGGTGGCAACCCACAAAGTGAACGCTTGTGCCATTGATGTCAATGATTGCGTCAACAAAGTCATGAGTGACATCATAACCCGATGCATCATCTAGATTCACAGACTGGATTTGGCGAAATGTCAATACGGGAAAACGGCTCAACACAGCTTCTCCACTTGTTGAAAATGAAATCCCTTGGGCAGTGAATCCCTCATAGGGATCCTCATCGACAAAGTAGGAGTTTAGTTCGGTCACTGCTGAATTCAGATTTGAACTACCATCATCATCCCAAAAGCCAGTTTCAACGAGCATCAAGATATCGGGATTCTCCTCCTTGACAACCTCTTTCCAATCTGGATTTATCCCCGACTCTTGGATATTGTAGGCTATCACTTTGAATACTCCATCAAAATCAGAAGATTAAAAACTGATTGAGTTGTTCACTGTGACATTGATTGACGAGCTTGCCCAGTTCTTACTGGGGTCTCTTGCTCGATACATTATTGTATGAGGGCCATCAGACACTCCTCGAGTGTTCCAGTTATATGACTGACCGACAGCGGTGAGAACTCCATCAATGTAAATCTCAGACCTGGGTACACCACTTTCATCAGTTACTGTGAAAGTTATGGTCTCTGCACCATAGACCACTGCATCTGCGGATGGCCCAGTTATTGTGATCACTGGGGGAGTAGTGTCAGTGGTTTCACCATTGTCTGGAGGTGCAGTTGGTAGAGATATGAGTACGATTACAAACGACGCCATCAAAATCGATACTACCAAGACACCAATCACTTTCTTACTATCCATCTATCACATCTCCGCTGGTTTTGGCAAGTACTGTTTTCTGCATTGAATGAACAAGATAAGCTTTGGTTATTGGTCTACATGAAGAAAATATGGTTGAGGTTTTCAGTCAGACACAAATAGTCTGTCGTTCTGACTCAGGGTGCATCGGAGAAATCCACATGATTTCGATTGACAATCTTGAACGAGCTCGAGAACGGATTAAAGAGCATATCAAAACTACGCCATTGCGGCCTGCTCGGCACCTCAGTAAATTGACTGGAGCATCAGTCTATATGAAACTCGAGAGCGAACAATTGACTGGATCATTCAAAGTCCGAGGAGCTTTGAATAAGATGATGACCTTCTCTAAGAAAGATGCTCGAAAAGGTGTGGTCACAGCCTCAACAGGTAATCATGGATTAGGTGTTGCTTATGCCGCTGAGCTACTTGGAATTACTGCCAGCGTGGTCTTTCCAAGAAGTGCATCGAGCGTAAAGAGAAAGAGGATGGAAGAAGCTGGAGTCGAAGTCATACAGGATGTCGATTATGACGAAGTTGAACCATACGCAAGAAAACTCGCTAAGGAACGAGGATTAACATATGTGAGTCCCTACAATGACCCTGAGATTGTTGCTGGAGCTGGGACAACTGGTCTGGAAATCCTGGAGCAGTTAGATGACATCGATGTGGTGATTGTGCCTATAGGTGGTGGAGGACTAATCTCAGGAATTGCAACAGCTGTCAAAGCAAAGAGTCCTGACACAGAAATGGTTGGGGTGCAATCAGTTGTTTCTCCCGAGGTGTATGAATCATGGGTTGCAGGTCAATGGGTCGAGGCTGAAGAGTCAGATTCTCTTGCTCAGGGGCTCATGGGTGGCGTGGAAGCTGATTCAATCACTCTTGACATCATCCAGAAACATATTGATCGGATTATTCTGGTGAAAGAAAATTCCATCCTACAAGCCATGAGAGTACTCTATGAGAATGAAGAACTAATGATTGAGGGAGCTGGTGCAACTTCTACTGCTGCCCTTTTGGAGAATGCATCAGAGTTTGAAGGAAAAAGAGTTGTTGTAGTTTTAAGTGGTGGAAATATAGGAGAGGAGGAGATTCGGTCTCTTCTCAAATGATGATGCTTTAGTTACCTTACACCTTCTTCTACAAGTCTGAGTGCTGCACCAATTCTTGTGAGAAACTCCTCAAAGCGAAACTTCGCCAGAAACAGGGTCAATTTGACGTGGTCCGAATGATTCTGAAGGATGTTCAGAATATTGCTGAATCTCCAAGTATGAAATATCTCAATAACTTAGCAATCACTATGTTCCTTGATGTAATTCTTTCATAACCTCATCTATCATAATTGAGTTAATATACCTCAAAATAGATTCATCTGTGATTTGAGGTTTTTACGATGGGTGTAGACTTTGACAAACTAAGGGATAAAGTCCTCGAAAAAATGAACAAAGGAAAATCTGGCGACGTCGGAAATGAATTAAGAAAAGCCTTTGAAAAGATTGATACTTCTGAGTTCCAGATTTTTGGCGAGATTATGAAGGATGCTATTCTAATAGATCCAGCATTGTTCTCGGAAAAGGCATACATTCTGTTCGACAAAATGATGCGTGCAAGGAAAGCAGAGAAACTAGCTGAATTCGAAAGATACTTCGTGCAGAACTTCTGCAAACTGCCTGGTGAAGAATTCGCAGTGATTTGCGATGGTTGGGTTGAGACCGGTAAGTCTGTGATTAAGGGCCAAGTCTTCGTTTCGGACCTTCGTGTCATAGCAACTGGTGTGCAGGAAGCCAAGAAAGCTAGGGTGAGTGGAGGCGGCGTGTTCGCATTCCTGAGTCTGATTCAGCTAGGTAGCTACATGTACAACAAGTCAATCATGGAACAGATAACGAAGGGAATTACAGAAGGCTTTACAATGGTGAACTATGGAGTTCTCTACCCAATCAAGGGCGGTTATAACATCGAGCAGGAAGCCAAGGGATTCAGAGCACAGCAAAATGACAGAGTCAACTTCCAAGTTGACGTTCCTTACAAAAACAAGAAGGGTCAGGAAGAGATTGCAGACATTGACGTTTCAGTTGTCGTCAATATCAATGATCCTGATATCCAAGCCAAGCTAGACAAGGTTGAATCTATCGTCCGGGCTCATGCAAAGCCTGTGAATGGGATAATCTAGTTCAATCCTTCAAGCATGCAGAACCGGTATTCTGGATTTGCATGCTTTGGAGTTCATTTTTCTCTCTGCTACCGTAACATATCAACTCAGTGTAAATGAATTGAGAAAAGGGATCACACGAATCCCCTCTCTCGTATAATGAATTTGCAGAATCCCTTAGATATCTGCCCCGCACTTCACACACTTGGCTAGCCCTTGCTCAGTCTTTGCTCCACAGTATGGACAGATCACCAAGACCTTGGCATCAGGAGAAACTCCTACTGCTGGTCCAGTTCGCTTGAAAGTGTCTCCTACCATTTGCCCAGATAGCTTGCCTTTCCCAATTGCGTCATAGATCACGCTGCTTACTACAGCTGTTGAAAGCCCTGTCTTTTGACTGATTTCGTTTATTGATATGCTCTCATGTGCTGCAGCAATGCCAATAACATTGGAACTCGAACGGTTGCCAGTCTGGAACCAAAGACACGGACAGAGGATGAATGACAATATGACCAGACCAATGCCTGCAATCATTAGAATTGTTGAATCGGCTCCGCCCAGTCTCATCGCTGCTTCTATGGCAAACAGTGCTGCCCCTGCAAGAGCAACAACCGAAACAATCAGTGACTCCATAGATTCACCAAATCCAGGATACATTCGGACTACGACAATCATAGCGACGCCCACAAAGGCGATAAAAGCTCCTAAGAATTCAAACCCCGAGGCATACTCAATAAATAATCCCATAATCGCTGCGGCAATTCCTAGGATAACTGCTAGAAATGAGAATATGAAGGTAAACTTCTTCACAAACAAACGCCTCCAACTGTACGACATAGGACTAAGGACAGACCACGATATAAACAAGATGCTTATCATCCGAAGCTGTTAAGTACCAGCTCGAATCGAGATGCCTCAGTATCGCCGGTATATTTTCGGCGTAAGAACTGGATTAAGTGATATATTATGAGTCGAAAAGTGTGCATCGCTGGAGGTGCTGCCACCCCATTTGACTATCCTATGCATATCACTCCTGAAGGCATGATTGCAAACTGTATTGTGGAAACCCAACAGGATGTACCGGATTTCCACCTGAGAGATATTCAATTTATGATATACAGTCATTTCTCAGTTCACTTTGGCAAACAACTCACGCCCGAATGGATTGTGCATGATCATCTGGGACTGGTTGGTCTACCTCATATAAGAATTGAAAATGGTGGCAACACCGGTGGTTCTGCCCTCTATGGTGCTTTCATGGCCATCAAGTCCGGCATGTTTGATGTAGTAGGCGTGGCAGGCTGGGAAACTATGGACAACGTCACCCAGTCTCAGGGTTCAGAGTTCATCGCTCTGGCTTCTGACACCCGCTACGAGGCGCTGGCTGGTGGTATCTATCCCATCTACTACGCTGCGATGGCCTACAAGTTCATGAAAGAGAACGGTCTGACGGAGGAAGACTTTGCAATGGCTGCGATGAAGAACCGCAACTATGCTGCTGACAATGAGAAGGCTCAGTGGTACAGGGCGGACTACGACAATCCAAAGTCACGCTACCATAAGAAAGAGATCACAATTGAAGACGTCATGGATAGCCGACTTATCAGCTACCCATTGAAACGTCTTGACTGCTGCATGATGAGCAGAGGCGGTGCCTTTACTCTCATCACAAGTGAAGATTGGGCAAAGAAGAACGCTCCTGGCAACTATGTCGAGATTGACGGTGCTGGTCTTAGCAGCTGCACAATCCGTGCAGGAGACCGTATCGACTTTCCAGGTTGGAACGAGCAGTACGGCAAGGGCTATCCTGACATGACTGAGTTTGCAGCATGTAGGAAGTCTGGTGAGATGGCCTATGACATGGCTGGCATTGAGTACAAGAAGGCCGTAAAGGAGATCGATGTGGCCGAGCTTCACGATGCCTTCAGCTCTTCAGAGGTCCAGATCTACAAGGCTCTCCATTGGTGCGACAAGGACACTGTCAAGGACTTTGTTCGTGACAAAGAAACCTTCCTCGATGGTGAGGTTCCGTCTAACGTTGGAGGCGGTCTGATGGGGTACGGTCACCCAGTAGGCGCGACAGGAATAATGTCTGCCCTGGAGTGTATGTACCATCTGAACGACACTGCTCCAAAGAAGCATCTGAGTTCCAAGACCTATGTCAAAGATGCAAACACTGGAATTGTCAACAGTCACGCAGGTACTGGAACCAGTATCTCGAACTTCATTCTGAGGAGGCCATAGAGATGGGGAAGGACAAAAGAATGCACAAGATCCCCCGCCATGTCGAATGGGACGAAAAGAAGTCTGACAAGTTCCGAGGCGATGTCACGGAGACCGGTATCGGGTTTATGGGTTACGATTATGATTCGAAAGAGGACCAGTTCAAGGTCTTCCTCCACTACGACCAGCTCTATTACTGGAAGTACGCTGAAGTTTCAAAGCTCGGTAAGGGTTTTGTCGACGGTGAATTCTGGGGCACTAGGTGCAACAAGTGTGGAGACAAGTTCTTCCCGCCTAGAGTGAACTGTTGGAATCTTGACTGCAATTTGGAAAAGAGCGAATGGATCAAACTTTCGGAAACCGGAGTTGTTCATACATTTACAGTCGCTGGGTGGTCAGGAAAAAGTAGTCTGAAGCGTCTGCCCTTTGTTCTTGCGTACGTGATTGTTGATGAATGCAACACTGCAATCGCCAACGAACTCAGAGGTATTGATCCGTGGGACGCAGAATTTGGAATGTCAGTGAAGGTTGTCTGGAAGGATGAAGACGAACGTCAAGGTACAGTAACAGATTGGTGGTTTGAGCCAGCTGACGGTTGGGAACCCGGTCCGATGAACCCAGAGAAAGAGCGTGTGAAGGAGCTCTGTCAACCGGTCTACGACTGGGTCAAGACCTTGAAATAATAAGAATATTGAAAGAGCTGTCAGTAGTACTGTCAGCTCACTTCCCTTTATTTTTCTACAGATTTAACAAACTCATCAAAGGTTATTCCTGCTTGACGCAAAATGGAGCGTAAAGTTCCCTGGGCCAATTCTTTATGATCCGGAATGATAACGATAAGATTTCTAGGTTCTGCAAGTTTTTTCAATCGTACATGGGAACCTTTCCTACTTACAATCTCAAATCCTTGATTTGATAGGTACTTGATCATTTCCTTACCAGATACCACTGGTGCCTTCAAGGTGATGCCTCAACTAGAGTAATGATTGGTCTATCTGTGAGCGGTGGTCGGATTGCATCATCATCCTCAAAATAGAGTTCTAATGCTTCCTTAAGATTAGCAAGAGTCTCTTCAATCGTTTCTCCTTGACTTGCCACATCCACATCTGGTGCAAGGGCTACATAGTATTTCTCCTCGCGATTAATCACCACTGTAAATAACATATGAATCAGACTCAATTTTTCGGTATTGTCTATTAATCTTTACCAACTGATACTTTTGAACCTGTATACATCTGAAAAATGATCCAATACGGTCTGAAAAGGAGCACATGAAGGAACTCTGTGCTCCTGTCTATGAATGGGTCAAGACAATGAAATAATCTGAACATTGAAAGAGCTGGTTTTGACCAGCTCCCTATCTTTTTTCCAATAATCATTAAGCCCGGACTGATGATAGGATACGCCAAATGTATATCTAAGGAGAAAACCTAGGTAAGGGCATCATTCCACAATTCAGGAGCGGATTAAAATTAAGAAATGTGCCAAGTGCGGGAAAGCAAATGATGTGATGCGAAAGTACTGTAGAGCCTGCGGCGCCTCACTAATTAAGTTGGAAGAGGACCCAGAACCAGAACCTGTTGAAGAACTCGAGGAACTACTTTCAGGGAAACCGGAGGTTGAAACACCTAGTCTCCATGATGACGCGCCACTTGTGCGTCCCAGTGATGCTGCTTCTAGTCCTGAGGACGAACCACTGGTACGTCCTAGCGATGTTGCTTCTGAACAGGCTGAAGTGAAAACTACTGAGGAGATAGTGGATCCCCCAGAACCCAAAGCAGCTGCCATCGAACCTGAAGAAGATGAGCCATCTGAACCGATGGACATGGAAAAGGGTAGGGAAGTAGTCCAAGACATTCTGGAGAAAGTCAGGGTTGCAGAGGCTCGTTCCAGGGATGAGGCGGATACCACTCTAGAACCTCCACCTGAGCCCTTGAAGGTTGATGAACCATTGGCCTACGATGAACCATTAGCTGAACCAGAAGTAGAAGAACCATCTGTAGAACAACCAGAACCTCCACAAACCGGATTTGTATCACTTGAAAAGCCATCAGATGAAGCTCAACCAGCTGCATCAGCTGAGACCTCTGATGTGACATCCCAATCAGTTGATACTACTGATGTGCCTGCAAGAGACGAGAAAATTCGTGAATATGAATCGGATATCACAGCTCACAACATTGAACTTGAACAGCTCCGGTCAGAGTTAGGTACGTTACAGGTTCGTCTCGACGAAGAGGTCGAAAGATATCTCGTTGCTGCTGAAACCAAACGAAGCCGAGCTGAAAGTCTAGAACGTGAATTGACTCTTGCCAAAAAAGAGTACAGCGATGCTAACAAGGAATACAAGAATGTAGAAAACCGAAGGAAGAAGGAATTGTCAAACGCTGAGAAGCGGATTCGTGAGGTTGACAAGCAAATCAAGAAGGCAGAAGATGCCAAAGAGAAGCGGATTCGGGACCTGGAAAAGGAACGACTGAAGCGTGAAGAAGCAAAGAAGGACTAGACAAGAAAAGAGTCATTGGGTCAAATCCGTGAAGTGATCTAAGGATATTGGAGCTGGTGTAATCCAGCTCACTCTGTTTATTCTTTAACTTCTCATAAGTGTCATTTCTGCAATGGTACAACATCTGAATCGAAAGACGATTGTTTATATCGCCTTGAACAGAGTCATCTACAGTGAGGAGAATTGACAGAAGATATCATAGTTGTAACCATACCAAGTATTCCCGGATTTAGGATCGCAAAGATAATGGGCCCCATCAGTGGCCTCACAGTTCGAACTAGAGGTGTTGGGGGAAAGATTGTTGCAGGGATTGAAGGATTATTTGGTGGTGAGGTCACATCGTACTCAGACGAGTGTGAACGAGCAAGAAAGGAATCATTAGAACGGCTTGTTGAAATGGCTGGTAATGTTGGGGCAAATGCAATCCTGAGCACAGATTTTGAAACAACAGATATTTTGTAGGGATCCGCCACGGTATTTTCAGCATTTGGAACTGCAGTGTATTTGGAATCTATCCCGGGTTCAGAACCTGTTGCCTTTGAAGCACTGTACAGGAAGGAATTCAAAAAGTAGACTCGCTTGAGCTACGCTTCATGCAAGGTTGAATATTCCTATTTACCTCATGGAATTATAGACGACCGCGTGTGCAAATTCCACTTTGGTTTTTCTCCGTTTTTCAGGAGAGAAATGAATCCATTCTAAAACCTCTTGATGAGAAAGTACTCCTTGACATCATTTGGATACCCGTCTGAAACTCCGTAGTTCTCGTATCCCTGTCCTCTCATGAAATCAAGATTCTGAAATGAAAAACACGCTGTCTGACTTGCAATGCACCCTTTCTCCTTGGCAAGTTGTTCTGCCTGTATCAAGAGATCCCTTCCATATCCTTGGCCACGATATTTCTCATCAACCCAGAGTCCTCGCACAAACATGGTTCCCATGGTTGTATAACCATTCACTCCTCCAATCACTTGCCCATTATCGTTTTTGATTACCATTTTGAATCCAGTATGAGGATATTCTTTCATTAAACCACTAACGTGCTTGTCGAAGTTTGAACCGAGTCCCTTACGAACAGCTGTCTGCGATTCCTCCGTGGAGTCTTCAGAGATAGTAAATCGTGTAGAGTCCCCCTTTTGGGTTGCCCCTTTGTCGATGGTATCTAGTCGTTTCATAAGGATGAGTTCTGTAATACCCCCATGGTATCCTTCATAGGTAGCTAAGAGCTTGTACCCTACTGCCTGGTAGAAATCAGGTGCTTGCCACGAAAACGTATACGTGTGTGATGTCATACATCCGTTCTTCTTTGCTAATCTCTGTGCTTCC
>Ga0255052_10002804_pt1 | contig 12379 bp, 9 predicted proteins | sample JV7_2_21_MG_FD_188632 | JGI IMG/M metagenome (GOLD analysis project Ga0255052, IMG submission 188632) | Seawater microbial communities from Jervis Inlet, British Columbia, Canada - JV7_2_21 | ecosystem: Environmental > Aquatic > Marine > Inlet | place: Canada: British Columbia | collected... | reverse complement strand
GCAACGACAATCCGTACGCGGCCGTCTGGCAACCCCTGCCGGAAACATGTGAAGGGGTCGAGGAGCAGCGGGCACTTTGAGTACCGGGGAAGGGATCGCTTGCCTAGAAATGTGCTGACAACGTCAGGTAGTAGCTGCGGCCGAAGACGTCATATAGTCCCGCGTCCGTATTGTTGTCCCAGACGTTATCGGCCATCTGCGGCGGGTCGTTGTCCAGCAGGTTATTGACACCAAAACGTGCCGTAAAGTGGTCGCTAAACTCGTAGGCAAGTCCAAGGTCGAGATAATGCTCGTCACCGACCGCAGTAATCGCCGGGTTAGGATCGTAACCGAGGATATATGCTGGTAAGAGCACGACCCCGTTATCGCTACCGTCAATCCAGCGCCAGGTCAGGTGCAATCCAAGTTGCCCGGATGCGTAATGTATGTTGCTGGTCACCCGGTTTCTTGAATAAGTCGAAGCGCGCTCATCAGTGTCACATGGCGCACCAAAGCGGCCGGCGCAATCGTAGATTTGCGTAGCCGGGTTTTCCTGTACCTCATTCGTGAGCATGTGTGTCCAATAGACATTCACGCTGATGTTGGCGGATTGATTACCTAAGCCTAAGAAATCAGGCAGATCAGTCGCGTATTGGATCTGTGTATCAACTCCGGTCGTCTCAAGCACGCCACGATTGCTGGTCAGTTCAGTAATCTCAGCTATGTTGAAGTCTATTGGATCTCTCTTGATGTTTTCACAGAACACATTGGCGGTGTTGATTGAATCAAAGCAAATGAAAGCCGGAAAGATGCTGCCGATCGTATCCGCGGCCTCGAGCGCAAAGTAATCGATGGCGAACGTCCAGTTCGACAAAGATTCGGGAGATATTACTGCACCCAAGGTCCATGTTTCACCAACCTCTGGCACCAGATCGGGGTTGCCCCCAGCGATATAATCCACCGGATATTGTATCGTCGCCTCGAAGATGCCGATCTGGTCTGCTGGCAAGCCCTGCAAACTACATTTCTCAACGTTACCGTTTCCAACCGGGTCGGCCGAGGCAGAACAGGGATCCTCGCTCGGATCAGCCCATACATACGAACCGATATCGGTACGCTGTTCCTCGAAGAGTTCACCGCTGTTTGGCGCCCTGACGCTGTGCTGGCGCATTGCGCGCAATCGCAAGCCTTCTATCGGCTGCCATTCTCCACCTGCTTTGTATGTCCAGACACCGCCAGCGCGTTTGTACTCTGAATATCGAGCACCGACTTCAAGCCCCAGGTAATCAGCCCAGGTGCTATTGCTCGCCAGCGGAATAACAGCCTCGGTGTAAATCTCGAAGACCTCCTCAGTACCATTTACTGGCGATAGGCCGCCATAGCCTAATGTATCTCCGGTAAACAAAGCGTCATCAGCTTTGAAGTAAGTATCGTCGCTGCGCCACTCAACGCCCACCGCCATGTCCAGCGGCCCGGCCCAAGTGTCGATGGGCGAGCCCGTGACGAACACACTGGCCAGTTTTTGTGTTCGCTCAGTTACGTTTGCGAAATCCGCAAAGCGGATAAATTCGACCCCCTCCGGCGACAGGTTTCCCTCACCGAAAATGTTCAACGGCACGCAGCCGCCGGTCGGATCAAAGCATTCGTTGCTTACAGGATCGACCAGGAGCCCCTGCAGCATCCGGGATTCCGAAGCATCGTTGCGTAATGTCTCTAGCGACGACGCCTTTGTGTAAGTGACCCAGCCATCAATATCCCAGCCTCGCCATAGCTCGCCCCTGAACCCCGCGACGATGCGGGAATAGTCCCGTTCGTGTTCGATCAGGCGTGGACCCATCTCGAGCAGTCGTTTGCGGAAAACGAAACACGCCAAATTTGGGTCACAGCTGTAATTATCCGCAAATAGCTGCCCGGTCTCGGGTGTCAGCAGCGGATTGTCGAGATTGATTTCAGCGAATAGATCCGCCGGCACCGGCGCCAGATTCTGCGCCGGCTCATTACGAATGAAACTGGCCTCAAGATATCCTTCGAACCTGTCCGTTAAGTCATAGTTTCCCATGACACCGACTGCGGAGCGGGTCAGCGGTATCTGCAGATAGTTTACAGGCGCATAGTTATACCAATCATCAGGATCGATAAATGCGCGCGGCGTGCCTTGCGGATTGAAGGTCACCCAGTCAGGGCCGTTGCCGAGATCTACAAGTGGAGAGACAATTACTCCTTCTGATGTTCTGCTACTGCCGCCCTCAACGAGAATACCTTCCGCCCAGTCATCCCAATACGGTATGCGAGTAAACTCCCGGTCAGCGGCGAACAAGGGTTTGCGCTCCAGCATATTTGCATACACGGTGACATTGCCGCGCCCGTTGGCAAAGTTATGCCCATAGGCGAGATTGAGGTCGTAAGTCTCTGCGTCGCCAGGTGCGGCCATGCTGATCCCTGTCTCGATGCCGAAACCGGAATAATCTTCTTTGGTAATAAAGTTGACCACGCCGGCAATTGCATCCGATCCGTAGACGGTCGATGTGCCTCCGGTAATAATCTCGACCCGGTCGATCAGAAACTGCGGAATGTTGTTCAAATCCACTCCATTGCCGGTGCTGGATGGCGCTACGCGCCGACCATTAAGTAATACCAGCGATCGGTTTGGGCCAAAGCCACGCAAATCTACTCCGGCGCCGCCAATGCCGGGATTGTTGCCAAGGGTGGGATTGTTGGATGTGCGCCCAAATTCGGGTAAGACCTGCGGCATCTGGTTAAGGGTTTCCTCGATCGTCGCCTGACCGGTGAACGCGATATCCTCGTTGCTGATCGTCGTCAGCGGGCTGGGTGTGTTGAAGTCCCGACGTTTTATGCGCGAGCCGGTGACAAGAATTTCGTCGATGACGTCAACGTCGACCGCGGGCGCCACATCTGAAGTGACATCCTGAGCCTGGCAGGGCAGAGTAATAGAAAGAGCAAGGATAACGACCAGAAGAATCAGTGGTCGACGCCCGCGGGTCACAGCAGCTGCATGACTGCCGTGAACCCAGGTTGGATTGAGTGCCATCTTCGTCCCCATTGAGCCGTGCGCCGGGAAACGTCTCGGCTTTTGGGGTACCGCTCAGCCCGCTATTGCAGCGGCGAGGGTCTGGAATATACAGGCTCTCAAAACAGGCGGGCGGCAGATGCACCCCACCAAGATCCCTTATATTCCCGTTCGAGTCAGTGCGCTATACGTGTTTTCCGAGAACGGACTCATGTGCCGCTGATCTCGCGACAACGTCTGTATGAGGAGAACTACAATATGGTCAGGCTGTTGCTTTGTCTTCTACCTTGCTATCGCTTGCCGGCCCGGAAATTTGCACCAGCATTGCCGCGAAATCGTCAGCCGACAGGGCCTTGCTGCAGAGATAGCCCTGGATCTGGTTGCATCCGTGGCGGCGCAGGAACTCCAGTTGCTGCTCCGACTCGACACCTTCGGCAACGACATTCAGTCCCAGTTGTCGGGACATGGCCAGGATTGCCGCGCAGATTGCGGCATCGTCGGCATCACAATGCAGGTCTTTCACGAATGACCGATCGATTTTGAGTGTGTCGATAGGAAATCGTTTCAGGTAGCTGAGGGATGAATAGCCGGTTCCAAAGTCATCGACAGAAAGTGATACGCCCGCTTCCTTGAGGCGCCTCAGTGAATGCAAGGTATTGTCGGCGTCCTGCAGCAAGACACTTTCCGTTATTTCGAGTTCGAGTAGCAATGCGTCGATGCCGGCGGCCGAGACCGCATCGAAAACGTCTTCGATAAGACCGTCAGAGTTGAACTGGTGACTGGATATGTTGACAGACACGGGAATGGCGCCGGTGGCCAGAGTGGACCAGGCTCTCACTTGCTGGCATGCCTGTTGCAGGACCCACTGACCAATCGGCACGATCAATCCTGTTTCCTCTGCGACCGGGATGAAATCATCCGGTGCAATAGATCCTCTCTCAGGATGATTCCAGCGCAAAAGTGCTTCCGCCCCGACCAACGCCCAGGTTTCTGCATCGACCTTTGGCTGGTAGTGCAGCTCGAATTGCTGTTGGTCGATAGCCCTTCGAATCTCGTTTTCGAGATCGAGTCTGTGCAGGGATTTAGTGCGCATTGTCTCGGAGAAAAACTTGTAATTGTTTCGCCCGACGAACTTGGCGCGGTACATCGCCGAGTCGGCGTTCATGAGCAGCTCTTCGCCAGTAATGCCGTCCTGTGGATACAGGGCGATACCGATACTTGGTGTTACGACGAACTGGTGTCCCTCGCAACTGAACGGCGGCGTCAATACCGTGATGATCCGGGATGCGATCGCCGAGACGGTCTCGTCGTTTTCGATGCCATAGAGCTTGATGACAAACTCGTCACCGCCGAGACGTGCCAGCTTAATACCACCGTCTTCGAGCGCGTCAAAGCGGGCAACAGAGTCGGTGGATCGGGTGCAGTTCTCGAGCCGGCGTGCGACCTCTTTAAGCAGCTCGTCACCCACACTATGACCCAGCGTATCGTTGATACGCTTGAAGCGGTCCAGATCGACGAAAAGTACCGCGAATTTCTGACCATCACGTTGTGCCAGAGAGATCGTGCGCTCCAGGCTCTGACTGAATAATTGCCGGTTCGGAAGTTCGGTCAGCTCATCGTAGTAGGCGAGGTTGAAAATTCTTGCTTCGGAATTTTTTCTTTCCGTAATGTCGCGCACGATCGCGAGAACAGAGACCTTGTCGCGCGGCACGAAGCGTGTCTCGAGATGTATGTCCAGTCCCTCGAGAATGTGCTCGTAGACCTGAGGCTTGCCGGTCTCGAGCGCTCGTTTGATACAGGTCATCGCCCTGTCGTCGTTCTCGCAAGGATAGAAGTTGATTTCCGATGCGGTAGAGAGGGCTTTGATCTGCTGCGTATGCTGCGCGTCCGGTCCACTCAATGCCTCCTGCACTTCGCCTTCCTTGTTGACGATAAAGATCAGATCGGGAACGGCGCGAATCAGGCCCCTGAGATCATTGAGGGCAGTGCAGGTACGCAGAATGTAGCTAATGCGGTGTGGCAGGACCGGAAGAGCAATCGGCTTGGTAATGAAATCCGTTGCGCCTTTTTCGTAGGCCCGCTCAACGGATTCTTCGTCGTCACGGCTGGTGATGATGAATATCGGAATTTCGCGTTCAGTGTTTCGTGCCCGAATGATTTCGCATGCTGCAAACCCATCCATCTCCGGCATTTCAACGTCGAGAAGAATGACATCCGGATTATATTTCGCGACTTGCTCTATCGCCTCTTTGCCATTCGGCGCCGTGACTACACGGAACCCGGATTTTTCGAGGACTTCCTGAATCACTATTCGATGAGCGGCGTCGTCGTCCGCGAGGAGTACGAGTGGTTTGCCTGTTATATGGGTGCTTTGGCTCACGCGACCGCGGTCCCGGTGCTGCGTTGAGCATATTCAGCAATGTTTTCTTGTGGTGACATTTCGCTCGCGGTTCCTTGCGTCAACGCGAAAGCAGGGGCCAGACACCGGCGTCAGTGCGCACCTGGCCCAAATCTCATTCGCTTCGCGATAAGGCTCTGTATATTAAGAGAATATTGACACTGGTCCGCGGCATCCGAGACTCAAGTCACAGTTATGGCAAGCGGAATTCATTCCTGCCCGATTTCAGACGCATACGGTCAACACGTCACAGGCAGGGAAAAGGGGTCGAACCGCCAAGACTAACGGTTCGACCCCTTATTTGGACATCCTTATGCGGCTGGGCGGATATTGCTGTTCAGGCGGAACTGGTTAATAGGATCATATTCAGCCTTGATGCTTGCTAGTCTGGAATAGGCCGGGCCGAAGTTTCCAGCTGATTGCGTTTCTGTGTAGTCATTGAGATTCGAATAGTAACCGCCTGTGTGCGGTTCGAGGTGGCTTCACCATTCGGAGGTAGGAATGAAATACATTCGCATATTCGTATCTTTGCTGTTTTGTTGCTCGACCGCGGCCGCACAAGATCAGACGCCGAAATTGTGCGCTGACATGCCGGTTTACAGCCTGCTCGACTTCTGGGTGGGCGAATGGGATGTATATTCCGGCGAGGAGAAGGTTGGTGAAAACAGGATCCACAAGATTCTGAATGGCTGTGCCGTCATGGAGCACTGGACAGCCGCTGACGGTGGTGAAGGCAAGAGCCTGTTCTATGTTGACGCTGAAGGTGTCTGACAGCAGGTATGGGTTACAGAATATTCTGCAAACCCTGGCGGCATGAAGGAAAAGACGCAAGTGGCCGAAATGCCGGACAGCACGGTCCGTTTTCAGGGACAGTTAGAGCATCGGGAGATCGGGGCGTATCTCGACCGTACAACACTGTCACCACTTGATGGAGGCGATGTCAGTCAGGTGATCGAGATCTCCAGAGACGGCGGCGCAACCTGGAAAGCAACATTCGACGCCGTCTACAGGCGTGTATCCGCGGACTCAGCTCAGGGCCATAGCCAGCCGAACACGCCCGCCGTCAGTAATCCGTAAATCAGGCCATCCAGTACATCCTTGACCGTCGCACTCCATGGGCTACCGAACCAGATTGATTTAATCGGTACTGCTCCGGCGTAGGTAAGTACAGCGACCGTGCCGGCGACCCGAAAGACCCTCAGGTAATCCGTACCGGCCGTCAGCGCGATGCTCGTGACATAGGCGACAAGAAAAGAGGCAAGCACGCAATAGATAAACCACTGCGTCAGCTGTTTCCCCATGGCCAAAGAGCCATGCGGAACGACGAGGATCATGGCGGCAGGCCCGTCTTTGTATTTCTGCTGCCATTCGGGGTTGTTGCGATCCGCAGCGGTCGCGGCATTGGGGATGCTGTACTGCCCTACGCTGGCGCCTTTCAGGGCAGCTCGGGCTGCTTCCTCGTCGGGCAGTTTCTTCCATTCGGAATCGTGATATTTAAGGACCATCCAGACCAGGCTGCTTGCGATGAATACAATAACGGCGGACAGAACTATCGGTAACCATAGCGACATGAGACTGACGTTCATTTGCGGAACCCCCTGATGAATGTGACTTTGTTTGTTCTTGTATGTTGTAGTTTAGCCGATCGGTGAAACGACGGGGAATGAAACTCGAAATTCTGCGCCAGGTTCCGTGTTGATCACGTCCACTTTGCCGTTCATTGCCTGGCTGAGCTGATGGACGATGGCGAGACCAATGCCCGTACCGACTGTTTCCCGCGTGAGTTCCGATTCGGAGCGATAGAAAAGCTGGAATATTTTTTTCATCTGATCCTTGGCCACGCCCGGGCCAAAGTCTCGAACAGCGAAGACAATCTTGTTGTCACCGCGTACCCTGCTGCTGATTTCAATTCGTTTGTTATCGGCATCCTTGGAGAATTTGATCGCGTTGTCGACCAGGTTGATGATGATCTGGGCGAAACAATCACCGTCGATACTGATGGTCGTATTATTGGCCTGATCGTCTTGTTGAAAATCCAGTTCAAAGCCGGCGCGCTGCACCTGGCTGGAGATTTTCGATTCAATCTGGCTCATCAGTTCGCTGACGGTAACGGACGTCAGGTCGAACTGCGGTTCGTTTCGGGTGATCTTGGCGAGTTGCAGGACGTTCGAGATAAGCCGGGTCAGGCGTTCGCTCTCGTCGTGTATGAACTCGTAATATTGTTGCTGTTTGGCTGGTTCCGCCCAACCCTCTTTGAGCATCTCGCCATACATACGAATCGATGTCAGCGGTGTCTTCAGTTCATGGCTGACTGCGGAGACAAAGTCCTGTTGTTGGCGCGCAAGATTGATCTGGCTGACACCCAGTCGATACAAGGTGTAGAAGCCCCCAAGGAAAACGATCGCAAGAACCAGGGTGACCCAGCCGAGCACCGTAGCACCGGGTCCGGGCGGCAGGCCATTGATGCTGAATATCAGCTCGAGACCGTTGAATGGTGCGGACAGCGGGCTGCGATAGAGCAGGGCGCCGTCGAATGATGCCGCTGTGTAGTCGGGGTAGTGGCTGCCACTAAGAGAAATGATGATGTCATCCCGGTAAGCGACGATCAGGTTACTCATGGCGGAAAGCCCCGTTTCGTAAAAGCCGGTATCGACGACGCCGGCAGCAAAGGCACGGGGACTTAACAGGATGCCCTGGATATAACGCGTGCCTTCTCGCCAGACTTTCCGAAAGAGCACAAAGTGGCCACTATCAAGCTGGCTGAACTCGAGCGGATCGACCTCACTCTCGAAGGTACTGATGCGAAGGTCGCTTGTTGTGCTGAGGTTGGCCGCAGGTGATCGGGCAACAGCCGTCATGACCGGCGGCTCAGATTCCGGGAGTGCAATCTGCTCTCTACGTTTCATTCTGCCCGGCGACGCCAGCTGTTCTTCATCTCTGAAGGCGCCGTCGTCCCGTGACTTCTCCGCGAGTTCGCTCTTCCTTTGCAACTCCGCGTCCAGTTTCAGGTCGGCGACCTTGCCCAGGGCATTGACACGTTCCTTGCTCTCCAGCGTGCCGCCCAGGGTCTCACCACCCAGCCCGCCGGCTCGATATTGAGCGTCAGCACTCTTTTTTGGCGCATTCAACTGATCGAACACAGCCTGGCTGTAAACTTCGTTCTGTTTTGGTTTGGCTTCCTCTGGCGCAGCGTAAAGTCGGTCGACCGCATCTTTGTCGCCGACGAGGACACCATCATTCGAATCAAGCGCGACAGACTCGGGCAGTCGCCGTTGCCGACCCTCTACGCCGTCAGCTTCCTCTTCGGCTTCTACACGCTCCGTCGGCTCGTCCGCGGGGGATGCGGGCAAGCTCGCGACCCCGCGTCGCAGGCCGACCGGCTGATGTTGCACGAGGCGATTGTCGCTCAGGATTTCTCGAATCTCCTGAGCCACCCTCGTCCTTTGCTCGTATTCTTCGGCGGAGATGCCGAATGTCGCGGGATCCGCATTACCCTGCGGCAACAGTGGTGTGGAGAACTCTCCTTCGGTGCCAACCTGGAAAAAGCCGATGACACCATGCATATCCTGTGAAACAGGAAACGCCGAAAGGGGCGAACGCTGCACAAAGTTCAGCTTCTGGTCGCCGGCCACGACGAGAAACGTGTAATCGGCGAAAGAACGCGCTTCTGCCACTTCCAGCCTTGCGATCAGGTCTGAATCGATACGATTGGCGAGGCCCTCGGCAATGCCCCGGTACTGATGAAATGCCTCCCACTTGAGCTGGCTGTAGGCCTGCCAGATCAGGACGGCTGTCGGGATTGCAAGCGCCATGAAAAGGAAGGCCAACAGGCGTCGCAGGCGGCCTTTGTCGAATCCTTTTGTGAGCGTCCTGGGAAGCATGGCGCTATTCAACCGTCAGTAAGCGATAGCCAGCGCCACGAACCGTTATCAGGCAGGCCGGTTCCTTGGGGTCTGCCTCGATCTTGCGCCTGAGCTTGGCGATATGGATATCGACTGTACGTGTTTCTAGTTCGAGGTTTCGTGCATAACCCCATACTTTTGTTAATAATTCTTCTCTAGGAACTGGCCGGCTCGAGTTCGCCGCCAGATACTGGAGTATCTCAATCTCGCGTTTGGTGAACGTCAGGTCTTCCGTGCCATTCCGGCCCGCGAGGTTCTCGGTATCGATGCAAACGCCGTTGTCCAGATTAACGGTTCTGGCCTGTTCGATGCCGACCTGGGAACGTCGCAACACGGCCTCCACGCGAAGCACCAGCTGCTGAATGGAGAAAGGCTTGGCGACGTAGTCATCTGCGCCGAGCTTCAGGCCCTGAATGATTTCCTCGTCCGAGGTCTTGGCGGTCAGCATAATGATCGGCTGGTCCCGGTCCCTGGCTCTGATTTCGTTGCAGATCTCATAGCCGTCCATACCGGGCAGCATGATATCCAGCAGAATCAGGTCGAACTTGCCCGTCAGTGCCTTCTCAAGGCCCTCCGGGCCCGTCGCGGCACTGTCCGTTTCGTAACCGTGGAAGACCAACACGTCGATGAGGCCGGACCTGATGGCCTCTTCGTCTTCCACGATCAGAATGCTGATCGGTCGTTTATTCACGCCTGTCAGGCTAGCAGTTTGGCGCATCTAGATCATTGATCTGATGTAAATTTCTTGTAAATCCTGAGGCTCAGGTTTTACCTGACCGTGTCTTATCTCCGGGCCCTTTCCTTCCTACCATGGCCGCACTGAACTTATTCATCCGTTGGACTGGAAGGAGAAAACATCATGGCACTTATCAACCGCATATCGCGGCTATTCAAGGCGGACTTTCACGCCGTTCTGGATCAGATCGAGGAGCCCGAAATGCTGCTGAAGCAGGCGATTCGGGAAATGGAGGACGATCTGGCCGAGACCGAGCAGCGCATCAGGGTCTGCTCTCATGATCAAGAAGCGCTTTCGACGCGTACATCGGAAATAGACAGCAAGATTGGCGAGATCGACAACGAACTCGACCTTTGCTTCGCGTCGAAGAAAGACGATCTGGCTAAGGGACTGATCAAGAAGAAGCTCGAGGCGGAGCGCCTGTCGAAGCGTCTCAACGCCAAGCATGGCGCCGCCGAGAAGTACCTTTCCGAACAGCGTGCAATGCTCGATGAGAATCGGGCGACGCTGGAAGGACTAAGGCAAAAAGCAGAGTTGTTCGCTAAAAGGGCCCCTGCCAATAGCGAGTCCGAGTTCGACGATATCAGCTGGATGGCACGGGAGTTCAGAGTCAGCGACGACGAAGTCGAAGTCGCTTATCTCCGCGAGAAAAACGCAAGGAGCCCGTCATGAACCGCCCCGGCTTTTTTCATGGCGTCATTGTGGCTGCGATCCTTGGTTTTTTCGCCAGTGCCATCGTCGCGACGCTGACCCCGTTCGCTGGACTAGGGGCAGTCGTCCGGCTCGTCATACCCATGCTGGGCCTGGCCTACCTGTTGTACCTGTTGAATCGCAGTGCAGAGCGCCTCGGCCGTGTCACCACACTCACGCTTTGGACCGCGATGGCAGCAGTGGCCTGGTGGGTCGCACCGCCATTGCCGTTGTACCTGATGATTCACGTCGGCGCCGTCTGGCTGATTCGCTCTCTGTATTTTTACTCAGGGATCATGCCGGCGCTGATGGACCTGGGCCTGAACACGCTGAGTGTCTCGGCCGCCGTCTGGGCTATTACCCGATCGGGCAGTGTGTTCCTTGCCACCTGGTGTTTTTTCCTGGTGCAGGCGCTGTTTGTCGCAATTCCACCGGCAGTGCAACGCAAACCGAAATCCCCGGTGAACACGGCCACAGAAAACGAAGGCTTTGAACGCGCCAGGCGTCAGGCAGACGCGGCGTTGCGCCAGCTGTTCACTCAATAAGCATTTTTACCCCTTTATATAGGACAAGAGGACATCATCATGAAAACCAAGATATTAGGGCTTGCCCTGTTCGCAATTACCCTGGGTGCGGTCGTGTATTATCCGACACTCAAGGCGAAGCACATTGACTCACCACCGATCGAGCACATCGTTGCGCCGGTGGGTAATCCCAGGGTCGACCTCGTATTTGTACTGGACACAACCGGCAGCATGAGCGGCCTGATCCAGACGGCGAAAGAAAAGATCTGGTCGATCGCGACGACAATGGCATCGGCACAGCCGACACCGGAAATCAGGATTGGCCTGGTGGCGTACCGTGACCGCGGTGATCATTACGTCACCAAAGTGGTCGATCTATCGGACGATCTGGACTCTGTTTATGCCACCTTGATGGACTTCCAGGCAGATGGCGGCGGCGATACACCCGAAAGCGTGAATAAAGCGCTTTACGACGCCGTGCACAATATCTCCTGGAGCCAGGGCTCACAGGCCTATCAGGTCGTGTTCCTGGTTGGCGACGCACCGCCCCACATGGATTACCAGGACGAAATGAAGTATCCGGAAATCGTCGCAGCCGCAAAGAAGAAGGGCATCGTGATCAACACGATTCAATGCGGTGAAATTCCGACGACGGCAGGACCCTGGACGCAGATCGCCAACCTTGGCCATGGCAAGTTCTTCCAGGTCGAGCAGGCGGGTAGCGCGGTTGCTTTGGCGACACCATTCGATGCCAATCTCGCCGAATTGTCGGCAAGGCTTGACGACACGCGCCTTTACTTTGGCACCGAGGAAGAGAAGGAAAGGATGGCAGGTAAAATCGCCGCAACAGACAAGCTTCACGCCGTTGCCTCGGTCGAGTCCCGTGCACGGCGCGCCTCGTTCAATATTGCAGCGGGCGGCAGAACCAATCTGCTCGGCCAAAACGAACTGGTCGATGGCGTTGCCAGCGGTACCATTAAGCTTGACGAACTTGACGAAGCTGAGTTGCCCGCAGCGCTGAAACCGATGGCGCCTGAGGAGCAGAAAGCCTATGTGGCCGGCCTTGCAGGCGAGCGTGCTGAACTCCGTCGTCAGATTAGCGAACTTTCAGCAGACCGGGAC